>ERZ1029878.120-NODE-120-length-16171-cov-99.569434_pt1 | contig 16171 bp, 14 predicted proteins | sample MGYA00519234_ERZ1029878 | MGnify/ENA primary metagenome ERZ1029878 (study PRJEB33666, sample SAMEA4610928) | skin metagenome | biome: Human-associated habitat; feature: Malodor aspect; material: skin | place: Philippines | collected 2015-08 ... | reverse complement strand
CGGTGGTTTTGTTCTCAGCCGGAAGCCTTTTATGGTGTAGATACCATACTTTCAATACCCTCCGTGCAATCGGGTCGGTGGGGCAGCTTCAGCCCGGACCCAGCCGCGCGGGGGCGGTTTATTTGTGCCTAGAAGAGATTTCTCCATGACAGAGCCCACTCACACCCCCCAGCCGGGGAAGGTGATCTTCGTCGGCGCAGGACCGGGCAACCCGGAGTTGCTCACGGTTCGCGCCCGCGAAGTAATGGAATCCAATTCTATCGCCCTCGTGGACCCGGATGTGTCAGCGGGGGTCCAAAGTGTTGTCGCGGCGGCGCTGCCGGTGCCGAAGGCCAAGATGGATGAGGCCAACGCGCGCTACGAGCAGATGTGCGCGGAGGCGAAAGAGGCCGGGGCGAGACGCAAGCCGCCCCGGCCCGAGGACCCGACGGCGGCGGAGCTCGAGGTTGTTGGGTTGGATGGCGAAGCTATCGTCGCAAAGCTTGAGCGCGCGTTGGGCGCCGCTGCCGAAGCGGTGGAGCGTGGCGAAGCTGGTGACGGCGACGTGATCCGGCTTGTGTGCGGCAACCCGCTCACGCGCGACTCCGTGATGGAGGAGATTTCCGCGGTGGCCGCTGCGGGCCTGGAGTTCCAAGTGGTGCCGGGTATGTCCCTGCCGTCGACGGTGCCGTCTTTCGCTGGCATCGCACTGGGCTCCACCTACACGGAGACGGATCTGAACAGCGGCGAGGTGGACTGGGACCAGCTGGCTACCGCACCGCAGCCGCTGGTGTTCCAGGCTAGCCAGGAGCATTTAGCGGCGATGGTCGAGCAGCTCACCGAGCGCGGTTTTCAGGGCTCCACGCCCGTGACGGTGACAACACGCGGTACTACACGCTTGCAGCGCACGTTCGACGCGACGCTAGAGACGGTGGGCAAGCTGGATGCCGACCTGGAGGGTCCGCTGGTGGTCACCCTGGGCACAGCCGCCGACGACCGCTCGAAGTACTCATGGTGGGAAAACCGCCCGCTGTACGGTTGGCGTGTGCTCGTCCCCCGCGCGAAGGAGCAGGCAGGCCCGATGAACGCCCGCTTGTCGCAGCACGGGGCGATCCCGCAGTCCGTGCCCACGATCTCCCTGGAACCGCCGCGCAACCCGGCGCAGATGGACCGCGCGATCAAGGGCATCGTGGAGGGTCGCTACCAGTGGATCCTGTTCACCTCCGTCAACGCCGTGGACGCGGTGTGGAGCAAGTTCGAGGACCTGGGCCTGGACGCGCGCTCGTTTGCCGGGGTGCACCTGGGGGCGGTGGGGCAAAAGACTGCCGACGCGCTGCGGGCCCGCGGCATGCAGGCCGAGCTGGTTCCGCACCGCACGAAGCAGAACGCCGCCGGGTTGGCTGAGGCGTTCCCCGAGTACGTTGAGGACATCGACCCAGTCTCCCGCGTGCTGCTGCCGCGCGCAGACCTGGGATCCGACGTGCTGGTGGACGGCCTGGTGGAGAAGGGCTGGGAGGTCGACGACGTGGTCGCGTACCGCACCGTCCGTGCCGCCCCGCCGCCGCCGGAAACGCGCGACATGATCAAGACCGGCGGGTTCGACGCCGTGTGCTTCACCTCCCCGTCCACGGTGAAAAACCTCGTGGGCATCGCGGGCAAGCCGCACTCGCGCACCGTGATCGCCTGCATCGGCCCTGTGACGGAGGCGGAGGCGCGTGAGCAGGGCTTGCGTGTCGACGTCGTTCCGGAGGTCGCCGACATCCCGCACCTCGTCGACGCGTTGGCGGACCACGTGGCCGGTCTGCGTGCAGCTGGCCAGCTGCCGCCCCCGCGCAAGAAGCGCCGCAAGGCCGCAGCTGCCGCCGATAAGACGCAGGACAAGGCGGCTAGCCGGGCCGGTGAAGACACCCCTGCGGCCGCAGGGTAGAAACTGCACCGGCTGGGTCGTGTCGGAGGTGCGTTCTAAGATGTGGCGCATGGCTGATTACGATCTGACACGACGCCCCCGCCGCCTGCGCCAAAACCCCGCTATCCGCGAGTTTGTCGCGGAGACGCGTCTGCACCCGACCGACTTTATCCTTCCGCTATTCATCGCCGACAGCATCGACGCCCCGCGCGAGATCTCGTCCATGCCGGGCGTGTACCAACACACGCCGGAATCGCTGGTGGATATCTGCCGCGAGGCGCTCGAGGCCGGAGTGAAGTGCGTGGACCTCTTTGGGGTGCCGCGCGAGGAAGATAAGGACGCCACCGGTTCCGTTGCTGTCGCCGAAGACGGCGTGCTCAACCGCGCGATCGCGCTTCTGCGCCGCGAGTTCGGGGACGAGCTGATCATCATGGCGGATACCTGCCTGGACGAGTTCACGGATCACGGACACTGCGGCGTGCTCACCACAGATGCTCACGGCAACGAGGTGGTAGACAACGACCCCACGGTGGACATCTATTGCGACATGGCCGTCGCGCAGGCTCGGGCCGGCGCTCACATTGTCAGTCCCTCCGGCATGATGGACGGCCAGATCGCGGCGATCCGCGAGGCGCTGGACAACGCTGGCTTCCAGGAAGTGGCAATCATGGCGTACTCCGCGAAGTACGCCTCGAAGTTCTTCGGCCCATTCCGCGACGCGGTCGGATCCTCCCTCAAGGGGGACCGGCGCACCTACCAGCAGGACCCGGCGAATGTGCGCGAATCCCTGCTGGAAGCGGAGCTGGACATCGCCGAGGGCGCGGACTTTGTCATGGTCAAGCCGGCGCTTCCGTACTTGGACGTGTTGACGAAGATCGCGGAGGCGTCGCCGGTGCCGGTGGCGGCTTACCAAGTCTCCGGCGAGTACGCCATGCTCAATGCGGCCGGCCAGAACGGGTGGATCGACTACGAAGAGACGATGATGGAATCGCTGATGTCCATCAAGCGCGCCGGCGCGGACCAGATTTTCACCTACTACGCCATCGAGGCAGCAAAGAGGCTCAATGGTTAGCTTGCCGCCAATGAATCCGGGATCCCCGAGCAGGGTGGAACCGGAGGCCGTCGAGAAGCACAACGGCTCCATGCCTGAGGCCGTGCGCTACATGCTCACCTGCTGGGCAGTGATGATCGGCGGGGAGCTGCTGCACCAGATCATGGCCGTGGTGGCCAGCGTGGTGGACCCGTCCGCGCTGCGCGAGGTGGCGAAAGAGCGCGCGAAAAACAGCGACGGAGAGGTCTCTGACGCGCTGATGAACGCCAGCGTGTACGGCTCCATCTTCATCATGGCGGTGCTTCAGCTCGGCGTGATTTTGCTGTTTGTGTTCGCGCTTCGCGCCGTGCAGAAGCAAGCGAAATGGGCGGAGAACGCCCGGCGGCTGCTGCAAATCTTCTCCGGGTTCTTCGCTCTGCGCATGCTCACCTTGTTCATGATGGCGCCGGCGTCGACTGCGCTGCCGACGGCGTTCTTCGGCACGGACGGAGTTGTCCAGATCATCCTCGCTGTTGCGGGCATCCTGGGCATCGTCTATTCGTTGGACAAAGCAGCCGTGGCGTGGACCAAGCCCAAAGGGGGCAAGCCCGGACCCGGCGGCACGCCCGGGGATGCGCCGGAGACAAAGGAGAACTAACGGTGGCAGGGATGTTTCCGACCATGGTGTCGGACCCGAATGATCGGAACCGGCGCTACACCGGGGAGGTCGGGTCGCAGTGGCCGAAGCCGCTGAAGATCGGCTACTACCTGTGCCTGATCGCATCCGTGCTGATGCTCGTCATCGCGTTTCTGACCTTGGCTAACGGGGTGCCGGACCGGTTGCCGGACACCTGGATGATAGAGGGCGCTGACGAAGAGCTCTTCGACAAATTCGCCCGCAACCTGCGGGTCTTCACCTGGGGTAACATCATCCTCGCCGCGTTGATCACCTCGTGCTGCGCCTACATGCAAAAGGGCTCCAAGGTGGCGCGGCGCTGGGCGGCTGGCTTTATCGGCCTGGCAGTGTTTTTGCAGCTGTCCGGCTTCCTGGTCGGCGTGGCGGGGTGGGCATCCGTCGTCGTGGTGGTCGTGTTGGTCTTTGCCCTGTTTTTTATGTTCCGTCCGGCCGCCAACGCGTTTGTGGATAAGCGCAGTGGAAGCGTATGGGAAGGCGTGGAATGAGCAAGTACGAGGGCGAGGACTTGGAAACGCTGAGCACGATTGGGCGGCAGGGCGCGCAACTCGACCAGCTCAGCGGAACGGAACTCGAAGAGTGCATCCAGGCCGCGCGCGATGCCGCTCGAGAAGCCGGCGTCGACCCGGCAACCGCCAGACGCGACCTCGACGGTGAGCTGGTGCGCCCCAACGCGTCCTACGCTTTCGAACTTGAGGGGGTGGAAGACGGCCCGCAGCTGACGGAGATCGAGGACGCCTTAGAATCCCTCGACGGCGTCTCCGCCCGCTTGGTGTACCCAACCCGGATGGCGTGGGTGACGGCACCGGCCAGTATGCCGCTGCCGCAGCTGATCAAAACCATTGAAGGCTTCGGCGTCACCGCCACGGTGACGGATTCCACCCTGCAGCGTCGCGCGCACGGACGGTATTGGACGGAGCACCCCATGCCGCGGCGTGCCAAGCACCACCGCAAGGAGGAGGCGGCGCACCTGCTCGCCCGCGCTCAGGGCTTCGTGCAAAACAAGGCGCGTGCCGAGCGGCGCAGCGGCGACGTGCTCTTTACAGCCCGCGACCTGGTTACCCCGGCCAGGCTGTGGCTGGCGGTCCTGCTCACCATCCCCGTGTTGCTACTGACGTACGTGCCGGCGCTGGGGTTCCCCGGCTGGCAGTGGGTGGCCTTTGCGCTGACCACGCCCGTGGCCTTGTGGTGCGCATCCCCGTTCCACCGTGCGATGGCGGGGGGTGTGCGCCGGGGGCTTTCGGCCCTCGATGGCGCGAGCTCCATCGCCATCTTGGCCTCCTATCTCTGGTCCTTCGCCACGCTGCTGTTTACCAGCGCTGGCCGCATCGGCTACGAGTCCAGCGGCAACTGGGTGCCCTTAGACATCGGGGAGGGCCCGGAGCTCTACCTCGAGGTGGCGTGCACTGTGACCACGCTTTTGCTGTTCGGCCGCCACTTCTCCATGCGTGCGCGATCCAATCTGCTCGATGATCTTGAGGCGCGCCGTCCCGGCCCGGACTCGCTCTACGAGGTCTCGCACCGCAGCAAGGGCGGAACCAGCGAGCAGATGCCGGCCACGGAAATCCGGCGTGGCGACGACGTCCGCGTGCGCGCCGGCCAGGTTGTACCCGTCGACGGGGAAGTGGTCGGTGGCTCAGGCTCGATCGGCTTTGAGCTGGTGAACACCCACGACAGCCCGCAGCTGAAGGTGGGCAAGCGCGTGGTGGCCGGGACCGTCGTGCGCGAGGGCGACATTAAAGTCCGCGCAACCCGCGTCGGCCACACCACACTGCTCACCGCCGTGCAGCGCTGGCTGGAGGATGCGTCCCGCCACCAGAACGCAGCCACGATGGTGTCCACGCGGACGGCGGGCATGCTCATCCCCGCGGCGTACGCCATCGCAGTGCTGGATTTTGGCCTGTGGCTGCTGTTCACCGGCAACATCAACACTGCCGCGTCCACCGCTTTGGCCATTTTGATTGTGGTGGCGCCGTTTAGCCTGGCTATCTCCCCGGCCCTGGCCATCAAGCAGGGGCTCGATGCCGCGGTGCGAAACGGTGTGCTCGTGCGCGACGGCAATGCGCTGCGGGTGCTGTCCAAAGTTGACACGGTGGTGTTCAACCGCGTTGGCACGTTGGTGTTGCCCAAGATGCATGTGGAAACGGTTACCGCCGACAACGGGGAGAACAGCGAGCTAGTGCTACGCATCGCCGGGGTGCTGTCTGCGGATTCGGACCATCCGGCGTCGCGCGCCATCGTCAAGGCGGCTCGCGAAGCGCGCGACGCCCGCTCCGGGGATCCGCGTCTGCCGGATTGGCTCGAAGTCACCGACGACGTGATCACGCCAGACGGTGAGTTCGGCGGCCGCGTCACCGCTACCTGGGGTTCCGGCGAGAACGCCCGCACGCAGACCCTCGAGGCCTCTCTTTGGCGCCCGACCAACCTTTCCCAGCTCAAAGGCAAACTTTCCGCGGCGGCCACAACTGGCGGGACCCCGGTGGTGGTGCGCTGGGACGGCAAAGACCGCGGCGTGATCACGTTGTACGACCCCGCCAAAGAAGACGCGATTGAGGCGGTGGACACCCTGGAATCCATGGGCGTGGAAACGGTCATGCTCTCGCGCGACACCTATCCGGTGGCGCGCCGCTTTGCGGACTTTCTGGGTATTTCGCAGGTGCTCGCGGGGATTCGCTCGAACGAAAAGCCCGCCGCGGTGCGCGCTCTGCACACCCAGGGCGCCACTGTGGCCATGGTGTGCGATTCCAGCGTGCTGCCGGTGCTGCGAGTGGCGGACTCGGGCATCCTCTACGCAGGAAAAGATCTCTACGGCACCACAGCGCCAAATTGGAACAGCCTCTGCGACGTCGTGCTCATCCGCAACGACGTCATGGCCGTACCCCAACTGGTAGAGCACGCGCGCCGTGTCAACCGCATTGCTGAAACCAACCTCCGGTTCGCGGGCACCTACAACGCCCTGGCGATCCTCCTGGCGGCCGCAGGCGTGCTGCCGCCGGTGGGTGCGACCCTGCTTATGCTCGGCAGTTCTCTGCTGGTGGAGTACGGCTCCCGCCGCGCTAGCCGGTTCCGGGTTTAAGGCCCGCGCCGGTAGGCTGGAGCACCATGACCAGACGCGATCTCGCTCACGCCCCCCTGCTCGAGGCCGCCCACGGCCGCACCCCCTCGCGCACCCCGGTGTGGTTCATGCGCCAGGCCGGCCGTTCTTTGCCCGAGTACCGGCAAGTGCGCGAGGGCATTGCGATGCTGGACTCGTGCTTCATGCCGGAACTGCTCGCTGAGATCACGCTGCAGCCGGTGCGCCGCCACGACGTGGACGCGGCGATCCTGTTCTCGGACATCGTTGTGCCCCTCAAGGCGGCGGGCGTGGACGTGGAGATTGTGCCCGGCCGGGGTCCGGTGTTGGGGGAGGCGGTGCGGACGCGAAGCGACGTCGATAGGCTGCCCGTGCTTGAGGGCGACGTGGCTGAGGTCGCAGACGGCATCCGCATCATCTTGGACGAGCTGAGCGACACCCAGGCGCTGATCGGCTTTGTTGGAGCGCCGTTTACCCTGGCCAGCTACCTCATCGAGGGTGGCCCGAGCAAGAACCACGAAAAGACCAAGGCGATGATGCACGCCGAGCCTGAGACATGGCATGCGCTCATGCGGCGCCTCGTGCCCACGATCGTGGCGTTTCTGCGCACGCAGGTGGAGGCCGGCATCGACGCGATGCAACTGTTTGATTCGTGGGCGGGTTTCCTCACCGAGCGCGACTACCGCGAGTTCGTGCTGCCCTACTCCACAGAAATCCTGGAATCCGTCGCCGGGGAGATCCCGCGCATCCACTTCGGTGTGGCCACCGGCGAGCTGCTCGGAGCCATGTCCGAGGCCGGCAGCGAGGTGATGGGCGTGGATTGGCGCGTGCCGCTGGATACCGCCGCGACCCGGTTCGCCTCCCCCCGCGTCCTGCAGGGCAACCTGGACCCGGCCATGCTGTTCGCAGGCTCGGACGTGGTGCGCGGCGAGGTCGTCCGCATCAAGGCCGAGGCCGCGCGGGCGATGGAGGCTGGCGACGCAACCGGGCACATCTTCAACCTCGGCCACGGCGTGCTGCCCACCACGGACGCGGACGCGGTGACCGAGGCCGTGCGCATCATCCACGAGGAGGCATAAACGTGAACATCGCCATCATCGGAGCTGGCCTGGCGGGGCTGACCGCCGCGTACGAGCTGCGAAAGCTCAGCGCTGGCTCCGCCAACGCAGGGGAAAAGGGCGGCTTGAAGGTCGACGTCTACGAGGCCACCGACCGTGTCGGCGGCAAACTCCACACCGTCGCATTCGAGGCCGGCCCCACCGACATGGGCGCCGAGGCCTTCATGGCGCGACGCCAAGACGCGGTGGACTTCTTCACCGAGCTCGGCCTGGCCGATTCCCTGGTGGAGCCGTCCGGCCTGCGCTCCCTGGTGTGGGCGGACGGCGAGGCCAAGGGGCTGCCCACCGGCGGCGTGATGGGCATCCCGTCATCCTCCGAGACGGTGAAAAACCTGGTCAGTGCCGAAACCGCCGAGCGGATCGACACCGAAGCCGAGCGCGAAGGCTTCCAGTGGGAGGTCGGCGGCGACGTCAACGTCGGCGCGCTCGTTCGGGAGCGCTACGGCGACGAGGTAGTAGACAATATTGTTTCGTCGCTGCTCGGCGGGGTGTACTCCTGCACCGCAGACGACCTCGGCCTGCGCGCCACCATCCCGCAGTTGGCGGGGGAGCTGGACCGCCTGGCCACAGAGGGCGACGGCATGGTTCACCTCTCCACCGCTGTGGCCAACCTGGAGCGCTCCCGCCGCGAGATGCCCACCGGCCAGGGCGCGGTGTTCAAGACGTTCCACGACGGGTACCAGGAGCTCTACGAAACGCTCGCCGAGGAGTCCGGCGCGGACATCTACATCGACGCGTTTATCTCCGGCATCAGCCTCGCAAGCTCGGCAGATGGGGCAGAAGGACCGAAGTACCGCCTCACCGGCGGCGAAGACACCGTCTACGACCACGTCATTCTCGCCGTACCCGCGCCCACCGCGGCGCTGCTACTCAAAACCGTCGCCCCCGGGGCCTCCGAGGCACTGAAGACGGTCAAGCTGGCCAACTCCGCCGTAGTGGGAATGCGGTTCGCCACCGACGATGGCCTGCCGCAAAACTCCGGCGTGCTCGTGGCCAGCGGTGCCGAGGACGTCCACGCCAAAGCGTTCACGTTCTCCTCCCGCAAGTGGCCCCACCTGGCCGAGCGCGGCGGGGCGCTTGTGCGCGCCAGCTTCGGCCGCTTCGGCGACACCGTCGCCATTACCGCCACCGAGGACGACCTGGTCGACTGGGCGCTCGACGACCTCGAAACCATCACCGGCTTCGACGGCCGCGCCGCCGGCTTGGAGGAAATCTACGTCCAGCGCTGGCTCGGTGGCCTGCCCCGCTTTGACGAAGGCCATCTCGCCACCGTGGCCAAGGTACGCAGCCTGCTTCACGACGCACCTTCGGCCACCAACCTCTCCGTCACCGGTGCCTGGGCCGGGGGAGTCGGCGTACCGGCAGTGATTGCAGATGCGCGGGCGGTGGCGTCAGCCGTCGTCAGGCAAACGCCCTCAACCCAGGAGTAGATCAGCTATGGATGAACACGCGGACACTCGCGAAACCACCGAGAAAGAATGGTGGGAAGAAGACGGCCTTCCCTGGAACGGCAAACCCACCAAGGCCGACTACTGGTGCTTGGGCTGGTTCGGCTTCGTCGGCATCTTCGGCCTGGCCATGATCCCGCTGCGCGCGTGGCTGCTGGGCCTGGACCCGCCGATCCTGCTGGCGCTGACCGGCTCGCGGGTCGGCGCGGCCTCCACGGGCGCGCTCGCCGCGGTGGGGGAGGCGCCGAACTGGCTGTGGTTCTTGCTCATCGGGTCGGTCGTGAACATCAAGTTCGACTGGATCTACTGGTGGGCCGGCAAACTCTGGGGCCGCGGGATCCTGGACGTGCAGGCGGCGAACTCCCCGCGCGCCGCGAGGAACATCGCGCGGGTGGAGCAGTGGGCCGTGAAGCTCGGCTGGGTAGGCATCTTCCTAGCGTATGTGCCCATCCCGCTGCCGATCGCGTTTGTGGTGTTCGTGCTCATGGGCATGACCGGGATGCCCCTGTGGAAGTTTATGGTCCTGGACTTTATTGCCAAGACGCTGTGGTCCTTTATTTACCTGGGCCTGGGCTGGTGGATCGGCGAGCCGGTGGTGGAGGTGCTGGACGGCTACGCCAAAATCGCCAACTGGGTCGCGATAGCGCTGCTGGTGGTGGTGTTCTACGGCATCTTCCGCAACCAGAGCAAGAAGAAGGGGGCCGCCCAGGCGGTGGGCAACGAGATCGAGGCCGGGAAGTAGGGCTGGCCGCGAAACCCCGCTAAAAAGTCGAGCGGCGGAGGTCGAGTCCGAGCCTAAACCAGGGTGTAACCGACCTCCCGTACTCGACTTTCGGGGGAGGGCGGCGCAGGGTCGGGCAGCGGCGGCCGGAACCGCGGACGCCCTAGCGGTTGACCACCACGGTGGAGAAGTCCTCGTCGCCGCGGCCGGCCTCCTGCTGGGCCTCCAACGACGCCAGGGCGGCGGCGACGGCGGGCAGGTCGGTCTCCGCGGAGGCGAGCATCAACCGGGCGTCCTTGGCAATGGCGTCGGCGGTGAAATCGCCGGGAGCTACCGAGCGCTCCCCAAGCAGGAAGGACTTTTTCATGTTCACGATGAACTCCAGGCCGGTGGAGCCGAGCATGTCCACCACCTGCTCTTCGCTCAAACCCTGGGACTGGCCCAACAGGAGGGCCTCCTTGAACCCCTCGATGGTCACGGCCAGGGCGAGGTTGGCCAGGAGTTTGCCGGTGGCGGCGCCGGCGGCGGTGTCCACCTCCTTCAGGCGGGAGGGGTTGGCGGCGGCCCAGGGGGCGACGACGGTGGAGACGGTACGACGTCGAGAGGCGTCGGCGCCGCCGACGTACACGCCGAGCTTGCCCTCGCGCGCGGGCGGCAGGGAGCCGACGACCGGGGTGTGGACGTAGCCGGGCACGGCCTCGGCGAAGGCGGCGGCGTCGGCGGGGGAGACGGTCGTTGCGTCGGCCCAGGACACGCCCTCGGGGATCAGGCCGGGCTCGATGACCACCTCACGCACCGTGTCGGGGCCGAACAGGGAGGTGATCACCAGCTCGGCGCCGTCCACAGCCTCCGCGGGCGTGGCGGCGGCGGAAGCCCCGCGCTCCACCAGCGGCTCTGTCTTTTCTGCGGTGCGGTTCCACACGGTCAGTTCGTGGTCGTCGACGAGCTTGAGGGCGAGCTCCGTGCCCATGCGACCGAGGCCTAAAAACGCGATTTTCATATGGCCTAGGATAGACAACCATGACTGCGGAAAAGCCGACTTCAGCTAACACCCAGCGCTCCCACGAGCTGTTCGAGCGGGCACAGAAGACCACCCCGGGCGGCGTGAACTCGCCGGTGCGCGGCTTCGGCTCGGTGGGCGGGCAGACCCGCTTCATCCAGAGCGCGCACGGCTCGCAGCTCATCGACGTGGACGGCAACTCCTACGTCGACCTGGTCTGCTCATGGGGCCCGATGGTGCACGGCAACGCGCACCCGAAGATCGTGGAAGCGGTGGAAAACGCCCTGCCCAACGGCCTGAGCTTCGGCGCGCCGACGGAGGCGGAGATTACAATCGCCGAGCACATCGTGGGACGCACGTCGGTGGAGGAGGTGCGCATGGTCAACTCCGGCACGGAGGCCACCATGTCCGCCGTCCGCCTGGCGCGCGGGTTTACGGGTCGGCCGAAGATCATCAAATTCGAGGGCTGCTACCACGGCCACGTGGATGCGCTGCTGGCGTCTGCGGGCTCCGGCATCGCCACGTTCTCTCTGCCGGATTCCCCGGGCGTGACCGGCGCGCAGGCGAAGGACACCATCGTGGTGCCGTACAACGACATTGAGGCCGTGGAGCGCGCATTCCGGGAGAATGAGGGCGAGATCGCCGCGATCATCACCGAGGCGGCTGCGGGCAACATGGGCACCGTCGCCCCGCGCAACGACTTCAACGCCAAGCTCAAGGAGCTGGCGCACATGAACGGCGCGCTGCTCATCCTCGACGAGGTGATGACCGGCTTCCGCACCTCCTACGCCGGCTGGTACGGGGTGGACCATGTCGCGGGCGACCTGACCACCTTTGGCAAGGTCGTCTCCGGCGGCCTGCCTGCGGCGGCGTTCGGCGGCCGGCGCGACATCATGGAGCACCTCGCGCCCAACGGTCCCGTCTACCAGGCGGGAACCCTGTCCGGTAACCCGGTGGCTATGGCCTCGGGCCTGGCGTCGTTGGAACTTGCCACGGAGGACATTTACCCCACGCTCAACCGCAACGCCGATTTGCTCGAGCGTTTGCTTCACGACGCCCTGACGGCCGAAGGCATCGCCCACCACATCCAGCGCGCGGCGACGATGCTCTCCGTCAGGTTCGCCGAGGGCGAAGGCCACAACTTCGCGGATATGCAGGCCGCGGAGACGTTCCGCTACGCACCGTTCTTCCATGCGCTTCTGGACGCCGGTGTGTACGCCCCGCCGAGCGCGTTCGAGACCTGGTTTGTCTCCACCGCACTGACGGACGAGGACTTCGGCCGCATCGAGGACGCGCTGCGCCCGGCAGCGAAGGCCGCCGCCGCGGCGGCTCCGGCGGAGGCGTAGATGGCGCGAACGACGGTGCACTTGGTGCGCCACGGCGAGGTGTACAACCCGAAGAAGATTCTCTACGGGCGTATGCCGGGCTACCACCTGTCCTCTCGCGGCAACTCCATGGCGGTGGTCACCTCGAAGTACTTCCGCGGCCGCGACGTGACGTACTTGGCAGCCAGCCCTTTGGAGCGGGCCCAGGAGACGGCGCGCCCGATCGCTGAGGTGACGGGCTGCGAGGTGCAGACCCGGGACGACATTGTCGAAGCCGGCAACACTTTCGAGGGCCTGCGCACCAAGGGGTGGCGCTCCCAGCTGATCAACCCCATCCGCTGGCGGCACATGACCAACCCGCTGGAGCCGAGCTGGGGCGAGCCCTACCAGGAGATCTTCCAGCGCATGTGGGGCGCGGTCGAGGACGCCCGCGAGAATACTGAGGGGCACGAGGCCGTGCTGGTGAGCCACCAGCTGCCCATTGTTATGGTGCAGCGCCACGTGCAGGGCAAACCGCTGGCGCACGCGAGCCGCAACTGCGACCTGGCCAGCGTGACCTCACTTGTGTTCGACGGCGACAGTGTTGTTGACTGGGCCTACAACACCCCAGCACAGGACATTTAGAAGGCCGGTTTTCATGCGCAAGCTCATCGCCGCACCGCTTTGCGCGGTCGCGCTCACACTGGCTGCCTGCTCCGGCTCGGACAGCGGCGGCAACTTCGCGTTCCACTCCCCGGGCGGGCAGACGGAGATCTTCTACGACGAGGCGGACCGCAAGCCGCTGGCCGGTTTTGAGGGAGAATCCCTCATGCGCGAGGGCGAGACGATCAGGTTGAGCGACTTCGACGGCCAGGTTGTGGTGCTTAACGCCTGGGGCCAGTGGTGCGCGCCGTGCCGCGCGGAGGTGGACGACTTGGAGGAGATCCACCAGCACCTGCAGGCCCAAAACACCGGTACCGTGCTGGGCATCAACGTGCGCGACCCCAACCCGCAGATCGCGCGCGATTTCCTCACGGACAACGGGGTGACCTACCCCTCCATCTACGACCCTCCGTTTAAGACGGCCGCGCAGCTCGGCGGCGTGCCCAGCTCTGTGATCCCCACGACCATCGTGCTGGATAGGCAGCACCGCCCGGCTGCGGTGTTCCTGCGGGCGGTGACCGCGCAGGAAATCATCGAGGTGACCGACCGGTTAGCTGGGGAGGCGTAGGTGGGGTTTGCAGACCTTGCTGCGGACGGCCCGCTGCTGCTCGGCCTGCTCGCGGCCGCGCTGGCGGGGCTTGTGTCGTTCGCGTCGCCGTGCGTGATCCCGCTCGTACCGGGCTACATTTCCTACCTCACCGGCGTGGTGGGCGGTGAGATGACGCTGGATGAGCGCGGCGCGCGGGTGTCCCGCAAGCACTGGGCGGTCGCCGGCGCTGCGGCCCTGTTCATCGCCGGGTTCACCGTGGTGTTCCTCCTGGCCACCGTCACCGTCTTCGGCGCGGTGAGCGCGATTGCGCTCAACGCCGACACGCTCATGCGCATCGGCGGGGTGGTGACCATCCTCATGGGCGTGGTGTTTATGGGGGCGGTTCCGGCGCTGCAGAAGGACACCCGCTTCCAGCCGAAGAAGTGGACGACCATCCTCGGCGCGCCCCTGCTCGGCGGCGTGTTCGCCCTCGGGTGGACGCCGTGCCTGGGCCCCACGCTGGCCTCCATTATCTCGGTCTCGGTGGGCACCCAGGGCCTGACCGCCGCCCGCGGCGTCCTGCTGGTGATTGCCTACTGCCTGGGGCTCGGCCTGCCGTTTCTACTGGTGGCGCTGGGGTCCTCGGCGGCAGTGCGGGGGATCGACGTGCTGCGCCGCCATTCCCGCGCCATCCAGATTGCCGGCGGCGTGGCCATGATCGTTGTGGGCCTGATGCTGCTCACCGGCGCGTGGAACGGCTTCATCGGATGGACCCGCCAGCTCGTTTTCGGATTTGGAGGGACGATCATCTAAATGGGCACCGCACTGACGTGGCTGAAAAAGGCGTGGCACTGGCTCACCAGCATGCGCACCGCGCTCATGCTGCTGTTTTTGCTGGCGCTCGCCGCCATCCCCGGGGCACTGTTGCCGCAGCGCACCGTCTCTTCGTCCCTGGTGGACGACTATCTCAAGGCCAACCCCACCACCGGCCCGATCTACGACAGGCTGCAGCTTTTCGACGTCTTCCAGTCCACCTGGTTCCTGGCGATTGTCACGTTGCTGATGATCTCGCTGGTCGGCTGCATCATCCCACGCTCTATCGACCACTGGCGCGCCTACAACGCCAAGCCCACCCGCGCGCCGAAATACCTGGGCCGCATGCCGCACTATGTGGAGGGAACGGTTGAGGGGGCGCCGGAGGACGTCGAGAGGCAGGTGCGCTCGCAGCTGAAACGCTGGCACATCGCCGCCTACCAGCCTGAGGAAGACCGCGCCGGCGTGTTCTCCATCTCGGCGGAGCGCGGCTACACGCGCGAGCTGATGAACCTAATCTTCCACGTGGGCATCGTGGCCATGATTCTCACCTTCGTGGCCGGGCGCATGGTGTCCTATGAGGGCCAGGTGATCGTGGTGACCAACTCCGAGGCGGAATCCGCGGTGCCGGTGCAGCAGTCGCGGGTGTTCTGCAACACCAGCCCCGCAAACTTCGATGTCTTCCGCGCGGGCCCGCTTTTCGACGGCACCGGCCTGACCGACTTCTGCTTCGAGTCTCAGAACTTCCGGGCCACCTACCTCAACAACGGGCAGGCCAGCGGGTTCTCCTCCGACATCACCTACACGGGCGACCTCAGCGTGCCGCAGGAGCAGTGGGAGCCGACGACCCTTGCGGTGAACCACCCGCTGCGCGTGAACGGTGACCGCATCTACTTGCAGGGCCACGGGTTCGCCCCGCAGGTGACCATCACGTGGCCAAACGGGGAGACCCGCACGCAGATGGTGCAGTTTAGGCCGACAGACGTGTTCACGTTCCTGTCCTCCGGCGTGATGCGCTTCGACCCGCCGGCCGGCATGTACCCGGACCTGGAAGAGCGGCGCAAGCACCAGATCGCCGTGGTTGGCAACTTCGCGCCTACCGCCCGCTGGGCCGGGCCGAACGGCGACCAGCTGCAGTCCGCGTTCCCCTCCATGGACGATCCGGCGGTATCGGTGGACGTCTACGTCGGCGACGCCGGCCTGGACACTGGCCGCCCGCAAAACATCTTCGTGCTCGACCAGTCCCTCGTGGCGGACGGGCGGCTGGAGAAGGTCAGCCGCGTGCAGCTCACACCGGGCGAGGAAACCACCGTGGACACCGGCGACGGCGAGGTGCGCGTGCGCTTCGACGGCGCCGCCGAGTACGCCAACTACCAGATCTCCCGCGACCCCACCCAGGTGCTGGCGCTGGTCTCCACGGCGGTCATGCTCGCCGCGCTGGCCGGTTCCCTGGCCATCAAGCGCCGCCGCATCTGGGTGCGGATCCGCCCGTGCCCTCGTTCCTCGGGCACGGAGGGAGCGCCAACGACCCACGTTGAGATCGCCGGCCTGGCCCGGACGGACCGCGCCGGGTGGGGCCGCGAGTTCCACGAAATCTCCGGCGCGATCCTGGGCACCGAGCACCCCGACGAGGACGTCAGCGAGGGGGAGTTCAACCCCTATGACCTTTGAGGACGCCTGCTAGTGGAGTAGGTTAAGGGCCATGCTTGTCGACACCACCATGGCGGAGCTGTCCGACCTTACCTTCCGCACCGCATTCATCGTCTACATCGTGGCGCTGATCATGGCGTTCATCTACTACGGCCGCGTCAACAGCGTGATCGAGGCGCGCCGCGAAGCCCTGGCGGAGCAGAAGGTGCTGGTGGGTGCGGGGGGACCGGAGGTCGTCGAGAG
>ERZ1029878.119-NODE-119-length-16341-cov-38.487105_pt1 | contig 16341 bp, 11 predicted proteins | sample MGYA00519234_ERZ1029878 | MGnify/ENA primary metagenome ERZ1029878 (study PRJEB33666, sample SAMEA4610928) | skin metagenome | biome: Human-associated habitat; feature: Malodor aspect; material: skin | place: Philippines | collected 2015-08 ... | reverse complement strand
ATCACCTTCACCGGCCAGTCCTACCGCATGGCAAACGCCCTCATGAAATAACCCCGAAACCCCAGTAACGCTTAAACGGCCCAAAACCGTGCAGACTTGGCCTAAAAAACCGAGCCGAAATGGCCTACAACAACTTGACAAAACACACAGGAGCTCGCGGAGCGCCTGGTCAAGGATCTCGGCTAAACCGAGTATACGGGGAGCGCTAGACCTGGTCGGCAAACGCCGTTGCCACCGCCAGGTCCTCCCACGGCATGTCGACGGTCTTCAACATCAACCGTCGCGCACCCGCCATATCCTCCGCATTCACCTGCGCGCATTGCAGCTCTTCCCCCTGCAATACCCCGAGTCCACGGTGTGTACCCTACGGCAAACGCCGGCGCATCAGTTCGCAATTACTATCGACGACCACAGGTTCCCCCGCACCCGCCGCTCGCCATACTGGCGATAGAAGGTGTGGAACTGGCATCACCGTCCACCCAAATCGTGCTAAAAGAGCGGCGGCCCACGGAATTAGGAAATTTTACTACTTCTTTCGATGAGCCCCCATTTCAAAGCCGTCCGGCAGCGGTTTGAACTCACCTTTCTCAACGTAGGCGTGTTTTTGGAAGTCTCGGAGTTTGTTGATGTCCAGCTCACCGATCACAAAGTGCTCATTCGTTCCTCCCCGAATCTGAACCATGTCACGCTTAAATGACTCGTAGGCGGGTACCCGGATACGGGAATCGCCGTACATCCTGTTATTGACCTGCACAATGTAACTGTGGATATCCAACGCAGATGCTTCAACTAACGAGTTGAAAGTATTGAGGTCTTGATTCCACTCCACGACGAACAGTGCGTCGATGTTGCCTCTCAAGGAATTTCGGTACTCCGAATTAGTAAGTTCCGAGCACACCAACATTGCAAAGTGGAAGTTGCCATGCGCTATCCGCGGCGGTTGCGATTCACCTTCCCACTTCACCTTTGGGCTCAATTTGAGTCGAGCGATGCGGTTGAGGTTGTCCGCTTCTCCGTGTGCAGGGCGTTGCTTATCCTGGATGTACAAACCCAGCGAGGGGAACCGGAAGCCCTTATGTATTGCGGAGAACCACACTTGGTTATGCACTACCGAACCTGGCCCATGCAGATACTCCACGCCGGAGATGAGGTTGATGTTCTTTCGACGCAGGTGACTTGCAGCTGTCATAAACCACGTGGGTGGCAAGCAAACTTCATGGAGTACGAAGTAATCGGCGTTGCCCTCCGCCATTACACTGTTGACCAATTCTGCCGTAGTATTCCAGCGTTTCAGGCCAATTTGAGGATTACGCAATACCGATTCTGTGAGGTAGTCCCGCGGCGTGTACAACGCGCCGATGGCCACTTTGACCTTCGATTGATCGCGTTCCACAGAGGGGAACCAGATGTCAGCACTATTGGATCCGCGCCACGGCACGCCCGCCTTCTGAGCCAGCTCCTTTTGCATGGTTTCTTGAAGTCGTTCCCACCTGTCTCGATCCTTTACTGGTAGGTCGGCGAAAATGTCCGAACGTTCGGCGAAGCCACGTGCAATTAAGAACCAGTCTTGAACGTGGCGCATGGTTATCTCGCATTTCTTCCACGGGCCTTCGCCATCCGCCCCGGCAACCCGAGTCCAGGCGAAAAGCTCAATCGGTGATGGCGGCCGCGTGGGAAAGATGAAAGCTCGCACGGTTAACGTACGGTCCTCGTACTTCGGGGTTTCGCCCTCTAAGCATTGCTGAAGGTACTTTTCTAATCGTTCAAGCGAGAACCTGGCTCCGACCGCATTCAGAAGCTCTAACAACTTCCAGGTGCTTTCGCCCAGCAGCCTTTCGACGGCCGAAGGCACCGCTTTTTTCTGCGTCTCTATACCGTCAAGAAAGGCGAGGTGGCGCTCGTCGAACGTCGCAGGTGTGCCCGCAGCGAAGTGGTCGAGTTCGCGCGACACGAGTACCTGTTTGAAGGGGACCAACGCCAGGTCCATTGAGAAAAGCCGGTGGAACTTTCCCTCATAGAATCGCTTCACTGCCTCTTCACCCACCCCGTCCGAGTTACACCACCTAGAGGAGAAGGAATCGTCAACTTTTCTAGCTGCGGACTCGCTCTCGTCACCGTGAGATGATTCTTCACTCAGGAGCGCATCCAGTGTTTTCAAGAGTGCGCGCTTGTGAGCAGCAGATACCAAACTTCCTGGGACGGAGATAACCTCGTCCGCGAATTTTGCGTACGTGAGCTCCCTCCATGAGAGCAAGATGTCGGGCTCGCGGGCGTCGATTGTATGCCCTGCGACCTCCAAAACGGTTTTACTGTCCTGCAGCCACTGCATCACTTCGCCTAACGCATAGGCTATTCGCTGGGCGCCTCCTGTATCTCCCACCTCGAGACAGAGCCGGAACAGCCGCTGGTAGTAGTTGTGGAATTCTGTGAAGCGATTTGGCCGCGAGGTGTGTTGTAGGAACGATATGACGAACTGCTCTCGGTGGGCCTTCCAATCGGCAGCGACAACGTTCCGAGCGATAGTCTTCAGATCACGCACCTTGAGCGCGAAACCAGCGCGTTTGGTAGCGATTGCCTCGAGCCCGAAAAACTCTGCGTCCTTCGTCGGCTGCTCGTACATTAAGGCGATGATCTCGGTGGCGACTTCCACGGGGTCTTCGGGCAAGATGGGCATGTTGCGCCACTCGCTAGTGTTTTTGGTCATCACGGAACGCACGTGATTGACAGCCCACTGCCCGAATTTGCCCTCCGCGTGGACAAGCGAGAGTTTGTCGGCGTTAAGGATAAATGTTGAATCGGCCTGGTATGGAACCTTGATTTCAACTCCGTATCTTCCAACGTTGTCGGCTGTCACCTCGCTTACGTCTGGCTCAGCCGCCTCCGAGTTGGCTGTTTCTTGAACATCCGAGCTCGAGGACTCCCTGGTATCTGGAACTTCCTCTTGATCGGGTTTAACGGGCTGCCCTCCCGTGTTTTCCATGGTCTCTGCCGCACCATCTGCATCGGCATTCCGACTGTCGGTGCAGACTTCGTCACAGAGCAGCAGCTCAACGTCTTTGGATTGTGGCTCGCAATGTCCCACCGGATACAAGGTGAGGTGGTGTTTGATCCACTTTCCAAGGTTATGAATAGTTTCAATTTCGGGGTGCCCCTCGATGACGAGCGCAATGTCGTCGACATATCGTCCATAAAAACGCGGCTTGATCCCTTTTTCGATCGCTCTGTCGAGATCCATGAGGACGATATTGCCGATGACGTTGCTCGCACTGACCCCTACAGGCAGCCCTCCGATACCATCAGGTTCTCCTAGTGTCTCGCGAAGCGAATCGCTCCACGCAGTAAAGGCCTCCACGAGCAGGATGTGGATCGCGAGATCCTCACCGATGGTGCCTTCCCCACCGAACAGATGCGTCTTCCATTTCCCCAGCCAACCCGAATCGAGCAAAAACCTCGGGTCAATATTGTGGAAGTAATTCGTTAGGTCCGCACTGACAAAGAAGGCATCTTTGTTCTCTTTGATCAACCCTTCTACCGCGTCAACACCGTCCTCTTTCCATCGACGGTAATTGTTCAGATACGGTTCCAAGCTCCCTAAAGCGAAGCTGTTTACGTGTTTCTTGTCGTAGCTGCGGCGGACCCGATTGGAGTACACGTTATCGCTGAGCTCCGCATCAAACTTTGACCCCACACGCAAGATCCACAAAGCGGATAAAACATGGAGGTCCATCGACCCGGCACATACGGGCCGAAGAACAAGTTTGCGTTCTTGCGGTTCCGCTGTCTCCCCACCCCCACACACGTCATTGTATTCGGAGATTTGCGTCTTTTGCACCTTTTCTTCCCGCAGGTGGCGGCTGGAGAATCGGTGAACACGCGGTTCATCCCTGCTTTCCCACCCTTCGGCCTTTTTGAAGACGTAGCCTGGCTCCCCGATGATTGTCTTAAACCATTTGGCGTAACCATTTGGCAGGCCACCTTCGTGATATTTAATCTCTGGGCGACCGTCGACGATCACTTCCGTGAATAAACTCCCCAGAGGGCTTCGGCTGACCTGAGAAATCTTCTCCGCGAGCTCCTGCAGCTTGTTCCAGATATTTTCTTCATAGCTGGCGATGTCCTGGCGGGAAAGATGATCGGCTTGGAAAACGTCGGCTTTGGCCTTCCGATATGCGAATATCAAATCGTCGTGAAGCGGACGTCGCTTCCCTAGCCAACCTGTGGCATTTGGGGGAAGTGCGGTCTCATTTCCTGTTGGATAGTTCTCTGAAAACGAAGCATCGTATTCGCTAGGCATAGTGAAACATTAGGACACCCGGCCGAACAATGTAGGCCACGAAACAGAAACGCAGTGCAAAACCCTTTACCTCCGGCTCCGGGCAAGCTCATCGAAAACAGAACTCGAGTCCCTCTTGCACTTACAAGTGCAAGCCGATAACGTTCGTCCCATAATTAGAGGAGGTTCAAAATGACCACCACGCTATCCCCCTCGAACGCTATTGTTCTCACCGCCGAGGAGACAGCGGCATTCGAATCATTGAAGATCCCGGACGAAGCTGATGTTGCGATTCATGATCGAGATGGCAACAAAGTAGACCTACCTGCAGATGTGCAGGAAACGGTCCTCGCAGCACTGCGGTCCCTCATTGAAACTGGCGAGGTCGCGATCAGACGGATGCCCGCAGAGCTTACTAGTACTTCGGCTGCGGAAATTCTGGGGGTCTCCAGACCCACTCTTATGAAGTGGGCAAGTGAAGGCAAGATCGACAGTTTTAAAGTTGGTACACACACCCGCTTCCATCGGGATGACGTTCTAGCCTTCAAGCGGGCTCTGGAAAAGAAGCAGAATGATGCGTTCGAAAAACTCCGGTCTTTCGAACTCCAGGCGTTCGGCCCGATCGAAGACTGATCTTACTGAGGCGCCCCCTCAGCTAATATCATCACGATTGTGGCTCAACGAGTGCTAGTCGATGCGAATGTCATCGCCAGTCGAACCTTAACGGATTGGTTATATCAGCTGCGCACGTACAACAGCGGTATGTACACGATGCTATGGACCCGTGATATTCAAGCCGAGACGATCAGAGTGATGCGTAGGAGGCATCCTACATTGGCTGGGACCACCATCGAGAGACGCCTCAAGATGCTCGAAGACGTCATCGACGAAATGGTCGTCTACCCCGACATGGACTATGGCTTTACTGGGGCGGACAGCGGGGACTTCCACGTCCATGCAGCAGCCGTCGCTGGAAGAGCAAACTATCTCCTCACCAACAACAGACCCGAGGACTTTACAGCAGCGCCCGCAGAAGAGCACTACGAAATCTATAACAGCGACGACTTTTTCAATCTTGTTGCAGATTCGAACGTGCAGGCATTCATGGCGGCTACAGAGGCGCAGTTTATGTTTTACTCCCGACCGGGAGTAACTTCGCGCCCAATCCACAAGACGTTGGAATCAGCAGGATGCCCATTGTTTGCTCAGCGTGTGAAAAGTGCGCTGGCTGAAATCGCTCAACGCCGTTGAGCTGACCGAGTCCCCCTGCACCACCACCGTTCTCACACAGATGCTCTCGACGAGCGCCCGAAACCCCCGGAGCATTCCCTCTCTATCGAGTTGCTATCCCTCTGCACGCGCTACCCCGCCGCCACAACCCGCGCCACCGCCAGGTCCTCCCACGGCATCCCGACGGTCTTAAACACCACCCGCCGCGCCGGATCCAGCGCCACCTCCCCGCGCACCACCTCGGCCATCGTCGCCACGTCCTCCCACGCAACCGCCCCTTTCTCCACCGCGATCGCCACATCTCCAGCCTCCCGCCGCGCAGCCCCCACATCCTCCACGATCACCTGCGCGCCCCGCAGCACATCCTCGTGCAACTCCCGCGTGTCCACAGTGTGCGCCCCCACCGCAAGCACGGTCGCATCAGAGCGCAATTGCCTATCGACGACCACAGGTTCCCCCGCAGAAGTCGCCACCACAACCAACCCGGCACACCCCATCACCTCATCGGCCTCATCACTCCCCGACTGAACCCACGAGTACGGCAAATCCGCCGGCTTACTTCTCGACACAAACGTCACCGACACCTCCCGCACCCCCTCAAACACATCCACAATCGTGTGAGCATGCGCCCGCCCCTGCACACCCGCGCCCACAATCACACACTCCAATGGCTCACTCGACGCCCGCAACCGGTCCAACACCCCCGCCATCGCGACCGCCGGCGTCCGGACCTCCGTCAGCGCCGCGGCATCCATTACGACCTCCGGTGTGAGCGTCTGACCACCCATGAGCAGATACGACCCCTGCACTAGCGGCACGTCGATATCCGACTCCGCCGGCTGAATCCCCAGCACCTTCACCCCGACTGCACCATCAAGCGCCGACGGCAACAGGTGCATCTCCCCATGCGACAGCGCCACCTTCTGCCGGTGCGGATCGGAGGCGGGGTCGAACCCGCCCTTCAGTACCTCCCGTAACGCATCGACCGCCGCTCTCGGCGTGACTGCTGACATAACGTCGTCGTAACCCAAGTTGCGCATGGTGCCGAGCATATCCGCCTCTAAACACACCAAACGGGCGCGCAGTGATAAGACAGCCACCTCCAGCCGGTTATGTGCGACGATAGGCCGCCGAATCTACGAAATTTTAGAGAACGTCACTCCCATTGAATCCAATGGGAGTTGATTCGGATACCAATAGAGTCGCCCTACCGGGACTGTCCGGCTCCCCGCAAATAGCCCAGGCCACTTAGCAAAAGCGACCATAACTATAACGATCGACGGGGCACGATTCAGCGCACTCAAATCAAGCGCGTTGTCACCGGAGTTGGGAAGCCAGTAGTTAGAGGTACGCGGTGGCCAGGTTCCCCAAAATGCAGCGGAGGTTCAAAGTCAATTCATATGGAAGAAGTGGACACGTCAGAAATGACCCTCAGCACCATTTTCACAACAATCCACCAAATGCTCCACCCATTCCGAAGTTCTATACCGTTCACCATGCGTCGGTTAAGACTTTCGCGCCGCTGTACTTTCAGAAACCCTTCACTTCTCTAAGAGCTACGAAAGCTCTTTCTGCGAAGCCAATGGCCCCCTTCCATCTACGACATCCGAGGCATCTCTCGCCATCCCGGCTACGCCGACTTCACCGATGTAAGCTTGCCTTACCGAACCCCAGCACCCCGGATTGAGTCTCAATTTCACCCTTGATTGCCATATCTAGTACCGCGGTCATTAACTCCTTCGGGGCCTGAGTATGGCGGGGGCCCCAGTAGTCCATCAGTAATTCCACCCGGACGGCTGGATGGACGGCCGCGAGGAATGGCCTTAAGTGGTCATTGATATGAAGTTGATCGTCTGAGTTCTGCATGTAAAGAACAGTTGTATCCACGGGGAGACTGAAAATCTCTCGAACATCAGTCACAATATGGCTGGGCAGTTCTTTTGTGGGGAACTCCAAACCGTTCTTCACGCCAAAAGCTATATTCGCGAAGCGTTGCACAGCCCAGCTTAAATAATTTTCAATAATGGTTTGTGGGTTGATCGCGACAATTACTGACCCCGGCACTTTTGAGCCAAAGTAAAGTGAGGCGAAACCTCCACCGGAAATTCCATAAAACACCGATCGCTTTAGCTCAAGCGCAACAGCGAACTTGCGGATAATTTCTCCGATCACACCTTGCAAGTCCGGCTGGCGATAGTTACCGGCGTACCAGCTAAGAGTCAGCCCCTTATCGAACTCAGAATCGCCGGAGACCGCCAAAGTCGGGTCCGAAATGAAAATCCTATGGGTATTCAGTGAAGCGGTGACACCACCCCCTTGAAAAATAGGCAGTGTGAAGTCGAAAGGAACCGCTCCGTGAAACATGAAAAGCCCGCTAGAAGCTCCCTTTCCTGGGAGAAACAAGATGTCGATCGGGATTCCGTTGTGGACGATCGTAAGACCACCAGCCGGAATAACATCAGCATTCAGAAACTCTCTTAAAGAGGTGAACACGGTTTGACTCGATGTGTATCTAGTTCGGTCAATGCTTCGTGCCATTCCAACCAACCCCAGCTGTAAACTCTTCGCTTCGTCGCTAACTCGAACCAATCGTAGTCGAACCATCGCCGTATGGATTCTAAAACCTTCACCCGAATATCCAATTTCCCGCCTAATGCGTTCTAGGAGTTGCCATTGGCAGCATTACGAGCGAAATCACTTCAGAGAACAGTTAGAAATAGGCCCTAATCCTCGGATTAAATCTTAGTGGCGCTTGATAAACTAGCCATCGCGTACCTCTCGCAGGAAGATGGACTAGTGTCGCCAATTTCCACGAAAAATTATCTCTGCTGCATGAAGAAGATTTCGATGTTCGACATAACCGATAATACTTTGACCGCTACATTCACGGACGTTCGACGCTTCGGGGAAGCTCGTCCGCAGGATCTCAAGCACTTTGAATGCGTTGCATTTAGAGGAGTCCAATTGGGAACCAATCAACTTAACATTGCCAAGGAAACGCAGCACCTACCACAACTGGACGTCGAAGACGCCGTCGAGTCAACTGGAGAGTTTTTGGCGATTTTCCACAACAACCGGTTTCCTAATCAGTATCTGGTAATGACGGATCCTTGGGGCTTTCAACCCCTCTTTTTTTCAGATCCGTCTCCAGCCGGATTCAGCGTATCTACGGATCCCTCCGAACTGGGATACTTGCTAAATTCCCCCTCTGGCGAACCTGATGTTGATTGGCCAGCCTTCTACCTACAAATAGGTACCGAGAATAGCTGGGCTTCTACACTAAATACCGACCGAACTGTACGATCAGGCGTTCGAGTTCTTCGTCCCTTCGAATTCCTTTACATCGAAGACGGTTCTGTTTCGCAAGTAAGCCTGAGAGACTTACTTAACCTCGAAAGGATGAGTTACGAACAGCTAATCGAACGTGGCGTATCCAACGCTAAGGCACAGCTGAAAACACTCATAGAGCAAGGTGATTTCGAGGATTACCGAATTAATCTTTCTGGTGGCAAGGACTCTCGAATTCTCATGGCTCTGTTATCCGCTGCCGGCGTTGCGGAAAGATTTTCCGTACGGTCAGTAAACCCAAGAACTTGGTCTTCCGCTGCAGCACGTCCAGGGCTGGAAAAAGATTTGCAGATTGCGGATACAATCCGCCGCCGGTACGGCATGGACTGGTTCATAGAAGCACCGGTCACCGAATTGGCACTAGACCCGTTTGAAGCGCTCGAGAGCTGGATGTCATACGAGGCGGGAATGAATTTTCGAATGCCATTGCGCCAAAATCTAAGGGTACTCCCGACTCAAATTGCTGAGCTGCGTGGCGCCAGCGGAGAAGCCTTCAGGTACTTCTGGAGCCATTATCTTTCTCTAACGCCCGGTTGGCAGAAGCTGCAACAGACAACTGAGGCCTTCGACTCGGACGCAGATGTAATGTTTGAGTCACTTTATAACAGTTTCCCCGTTGGCAAGTCTATATATCGGGAGGCACAAAAGGCCTATTCTTCAAATCTCAAGTCCATGAACAGGCCAACGTTTTCGGAGGCGGTGGACAAGCATTTCACCCTCTACCGCAATCGGGCCCATTTCGGCACGACCTTACGGTTTGCCCGGGAAGGCGCGACACCGTTTTTTCTGTTGAATCAGCTGGAATTCGTGATTGCCGGGGAAAAATTGCCCTCCCAGCTTCGGGTGAAAGGAGGGGTGTTCTTCGATATCATCGAGCGGCTGGATCCGCAGTTGAATGACTTAGAATTCGACTCGAAGCAGTGGGATCCGGAGATTAGGCGGCGCACACACCGGAACAAGATAGAATGGGGAAGGATCTCGACCTCAACGGAACTTGAGTCTTTCTACGCGACGCAGGGTTCCCTTGCGAAGACAACTGGACGCTCGAACTGGAATCCCGTTTTTAGCGAACGGAGTTTCGTCGCTAATGAAACGAAGGACGTCCTCCGCGAGTTGGCTAGTTTACCAGGTGCTAAAGAGGTTTTGACCCATCGAACGATCACCAACTTGATTAACCGCACCTACACCAACCCTGTAGCAGGTTCACATAACCTAGCTAAACTACATAACTTGAGGCGAGCAGTATTGGGGACGAAACCTCGGTCGGTTCTTCGTTTCGGGGTGAGCGCAACACAGGCCACTCACGATTTGCGCTACCAGGAACCTGGGTGGAGCAACGCCTTTCGCCCGAGCGTAGAAACGATTTTGTTTCGCGTCGCTGTCAATAGAGCAAATAGCCACGAACTTGAAGCCAGGATTCTCCTTGACCGGACGAACACTTTCGACCTCGAGTTTGCTTTTTACCTAAAACAAGGTAATCAGGTCGTGGGGCGTGTTCCCTACTCCAGTGACAGGAACGCGATTTTCAAGATACCGGAGAGTTCGCAACAGTACATAGTCCAAGGTTTCGTACGTCGTAATCGCCCAGAACCCGAGGTATTCAGTCTCTATTCCTCGCCTGTCTCGTAGCTGCGCAGCTACCGGGACTTATCAGGGCTGCCATATTCAGAGCCCCTAACTGGCGCAAATCGAAGTTGCGCCCAGCGTGATCAGGGCCATAGAAGGATATGAGGCTGATTATAATTGGCCTTGATACTTTCCAGATACGCAAACGCTGGAGTCTTCTCCGGCTTCCCCATCAGTCTCGCCCACTCGTGATACTTAGGACAGACTTCGTCGGTGGGGCCGTCTGCAATCACCTCGCCTTTGTAGATCCATATGCTGCGTTCACAAAGGTCTTCGATCGTCCCGATGCTGTGAGAGACCAGAAATAGGTTGCCCGCACGCTCGATAACACCGTTGATTCGCTCCTTTGCCTTGGCACCAAACGCTGCGTCTCCGGTCGAAAGAGCCTCGTCGACTAGCAAAATGTCAGGTTCTACAGCAGTTGAAATAGCAAAATTGAGCCTCGAGCCCATACCGGAGGAGTACGTGGACATGGGTCTGTCGATGGCTTCGCCGAGTTCCGTCCATTCGGCGATCAACCTGATCTGTTCCTTGGCTCGATCCGCCGGCATACCAAGCGCTAAACACCCCAGGTAAACATTTTGAGCGCCTGTTAGGTCGCCGTGAAGGGCAGGCGACACGCCTAAGAGCATAGGCTTCTTGCGTACCAAAACGCGGCCGCTAGTAGGCTCCTCCGCGCCGGCAATCAGACGCAAGAGCGTCGACTTGCCAGATCCGTTAAGCCCGATGATCCCCACGGTTTCGCCCGGTTGTGCGACAAGCGAGACACCTTTAAGAGCTTCCACAGTACGTTTTGGTCGGCCAAAACGTACTGTGGAAGCATCTTCGGATCGTCCGCGACCAATCACATAAGTTTTAGTTGCATTTGCAACGACCACCGAAGGAGCGTCGAAACGCACCGTGGCTTCATTCTCAACTGAGCCGCACATACCGTGCCTCCGCTTGCCAGAAATAGATCATGCCAACTAGAAAAGTACCGAACGACCAGGCGGTTAACGTAGCCCACGTCGCAAGGCTGGGTGGTGCCGCGTACAACACTGAACCGCGAATCGCTGTGAGGAATATATATGCCGGGTTCGCCGTCATCGCCTCATGGAGCGCGGGGTGATTGACAAACCTGTCAATTGAAAACATCACTCCAGACAAGAAAAACCAGGCTTGGGAGAAGAAATTGATTAGCGCTCTAGTGTCAGGAATCACTGCGGTCAGGCGAGCGGTAATCAACATGAGGCCGCATCCGAAAATATGGAGCAAGACGAATAACGGAACCACCAGCAGAATTGACCAACTCAACGAAGAAAATTTCTGTGCCGCGAGCGCCATTATTACTGCCATCATTCCTGGCAGAATGTTGTCGAGCATGCTCCGGAGTGTTTGAGATATGGCCAAGGATGCTTTCGGAAACGTGAAAGTTCGGATCAGCCCACGCGAATTCCTGATCAGCATGATCCCCTGCGTCATTTGCCCGACGATCATCCGCATGAAAATAACTCCGAGGATGAGAAAGCCGACGAAGTTGTCGATCCCTCGGGAAGTCTTCAGAATCAATCCAAAGAGAAATGCGTAGAATGCGACATCCAGCAGCGGTTGAAGCACCAGCCATGTCCGCCAAAGCCGGTAATCCTTCGTGGTTCGGAGAGCTTTAAATCTGGCATCGGTCCAGATAAAAGCACGCCTCTCCCAAAGTTGGCGACAGTATTCGCGAAATGACGGTCGCGTCTGCAGTGACTGCAAATTAGCTGTATTGACTACGTAGGTAGCCCCCGAAGCAACTTGTTCCGGTTCCTCAGCTGCTCCAGGCTGCGTATGGCTGGTTGTATCCAACGTTGCCTCCATCGACCACAAAGTACTGCAGTCGCTGAGTTTACCCGCGTAGCGCTGCGATTTGAATTAGCTCGGTTGCAGCTTGCTTCGGGTGGCTCAGCTCGGAAACAAACGGGGTCGAAGCGTCAGAAAGTGGAGAACCTGGTTCGACCATTGACCACACAGGGGTTCCAGACCCAATGTAGTCAGACAGCTTGGAGGGGAGGAACGGATTCTTCGCGTACGACATACCTGCCGTTGCGGTGTCGACCACCAAGAGAGCATCGAACAGTTTGCATGCTGCGAGGAACTCGAGATAGTTCAGCGGCGAATGGTGCACGATGTTTCCACTGCGAATGAGTTGGTCCATTACGGGTCCACTTGCACCATCTGAAAAGACGTGAAGTGTGATCCTCTGAGCGAACTCTGGAGGCAGAAGATCGAGAGCTTCGGCGTAATCTCCCAAACCCCGATTGGCATAGAAATTTCCGAAGTAAGCCAGATTCAACTTTCGGTGGTCCAACTGCAGCTCCACTTCAGCTGCTTCATATGCCTCTGCGGGTGGTACAGGTTGCGGTTGAATCGTTGACTTCGACCGGACCATTTCGCAGAAACCAGGGCTGTAGGCCGACAAGACCAGATCCAACTGGTTCTGATTCGTGAAGATCACTTCGTCAGCCATGCTCAGCGTGGCTAGTTCGGTGAGAGAAAAGTGGTCACCCTTACTTGTGTGAAGCTCACTGCTCCAACCGGCCTTTTCGACGCCTCGTTCAAGCTTTCTTCCTACTCGCCCGCTTGCTGGCCCACCTGCGCGAGGCTCGCCTTTTGCGTCCCAACGCATCGGATCAGAAAACTCAGCCTCCCATATCGCGGAGGGGTACTTGGACTTGTAAAGCGCACCTGCAACATGCGAGCCTGACCACATCGCGCGCGAGTACACCGTGGAGTAGGTTCCGTGTACAGCCCGGACCGCCTTCTGGCCGAACGAGGCAATGGCCGGCCAAGAAGCAAAAGAGGGATACCCTTTCACCATATGATGGTTGTTGATCCAGGGATCTACCAAAAGGCGCGTCGATTGATCCAGCTCCCGCACCGGAGACATGTCAGCGCTGACGACATCTACAACCTCCTGTTGCTGAATTATTCGCTTCGCCACAACATTCGCAGCAGGGTCGGCGAATGGCGGAAAACAGTAAGCGAACACCACGCGTCGAGCTGGATGAGCGTGGGTACGCTTCCACTCCAGATCGGAAGCGCCAACGGCAATTGAGTACCTTGCCGCCCTATCCAGCTGCTCAGGACGCGTGCGTAGCCATCCAGAGACAAACCCGAACTGTGAGGATACTAGCGAGTTGAGGGCCTGTTCTGCCCCTGGGGGGACCGGAATTTCCCGCAGTTCTGCAATCACGTCGAGCCTTTGGGCGACGTTGAAATCAAAGCTTTGCTGTCGTCTTGACACCGAAGCTTCTCGAACAACGCGGATGTAAGATGCGTCTTGCTCGTCTCTTGGAATTGTCAGTTCGAGGTGTTCGACTCGCAGGAGGTTGGCAAAGAACGCTACGTCCTCCCCGGACGTCAGGTGCTCTTCATATCGCCACTGTTTCAGAAGTTTCGCGGGCACGAACTTGCACGCATTGAAGCCCAGCGCCCAAACTGCGCTGCGCACCGGCACGGAGGAGCCTGCCAGCAGTTTTCGACGAGTATTCAACGAGTTTTCTTCAGCAAACCCGCCGCTAGTTTCATCCTTGATAGCGAGAAGGGCGATTCGCCTTTCCTCCGTGTGGTGGAGACCAACCTCAAGAAATCGCGGTTCAATCCAATCATCATCATCGACGAAAGTGATGATGTCTCCGCGTGCACTTGCGACTCCTATATTTCGGGCAAGCCCTGCGCCTGCTTCAGGTGTGAAAAGCACTCTCGAAGACACGTCGGTCCGGCCGCTCCACTGCTTCAAGAGTTGAGAGGAGCCATCGTCAGCTCCGTTGCAGACGAACACGACCTCCCAAGACGCTCGGTCGAGGGTCTGGCTATCAAACGAATCAAGGAGGCGTGGTAACCGCTCCGCACCACCGTGTGTTGGCACTACCACCGACACACTTCGCAGATCACCGATCATTGCAGCGCCCTCAAAATCTTGTAGAGCATGTGAACCACAGTGTTGGGTAGGTACGCTTTGACTGGCTTCGCCACCCGCGCCATTAACTGCACTAAGCCGGATTTGAAGTTCGTTTTATACGCATCCGTGTCCAAAACCACTGGCGCTGGGTTTGAAGGCTCTGCCCAAGCGATCAATGAAGCCCCCCTCAATCCTGTTACCAAATCTTGTGCTGAACGATCGGTAGCGAGGCTACGTTGCACTCCCACTTTGAACCACTTCCCGTTTGATGACACCCCTGAAATAGCGAGGCCGTCGAAATCATTCAAACACGGTGTCAACCAGGAAAAACCTATTGCATCTGCCCACAATTCAACCACCCGATTTCCTAGGAAAGCACCCGTCTCACAAAGCTTCTGAATCATCACTGGCGTCGGATTCATCACCACTAAGGGCAGGTCCTCCGGCAATAATTCTGGGACAGTACGGAAAAATACTGAATGACTCTCGAAGCTGGAGAGGTCAACCCGAAACCCCGCTGAATTCACCACTACAGCCACTGGTTCTCTTAAGGGCCGCAGCTCATCGAGAGAATGAATCCTCATGGCACTTCCCGAAGGTGCTCTAGCAAACCAATAAGTGCCTGAGGTGCGTCTTTAAGCCGCTGGGTCTCGACCCAGCACTTCCCTTTGTCCCCCACCTCCAGCCGAGATCGGTCACCAGCAAGATCCACCCACAGTTGAGCCAATGCGTACGGATCATTCGGCTCAACAACATCACCTGCGTCAAGTCTCCGGATGAGCTCCGCAGTTTCGCCACGCACTACACCACTGATGTGGATACCGTTGGTCATCAACTCGTATGTCTTGGACGGAACTGCAACTTTCAACGAGTCCCAGTCTGTCAAGTGCACCAACGCGGTATCCGCCCAGTCGTAGCAGCCGTTTAGCGCTTCCGGGTCGAGCTGGTGCTCGAGCAATAAGTCGACTCCGAGTTCGTCCGCTCGCTCAGTCAGCGCATTCCAGGTCGCCCCATCGCCGACAAACCTAAGCTTGACGTGCACTCCCATATCCTGCGCGATCTTGGCGGCTACGAGAGCATTTTCCAACTTCTGGGCTCTTCCGAGTGTGCCCGCATAAAGAACGTGCAACTGTCCCCCACGCACGGCCCTCTTGTTTCTCACATAGGGGGGACTCGGAAATACGTTGCGGACCGTGGCGGTGGGCACACGGTGTTGCATCGCTACCGCAGATTCAAGTTCCGACGAGGTCGTGATGATTCCGGAGGCATGCCCCAGGACCCACTCAATCATTGATTCGGTGATAAAAGCCAGAATTTGAAATGGTCCATGCTTCAACAGCCGCTCACGCAGAGATGGAGTACCGGTTCCCGTATTCCAGCTACTGCTCTCTTTGAACAATGCTGGCCAAGCGTCGCGCAAATCAATGACATAGGGCACAGAAAATTTCTTTGCAGCGAGGTACGTAACCGCTGCGGTGGGCAGTGCCGGCACGGTTCCGACGATGATATCTGGGCGGTAACTTCGCGACGAACCGGGCAATTTCTGCACAGCAGAAACCATACCCACCGCAGACCAAGCCTGATTAAAAATCCTTCTTGTAAGAGATCTCCCGGAGGGAAAATAGCTCGAACGAAGCACGGTCTCCCCGTGGAACCCACTCTCGACATCAAGCGTTCGAGTGAAACCTCCCGTTCTGAGCCACTCCCGCAAAGAAATAGATCGTTTGTAGTGGGGCGGCGGCGCAATAACCGTGACTTCATGCCCGGCATTCTGGAGAACACCGGTAATCCAAGTCCACCTCCGCTGAGGCACGCCGTTCTCGGGGTACCAGTAATGAGAAAGCACAAGAATTCTCACACCCAGTCTCCCTCCGCGTCAGCGCCAAAATTCGCGTGGGGCTAGCGGGGCTCGAACCCGCGACCAACGGATTATGAGTCCGCAGCT
>ERZ1029878.118-NODE-118-length-16832-cov-11.284318_pt1 | contig 16832 bp, 17 predicted proteins | sample MGYA00519234_ERZ1029878 | MGnify/ENA primary metagenome ERZ1029878 (study PRJEB33666, sample SAMEA4610928) | skin metagenome | biome: Human-associated habitat; feature: Malodor aspect; material: skin | place: Philippines | collected 2015-08 ... | reverse complement strand
GGCGCCGAAATCATCACACTCGAAGGCACCAACATGCGACTGACCCAATAACCCCCGCTACCAACCCAAACGCCCGGGTGTTACTCGATACTCACCCGGGCGTTACCCGAAACCCACCACACCGTTACTAAACACGTGGTCCAAACAATCTGAAAGCGCTCCGCGGTGCTGGGTTGGTAGAGAATTAGGTGGGAAATGCCGTAAGCAATATATGGTTGCCCTGCCCTGGCAGTAGAAGAAAGATTACGTACCAGCAACACTCTCTGAGGAGTGCAGCCTTGGAGCTAGCTCAAGAGACAACAGAGGGTGCTTTAACCCGAATGGGTGTAGTTAGTGGACGGTATTTATCAAACCCTCTATATTCAGAGGTGTGGAACTGCCCTGCTAGATATGGCACAGCAGTTCGGGCCCCGCATTTTGCTACTGGCACGCGGGGTCCATTTTTATTGTGGGGGATCAAATTCATGCACGTACGTGCTGCTGGAGAGATAGTTGTCAAAATGCGATCCTAAAGGAGCAGACGGCATGATTAATTTGTGGCGGTACGCCATCCCCACGATGTCTGGTACCCAGAGTGCAACTTCGTCATAAGGGGATACCCATGCGCGTGAGAGATCGGGTACGTAGCCGTCTTTCTTTAGAGTGTTGAAGAAAGATCTGTCGCGATCGTTATCTTCGTGCCTCTTTCGTTTTTCGAAAACCAAGCCTTGTAGATTTTCGGTTTGATTCAAAAATTGGCCAAACAGCTTTTTGAAACACTCGCGTCGTGCATTTTCTTCTGGGCCGGTTATCTTTTTTGAGCTCTCCTGGTTGTCGGTCTTTGGTTTTATAGAGGTTTGGCATGTAATAAAAGAGACGTCTGCGTGGCAGGAGAGGTAATCAAGCAGTTCTTCGTATCTTTCCTGTCCTTCTTTGGTTTTTATTGCTTCAGTGGTGTGCCAGTAGGGGCGGGCTTTATTGAAGAAATTGTCGACGATGTCTATTAAATCTGTCCGTAGGTCCTCGAGTTCTTCTTTGCGGTAGATGCTGGCTGTGACTGCATAGAAAGAACGGCCTGCATCGTTTACGCCGGTGTAGGTTTCGTCGAAGTATGCGATATGAGCATCTTCCTGGCAGGCGTAGACGCGGACAAGGGATGGGTGCAGGTTTTTGTCCACAGCGCTCCTAACATCTTGAATAGCGGTTAATCATATCAGTGTGTTGTTAAGAAAAGTGTAGCTATTATGTACACCCCAACGCGACAGTGCGACCGCGACACATTGTGTCGGTATTCCCTGGAGTTTTCTCGTGACGAAGTCTCTTCCCTAGATTATTTCCTAGGACATTGATCCTATTGCGACATAGTTTGCGGGACTCAACTCCCGAACTTGCGCTACTCAACTCCCGAACTCGCGGTACTCAACTCCCGAACCTGGTGTAGCATCAAGTCAATAACCCTATTGCGACGCATGCGGAGGTCTGGTTTTGTCTCAACGGCTAGGGACTTTGCTTGAGGTCAGTGGTCGGCCGAAGCAGATTGTGGAGATTGTGCGGCTCGGTTCGAAGCAGGCTCGTATCCGTGAGTCGTACTACATGCCTGGCGACGCTAAGTATGTCGAGACGAAAGTGCCGCGTGATCGAGTAATCGAGGACGGCGGTGAGACCTACCGCAGGCAGGGAAAGTCCAAGTGTGCGACGTACCTTGATCTGATGGGGGAGCCGTCTGCGATGGTTAAGGTTGTTCATGCCTACAAGCGGAAGTCGGTAGTCCGATTCTTCGAGGGCGAGCAGCGCTTCCCGGAGACTGGAGGTTGGGGGAGAGAAGAAGAGGTAGAAACCCGCAACCTGCTTTGGGATGCCGGTAAGTCGTGGGGAAAGCGCCCATCGAAACTTGTCGAGGAGGAAGAGAAAGCAGCAGCGCACGCTAGTGCTGAAGTGATGCCTGTGTCTGCCGAACCGAGCAGGGAGGCACCACAGTCTGCGGTCACTGTTTCCTATATGCGAGTTTCTAGCCAGGGGCAACGCCTCGACCGCCAGGCCGAGGAAATCTACCGGGAAGTAGGCACACCGGATAAAGAATTCACGGACAAGGTATCGGCGGCAGGCCATGCTGATCGCCCGGGACTTGATGCTTGCCTGGACTATCTCCGGGCGGGTGATGTTCTCGTTGTCGCAAGTATCGACCGGCTTGCCCGGTCGATGGTTGATCTGCGTCGCATTGTTGATGCGGTTGTCGATAAAGGCGCACAGGTGCGGTTTGTTAAAGAGTCGCTGGTGTTTGGGGCAGGGAGTGATCCGCGCTCTGATCTGATGCTTGGCATCCTTGGCTCGCTGGCTGAATTCGAGCGGGCCATTATTCGCGAGCGCCAGGCGGAGGGGATCGCCGCGGCGAAAAAGCGCGGCGTCTACAAGGGGCGAAAGCCTGCCCTTAGTCGTGGGCAGATTGACCAAGCGCGGCAACTTAAAGACGAGGGGGTTGCCGTGACTGAAATAGCGCGGCGGTTAGGTGTGCACCGCTCGACGATCTACCGGGCGTTGGCCGACTAGTTTTTGTTGTCGCGCTCGCGATCTTCTTGGAGTGCCTGCTCCATAAAACCGAGCGTGATTTCCTCGAACGCATCTTTGATAGCGAGACGTTCGTAGTTGGCAGCGACTTGTTCCCAGTGAATCTTTTCGAGATGTGGAAGTGCGGCCCATAGCGCCATGCGGAGATAGGTGCCCCGGCTTCGCCTAGTGCGCGCCGCGAGTGCGTCGAGGCGTTCGGCCAACTCGGGTTCAACGCGAACGGAGATCACCGGCCCGCGTCCCACCCAGTGTTTCTGTTTGCGCGTAGCCATGACTTCACTCCTTGCCTGACGTGACTTTCGCGGTAGTTAGTAAACGATGTTTACATAATGTTTTGAGCGCGTCGAGCCGTTCGTTGATTTTCAGCAGCCGAGCGTTCGCGTCATTTTGTAAACACTGTTTACGGAATGGCGCCAGAGGCGCAGGGCAGTTTTCGCGTGTGTTCTCCCGCCCTTTTGTAAAATTTGTTTACACATGGTGCCGGGGTGGCGCTGGCGCGAAAGGCTTCGCCTTCCTTGCCCCTGATTTCTATCGTCCCCACCGCCTATCTTGGACGCCGCCCCCACGCCCTCAAGGCCCTGTGAAGACGCCCCCGTGGTTGTCTGTAGCCTCCCTCGTAGACAACCACTAAAGATCGTTGGTACATTTGCAGTAAACTGCTGCGCGCCGCGCGGGGCGCGCCCTGACCGGTGGAAAGGTGGGTTACGGCGCATGCTGACGATTGCGAAACTGCATGGCGAGTCCGTGGCCTATTACGAGTCCACGGTTGGCAATGAACCCGGCCAGACGGTGCCTGAAAGTGGGCCGGATTCGTACTACTCCGAGGACGGAACGAAGCCCGCGCGAGCATGGATTGCGGCTCGTTCTCGCGCGCAAAGTGAGCGTGTTTCTGCGCGGATTGGTGTTGAAGTCGGCGCTGAAATTCGTGGCGATTCGGTGCGAGATTGGTTCAATAAAGCGCTCGCACCAAGCGGGGAGAAACTTGGACGCGCGCCAAAATCGACCGGTGTGCCGGGGTTCGATTTAACGTTTTGCGCCCCGAAAAGCGTGTCTGTTTTGTGGGGGTTCGGAAGCGAAAGTGTGCGCCAGGTAGTCGACGCCGCGCACGCACAAGCGGTGTCGGAGGCGCTTTCGTATCTTTCCGAGCACGCCGGATACACACGCCGCGCCGATGATTTCGACCGCGATCTGATGGTGATTGATCGCGTTGAAGCGCTTTCTGGGGTGAAGTATGAGCACCGGACAAGTCGCGCTGGCGACCCGCATGTTCACTCACATGTTCTATTGGCAAATAAGCAACTGTGTGCCGATGGAAAGTGGCGCACTCTTGATGGAGTGAGCCTGTATCACGAGGCGCGCGCGGCAGGAACGATCTATCAAGCGACGCTGCGTGAAACGCTTGCGAAGCAGTTCGGTGTTGCGTGGTCTGACGTGACGAATGGCTGTGCTGAGATTGCAGGCCTTGACGATACGAAGATGCTCAAGGCGTTTTCTACTCGAGCAAATGAAATCGAGAAGTGGCGCGAGGAAAACAGCCTCGATGATCAGGCCGCGTTTGAGCGCATCGGGCAGAAGAAAACTCGCCAGACCAAAGACCTCGACGTCTCTTTAGGCGAGTTGGAGCGTCGCTGGCGCGCGCTTCCTGAAGCCGAGGCAGCAGAAGCGTTTGTCGGCGCACTCGATAGCGCTAAGGCAGAGGGTCAGACGCGCACCGGCGCTGATGCGGCACTGCCGAGCGTGGAGGAGATTCTCGACGCGGTTGTCGCAGAGCGGTCTACGTTTACCCGCGCGGATGTGGTCGAGAAGATCGCGGAGATGATGCCGGTCGGGGTGGTTGCACCCGCTGACATGCTGGCTGCGATTGAGCACCTGACCGATAGCGTGGTTGAGCCTGACCTGGCAGATGCGGAGCAAGCGGCATGGCCGGTCACCCCGGAGAAATCCCGCAAGCACGATAAGACCGCGCGCGAAGGCTCGCAGCGGTTTACCTCGCGCAGTGTTGTCTCCGAGGTTGACCACGCAATCGATCTGGCCTGCGAAAAGGTCTACGGCGGTGTAGCCGCATCGGAAATCAAGCCCATCGAGGGCGCGCTTTCTATCGAGCAAGCCGACGCCATGCGCACGGTTGTTGCCTCGCCCTACCGCGCCAGCGTGGTGGTCGCCCCGGCTGGCGCAGGCAAGACGTCAAGCCTGAAAGCAGCGCGCAAGGCATGGGAGAGCGCAGGCAAGACCGTGGTCGGTCTCGCTCCGACCGGCAAGGCCGCAGATGTGATGGTCGGTGAAGACGTTGCGCACTCCTCGGCCACAATCGCGCGAGCGCTCAAGCGCGCAGAGGACGAGACCGCCGAGCACGCTGCCGTGGCACTGGGGTGGGATACGGACACAGTGATTGTGGTTGACGAGGCCGGAATGGTTTCCACCCCGGATCTGGTGCGGGTGCTAGACATCGCGCGCGCCGCAGGTTCGCGTGTGGTGATGGTTGGCGATCCGCACCAGTACGGCGCGGTCAAGGCGCGCGGCGGGCTGCTAGCCACGCTCGCCTATGAACTGCCGGACGCGGTGGAACTCACCGAGGTATTTCGCCAGCACGACCCGGCAGAGCGAGACGCCTCGAAGTGGCTACGCAGTGGCGAAGCACCGTATGTGGAACGTGCCGCAGACTTCTACGCCAAGGCAGAGCGTCTTTTTGCGGGGTCTTCTACCGCCATGCTCGAAGACGCGCTTAAAGGGTGGAAAACCGACGTCGAAGCAGGAAAACAGTCCCTGCTTGTCGCCTCCACCAACGATTACGCCGACGCGCTTAACGCAGCGGCGCAAAAGACTATGGCCGCGCGCGGCGTGCTCGATACGCGCGAAGCGGTCAAACTCACCGGGAGCCAATTCGCCCACGTCGGAGACATTATTCTGACTCGGCGCAACAACTACGACCTGGTGACGAGCGCGGGAGATGTGGTGCGAAACGGCCAGCGCTGGCGGGTTGAAGCAATCCACGCGGATGGCTCGATTACCGCGCGTAGAAGCGATGACACTGGTGCCGCAATCGTGCTCTCGCCTGACTACTTGGGCGAGCACACCCAACTTGGCTATGCCTCAACCGGCCACAGCGCCCAGGGCGCAACCGTTGACGTCGCCCGTGTTGTTGCAGGTGTTGGCCAAATCGACCGGGCTGGTGTCTATGTGCCCATGACCCGCGGTCGCGAGGGCAACTTCCTCTACTTAGCCGAGCAGATGCCAGGCGATACCGAAGCAGGCCACGGTAAGGCAGAACCTACCGAGCGCAGGGAATCAACTGACTACGCCCGTGATCTGCTTGTCCAGGCAGCGACGCGAAGCCGCACGGATGAAACACCTTACGACGTCTTTAGGCAGGCCCGCGCCGATTGGGAACTGACCCACCTTGCTACTGGCACACGCTGGAGCATCGATCCGGCAAGAGGCGCATACATGCGTAAAGCAGCCCAAGCCCGCGAGGACGCCCGCATCAAACGGTTGAGGGACTTTGTGGCACCTGCCGCTGCGCAGCCTGGAAAGCAGGATGAAAAGCCGACTACTGCGCCACAACAGCAGCCGAAGCAGGAAAAGAAATCGCCGGACGATGGGCCAGACATGTCCCTTGTGCAGGGCAATGGCCCGTTCGCTCGCAACGATGGGCGCGATAGGTCGCGCGTGCAGGGCCACGACAGGCAGGCGGGCAAGCCTGCTAGCCGCCGAGACGATAGCGAAGACTACGCAGCACAGCGCGAGCGTTTGAACAGCGAAATCGCGGCACTTCGTGAGCAGATCAGCGCAATTGATCAGCAGTCGGGCGATCTTGAATCAGAGCAGCGCTACGCCCAAACGGCTCTTGAGCACGCGAGGGTAGGACAGCGTGTCTTCAAAAACTCACTGCGTGAAGCGCGTGCAAAGCGCGACGGTCGCAGCCGGATCGCGAAATGGTTCAACCCCAACGCGGGACAGGAGACCATTGACTCGATTGAGACCGAACTCGCACGCGAAGATGCCAGCCATGACAAGTGGTCGCAACGCAACGAGGAACTGCTCCAGGTGCGAGACGAACTGCGGCAGCGTCGTGCTGACTTAAACGAGCAGATCAAGAGCAAAAAGAGCAGGCTTGTATGGATCGACGTGGAAGAACGCAGCGCAGATGCGCTTGAGCGTTTGCAGCAGCAACAGGCACGCGGTTACAGCACTTCGTCAGAGCAGCAGACGTGGGAGATGCCGCAGGAGCAGTCCAACGACTCCGGTATGGAGTTGTAAAAACCGCCTCGGTACAGCACTGAGGCGGCTGGGGTAAGCGGTGAGAAGGGGTGGAGGTTAGTTCACCTGGGTCGCGTACTTGTTTTCCTGGGTTTCCATAACTTTAAACGCGTGTTCCAGCGCGTCGGCGGGACTGTCGTGGAATGTGCCCAGTTCCACCGGAGGGGCGTCTTGTTGCACCTTGGGCGTTTCTTGCTGCTCGACAAAGTTGTTCGCCGCCAGTGAGAGTCCGGTGCCGAAAAATAAGACCAGGCCGAACAGAATCAACAGGCCGATAAGTGGGCCGATACTCAAGACCAAACCTGCGAAGAATCCATTGGCGCGGATCTGGTTGCGGACGATGCCGAACGCCGCGAGGACGAATACAGCGGTGACGATGTTGGCGGTGGTGAGCACTACTTCCCTTCCCCTAGTAGCCGTTAGCGGGCGTGTGTTCTGCGGGCGTTACGCGGCGACGAGTTCTTTCGCCAGGTCGAGGTACTGCGACATGAGCGCGTCGTAGTCCTCCGGGAATTCATCGGTGCAGCGAATCGCGGTGTCGAGCACTTTGCCGCCAGCGTGTGCAGTCGCCTCGCGCACATCCTCGGTGACGGAGGTCTGCCACGGCGAGACGAGGGCGACCGACGGCGACGTTGTTCGTTTGATCGTTTCAAGGGTGGGGCGCTCTGCCGCGAAGGAGGCGTCTGTGGGGATGAACGTGACGTCGGTAAGGCCTGCGACATCTTCGACGATCTGGGCATCGTGGGACGCGGTGTCGACAAGCAGCACACCGTTGTCACCGAGTTCGCTGCAAAGCGCGTCGATGCGCTGCTTGATATCGGCGCTGGCGCTGCGGTTTTCCAGGGGGATCGGCAGCGCGTCGATCTTGAACGTGATGGGGTGGCCGCTGTCCTCGAGCACCTTTGCGAGGGTTGCGCAGTCGTCTGTCGGGGTTAAGTCCAAAACCGCCACGTCGTAGCCGAGTTGTTGATACGCCTGCGCCAGCAGCAGCGTCGCGGTCGTGCGGTACAGCCCGCCCTTTAGGTTCACCGTGGTCAAAATCATGGTCACTCCTCACGTCTCCCGAATAATGCTACTCATAGTCCGTCGACTTATAGTCGCCAACATTCGACGTTGAGGAGATGAATGATGACCGTGATCTTCTTCTCACATTCGGAGGCCGGATACGACGCGCCCGGCAGGCCGCGGGGCTAACTCAGGAAAAACTCGCGCATATCGCAGGGGTCGACCGCACCTATGTGGGATCGGTCGAGCGTGGCGAGCGCAACCTATCTGTGCTGAACATCCTCACGTTTGCCACCGCACTCGGCATCGACCCCGGAGAACTCATTTCCGGCATGAGCAGAGGGCCGGCAGATGAAGCGCGTGGAACCGTTTAGGCCAAGCCCCACGTTGGGCTAATCAATCAGGTTTTCGCGCTGCGCAGTTTCCCGCACCGCGCGAACGATGGTGTCGGTGAGGGTGTGACGCCTGCCGTAGTGATCGGCCAAGCGCTCGATTACCTCCCAGTCCTCAATCGGAAAGGCGAACGACGTGCGGTGACGCTCGGAGGACTTGCGTCCAGGTTTTCCCCGGTCGGTGCCAAAGCCTGCCCCTTCTTTGCGCGACTGCTCGTCTTTGACTGCAAGGGCGGAAAACGGGTTGGAAGAAGTCTTATCGCTCATTTGGTGGCCTCCACAATCTGATCCGTGAGATAGCGAATAGCGTGCGCAGCAGGACTGCTGGAACTGTGTGTGACTACCCCAGCAGGCGGCTCTGGGGTGTTTTTGAACGCGACAGCCGTCGGGACTTTGCCCAAGATGTTCCACTCACGCTCGCGGGCGAACTGCTCTAAATCCTGGCTCGCGCGACGGCTCGGGCTGTGCTCGTTGAGCACGATTCCAATCGGCGCGGTGACCTGCGAGACGAAATGCGCAGTCGGCGCCAGGTCGCGCGGAGACGGGCCGACTGGCACCACGACTAGATCCGCACTGTTAATCGCGGCCACGGTATCGGCGTCAGGACGCGCTGGCGTATCCACGAGCGCGTAATCAGCCCCCTCCACTTCATCGGTGCCGTGGTAGGCACTCGACTGGTTGTCGAGTTGGTACGTCGTTACTCGCACACCGCGCTGCTCAAGTGTCCAGGCAACCTCGTCGTAGAGCGTCGACTTTCCGACGCCACCCTTTGGGTTCGCAAAAACGATAGTCCGCATACATACGAAGCATACTCAACATATGCCACATATGTAACACATGATATATACCGCACATATCGTATATAGAACACATACGTTATATATCGTATATACGATATATAGTGAACATATCGCACATACCGTAATTCTGATATGTCAGATATGTACGAAATATAGTGAACATATCGTATGTCTGATATGCCGAAGTGGTGCGTTTGTGAGTGTCTACCTCGATAAATCGCCGTGGCGCTCCTGCGTGTCACCAGCGAAATCACACGGCTGTGGTTTAGGCTGAGAAAAGTTAACCAGAAATGAATGAAGCCCGGAGCGGCGGCAACCGCTCCAGGCTTCGCTTATCACCCAGTCTCCAGCTGGGAGAAAGCACGAGTATGAGTGTACCAAGTTGGCACCAACTTTCTCGCACGTCAACGGCGTGTGTCGCCTCTCCTGCGCAAAAAGACTGCGGAGGACTGGACGATACGCCAGCGGGATACAACGACCGTGACGCACTGATTGCCCACCTTGGACGCGACGTCATTCACGCCAGCCGCACGCGAGACTTCGCCACGGCCTACTACACCGACAAAGACGGCAAACGCTGCCCGAGGATGTACCGCGTTGAGACGGACACCTTCGCTAAGTGCCAGTACGCAGTGCTGACCAACAAGCAATACGCCGCCGTCCTCGTCGTAGACATCGACCAATACGGCGAAGCAGGCGGGCACCCCTCGAACTTGGCTGCACCCGTGCGCACGTCGCTGCGCGCCCTTATCGAGCACAACGTGGGGCCAGCATGGGTTGGCATCAACCCCCAGAACGGTAAAGCCCAGGCGATCTGGCTCATTGACCCGGTCTATGCCGACGAGAGTGGCGAATCGCCGCATATGCGCCTGCTCGCGCGCGCAAGCCGCACACTTGGCGAATACCTCGGCCACGACCCGAACTTCTCCCACAGGTTTAGCCGCAGTCCGTTTTATACCGGCGACGATCCCACCGCCTATCGTTGGTACTGCCAGCACAAACGAGTCCACCGACTCGCCGATCTGCTCAAGGAGGTTCGCACCGTGGCGGATCTACCCCAACACGAGCAGTCACAACGCCAGCAGTTCTCCAGTGGCCGCGAACTCATTAACGCCGTCAAAGCACGCCGTGAGGAAGCAGAAGCCTTTAAAGCCCTCGCCCAAGACGTCGAAAACGAACTCGCAGACGGGCTAGAAAAATACGACCCGGAACTCATCGACGGAGTGCGCGTCCTCTGGATCAGCCAAGGACGCGCAGCACGCGATGAAACCGCGTTCCGCCACGCACTCAAAACGGGCCACCGCCTACGCGCAGCAGGACAACGCATGACCGACGCTGCGATCATCGACGCCTACGAACACGCCTACAACACCGCTCAACGCTATGGCGCAGACGGACGCGACAACGAAATGCCACCCATGCGCGACCGCCAAACAATGGCCCGACGAGTACGCGGATACGTCACACAGTCCAAAAACGGCTCATACACAAGCGCATCAGCCCCAGGACGCGCAACAAGCACAGAACGCAAAGCCCTCGCCACAATGGGACGCAAAGGCGGACAAAAAGCCGCAGAACGCTGGAAAACCGATCCAGACGGTGAGTACGCCCAAGGTCGCCTAGCGGTTATGAAAAAGACCCACAAGAAGAAGAAAGCACAGGGGACGAACAACCGGCAGAAAGTGGGCCAATTTGTAAACGAGTACTGGATTGAAACTGATCGGATACCAACGTGGGGAGAGATCCAGGCTGAGACAGGACTCTCGCGCGCGACTGTTGCGAGACACGTTGCAGCTCTGAAAGAACAGGGTGAATGGCCTGATGTATAGGGGTCTCACACCATAGGCAATATACGGTTCCCCTGCCGCGAGGCAGTGAAGTATCTAGGGCTTAGATTTTTTCGAACGGGGAGAGGTGGCAGACTCACCGCCGCCGTGCATGTCTGGGCATGAGAGTGCATAGAAGGACTTGCGTGTACAGGTCTGATGTTTATGGCTACAAGCAACTGTTACATGTGCCACCCGTCTTGGAATCAGAGCACGATCCTAGAAATAAACCCCAGAGGATATTTTTTCGGCTGTAAAATACAGTGAAATGGTGCAGGTCAACGATTTTTCGCGCATTGAAATGTGGAGTGTTGAATATGAAGACTGAGTGGAGCTCATCAGCTTTCGGGGGCTATATGAATTCTCTTTTGAAGAGGTATTTCGCTGAAGAAAACGGGATTTCCCCCGGGGCTGTCGAGCTTAGAGCGGCCTGGAGAACGTCCCGGTTCGTCTACTGCGTATGTCCCTTCACCGGTCGAATCACCGGACAGGTCTTACGGGACGGTGGCGGGACTAACTTTACCCTGATGCAGGTCCGGAACGTGCTTGTCCGGTGGTGGACCCGCTTACAGACAGGCTCTGTGTGGCTTCCAGTGACCACTGGACTCAGCCCACCCTTACCGTACGATTTTTTCCGTTTTCTGCGGCGACCCCAGGTCGGCGACCGTTCCCTCTGTGAGGGTGCCGCGGTCGTCGAGACCGACGCACGCGGCCGGTCCCGAGGTGACGAGACGCACGGCTTCTGGGAGTGTCGCGATTCTCTGGCTCACCAGCCGCACCACACTCGGCAGCAGCGACGTTGGAATGTAGTCGCTCGCGAGCCCATCCACCAGGCCAGCAGATACAAGCTCAGCCGCAGAAACATTTCCCGTGTGGGACCTACCCCGAACGACGTTCGGCGCTCCAGCGATGACGAGCATTCCCTGGTCTCGGGCGGCGCGCGCCGCTTCTAACGTCGTCGGGAACTCTGCCACCGAACATCCGAGCGCGGCCGCCGCTTCGACGTCGTCCCGCGTCGCCAAGTCATGACCGAAGAGCCGGATCAGGCCCTTCCGGGCAAGGCTTTCCAGCCATGCAAGCACGCGATCCCGCACGCCCTGTCGTTTCTCGCGGCTGCTGCGCCACCATTCGACGTGGTCGGCGGCGTCATCCTGCGACATTCCCTCGTTCAGCACGAGCCAGCGCTGCATCGTCATCGGATCTGCGAATTGCCAGCAGTTCGCGGCCGTATTCGCAGCGTACGTCGAGCCGATGCAGGACCTGGTGGTCGACTTGCCTGTCGTCCGTGCAAGCGAGGGCTTCCGAAAGCTCGGACGCGGCAGGAGAGTCAATGGCGGTCCCTACAATCGATCGCTCCTGGAACGCCAGCCCGTGGAGGACCGTGGTGGTCCCCGCAGCTCGAAGGCGCGCACCAGCCGATGCAATGGCAAGACTCGGATCGAGGACGACTCCCGGCCGGGGCCTCATCTCGCGCGACAACATGTCGCTGTGGACGTCGATGAGGCCCGGCAGCAGGTATGCCCCGCGAACATCGAGGTCACAGGAGGCCCCGGGAGGATGCGGCCCGACGTGCGCAATCCGGCCACCACGCACGACTAGCCTGGCGTCCTCGATGACCACGTCCGGCAGCACGGCGGAGGCATGGCCGATCACCAGATCGCTCACTGCGCCGTCCGGGGTAAAGGGTGTCATGGCTGATCAGCCTGACATTTGCTTCTTGCCTGGATGTGTACGCCGCCTTAACTGCTGTGGGTTAACGGGCTGTTTCATCGGAGTTCGCAAACCGTTCACTCCCACAGCGCCCGGAGTTCACAAGTCCTCTATACGCTTCACTCGTACAGCGCACTCGTATAGAGGACTTTCATGATAGAGCTCGTCGATGTCAGCAAGACTTACGAAGGCGGCGTTCAAGCATTGGCCCGAACCGATCTGTCGATCGAGCGCGGAAAAGTCACCGTGCTGCTCGGCCCGTCGGGTGCCGGCAAGTCGACCTTGCTGCGATGCATGAACCTGCTCGCCAAACCCACCACCGGCTCCGTGCGGGTTGACGGGACGGAGCCACTCGACTCCCGCCGCGAATTGCGTCGACACCGCCGCCGCACGGGGATGGTATTCCAACACCACCAGCTGATCCCACGCTTCTCGGCCTTGCGCAACGTGCTCCTCGGCCGGGTCGGTTATCACAGCTTCTGGCAGAGCATCCTGCTCTCCAGTCGCGGCGACCAGCGCATCGCGCTCGAAGCGCTCGAACGCGTCGGACTGCTGGACAAGGCCCTGACCCGGGTAGACAACCTGAGCGGTGGCATGCAGCAGCGAGTAGGCATCGCTCGAGCGCTCGCGCAGCAACCGGACCTGATCCTTGCCGATGAGCCGGTCGCCAGCCTCGATCCCAACTCTGCGCGTCTCGTGATGGAGCTGCTGCGCCGAGTCTGTCAGGAGAGCGGCATCACCCTGGTTGCCAGCCTCCACCAGGTCGACCTCGCGCTCGAGCACGCCGACCGCATCGTCGGCCTGGCACACGGGGAAATCGTCTACGACGGCCCTGCAGCCGGGGTCACCGATGAGGATTTGCTGGTGATTTACGGCGGCGTGCCCGCCGACGAGCAGGCCGATGCCCTTCCACTGTCGGCACAGACCGTTTCGCTGCCGACTTCTGCTGACTAGCAAACGCTCAGGACTCAATAACCTCGACCGCCACCCCCGAGATCGACCACCTTCCGAACTACTGAAACAGGATTGAATTCCCATGCCTAGACCCACCCGCTTGGCGACTGCCGCGATCGCTGTAACGACTGCCTTCACCTTCGGCCTCTCCGGTTGTGGTGCCAGTTCAGAGGTAACCACCGCCCCGGAAACCCTCCGCGTTGCGCTGCTTCCCGACGAGAACGCGTCGGAGGTGATCAAGAACAATGAGCCCCTCAAGGAGTACCTCGAAAAGGAACTCGGGCTTGACGTCGAGCTCGTGGTGACGACCGATTACTCCTCGATGATCGAGGCGATGGCCCGCGGCCGCACCGACCTCGGCTACTTCGGCCCTCTGTCCTACGTCCTCGCCCAGGAGAAGGCCGACATCGAGCCCTTCGCCGCCCTGCAGGAAGTCGAGGGTGAGGACCCGACATACCAGGCAGTGTTCATCGCCAACGCGGATTCCGGCATCGAGGACCTCGCGGATGTCGCCGGCAAGACCGTTGCGTGGGGAGACCAGGCCAGCACGTCCAGTCACCTCATTCCCAAGGCCATGCTCGCCGAAGAGGCGGACCTCCGAGTAGACCAGGGTGACTACGAGGAACAGTACGTCGGCTCCCATGATGCTGTGGCCTTGACAGTGCAGAACGCCAATGCGGACGCGGGGGGCATGAGCTTGCCCATCTATGAGCGCATGGTCGAGGAGGGGCTCATCGACTCCGAGACTGTCGTGAAAGTCCAGGAATCGGATCCCTATGCCAACTACCCCTGGACGATGCAGTCCAATCTGCCCGAGGACCTGAAGGAGAAGCTGCGGGCGGCGTTCCTGGAACTCGACGATCCCGAGGTGCTCGAACCATTCGGAGCCGCCGGCTTCGCAGAGGTTGCCGATTCGGACTACGATCAGGTTCGCGACCTCGCTCCGCTGCTCGACATCGATCTCGAGGATTACCAGTGAGCAGCCCCGCGGTCAGCGTGCCGCGCGAGGATCGCAGAGAGCAGGAATACCAGCGAATCACCGACCAGGTACAATCCGGCTGGAGGCGCTCGTTCTCCATCACGGGCTTGATCCTCGTCGCGGTGATCCTGAGTGCCTGGGCCGTGGGTCTGCTCGACGCCAACCGCATGGTCACAGGCCTCGCCGGCATTGCCGACCTGCTCAGCGAGATGTGGGTGCCGGACTTCACCCATCTGAACAGCTGGTGGGGGCCCCTGCTCGACTCGATGACAATGAGCATCGCGGCCACAGCACTGGCTGTGCTGCTCTCCGTCCCTCTCGCATTGCTCGGAGCACGCAACACCTCACCGCACCCGGCGATCTACTGGGTCGCGCGGCTCATCCTGAACGTGCTGCGATCAGTGCCCGAACTGATCATGGCGATCGTATTCGTCGCCGCCGTCGGCTTCGGCGCGCTGCCCGGGGTTTTGGCATTGGGGATCCATTCTGCCGGCATGGTGGGAAAGTTCTTCGCCGAAGCGATTGAGCACGCTGCCGAAGCCCCTGTCGAGGCCGCCAGGGCGACAGGAGCCGGCCCGGCCCAAGTGATTCTCCACGGCATCCTGCCCCAGGTGCTGCCGCAGATGGCCGACGTCACCGTCTACAGGTGGGAGCACAATTTCCGAGCGTCGGTCGTCGTCGGGGTCGTCGGCGCCGGCGGCATCGGCTTCGAACTCATCGCCGCCCTGCGAACCCTCCAGTACGACGAGGTCGCCGCAATCCTGCTCGTCATCCTGGCCACCGTGACCGTAGTCGACGCTCTCGGCGGAGCGTTGCGAAAGAGGTTCCAATGAAACAACACAGTCGACGTCCGAAGGTCGTACTGACGCACCGCGTGCATGCGCCGATCCTCGAATTGCTCAGCGAAAGCTGCGAAGTTGTCGCCAACCAGAGCGACAGCAGTCTCCCGGCCTCCGAGGTGCGGCGCCGCGCAGCAGAGGCCGAAGGATTGATGGTGTTCATGCCCGACCGGGTCGATGCAGAGCTCCTCGACTCATGCCCCAACCTGAAGGTGGTCGCGGGAGCCCTCAAAGGGAACGACAACATCGACGTCGAGGCTTGCACAGAGCGAGGCATCTGGCTGACCAGGGTCGAGGACCTCCTGACCGAGCCCACCGCAGAACTGGCGGTCGGACTGCTCATCGGGCTCGCGCGGAACATCACCGCCGGGGACCGCCGGGTGCGCTCGAATTTCGCCGGGTGGCGGCCGACGCTCTACGGGAGGACCCTCGTAGGATCGACGATCGGCATCGTAGGGGCAGGCAACCTCGGCCGGGCTGTTGCACGGATGTTGCGGGGATTCGCACCCGAGTTGCTCTACTTCGACCCTGAACCGCTATCGGCGGCCGATGAAGCACTACTCGACATCCGGCGTGCGGACCTGTCCGACCTGCTGGAGCGCAGCGACGCCGTTGTGGTCTGCGCCCCACTGTCGGCGGAGACAGTCCACTTGCTCGACCGGAATCGGCTCGAGTCAATACGACCGGGGGCGCTACTCGTCAACGTCGGCCGCGGCTCCGTCGTCGACGAATCCGCGGTGATCGAGCTCCTACGCGCCGGACAGCTCGGTGGCTTCGCGGCTGACGTTTTCGAGTTCGAGGACCTGTCCCGACCGGACCGGCCCGCTGCCATCTCCGCCGAGCTGTTGGCGATGCAGGACCGCACGCTGTTCACGCCACACCTGGGATCTGCCGTGGCCGCGACTCGTCTCAAAATTGAGGAGCACGCCGCCACTGCCATACTGCAGGCCCTTGCAGGGCATGAACCACACGGAGCCGTCAACCGCCCGTGTGGCGTGGGATCTGCTGGAACGCCTACTGCCCTATGATCGGTCCTATCGGGGTCCGGGGAAGAATCGCCCGGAAATTCACGCTAAGGGCGCTCCGGCTCGGGCGGTGAAATTATATGGATCTAAGCGGCGGGCTCGCCAGCGCGTTTGATGGCACGGTAGACGGTGGACCGGGCTACGCCGAAAAGTTCGGCAATTTCAACAGTCGTGTGCGTTCCCGCCCGGTGAACGGAAACCAGGTGTGCTTCCTGGGCTTTGGAGAGTTTGGGTTGTTTTCCGCGTAGCCGGCCCTTTGCCTTGGCGACGGCCATCCCCTCACGAGTGCGGGCCCGAATCAGGTCTGCCTCGAATTCGGCAACCATGGCCAGGACATTGAAGAGGAGTTTGCCCACGGGATCGGTGGGGTCATGGACGGAGCCGCCGATGCTGAGCTTGACCTCACGACGGGTGAGTTCGTCAACGATGTCCTTTGCATCGCGCAGGGACCCGCTTACAGACAGGCTCTGTGTGGCTTCCAGTGACCACTGGACTCAGCCC
>ERZ1029878.117-NODE-117-length-16936-cov-19.359280_pt1 | contig 16936 bp, 15 predicted proteins | sample MGYA00519234_ERZ1029878 | MGnify/ENA primary metagenome ERZ1029878 (study PRJEB33666, sample SAMEA4610928) | skin metagenome | biome: Human-associated habitat; feature: Malodor aspect; material: skin | place: Philippines | collected 2015-08 ... | reverse complement strand
GACTTAACTTATTAAGACAATGTCTTAACAGTTCCCGCTATCCCGGCGGTATCATGTTCAACCGCATGTGTTTCCAAAAACACATGCAACGCTTTTTCTAAAACATCCAACGTGGTATTAACATCCCTATCATGTGTAACCCCGCACTAGGTTTTGCTAGTATTGTTTTTGAAACTAACTATACAGCAAAGGAGCATACATGTCTTATTTTGAATTTGACGAACTGCCAGAGTCAGTACGGTCGCTCATTTCGATTTTCGTGAGCATGAACACAGGAACATACGGGGAGAATGAAGAATACTATCGTGGCGGGTACGAGCTGATAATGTATTCTATGCCGAATGATGAGTTTGTTGACAAGGAAAATAATCTCAACCAGATTCTTAAACGGCAACTTTCACCAGAGGACTATATTGACCTCGGGCCGTATGCGTAGTGCCACTACATGACTAAAACCCTCCTTCTCATTATTTCAAAGAGGGAGGGTCTTAGTCATGTTTATTGGCTACTGTGCCGGGGCAGGAGCTGGGGCAGGTGCTAGCTCGTCTGCACCAGGAACAACCGGATCGACAACCTCAGGTGCCTGTTCCGGTGCAGGTGCCTCGGGGGCAACAACCCCGTCAGGGTTCACTGCGGGCGGAACATTCGGGTCGACTGGTGCAATCGGGTCGAGTGTTTCCGTGATTACCGGGTTCTGATCTTCGATTGGCGCGGGGGCTGGGGCGAATTCTTCGGTGGTGGTTTCTACAACTTCCGTGTTGGTAGTTTCTGTGGTGTCACGGTCGCCGAACACGAGCCATGCTAGCAGGGCGAGGATTGGGACGAGGATGAGGGGCAGTAGCCACCATAGTTTGCTTGCGATACCATTTTTCTTTTTCGGCTCGACAGCAGTGGACCCTTGTGCGTTAGTGGGGATGGCTCTTTCTTGTACAACCTCACCAGTCTGGGGCGGGACGTTGTGTGCTGGGGCGGGCTGGTTCACGTTTGGGATGCCCGGTGCTGGTTGTTGGTTGGGGTATTGGTTAGTCATGTTTTCCTTTCAAAAGGGTTTGTTTTACGCGTACAATGGTACATAATACACGATGGTTAGGGGTGTTGGGAAATTTTTATGGGGAGGGGTGGTCTTTTGGGTGGAAGTTTTTAAATTTGAAGGCATTTTTTCTTTTTTGCAGACATCTCTTTGGTAAGATGTAAATGTAACTTACACACTTTATGAGGTCGAATTATATGAATAACAGTAAACGTATCGCCACAGGCTTTGTCGGAGCAGCAATCATGTGTGCCACAAACACAATTGTCGTGCACGCTGAGGAAGCGCCTTCTGTGGTCAGTCCTACGTCAAACCAGGAACCGTCCTTAAAGAATCGTGAACTAGTGAATGCTGCTGGGTCTTCGCTTCCAGGAGGCACCTCAGAAAATGTCTCAGAAACGTTGGACGGGTCAGAAAATTCTACCGTTGTAGAAAGCGAGAACTTGGGGTACAAGACTGACGGCAAGACTCCCGTTAAAAACCGTGAACTAAACAAAACACTGCAACCAGATGATGAAGAATATCGTGTTATCAAACACTCTCTCACAGCTCTCGTCGATGCTGACGGTAACACTACATTGAATGCGACTATAAAAGAGCCCAAGAAAGCCATCCAGGACATTAGTGATGCGAAGGCGGCGGACCCTGAGGGAAATATGTTCTGGTACTACCCAGATAAGACAGACACGGATCTTCAAGGGGACGAATACACGTACAAAAGTTCGACCCCAGAGGTTGATTACTATCCGTATTTCGGACTATCTCTGTCTTCGGATGATGTTAAATTTAAAGATCCGAGTAAAACAGATGTAAGAAACAGCAAAGGAGAATTACTTACAGGCATTAAAGATCGTTTGCAGTATAGACCTAGCCTGAACAATAAAGGCAACCTAGCAACTGGACTTAGCCCCAACGATAAGACACGTTACTCCTTTGACATTTCAGAAAAAATCCTGGTCGGAGAAAAGAAGGAAATAACTGTTCGTGGTGACCTTTACGGGCTGCATAGCATTCCTTTGGACAAAACTAATGATCCAACAAAATTCTACTCCACCCATGACACAAAAATCACCATTGACCGCCGCCAAGAATACGGCACCCCAAAGCGAATCGACGATTCGAACGGTACGTCCACAGCGTATATTGTCCCAGTGAAAAACACCGGTAACGTTGCCGTCGGCGGATACAAAATCACAGCCCCAGACGGCACTATTGGAAAACTCGGTGGTGGCAAGGAAGTGCTCCAGCCAGGTGAATCAGGAGAGCTTCGCGTAGCTTACACTCCTAAACCAGGAGAAAAAGTCAACCTGAAAGTCTCAGTCTCAAACCAAGCAGAAAAAACTATCAACGCTGCAACCCCAGAACTACAATGGTCTGATGCCCTCATATTCGCAGGCAAACAAGTCTCCGACAAAACCCCACTTCGAGTAAAACCAAACACACAACTCCTCTTCCAAGCAGGAGTGAAAAACACGGGGACAGGATCCGCCACCCGCTTCGATGTTACCCTACCAAACGGTAAGAAAACCACCATTAACCAAGAAGTAAAAGCAGGCGAATCCACAACTGTGAAAATCCCATACACCCCAGCAAAGGACGAAACGAAACTCACATTCAAAATCTCCTCCAACGGGCAATTCCAAAAAACCTACACGGCAACCATCCAGCAAGAAACCCCACAACCAACAACCGAGAACAAACCAGCCCCGTCAACTGGAACACCAGACACGCCAGCACCAAAACCCACAGGAATCCCCAACCTTGGAACTTTGGTAATTAAAGAACCAGTCGAGCTAGGCGCCTCATTCAGGCTTCCTTTCGAGCAGATAAAGAACAAGTCGAATGAAGTCTGGGGGCGTATGTACGTTGTCAGTGAAGACGGAAATTATGTACAGTCCTTGGACGATGGTGACGCTGTTGTCGCAATCCAACCAGGCTCCCCTTTCCCGTCAGGCATATCAATCCCGAATTTCACGCCATCAAACACAAAACAATACACTGGTGAAGAGAAACCAAAACTCACTCTGTACAAAGAAGTCCCCACATCTGTCAAAACTCTTGAAACAGGTAAAAAAGAATTTATCGAAGACTTCGGTATCCCAGTAGGCACATTCGATATCGAAATCCCAGACCTTATCACAGAGATCCCTAATTTCTTTGCCAAGACCGCCATTAAAGTGGGAGATGAAGAAGTTAAAGAAATTAACGCTCTCCCAGGGCAAAACATATACCCTAACTTCGTATTGGAAATGCCCGACGGGAAAGAAGCACCAAAAGAAGGATTAAGAGTTGTAGGTGACAACCTAGACAGCAAAATCGAAAAGTCTGGCGGGACATACGGACCGATTTATCGTGAAGATGTCAAAATAGAAGCACCAGAGGACAAAGAAAAGGACATTCGCTTCACCATCAAACCGCGTGGAAGCGACCTAAGTTACAACACAACCTCTGTGAAGGTTAGAAATGTAACCAAGGATGACTCAAAGGTTCCGCAGGTTAAGACACCCGTAGAGGTCACAAATGACATTGTTCGTGCTAGACCTGGCGATAAGGTAGAGTTTAATGTCAAGAACTTGGTAAAAGATCATACCATCGGACAGATCTACGATGCAGACGGTAAATCCTACACAACACCTGGGGTTAATAGGATATTCACATATGAGGTGAAAGAAGAAGACTTCAAAGCCCCCAAGAAGTTCTACATTGTCGACACTCACGGTGTTGTAACTGGAAAAATGGTCCTCAAGTTCGATAAAGACTTCAATAAGTCCATGATCAGCCTGAAAGGTGACACTGTCAAAGAAGGTCACTACGGACAAAAGTTCAAACAAGAAATCACTGTACGAAACCTCACAACCCGCCCTATGAATAAAGTTGAACTGGCATACGAGACACTTGGTGAACGCTCGAACGGTGCAGTACCAGAAAAGAATTTCGACATACCGCTAGAAAAGCCACTAAACCCTGGCGAAACAGCAACCGTGTCTGTTGATATTGAACCAGAAATCAGGGGGCTTGACACGTATCAAGGGCAGTTCAGGTTAAGAAACACTGGAGCATGGAACGATGTGGACAGAACCGACACAGTAACGTTCAAACTTTCCCCAAGACCACTAGAAAATGGTGAAAATCCGTTCAAGTTCGTCGGCATTGAGAACAACACTATGACCATTTGGCCAGATGAGCCAGTACGGCATACGGTGAAAAGTGAACTCGGGAGGAGATTCCCAGTCCAAATCATTTCCCCTAATGGAGACGTTATCGAAAGGGAAAGCTTCAACGAAGGCAATCCTGACCAGCTTGTGTACGAAACGGACATATTCACATTCGAATACACCCCAACTCAAGACGACATTGAAAAGGGATCTGCTACGTTTAAGTTTGTGGACAAGTCAACAGGTGAAGTTATTGGGGGTCAAACAGTCAAGTACAAGACCAATGTGGATTCCGAAAGGTACACAAGAATCAAGGTGCCAGCACGGTTTGAAACGAACCTTGCTGATCCTGTGAGTGTGAAAGTAGATCTTTCCCGTGGTTTCGAGTATGAAGTAAAAAACACTGGGTCTTCTCCTATGGTGAATGTTGAGGTTTTTGACAAGCTGATTAACAGCAGCACTGACGAAGTCATTGACCTTAATCCAGTTCCTGTGGATGAGACATTCAACAGGACTCTTTTGCCAGGGCAGCGAGTTGCGTTCAGGGCGGAGTTGCCTGAGGGGCTTGATCCTAGCGTTGAGTACACAAACTCTGCTCAGGCGATTGGTCATTTGCCACAAAGACCAAAACGTGGTCGCGCTATCGCTGGTGAGCCAGACTACGGTGAAGATCCGTCGTCGGTGTTGATCATCTCCCCGCGTGAGAATCTGAAGGGCAACGCGCACATCATCGTTGATGATGGTGACCCGATTGATCCGAGTAAACAATATCGTCGTGCAGAGCATCCTGAAGATGTTGTTATTTCAAAGGATGACGCTAACTACTCCAGAACCTACAAAAACCCAGACGGAACCATCATCACAATCACACCTGATGAAATAATCTTTAAGCCGAATGAAAGCGGAAAAGAGTACTTCCGTCACCGCACAGGGAAGCACTACCTTGAAGCTCATGAAAATGGAGAGTACAAGACTTTTGAAATCGACTATGCTCCTGTTGACGAGCTGTTTGCCAGCGATCCGTCGTATGCAGGTAACAATGCTCCATCGAACTTCTACACAAACGGGGAATTCGGTATTCAAGTCAACGGTCTCGGGTCTATCAGACACAACTTCCCATACATAACTCACAATATGGCGGATTTCTACGAAAACGTCACCGGTGCCACAGAATCAGATGCCAAGAAACGTATTTCAGAAAACTACATGATGAAACCTGCATCTGAGAACTCTGCTTTCGTCACTAATGGCAACGGTCTTGTCATGTCCGCCGCGTCTGCACAATCCAAGGGTCCTGGAACCTACGAAGAGGAAATTGAGGTCTTTGATCAGGCAACTTTCGCTGTGGAGAAAGTGAAAATTAGCTACACGATCCACCCTGATGGTACCGCTACTGTGAACTTCATTGATGCCCCGGAGGGTATGGAGTTTGATGTGGAACTGTACCGTCCAAGTGAGGATGGTGACGATGTGTATGTTGATGAGCAGGGCAGAACTCATGATGGGTCTGGTGATCCTGAGACTGCTGCTGAGAGGTTGAAGAATCGTCAGGTTGAAGGTGAAAACGACCAGAACGGTTCGGGCACTGCGAATTCTGAAAGCACCGACAAGGAGAATTCTGACTCGGAAGAAAACTCTGATTCTTCTATCACAGATCGCGCCCGTGGTGTTCTTGCAGCTACCGGTATTTCCTCTGGTGCTGTAGGTGCCGCACTGCTAGCTCTCGTGTCTCTGCTTGGCGCTATCATGGTTGTCAGGAGAGGTGGGAAGAAAAACTAGCCTCAAATAGCGGAACCACCTTCCTAGCATAAAAACTTATAGGGAGGTGGTTTTCTCTATGTTGCGTAATTACACAACTAACGTCTTTTTCTTGCATGGCCGGTAGAAAGATTCCACATACTCTAAACACGTGTACACGCGAGGAATTTTAACCGGTACATGGCGGTTGTAAGGCTGGTTTCGCACAAACATTTTGGTTTCCCCTGGCTCAAGAACAGTGTCCGGGTGGTCTTCAAGAAGTGCTGCTAGACCAAGCTTCGACTTGGGGGTAGAGTACTCCGTAACGATGAGTTCGTCAAAGTCTAGACCGTTGTTCTCAAGTGCTTTCCGGGTAAGGTCCTCATACGCAAATTCTCGGGCTGTCGCAGCAACAACAGTGTCACCATTTTCGTGAATAAGGTCAATTGCATCAAAGATAGTGGTGTCGATGAGTGCGAATTTATCTGCTTTCTTCATAGCCTTGTCGTGAACTTCTCGCCACTGCTCGCGGGATGTGAACCAGTTGTCTTCGATCATGGCGTAGGTGAATGGACCGTTGTCGCATCCGAGGTTTGGGTCTTCATCGCGGAGTGCTTGGGTGTAGTCGAAGATGACTCCATCGAGGTCGAAGCCGATGCGTTTTTTCATGTGGTTCTCCTTGTGTCGTGTCAGTACGCTATAAAACAATATACTAGCATAGGTCGTATTGTCAAATATTTTGTTTCTTTGCAAAAGAAAACCACCCTTGCAACAAAGCAAAGGTGGAATTGGACGCTGGAATCTTACTCGTTATTGTTGCGACGCATGAACATGAACACGCCGACACCAGCAATAAGTAGCAAACCGAGAACAGCGATGCCGATCACAGAAGCACCAGTGGACGCGAGCACTCCCCGGTTGGACTGGGTCGTGGAGGAAGGAGTCTCAGTTTCTGTGGTACCTGCACTTGTCTCCTGGGACGAAGTAGTTGTTTCTCCCTCCTCTTCAACAACAGTATCAGGGGTTTCTACGAACGCAGTTGTGTCCACACCTTTGTCCTGCAAGGAGTAAAGGGAAGCTTCGATGGTTTGGGCAACGTCCGCCATTTCTTGCTTAATCACTTCATCTGTGCGACCTTTTTCACGCTCATCGGCTGGGGTCAGTAGTTCTTTTCCCAAATCGTTAAGAGTGGTCACGGAGTCTCGAATCTTCACAAGCTCTACACCGATTTCTGAATCAGCATGCTTCTCAATGTAGTCATCTATGGTGCTCTTGACAGCGAGGTACTTTTCGTTGAGCTTGTCGAGGGCTTGTGCTATCGCCTCATTTGTCATGTCGGAACTGAACTCGATCTTATCATTCAGAGTGTCATGCTGTTCCGTTGTCTTCTTGTCTGTGGGAGTAGCTAGTGGCTTCTCATCGGAAGTGTTCTCACCGGCTTTAGCTTCGTCCTCAGTGGTCACTACTTTCTTTTCCCCGTCGATATCAGTAACAACATCGCCGTTTTTCTCCACCGTTACGGATGGGGTTTCGGATTCTGGTTTAGCTTTTGTGGTGCTTGCTTTGGGGGTATTGGTCTTAGTAGAGGTTTCTCTTACAGTGGTGGCAGTTGTCTGAGTTTCTTTCTCGGGAGTGGCTGTGGTTTCCTGTGCATAGGCAGGGGTTGCCACAGCAAGGGCGGACACTGTTGCAAGTAGAATCTTGTGTGTGGTTTTCATGATATTGATCCTCTTTTGTGTAGTTCGGATTGACAAACGTGATCATATCACGAAACCTGCGGAGTTTGGAAATTTTTGAGACAAATGGGCGGTCACGGAAGAAAATTGTCCAGAATGCTATGTTCCACCTGTCCACCGAAGTCCAGCCTTCCTTGCATCCACAGCAGATAGATGGAAAGGGTTGCGGAGAATGCTGACATCGCTGTGAACACAGCAAGGAACTTGGCTCCATCGGGGCTGAGAAGTTCTGCTAGACCGTAGGGTTTTGAATCAATGTTTGGAGAGGGTGCCGCTAGCGATGCTTTGGTTGTTTCGTCGCTGATTCCTTCGGTGGCGTAAAGATCTGTAATACCACCAGTTTTGAAATTCAAGTTGTCCCAATCAGATTTGACAGTGTATGCACCCTTATAGCACTGGGTTTTGGTGTTTGCGCAGATAGGGGGTAGGGTTTGTGAGTTTACTGACTCGTTTTCGGAGTAGTTGAAAATGAAGTACTGGTAAAGGTAGTTCATTGCTGACTTGTAGTTTGGGTAGTGGGCGTTTCCAACGTCGCTGGGTGCCGCTTCACTTCCGTGGTGGGTAAGTCCGAGCATGTGCCCCATTTCGTGGAGGATAGTGTTGCGTGCGTATCGTTCACTGATGTTGTTTGATTTTGATACGTAAAATGCACTTCCGTTTATGCGGGCTCTTCCTGTGGAAACTCTCTCGGCGTTGTCGTAGGACATGTCGATGTATGCGCCGATTCTGAACAGTCCTTTTCGGTCACCAAGTTCTTTTTCAAGGTCTTGGAATGCTTTTTCTGATTCGGTTGTGTAGTCGTATGTGTGGTGGGGCAGGGTTTGTCCTCCTTTCCGTTTTTGGAGGTTTGGGATGTTTGTGTAGTAGTCTCCTGCGTCAATGTGGAGGTTGATGTTGTGTTGTTCGAAAAGGTTGACAAGGTCGTTGAATGTTTGTTTTGCGGGTTGGAAGGATGCAGTGTTTGTTGGAGGCATCCAGTTGAATTGAAGGAAGATGTCTGGGGTGTTTGGGTCTGCTCCCCAGAGATGGATAGGGTATTCGTTGCCGTTGTCGTCGGTGAAGCCGTGTTCTTCCCAGGTGTCGGGCAGTCCGTCGTTGTCGCTGTCTGTTAGGTTATGTGCGTACTCGTATGTTGTGGCGTTGTCGTGCGCGTGTGCAGGGTGGATTGTTCCTGCGGTAAGTGCTAGAGCGGTGAGTGCTGTGAGTGCGTGTTTCATGTGCATACACAGCATGATACTTGTTTATTTATACTTTGTCAAGATCAGTTGTTGCCTGCAACAGCCCATGGGAATCTAAGAAGACACCGTCTCCAACCTCAACCCAATCTCCAAGAAAGGACTTATCTGACGGAAACATTTACCAGACTCAGTGTCAGACAACAACACTCGAAACAAAGGCTCATGATCGTCTAACTTGCATAGCTGCGTAAAAAAAGACGCAACACCCGACCAGTGCACGCCTTCATAAGATTTTGCCTTTTCCGAAGCATACCTACAAATCCAATCCTGAGAAAAATCAAACCCCAATGCCTCCATCTGCGGAAGAACCTCTCGATACTTGTCAATTTCACGTCGGGCATCGGTAACTGCTTCCATGTTTTTCATCTTCCCTGAATTGTGTGGTTTGCCACAAACTATAACACATCACAATCACAAATAACGAAAAGAAACAGGCAGACAATCCGCATCGCCTGCCCGCAAACATACAGCACTATCCGTAGACGATATTCCCGTCAAACAATGCCCACTGAGCAATCAAATCCGCTGTCTCATGATCATAATCAACCCGATCATAATCCCCAGAAAGCCAACTCTCCCGGAACCTATTCTGAAAATCAGAAAGACCCTTCAACTTGGTCGGAGCATTTGTCGCGTAATCGTCGACAATTTTCGCAAATTCTTCCACGGTGAAAACAGCCTCGCCACTTTGCCCTGCCCCATCAGGGTCATTGTCCTTAATCCTGATTGTAGAAATTGGAAGAAAATCCTCGTCCACCCCTCCAGGGAAATCGACTTCCGCCCAGTAAGATGCTCCGCCTTCCGCAGAAAGCATAATGTATTTCGTCATATCTTCACGTGTGAAGCTCATGTGTTTTCCTTTCAAATAAGCCAAACTGAACACAAAATAGACTACCCGATATTGTCGATTTGTTCCTTAAGATCTGGATTCTTTTCTAAGAACTCGTCGACTTCTTTCCCCGCTATTGCAGACATTATCTTTGACACTACAGCAAGCCCCATGAATGCAAAAATAAGATCCTTATTCGCTGACCACCCTCCTTCGTTAAACAAAACAAGATATGTGGCCGCAAACATGCATATAAGGGTGAGAATTGTGGCGGTAACGTTTTGCAATAACGCGGGTTGAATGTCTTTGATGCCGGACAAATCGTTATTTTTCACGAGGTAGTCTCCTTTCGCTTCTGGTCAGAGCCAAGACTAGCCACGCCCTCTGCTGGAAAGAACACATCATCCTCCCACAATTCCTCTTGAAACTCATAGCGAAGCAAACCCCGTGGAACAGCTTGCCGCATAGCCTCCCTGAAATATAAAGGAAGAGAAAACATAATCGACGTCAAAGCCATAAGACTCACAAAAATGAGAAACCCCACATCAAAAGGACCATCTGACCTTGAAGCAAGGAAAACTGTCGCATAAAACACAGCAAGAACAGATAAGCCCGGTGTGAAAGCTAGCATTAAAAAATACAGAAGCTGTCGTGGGGTTTCAAACATGGGATCCTTTCAAAACGACGCGTCAGCTACTCAATGTATCAGACTAATGCTCGTTTGTCTAACCCCAGGGCCTTGCTAAAAATCTCTTTCCTCAACAAATATGCTGTCCCATGACGACAATTCATATCCCTCATCAACAAGGCTCTGCGGAAGACTATGTTCCGGCATACCCGCATCAATATAGGAAGCGAGTGCCTCATGCGCCTCGTCTTCATCATCAAACCCGGCACCCCCGTTATCAAGATACACCTCAGCAACTGTATACCCATAGAACTTGTACCTATCACTCCCCAAAGTAGCATCCGCCTCAACAGTGTCCATCATGGACCACTCCGCAAACTCATCCACGAAGGGAAGATCTGGAACGTCCAAATCTTTTAGTTCGGATGTAACTTTGTCATATGCTTCCTCGAAATTCGCAGCTTCGACAATGATTTCGGGAGTTGCAAGAAGACTCTGCACGCGAGCAACGTATTTAACCATAGTATTTCCTTGAAAATTAAATGTACTAAACAAACGCTCATTCTAGCAGACAAACTGTCCCAGTACAGTATTCGTCGCCTGTGGATACCTACGTTCCATGACCCGCATAATTGTAGAAAACTCCCACTCAACATAGACAGGCACTCGCGCACAAGATATACTTAATCATTGAACCCGAAAGTCTGAAAACGGAGATTTTAAAAATGCCAATCTATATCGAAGAAGCGAGAAACAACGCACTACTCAATGAGTACTACGATGACATCATTGTTTTGCACGACGAAGACCAGCTCGACGACACGACACTAAGGGAGCTCATCTCCCGAGGCCCCAACGACACGCCCAGCGACGAAGCCATCGACATTGCACATTACGCGATTGCGCAAGAGGCCCAAGAAATAGTAGTACTACTTGAGCACCGCTGGAACGAAGATGAACTCGGAACATTCGATGAAACAGATGCTCTAGATGAAATCTCAGCCTACATCAATGACCATTTTAACCTGAACGTTGACAAAGCAATCGCTGAAAACACTGACCCTGTGTTGGTGTACTCAATTCTATTTGAGGAAGAAGAAATTCCTGGCCTTCCAGACCCGTACGATGAACCCAGCGAGTTTGCGGAACAGTACGCAGACTTCATTCTTCACATCACACACCTCGACCCTTCTAACAAGGCTGATCTAGTGCACCTGATTGAGAATGTGAGAGGATCTTCCTACACTGTCGCAGTCGCAGGACGAATCGACCCTAGCCTCTTCTACGAAGAACCTGACGAGGTCGTTTTCCACAACCCAGCTATCGTAGTGGGAGGACTTGAAACAGACGATGTGGAAGCACAAGATTTCAGTGGCACAATCACAACTCCTCGTTCACGTCTCGTAAAAGCCGACATGCTCGAAAAGGTGTATGGCGGTGACGCAACCAGTTGCGAGGTTTGTTTGCCGTAGCTGCTAGCGGGTTAAGGACCGTTTTTGCGCAAGATGATTCCCTCCTTGAAATATGATTCAAAGGAGGGAATCATCTTGCGGCTATTTGTTCTTTCTCCTATTCAGAACGGCAACACCAAGCCCCGCGATGAGGAGACTGATGATCGCAAGCGCAGTCACTGATACACCAGTCGAGGCGAGAATACCACGTACTGCGGTGTTTTCGATATTTGGATTGTCCGTTGCATTTTCCAAATTGGTGCCAGTCTGCGACGTTTGGGATTCATCAGTATCTTGTTGGATGGAGGAAGGATTCGACACTGAAACAGACCCCTTGGTCTCGCTTTCCGTAACTGGGTTCGAATCATTTTGAACATTGGTTTCTGGCTCATCCGCACTTCTGGTAGGAGTAGTGTTCTGACCGCTTGCCGGAGGAGGAGAAGCGGGGGTCTGGTTTTCACTTGTCACATCGCTTCTTTGAGTGTTTCCACTATGACCTTCTCCCGCTGGTGTCGAAGGTACAATCGATTCTGACCTGGAAACCATGGGTTCCTGTCTCACTTTGACAACATCCTTGTCTTTAATGATAGTAATATCAATTATGGCACGAGTTTTTGTCTTATTATCTTCAACAAGAATAGGAACAGCATATTCTCCATCCGGCATGCTCTCTGGAAGGGCAATAGCTCCCGTATTAGTGTCAACGGAAATTTTTCCTACGATGTCCACACCTGCCGAATTTTTATCAGGCTCAGAGGTTACACCTTTCAGACTCGTATATTTCCTGAAACTGAAACGGTCGTTGAAGTTGCCAGGACCTTTCACCGTCGCAGAACCTTTATCTCCACTGCCAGCGTCCCATTGCAAGGAATCCACATTGAAACCTGGAACAAAGGCTTCTATCGCAATCTCCCGCTTACCACTAGCACCATTTGTCACGATGCTGATAGTGCTCGGGGCTTTATCTTTCGGCAACTGAATCCCATAAACAGTGTCTGAGAGTCTTGTTGCCTTCCATTCAGAATTGCTTGGTTTTACTTCCTCAATGGTTTCTTTATCTTCAAGGACCTCGCTGAAATCAACAATTGCTTTCTCAGCTGAAGGAGGGATGTTTATTGCACCTTGGTCATTGATCCCGGTCGCAATGGACAGAGCTGCCTTTGCTGTTGAGTAATCGGGCATCGGTTCCACTTTCGGTAAGTTCTGCGTTACGGTTGGTGTGGAGCGTGACGAAGACGGTTGTGCGGGGGTTGGTTGCGTCGGTTTCGAAGCTCGCGTCGAGGACTTGGGAGTGGATTCTTTGGAACTGCTTACGATAGGTATAGATGGTTTAGGAGTTGCTTGTGCAGTTGTGGTTGGGCTAGTTGGTGTCGTTTCTGGACTCGTCTGCTTAGGCTGGTCAGCTGGGACATCTACTTTCACATCCGAGAAATCGGGAGCTTTAAACTCTTCATATGTCCTGTCACTTACGCTTTTTACGTGCCCAGTATAGATCCATTTCCCGTCTGGGTCTGTGACATCGTCCGCATTGCGAGGTATACTAGTGTCTTCTTGCACAGCATACGCCTGATTATATAGTTTCACCGCTTCTTTGAATTCTTCCACATCACCTCCAATAGTGAAACTCAGTCGGTCGCCGAACTCGTTCCAAAGAATCATTTTTCCATTCTCTACATTCATGTGATCGCCGAATCCAACGTTAGATTCGTAGAAATTGTCCTTCGGGAACCGAATCATACTAAACTTACCTATCTTTCTTGTAGGAGCAGACTCACTGTAGTATCTCTTGTACTCAGATGTCCCTTCCGCATAGGCATAGACCCTATCCTCCTCCTTAAGGAACCCAGTGTCTTCACGCTTAATAACAAAGGCATATCCCTTAATATTCTCATACAAGTCTTGCTTAGTAACCTGCGGGTTTTCTTTGTAATAACGGACAGAATACGGCTCAATATCAGATTCAATATCAGGCTCAATCTCACCAGTTGCTTTCCCCTGCGGCTTATAATCCCAAGATTTTCCTGCCACAACATTACGAGCAATTTCACCCACCCATTTCTCCGCAGCACTACCTCCCGACACACCACTCGTTTTGAAACGACCATCCCAATAAGACGCGTGGTACCCAAACTGACCGATAATACGAGACTCATCAAGAACCGACTGGAATTCAGGCCCACGCATCTTCTTCAAAATACCTAGCGATTGAGCAAGAAGCAATGAAATATCATTTACTGCACTGGCAAAGTTGATACCAAGAATTTCAGCAGAAGTAATGTACTCCCCATTTTCGGCACGCTCTATAGCCTTGTCCACATTCTCCTTGTAATTGGAGCTAAGAGTGACAGTATCATCTCTATCCACGTTTCCAACCGAGGAACCGCCGATACTTATCCCCATATCAGAAGACCCTCCGCCCTCAGACGATCCCCTGTTCGCGAGCCAATCCCTGACCTTGCTACTGCTTCCTACGATACTGCTTCCACCTGAAGATAAATCCTGAGATGAACCGACAGACGAACCCTCATCGATGAGACTTGAGCCAGATATTTTCACCTCTGGCAACACATCTGCAACCATACTACTTCCCGTCAAAGCTACTTTACTGGAGAGGGCAGGAAGCTTAGGCAGTCCTGCTTGAGAGGAAAGTTCGTTTGCCCGGATCATGGCAACATCGTATGTTTTCAAAGCTTGTAGAGAAGCGATAGCAGCTTGTTGTACTGCGGTAGCTTCGGGGCCGAGGGTTGCAATCGCACTTGTTAGAGTAGGATCTGAAAGCAGTGATATTATCATGTCGTGTGAAGTGCCAGACTGCACAATGCTAGGCAGTGCTGTAATAAGAAGCATCAGCAAAAACTCTTCGTATGTAGCAGCGTGCTCCACTCCTGCCTCTTTATACATTTTTGTGGTAAGTTCTGCGACTTCTTTCACCGCGAAAATAAGAGCAAGGAGATCATCGGGAGCAAACCCAGCATCAAAAAAGGCTTTCGCGACAGCGTCACCGGCCGAAGGGTCTGCTTTCATCACCTTGTCGATTGCGCCACTTTTGATGATGCCGTGGTTGAATTTTTGAAGCTTTTGGAACGTTTGGACATCTTTAATAACTGGGTATGAGTTTTCCTTATCGACATAGTCCGCGATCATTCTCAACATTCCATTTGCAGGAACCGAACAGGCAGGATCAAGATCATGGCAAAGTGACATGACTTTTCCTTGCATGCCTTTGAAATTATCGGGCCTTGGGCCTGCCCATCCGACAAAATCTTTCCTCCCATTTGGGGCATAGCCTACGATTGTTTCGAGGTTTCTCCCCATGACCCCTTCCATTGGTTGGGCATAAAGTTTAGAGCCAGGGGTTCCTGAATAGCTGTCGAAATCGGATTGTGCGGCGCGGTAGGGGTCGGCGTAAAGAAGCACTCCTGCAACATCGTTAGCGGTGACTCCAGGAACTTTTCCTGCGGCGATTTCGCTGGCGATTGTCCCGGCTGCTGAAGCTCCTTGGGAGTAGCCTCCGATTACGAATTTTGTGTTTGGACATGAGCGTTTGTATTCTGCTATGTGTTCAGTGCCGTTTTTTACGGCGGTTTTTACTGAGTCACCGAAGGTGACAGCTTCGTTGCCGCCTCCCCACCCGTCGATGTTCATTCCGGCCACGAGAAAGGGTGATATGGCTCCGACTGATGCAGGGTAGCTTACAGAGTAACCAGACACGTTGTTCGCTCCGACCGCGTTGGACATGGCGTTGTAGAGGTCTTTTCCTTCGTGCATTCTGCTAGGGTGTGTTGAATCATCAGATTTTGAACTAAAGGTTCCTTTAACGTATACGAGGCGTATCGGGGTGCATCTATTGTCTTCTGCGCGTGGCGCCGTGTGCGCTACGGGTGTGGTTGCTAGTCCAAGTGAGGTTGTACATAGGGCTATAGCAAGGGAGCGTTTAATTCTGGGAGTCATGTTAATGTTTCCTGTTAATAGGGGTAGCTTATATGAGAAAAGGGTAACAGAGAGATGTTCCAGGTTGTGGTGTATTTTGTTGAATTTTTAGAGCTACTCGGTCTACAATAGTTCCTATGTGAGTCTTGTTTTCTGATGGGAAACATATAGGAAGGAATTTCAGACAATGAACTCGATCAATATCGAACAATATGAGTTTGATGCCGCAGTGAAACATTTTTTCATGCTTAATCCCGTATATGAGTGGGGCGGTAATGTACAAGGATCGTACAAAGATTCGATCAGAGACGGATCCTTGATGGTTGATTCAGTGGGAATGGTCAGGGCTATTTACGAAATGACTACAGGCCAGGTGTTGGAAAATGTTCCTAACGCGCATCTCATGGGTCATGAAACTGATCGTATCCCGCTTCGTGACGCATGCCCTGGTGATCTTATATTCTCAGGAAGTGTTGTGAGCATGGTTGCAAGTGACGATTCTCGAATTGTTTGTTACACTGGCGATTTAGGTATTGTCATCGTAGAGGGGGAGCTTACGGAGGGCACGGGGGAGATACACAGAGGATTTGTTAGAGTTTCAGGAAGCTGATACAGACACAAGAGAAGAGCAACGGAATTGTGCTATTATTTCTGTCCCTTTCCAGGCCCCCAGGGGAGCGTTGGTTAATCTTCCCAGAAGACTATCTCGAAGACGCAAATAGCGTGGCCATTGAGTTGTTTGAAACAGGAGACCTGTCTTCTTCTCTTGACAATTTTCAGAGGCTGAAAGAATACGCGGAACCGCACGGTTTCTGGATCAAATACATCTTAAACAATGAAGAGGAAATCACCGGATACACATCTATTGATAGCCAAGGGAGACTAACCACCAGACTTCTTGATGAAGACACAGGCTCCCATAACAGAATGCACGACGCAATGATCAGCAGCCTCAACCATCTTTCCGACAACTTGCAGTGAGACAGATTTGGATAATCGAAACTCCTAACGCCCAAGGCATTTCGTGTTTTTGAAAGAGTTCATTTCACACGGGTTTAGTTATGGTTTCATCGTTGAAAAGGTAAATCCCAATTATACGTCCCGTAGCACTACGCAGTGGGAGGAAAAATGTTTCGGCTATGACCGCCACACGAAAGCAAGCTACCTCATAGCAAGACGAGTAATGGGGTTGTCTATTGAAC
>ERZ1029878.115-NODE-115-length-17022-cov-49.498261_pt1 | contig 17022 bp, 17 predicted proteins | sample MGYA00519234_ERZ1029878 | MGnify/ENA primary metagenome ERZ1029878 (study PRJEB33666, sample SAMEA4610928) | skin metagenome | biome: Human-associated habitat; feature: Malodor aspect; material: skin | place: Philippines | collected 2015-08 ... | reverse complement strand
AAAATCAAATGCATTGGCACACTATCGAGTTCTCAAACAACACCAGCACACCCAAACCAACCCACACACGCAGGCAAGTCCAAAGTGACTAAAGTATTTTCGTCCGCGATTGTTTTCCTGCCCGCCACACAAACCAGAGAACCAATCTGCTCTCCAGCGGGGCGTTGTCGGTCTCGCTGACCGGAACTAAGTTACACACACCCAAACACAAACACAAACCCGCAGCGCACAACCGGTTTTTAAACGTCTTTAAGTATCCGCTTCGGGTTCATTATCCCGCCAAGATACGCCGCAAGGAACGCAACACCCACAAGAAACAGAACCCCTGACGCAGCCACGGCAACCGCCACCTCCGGGTTCAGTAGGTCGGGAGCATGCATCGCATTCTCCACCGGGAAGAACATCAACATCGAGGGAAAAAGCCCCAGTTCACTGTTGCGCACCTTGAGCAAAGGGCCCACCGCCGCACAGGCCAGTCCGCCTACTGCTGCGACAGCGACACCCGCACTGGTAGCGGGCGAAAGCGCCGCGACCACGGCGGCGTAGAGCCCCACAGATGCCGCGGCACCGGCGAGGTACTGCAACATCCATCGCTTGCGCGGGACCCCGTAAGCTGCGCCGACGCCCGGACCCACGATCGGCGAGTCCGCCATGCAGTACACCGCATACCAGGCGAGCAATGGCAGGGCACCGAGGTAGTCCCGAAGCGTTTCTCCGCCAATATGGGAGGCCAAATGCAGCATCCCGCTGTGTGCGAGGGCTACCCCGAACGCCCAGAGCAACTGGGGTTTGAATACCAGTTCAAAGGTGTATCCCCGCTCACCGAATTGCGAGCGCCGGACACGAATCGGGTCGGGAACCTCTCCATCGATGTAGCGGGAGCCGGTCACCAGCCCCGCAACGAGCGCTCCCACCGCACCAGCAACCCCAACCCAATCGGGCCGGGCGGCAAGCGATACGGCAGCACCGAAGACCACCGAAGGAACAACGGCAAACGCTGTTAGTTTCACTGCCCGCGAGCGCGGCACGCCATAGGCGGAGTACACCGTCTCTTCCTCCTGCAACGCAACGAGCACCAGCACGGTCAACAGAGCTGGATGCAATGCGCTAGCCAAAGCGCTATCGACGAAGAACGCGCCGAGCGACAAAACTGCGATCAGCGGCACGATCCACAGAAAGCGTCGCAGCGGCGATGCAGCAAATTGATGGCGGAAATACCCAAACAAGCTGGTGTTCACTTACGACACCTCCAAGACGTGCTCGATGAGGTCGTCGAACTTGGCGGCTCGTGCGTGGCGCGGCGCGTCGTCGATAGGCACAAGCTCGGGGCCGGCCACTGCGTACCGGTCGGCGTCCTCAGGAACACATTGCTTGACGACGACACCATCACGCCCCAGGATCACCGCACTGTCCAGCACTTTCGCGGCGTCGTCGATGTGGTGCGTGGCCATGACGATCGTGCGCCCGCTATCGGCCTGCGCGAGCAGGTGGCGGTAGAACACGGAGGTGTTGTGGGTGTCGAGGCCGACGTAGGGTTCGTCGAGAAGCAATAGCTCGGTTCCGGACGCCAGCCCGATGACGATGGACACCATTGCGCGCTGGCCGCGGGAGAGTTTCTCGTAGCGGGTGTTCAGGGCAGCATCCAGGGCGAAGTCGGCGATGAGGTTGTCGGCGATCGCCTGGTCCCACGTGCGGTAGCGCAGGCGCGCGCCTTTGATGACGTCGGCGGCGGACCACCACCCCGGGTACGCGGTGTCGACGCCGGTCAGGCACGTGTTGTCCATGACGCGAGCGTTGTCGAAGGGGTGCTGGCCGAACACCTCGACCGTGCCGGAGGTGGGTTTGAGCTGGCCGGCAACGATGCGCAGCAGCGTGGATTTGCCCACGCCGTTGCGGCCGAGCAGCCCGTGGATGCCGGGGCCGAGGTCGAGATCGACGCCGTTGAGGATTTCGGTGGCGCCGAAGCGGCGGGTCAGGCCGGACGTGTGGATTGTCATTGGTACATTCCTCTGCTTTCTGCGACGCGGTCGATGAGGTCGTGAAGGTCGGTGCGGGAGTAGCCGAGGTGCACGGCTTCGTCGATAAGCGGGGCGATGTAGTGGCCGGCGAACGCGTCGCGACGCTTGGCCAAGATGCGCTGGCGGGCGCCGTCGGTGACGAACATGCCGAGGCCGCGGCGCTTTTCCAGCACGTGGTCGTCGGCAAGCAATGTCAGCCCCTTGCGCGCGGTGGCCGGGTTAATTTCGTGGAACTGCGCGAGTTGGTTGGTGGAGGGGGCCTGGTCGCCGGGCTTCAGGGAGCCGTCGACGATGAGGTCCGCGACGAAGTTCGCGACCTGCACGAACAGCGGCTCGGCGTCGGAATTCATAAGCCCTCATCCCTGTTAGTTGGTTAGTTACTCGAGTAACCAACTAACTATCACGGGTGAAGCACAGCTGCAAGGGAGGACATGGAACGAGCGCGCAAAATCAGGCAAGATGGGGCGTGAAAATCAACTTAGTAACGAAAAGAATCGGAATTTAGGAGCCATGCTTGAACGCACACTGGTGTTCGTCGACACGTCTTACCTGCTCGCGAGCTTTTACAACTCGTGGGAAATCGGCGCACGAGCTCAACTAGAAATCGACCTGCCGGAGGTTGTCACGACCCTCGGCGACATGATCACGAACCAACTCCATCAACCCATCCACCGCCAGTTCTGGTACGACGGCATCCCCGATTCGGGCCCGCACCGCTACCAGCGCGCGCTGCGCACCTGCGACGGCGTACAACTGCGCACCGGCCAACTGATCGAATGGGGCGAGCGGCGCACCCAAAAGGGCGTGGACACCCGCCTCGTCGCAGACCTTGTAGTCAACGGCCTGAGCGAGAAATTCACCGACTTCGTCCTCGTCTCCGGCGACGCCGACATGATCCCCGGCGTCGAAGAAGTCACCCGCCACGGCACTCGCATGCACCTCTACGGCTTCGGCTGGGACTCCATGTCCTCCGCCCTGCGCCACGCGTGCGACAGCACCACCATCCTCGACCCGCGCGAAGACTTCGCCGACGCCATGCGGCTGCAAGTGCTCGAGGGGCCGCTGCCGCCGTCCATCAGGGAGCGCCCGCTTAACGACGCCACCCCGCTCGACGAAGCCAACGGCCCCACCACCGTGCCCGGCTTCGGTCCAGAGCCACTGAGCCAGGAAAGCGCGGAAGCGTCCGCGCCGGAGTCCGCCCCGGACGCCCCTGCCGAGCAGGCCTCTGCGGGCACCTCTTCGGGGACCTCGGAGGAAAAGCCCACCCCGAAGCCGTCCGACATTGTCGGCGCGCCGGTGGCGCAGCAGCGCACCCAGGCCCCGGAGGAACCTGAACTTGACGAGCCTTCCGAGGCGCAGGTCGAAGCGAACAACGAGTCCAACAAGCCGGGCAACCAGCGGGTCTCCAGTGAAAAGAAGCCCGAGGCAGCGACACCCCACGCTGCACCTGTACCTGCGCCGAAGCCCGCGGCTCCCGCTGCACCAAAACCGGGCGCCGATTCCGCGGAGGCGCCCAAGCCAGGCCCGAAACCCGCACCGAAACCGTCGATGATGGCGCCGCGCCGCAAACTCCGCAGCCGGTACGTGCCGCTGCCGGAGGAAGTGTGGACCTCCGCCGGCTTCCAAACCCCCTACGACGTGGGGCAGCAATACGCCTCCTGGTGGTTTGAAAACGCCGCGACAATGGAGCAGCGCGATAGCGCCCACCTGCTTTCCGGCGGCGGGCTTCCCCCGGAGATCGACCGGCCGCTGCTGCAGTTCGCCTGCGAGACCCTGCACGAGTACACGCTGACCGAGACGCAGCGCGTGAACCTTCGCGACGGGTTCCACTCCGGCATCCGCGGCGTGCTGATTAACATCCAGCGGGACTAGACTGCTCAGCCCCTCGGAAAAAGTTCCCAAGTGGGGAACTTTCTTCCGCTGTCGGGGCAAGCTAGCTCGATTTCCCCAGCAAACGCCGCACCCGAAACCAAAAAAGTTCCACGCTCCTGGTTGGAGTCGTGGAACTTTTTGCTGTCGGTGAGGAAACTACCGCGAGAAACTACCGGTCGTTGTCGTTAGCTTCCTCGTCGTTGATGTACGCCTCGGCATCAGCGAGAGCGTCGTCCGAACCAGCCTCGATCTGGCGGTCGGCAGAGGCAGCAGCACCAGAGGCACCGGACTCGAGTTCGCCGCCCATGGACGCGCGAATCTCGTCGAGGCGGCTTGCAGCGGCGACGTCAGAGGTGCCGGACTCGATCTCGGCCATGCGATCGGTCATGGAGTCCTTCATCAGCTCCTGCTGGCCCAGCGCGTTGGCGTAGCGGCGCTCGATCTTGTCGCGCACGCCGTCAAGGGTGGGCACGTCGTCGGAGTTGAACTGGTTCATGGAATCCATGGTCGCGGCCGTCTGCTCTTGCATCTTGGCCTGGTTCAACTGGGATTCCAGCTGGGAGACCTGCGCCATCTGTTCCTTCAGGCGCGCCTCGGACTCCTTCTGCTTCGCCTGGGCCTCGTTGGCGGCCTGCTCGGCGGACGCGTAGGCCTGCTTCGTCTGCTCGAGCTCCTGCTCGACGGAAACCAGCTGCGTTGCGATGACCTCGGCGGTGGAGTTGAACTGCTGCGCCTTGTCCGCATCGCCGGCGGCGGTGGCCTTATCCGCGGCGGAAAGGGCGGTGCGTGCCTTGTTCTGCAGGTCCTCCTGGGACTTGATCAGGCGCTCGAGCTTCATCTGCAGCTGGTTGCGGTTGCCGATGATGTTCGCGGCGTGCTGCGAAACTTCTTGGTGCTGCTTCTTCGCCGCCTCGACCGCCTGCTGGATTTGCACCTTCGGGTCCGCGTTCTGGTCGATCTTGGAGTCGAAGGATTGCATCAGGTACTTCCAACCCTTGGTAAACGGGTTCGCCATGGGGTGTCCTTCCGTCGGGGGTTTCGTCGTTAAGCAAGTGTACGCATGAAAAAAGCGCCCGGCTGGCGGGCGCTTGATACCGTGAAGGACTACTCCTGGCCGGCGTTCTGCTCGGCGATCTGGCGGCGGACGTCGTCCATGTCGAGGGCCTTGACCTGCTCGATGACGTCGTCGAACGCGGCCGGCGGCATGGCGCCCGCCTGCTGGAAGAGCATGATGCCGTCGCGGAAGGCCATCAGCGTCGGGATCGCCTGGATCTCGAGTGCGGCGGCGAGCTGCTGGTTCGCCTCGGTGTCGAGCTTGGCGAAGGTGACGTCGGTGTGTTTCTCGGACGCCTTCTCGTACGTCGGGGCGAACTGCTTGCACGGGCCGCACCACTCAGCCCATGCGTCGACGAACACGATGCCGTCCTTGGTGATGGTCTCCTGGAAGGTGTCTTCGGTTACATCGATAGTGCTCAAGGTTTCGCTCCTTATGGCGTTGGGTTATTGTCTGGGGGATTGTTTCAAATACAACGTTAACAATTTTGCTGTATTCCATCCCCGCGCACGGGCTGCTTTAAGGAGGCGCTCAACAGCCATGACGAAGACCTACCGCATTTCGGGTCCGGACGATGAAGTGGCTGTCGCATCGCTTGCCGACGAACTGTCGATGGTCGAGGGCGCACACGAGGTTGACATCGACATCGAACAGGGCATCCTTACTGTTGTCGGATTCATCTTCACCGACGAAGATGTCCGCCTCGCCGCGGTGAACGCGGGATACGAACTACAGTACTGAGCCCTAAGGAGGCAGTCATGGCACAGCGCACATTCCAGGTTGAGGGTATGACCTGCGGGCACTGCGAGTTGAGCGTGCAGGAGGAGATCTCCGAGATCGCAGGTGTGACCGGCGTGAAGGCCGACCACGCCTCCGGCAACGTTGTCGTGGACGGCGAAGGCTACGCCGATACCGACATCGCGGCTGCTGTTGAGGAGGCTGGCTACAAGCTGGCTCAGTAGGGGGGCTTGACCGCGGGTATATGGTGAGACCATGACCCAAACTCCCGCGACGCTTGAACACATCGAACTCGGCGTGACAGGGATGACCTGCTCGTCGTGTTCGTCGCGCATCCAGCGCAAATTGAACAAACTCGACGGCGTTGACGCCACCGTGAACTACTCCACGGAAACCGCCGCCGTCTCCTACGACCCTGCATCCGCGACGCCGCAGACGCTTATCGACGAAGTCCGCAACGCCGGCTACGACGCCTTCGAGATGCGGGATGAGGCGGCCGGCGACGAGGTGTCGTCGTCAAGCGATGCTTTGGACGAGGCCCGCGACGAAGAGGCCGAAAAACTCAAGAACACCACGATCTGGTCGGCGCTGGTGTCGCTGCCGGTGGTGCTGGTGAGCATGATCCCGGCGCTGCAGTTTGAAAACTGGGAATTCGCGGCGCTCGCAGCGACAACGCTCGTGTACTTCGCGGGTGGCGCCGTGTTCCACCGCGCAACGTGGGTGAATCTGAAGCACGGCGCGGCGACGATGGACACGCTGATCACGCTCGGCACGACCGCTGCGTACCTCTGGTCGGTCTGGGCGCTGTTTATCGGACCGCCGGGCGAGCCGATCTACCTGGAAACCGCGTGTGTGGTGATCACGTTCCTGCTGCTCGGCAGGTGGTTTGAGACCCGTGCGAAGGGCCAGTCCTCTGAGGCGCTGCGTGAACTGCTGAGCATGGGTGCCAAAGACGCCACCGTGATCCGCGACGGCAAGGAAGTCCGCGTGCCCATTGCCCAGGTGACAGTCGGTGATCAATTCGTCGTGCGCCCGGGCGAGAAAATCGCCACGGACGGGCGTGTGGTCTCCGGGCACTCGGCCATCGACGAATCCATGCTCACCGGCGAATCCGTGCCCGTCGAGGTCGGCGAGGGCGATCCCGTGACCGGCGCGACCCTGAACACCTCCGGGCGCCTGGTGGTGGAGGCCACCCGCGTCGGGTCGGAGACGACGCTGGCGCAGATGGGCAAGCTGGTCAAGGACGCTCAGGCCGGCAAGGCGCCGGTGGAGCGGCTGGTCGACCGGATCTCGCGCGTGTTCGTGCCGGCGGTGATCGTGGCCGCGCTGGTCACGCTGGTGGTGCACCTGCTGCTCGGCAACGCGGTTGACGACGCCTTCACCGCCGCGGTGGCCGTGCTCATCATCGCCTGCCCGTGCGCGCTGGGTCTTGCGACCCCGACCGCGATTCTGGTGGGCACCGGCCGCGGCGCGCAGTTGGGTCTGCTGATTAAGGGCGCGGACGTGCTCGAATCGACGCGCCAGGTGGACACCGTGGTGATGGATAAGACCGGCACCGTGACCACCGGCCAGATGGGTGTGGCCTCCGTGGCCGCGGGTTCCGGGTTTACCGAGGACGAGGTGCTGCGCCTCGCCGCCGGCGTGGAGGCAGGCTCCGAGCACCCGATCGCGCGCGCCATCGTTGCCGCGGCCGACCAGGTACCCGAGTCCACCGGGTTTGAGAACCTCCCGGGCCGCGGAGCGACCGCGCGTATCGACGACTCCCTCGTCCACGTCGGCCGCCCCACCGGCGACCTCGGCGCCCTGGCTGGCGAATTTGATTCGGCCGAGCAGGGTGGCGCGACAGCCGTCGCCGTGGAGGTCGACGGTGCCGTCACCGGCGTGATCGCGGTGCGCGACACGGTGAAGGAGGACTCCGCCAATGCCGTGGCTCGCCTCCGGGAGCTCGGCCTGACCCCGCACCTGCTCACCGGCGACAACCAAGGCGCCGCAGAAGCCATTGCGGCCGAGGTGGGCATCGATCCCGCCAACGTCACCGCAGGTGTGCTGCCGGAACAGAAGGTTGACGTGGTCAAGCAACTGCAGGAGGCGGGCCACCAGGTGGCGATGGTCGGCGACGGCGTGAACGACGCCGCCGCGCTGGCCCAGGCCGATCTGGGCATGGCGATGGGAGCCGGCACCGACGTGGCCATCGAGGCGTCCGACATCACGCTGATGCACTCGTCGCTGATGTCCGCCGTGGACGCGATCCGGCTGTCCCGCAAGACACTGAAGACGATCAAGGGCAACCTGTTCTGGGCGTTCGCCTACAACGTGGTGCTTATCCCGGTCGCCGCTATTGGTCTTCTGGACCCGATGCTCGCCGGCATCGCGATGGCGTTCTCGTCGGTGTTCGTCGTGTCGAACTCCCTGCGCCTGCGGGCGTTCAAGGCGGTTTCGGCGTAAGAGCGGGCCGGTTTGGCGCTCTGCGGTCGTCACTTTGTAAAACTCGTTTATAAGCCGGTGCGCATAGGCCCGTAGCCTGCAGAAATAAAACCAGCTCAACCGTCCAGGTAACGAGTTTTACAAACCCACCTCACCCACCTGAATGATAAACACAGGCTGCCAGCACCAAACACCCTAAAATCCCAGGGCATGAACGCTGACCAGCAGATCACACGCACCGAGCGCCTCGACCGCCTGCCCGTTACCCCGAAACACAAGCGCCTGCTTCTGGGCTCCGGCATCGGCTGGGCCTTAGATGCGATGGACATCGGACTGGTGTCCTTCATCATCGCCGCACTCGCCGTGCACTGGGACCTGGAGAAGTCCACAACCAGCTGGATCGCATCGGTGGGCTTTATCGGCATGGCGGTCGGCGCCTCCCTCGGCGGGCTACTCGCAGACAAGATCGGGCGCCGCCAAGTCTTCGCCGCCACACTGCTGCTCTACGGCCTGGCGACCGGCGCCTCTGCCCTGGCCTGGTCGGTGGCGTCGCTGATGGTGTTCCGCTTCCTCGTCGGCCTCGGCCTCGGCGCCGAACTTCCGGTGGCATCGACACTGGTCAGCGAGTTCTCCCCACGGAAGGTTCGCGGCCGCATGGTCGTGTTGCTCGAGGCGTTTTGGGCGGTCGGGTGGATTTTGGCGGCGGTGATCGGCACCTTTGTCGTCGCAAACGGCGAAACAGGGTGGCGCTGGGGATTCGCCATCGGCGCGCTGCCGGCGCTTTACGCGATTTTCGTGCGCATGGGCCTGCCGGAGTCCGTGCGCTTCTTGGAATCCCAGGGCCGGCACGACGAGGCGGAGCGCATCGTCCGCTCCTTCGAGGCCGAGGCCGACCCCGCCGATTACGACACCTCAACCCCGCCCCACGAGGAACCCATCCAAGGAGGCATTTGGGGCCCCGCGTTACGACGACGCACCGCCGCCTTCTGGACAGTCTGGTTCTGCGTGTCCCTGTCGTACTACGGGGCGTTCATCTGGATCCCATCGCTACTGGTCGAGCAAGGTTTCTCGCTGGTGCGATCGTTCACGTTCACCCTGATCATCACCCTCGCGCAGCTACCCGGCTACGCGGCCGCCGCCTGGCTCATTGAGGTCTGGGGCCGCCGCACCACCTTGTCCGTGTTCCTCGCGGGCTCAGCCGTCGCGGCGTTCGGCTACGGTTTCGCGGGCGCCGAGTGGCAGATCATCCTCGCCGGCTGCCTGTTGTCCTTTTTCAACCTCGGCGCGTGGGGCGCTCTCTACGCAATCGGCCCGGAGCTCTACCCCACCGCCATCCGCGCGACCGGCACCGGCGCGGGCGCCGCGTTCGGCCGCGTCGGTTCGATCCTCGCACCGCTCATCGTCCCGCCAGTGCTCGCGTTCGGCGGTTCCACGGCGGTGTTCGGCCTGTTCGCCGCTGCGTTCGCCCTGGCGTGCGCGGCCGCGTTCACCCTTCCTGAGCAAAAGGGCGTAGCGCTCGCTTAACGACGACACCACGTACCATCACACCAGCCGAAAGGATTCCCATGCGGCGCACCCTGTTTGCCTTCGCTCCCGTGCTGTTGCTCACCGGCTGCGCCGGCGGCCTCGGTGAACCGGAGACCGTCAACGTGACCGTGACCGAAGTCGTCGAATCCCCCGAGGACGAAGCCGACGCCGAGGTCGACGCGGCGCCGGAGGAGGAGCCTGCCGCAGATCCGGAATCTGAGCCGGAGCCCAAACCTGAAGCACCCGCTCCGGCTGGCGGCTTCCAGCTCGACCCGGCGTACCAGGGGCAAGTTGGCGGGACGTGCGGAAAGACACCTGAGGGGGCCACGATTTCGGCCGGTGACAACACCTCTTGCGATTTGGCGGCAGCTGCGTACAACTATGCGCTTAGTGCGACGTGGACCTGGAGCAACAAACCTGGATTCACGTCTGTTCCGCACACTGACCTCTCTGGCGTAGCCAGCCCCGTCACCGGCGGGTCCTACGACTTGAGGTGCAACGTCGGCTCGTCGGGGCAGACCATGAGCTGCGAGGGCCCAGAGAAAGACCCGCGCATGAGTTACACCCTCGAAGGAGAAACTTGGCACCCTCGCATCAACATCGTCGGGGAGTACCCGAGCAACTAGCCATGCGCCATGTTGACGAAGCGTGAGTAGTGCAGCTGGTGCGCCACCGGGATGGTGTCGATCGGGCCGCCGCGGTGCTTGGCCACGATGATGTCGGCTTCGCCGGCGCGCTCGTCGTCACGGTCCTGTGAGTCGGGACGGTAGAGCAGGAACACCATGTCGGCGTCCTGCTCGAGCGAGCCGGACTCACGCAGGTCCGCCAACTGCGGGCGCTTGTCGGTGCGGGCCTCGGGGCCACGGTTGAGCTGCGAGATCGCGATGACCGGGACTTCCAGTTCCTTGGCCAGCAGTTTCAGGTGGCGAGAGAACTCCGAGACCTCTTGCTGGCGGGACTCTACGCGCTTGCCGGAGCTCATCAGCTGCAGGTAGTCCACCACGACCAGGTCTAGGCCGTGCTGCTGCTTCAGGCGGCGTGCCTTGGACCGAATTTCCATCATGGTGAGGTTCGGGGAGTCGTCGATAAACAGCGGAGCGTCCTGGATCTCCGTGAGACGGGTGGTGAGTTTCTCCCAGTCGCGCTCCTCCATCTGGCCGGAGCGCATGGAGGAGAGTTTGATCTCCGTTTCCGCCGAGAGCATGCGCATGATGATTTCGGAGGCGCTCATCTCCAGCGAGAAGATCACCGACGTCTTGCCCTGGTGAATCGAGCAGGAGCGCATGAAATCAAGCGCGAGCGTGGACTTACCCACACCAGGACGCGCAGCGATAATGATCATCTGGCCGGCGTGCAGGCCGTTGGTCAGCTTGTCCAGGTCCAAGAACCCAGTGGGCACGCCCGCTTCGAGCGCGCCACCGGAGGCGATCATGGTCAGCTCGTCGATCGTCGGCTTGAGCAGGTCGGACAGCGGACGGTAGTCCTCGCCCGTCTGGTTGCGGGAGATGGAGAAGACCTTCTGTTGCGCGTGGTCGACGAGCGCCTCGATCTCCATGCCGTCTTCACCCTCGTAGCCCAACTGGACCACCTGGGTGCCGGCGTTGACCAGTTGGCGCAGGATCGACTTCTCCTCGACGATGTCCGCGTAGTAGCGGGCGTTCGCCGCGGTGGGGACCTCGGAGATCAACGTGTGCAGGTACGGCGCGCCGCCGACACGCTCGAGCGCGCCCTGACGGTCGAGGCGGGCCGCGACGATGAGCACGTCGACGGAACTGCCCTGCGCGAACAGGTCCAAAATCGCCTGGTAGATGAGCTGGTGCGCCGGGTGGTAGAAGTCGTCCGGGCGGAGCCCCTCGGCGACGTCCAGGATCACGTCCGGGTTGAGCAGCATCGCGCCGAGGACGGAGCGCTCCGCGCGCTCGTCGTGCGGCGGGGTGCGGTACTCCTGCATCACGTCGCGGTTGTCGCCGTACTTGTTGTAGCGCTTCCCGCCCTTGCCGCCACCACCGTTGAAACGGTTTGACCCGCCGGTGTTGTTTTCAAAGTCGGCGAAGTCCCCGAAATCGCCGTAGTCCGTCACCGGTTCCGGCGGCGGCACGTAGTCGTCGAAACTGTCGTTCGCACCCATGTGATCCCCTTTCGCTGTCGCTTAGACATTACCCCGTTAACAGACATTTCCCCGAGTTATCCACAGCCCCTGTGAAAACTTCTCCCGTTGTGCGGGTAATTATCCACAGCCCGGCGAAGGATGGTGTGGATAACGTGTGCACAACGGCTTCAAACCCGCAGGAAACTATCCCAAACATGCAGGTCAACCGGTTTACTTCCATCCCGTTCAACGTGACGACATCGGGGGATAACTCCACGACCACACGGTTTGACAAACCCATTTTTCGCCCTCTTTGCCGCGTTTTTCACTCGTTGTACCCCCTGTGCTGGCCATATCAATCCACACTTATCCACATTGCGTCACAGGTCTACACACCCGGGTGCACTAGGCCCGCGAAGCGAACGCCAGCGGCACTTCCACACCGAACCGCTCAGCGATATCTGCCCCAGCGACGGTGACGGACCACCCGGAATCCACCTCCCCGGCGAGTAGAAGCACCGGCCCGGCGGCGATGTGGAGCCCCGAGTAGTCGAAGTACCGATCGAGCGCGTTGACACGAAACGCCGAGTTGCGGGCCTCCACCGCGTGCTCTTGCGTGCCGACGACACCGCCAAAGGCCATCTGCCCCACCCGCGCCAACGCCTCGGCGGTGGCGGCGACCATCTCGTGGCGGGCGGGGTCGGCATCGCCGAGCACGACAACGGTGGTGGGGCGCTCAGCCCAATCCCAGTCCGCCAGGACGGCGACGAAGCGACCCAGCCACTGGTCGTCGCGCCAGTTTTCCGCCGGGCGGTACGCGTTGTCGCGCAGCAGGGCCGCCAACGCCGGCCCGCGGGCGACGTCGTTCAAGCGGCCGAGCGCCTTGCCTGGCTGCACACCCTTTATCTTGCCGCGGCGCGCAGATCCGGTCGGCCACATTTTGCGCTGGGAAAGTTGCACGCCAGGGGTGTTGAGGCGGGCGTCGATACGCTCTGCCAACGCGGGATCCACTTCGACCGGCAGGTGCTCACCGGTGCAGTTGTCGCACCGCCCGCAGCGCTCCTCGGGTCCGAGGGTGGGGTCGTCGAGTTCGCGGCGCAGAAACGCCATCCGACACCCGTCGGTGGACTCAAAGGCGAGCATCAAGTCCTGCTCGCGCTCGCGCGCCTGCGCTAGGCCGCCGTAGCGGTCGTGGTCGTAGGACCACGCCGCACCCGTGGACACCCAGCCGCCCTTGACGCGACGCACGGCACCGTCGACGTCGAGGACCTTCAGCGCCTGGTCGATGCGGCTGCGTGAAAGGTCGACGGCGTTTTCGAGTTTCGGGGTGGAGACGGGTTCGTCGCCAAGCGCTGCGAGCAGTCGCTGTACCACCGGCTCCTCCGGCATGGACACGGAGGCGAAGTATTCCCACACACGCTGGTCCTCCGGGCCGGGCAGGAGTACGACCTCGGCGTGGTCAGTGGCGCGCCCGGCGCGGCCGATCTGCTGGTAGTAACTCACCGGTGACGACGGCGCGCCGAGGTGGACCACGAAACCGAGGTCGGGTTTGTCGAAGCCCATGCCGAGCGCGGACGTGGCAACGAGTGCCTTGAGTTCGTTGTCGATCAAGGCGCGCTCAAGTCGTTCGCGCTCCTCCGCCTCGGTGCGTCCGGTGTACGCGGCGACGTTCCACCCGGCGGTCTCCAGCGCCTCGGCGAGGTCGTGGGCGGCCGCGACGGTGAGGCAGTAAATGATGCCGGAGCCTTCCACCTGCGCGAGGTACTGCGCGATCCACGCCGCGCGCTGGGTCGGATCCGGCAGTTGCACGACGTTGAGCGCGAGCGACTCGCGGTCCAACCCGCCGCGCAGCACACCGGTGTCCACGCCGAGTTGGGCAACGACGTCGGCCACCACACGGTCGTTCGCGGTGGCGGTGGTAGCAAGTACTGGGGTTTCGGGCGGCAGATCGTCGATAAGCAGCGCAATCCGGCGGTAGTCCGGGCGGAAGTCGTGGCCCCAGTCGGAGATGCAGTGCGCCTCGTCGACAACAAGCATGCCCACCGAGCGGGCCAGCTGCGGCAGGACCTGCTCGCGGAAATCGGGCGCGTTGAGTCGCTCCGGGCTGATCAGTAGCAGGTCGTAGTCGTTCAGGCTCGCCTGGATCTCGTCCCACTGGGTCATGTTCGATGAGTTGATCGTCGCTGCGCGAATCCCGGCGCGGGCGGCTGCTTCGACCTGGTTACGCATCAGCGCGAGCAAGGGAGAAACGATAATCGACGGCCCCGCGCCCGCCTCGCGCAGCAGTTTCGCCGCGATGAAGTACACCGCCGACTTCCCCCACCCGGTGCGTTGCACGACAAGCATGCGTTTTCGCTGGTTGACCAGGGAATCGATGGCGGTCCACTGGTCGTCGCGAAGGGCTGCATCCGGCCCTGCGATGCCTGTGAGAAGTTGGTCGGCTTGAGGTCGCGTCGCTGTCATGGCGCACACCCTATAACACGGTCACGACACGGCTGTGACCTGCGATATTAAGGTGTTAACTCATCTCCCTCTCGGCCCACTCGGCCATAAACTCCGCGATGCCGTGCGGGTCGGCGAGAAAATCGCGCATCGCGCGGTACGCCAGGGTGTCCTCCACCGCGAGACTACGCTCCACGCCGTCAGGGGCGATTTCCACGATCTCCGCACCCGGAATCCCCAACAGGATGGGCGAGTGCGTGACCACGACCACCTGTGCCCCCTGCTCCGCCAACGCGTGCAACTGTGCCAGCAGGGCCATCTGAGCGACGGCGGAAAGTCCGGACTCGGGCTCGTCGAGAAGGTAGAGCGCATTCGGGATGAGGCGTGAGGTCAATTCCAGCACCGACTCGCCGTGGGAGCGCCCGCCGAACTCGGTCACCCGGGTGTGCGTCTCCCCGCGCAGGAAGTACCCCGCTTTCGCCCGCGGACCCGTGACCAGCGACAGCGCACCGTACAGCGGGTCATGCGCGCCAGCTTTGTCGACTCCCCACGTGCCGCCTTCGGTGGTGAAGCCCCAGGCCCGCGCCATCCCCTCGAGCAGCGTCGATTTGCCCACACCGTTGTCGCCGGTGATCACCGTGATCGGCCGCGTCAGGGCAAGCCCGAACTCGGCAACGTGGCTGATGGCGGGGGTCTCCACCGCCCAGTCCGGTGCAGCGGAAGCGTCGACGTCGACGCGTTCGATGAACATCATGGCTCCACCAGGTAGCGCGCGGTTGCGGCTGGGTCGTTGATGAATTCTTGGGTGGCGGTGACGGCTTCGCAGTCGTCGTAAAGCACAGGCTCGAGCTCGGGAACGCGCAGGATGCGGGCCTCCGGGATGGCGAGGAGGACGGGCGAGTGCGTAGCGACGACCACCTGTGCCCCGCGACGCACCAGCACCGTGAGTAGGCCCAGCAGTTCGAGTTGGGAAAACACCGACAGGCCGTCTTCGGGCTCGTCGAGGATGATCAACGACTGGGGCCCGAAGCGCTCGCGCGCCATCTGCATGATGCCTTGGCCGTGGCTGCGGCGGGTGAGCCCCACCAGCGGGTCCTCTGGGCCGAGGCTTTCGTGGTATTCGGCGAGGTCGAGGTACGTCTCCCCGCGCAGGAAGTACACGTCGCGCGGGTTTTCGCGGCGGGTCAGCGTGAGCGAGCGGTGCAGGTCGGAGTGATCGGCGGCGGTGAATTGTGCGTAGCGGGAGCCGCCGGCGGGGTTCGCTCCCATGGCGGCCGCGATGGCCTCGATAAGCGTGGATTTCCCCGAACCGTTATCCCCCGCCAGGATCGTCACCGGCGCGAGCTCGAGCGGTGCCTGTGTTAGGCGGCGCACCACCGGTAGATGTCGCACATAGCCCGACACCGGCTGGGTGATCCTGACGCTGTTGAGGTACACGGTGGTTACCGCCAATCCTCAATTGTGAGTTCAGGAACTCGGGAAAACTCCTTCACATTAGCTGTAACCAAGGTGAGATCGTGGTAGATGGACTGCGCTGCTATCCACAGATCATTCGCGCCAATAATTTGTCCGCGATCAAGCAAGTGTGCCCGCAGCCGCCCGTAAATGGTCGCGCAACCACTATCCACCCCAACTACCGGGCGAGAGCGAAGGAGAATGTTGTACGTCTCACGCGCGTATTGCGCTCTGCTCGACCGCTGGATACCGGCCTCGATCTCTCCCAACACAATGGTTGACAGGTAGAGGCCGCTGCTCTGACATTGTTGGGCACGCTCGATGACATTTGGCTCGTCGCCACGCTCAAGATCGATCCATACGTTCGTGTCCAGAAGAAAGGCCATGCTCGTTCGTACCTCTAGGATCGGGATGGGCGCTCGAGATCTGGCACGTCTTCGATTGGAAGATCTTCAGGTTCTTCGATCAGACCAGGTTCAAGCCCGTGGATCCTTTGGTACTCCCGGAGTCGCGCGATGACATGCCCAAAATCCTCCTCCTCTGGCCTGAGCAAGAGGCCTTCTGGCACTTCTTCGATCGATACTGACGACGTTGCTAAGCGCAATGCTGCAGGAATCCGGACGGCTTGGCTGTTGCCTGACTTAAAAACCGTCGTCCGGATAGGCCCTTTTCGTACCGACCGTGTCATCGTGCGCACCCTTTCAATGAATGTATATCCGCAACGATATACATCTGTGGAACGTTTGACAAGCCCTACCGCAGCCCGGCGGGCAGTGGTGTCGCCGCGTCCACCGCAACGAACATGCCGTACACAGCGCCGGAGACGATGCCGACGATGTTCGCGCTACCGTCCGGATCTACGGTGTAGACCGGTGACCCGGAGTCGCCCTGCAGCGACAGGATGAGCATCCTAAACGGGGCACGCCTAGATACAGAAAAGCGTGGACCCCACTCCTCACAAGTGGGGTCCACGCTTAAATGCTGTTGTCGTTGGACTGCTTGCTTACCGGCAGGCAGTCGTCGTCAAGCGAGTGATTACGCGCTTACGACCTCGAAGTTCACCTTGCCCTCCACGTCGTCGTGGAGGTTCACCTTGACCTGGTAGCCACCGGTCTTGGTCACGAGCCCCTTGGGCACGTTGATGCGGCGCTTGTCCAGGTTCGGGCCGCCGGCAGTCTTGACTGCCTCGGCGATGTCGGCTGCCTTGACGGAGCCGAAGAGCTTGCCGTTGTTCGCGGTGCGAACAGCAACCTTGACGCCCTTGAGCTGGTCGAGCTGGTCGCGCAGCTCCTTGGCGTGGTCCAGGTCGCGGACCTGGCGCTCAGCCTGAGCACGCTTAATGTCTTCAATCTGCTTCTCTGCGCCGCGGGTAGCCGGGATAGCCAGGCCGCGCGGGAGCAGGA
>ERZ1029878.113-NODE-113-length-17242-cov-21.751556_pt1 | contig 17242 bp, 11 predicted proteins | sample MGYA00519234_ERZ1029878 | MGnify/ENA primary metagenome ERZ1029878 (study PRJEB33666, sample SAMEA4610928) | skin metagenome | biome: Human-associated habitat; feature: Malodor aspect; material: skin | place: Philippines | collected 2015-08 ... | reverse complement strand
CTTTATTTAAATCATTTAAATTAATTGAAACTTCAACAATTAATTCATATTCATCATTATTAGTTTGTTTAATAACAATTGAATAAATATTTTTAATATTATTTATATAATTAAAATCAATTGTTAAATTAAGATTTGTAATATTAAAAGAATTTTTATAAAATTCTATATCGCTTGTGTAAACTTGTAATTTAATAGAACTGTTTGGACCCATTGGTTTTATTTTACCAGTTTCATAATCATTAAGAGCTATTCTCTGAATGTCAGAAACATAGTCAGAAGGGACGAAATCTGGCTCTTTAGGTAAAATATAATCATCAAGATAATTTTCAACTTTCATACCTTGATTTAATTTATGCGTTGATGCTAAATATAAATTTTTACCATAAATATAAAGTTCTTTTATTTTATTATAATCTATTGATAATTGATTATATTTTTTTATAATATATGCTTTGAATATCATTATTTATCTCCTTTATTATTGTTTAAATGCACTAAAAAAATGTCCATCTTTTTTAATAAGACGGACATTTTTTTAATATTTATTTATATTACCAGATTAGTGATTTTGTGGTGCAACGTGTTTTGGTACTTCATTAAGTAATTTTTTACGTCTTGCTTTTACCACAACTTTAGCTGGTACATGAACTGGTTCTCCTGTTGCAGGTGAACGAGATTCACGTGGACCTTGCTCTACTAATTCAAATGTTACTAAACTTGGTAATTTTACAGAGTGACCTGCGAATAATTCATCAGATACAGCCTCTCTAAATGCTTTATAAAATTCATAAGCATCTTTCTTAGATTGTCCTGTTTTTTCAGCGATTCTCGCTACGATTTCATGATAACTTACTTCCTCAAATTGTTTTTCTTTTGCCATAATTAAAAATCTCCTTTTTATTTTTTATTTATAATATATTTGTTAGAGTTTATTCATCGAATATCTCATTTGTTTATTGATGATAAATTTATTATACACTATCACAGCTTATTGTAAATACTTATTTAATAAAATATTTAATATACAGTATTTGTATTCACAAACGTATGCCGCTCAAGGCTTTTGATACCTTTAAATGTATTTATACGAATATATCATTATCTTTTCGATCATCAAAAAATAATTCTTTAAATCGATGTCTATCTAATACACCATAATTCTTATAATCATCTAATTGAAGAAGTTGGCTTTCATAAATCGATTTTTTATTTGTAGGATTTTCACGAGTTATAGGATTACTTTTTAGACCGTCTTTTTTAATAATTTGTATGTATCTTGCTATATGTATTTGACTATTTTTTGATTCAACTGTACACATTAAGTTAGCACCTACAACATGGCTCCCTAAATACTGTTGTAAATGCTTAACTCTTGGAAAATGAGGCGAATAAATTTTAAATCGTTGAGTACATTTTTTATTATCTATAATTGCTTCTGTGAAAAATTCTACAGCTTGATTATCATCATTTGTTGATAACAATCTAATTTTTTTTATTTCCCAACTTGTATCAAATTTAATTACTCTTTTAGGATAAACCATTGTAATATTATCTTTTTGATTATATATGTCTTCAATAATATTATTATCTATTAAAATTGTTTTTGCCCAATGCTTAATTGGCAATTCTTCTACCGAATCAATTAATTCATAATTCATAAATTTATCTTATCCTTTCCTATTGTTTCAGTACCTGATTGTCTACCAAATGTTTCAGATTCATGCAATTGAATTGCAACACATTCTTCTTTACCACATTTTTCAACAAAATTATCAAATTCTTGTATAGATAAATGTCTCAAATTTCTAGATGCTCTATACGAATCATAATCAGATCCATTAACTAATGCATCATGCAAAATGTCTTCGTCATAATTACCTTCTAATACAATATAATCATATTTAAAATGTGAAGGTGCAAAATCAATTGTTGATGTATCAGTTGCAAATAATAAAACTGTCTCATCATCTTTAGTAATAACAAAACCTTGATTTTCAACATCATGTACACATTTAAACGATTCAATATCATAAACGTGACCATCTTTTTCAAATTTAATATATGAATGGTCATCTATAATATGATCGTTAGGTACATCGAAATCAAATTTTGTATTATGAGATTGATGAATTTTATCAGCAACATCTTTATTACAATATAATGCATTTTTTAATTTCCATGGTTTTATTTTATGTAATTTACGAAGAGCTGGTATATTAATATGATCACCATGTCTATGTGTAATCAATATAATATCAACTTCTTCTAACTTTTGTCCAATATATTTATAAGGTAAACCCATATCTATCATAATACTATCATCGATAATTAAAGAATTACCTTTTGATGAACCTGTTTCTAATATATCAACTTTAAATGTCATCTTTTATCTCATCCTTTTTTTGTAATAAAAAAGCCCGATCCTATTATTTTTTATAATAGGAATCGAGCTATTTTATTTAATTTTTATAAATTATCAATTTCATCTAATTCTTCATCAATATCTTCTTCTTCATGTGGCTCACTTACAATTTGTGCTGTCATGTAGTAATACACTTCACCTTTTAATTGACGATTTTCTAATGATGTTTTATTTACAGATGTTAAAATAACATCAACAACTTCTTCATTTTCAAGCATTTCTTCAATATCAATGCCTAAAACATCTTTAAATTCATCAATTTTTGATTGACGAGCTCTCTCAATAATTTGATCTAAACTTTTTTGAGATTTTTCAATTTTTGCTTCTAATTTATCCTTTTTATCATCTGATACTTCTTCAAGTCTATCTCTCATTGTATCAATTTGATCTTCAATAACATCAATTTGTGTATTACGATATTTTGTTTTTACTGATTCTTCATTATCATTTTCAACAGAAGATAAGAAATAATGTCTTTCTTCACCATCAACATATACTTTAAATGGTATTAAAAATTGATGTTTTAATTCATGATCTGAAACTGGTAAACCTTTTAATTCTTTTTCTTTTTTATAAGCTTTTTCTAATTTTTTAGCAATTTTGCTTGTAATTTGATTATTATCAAATCGTGGGAATGTTCTAATTGGGAATAATGATAATTTTCTATCACTATTTGGATCAAAATATACTTCAATCATTGTACCATCTTCACCAAATGAATCTAATTCTTCTTCTGCTGCAGATAAATCAACTTCACCTTTATCTTTTAAATCAATTGAATTTTCTGCTGATACGCCTAATCTTTCATGTAATGCATCTAATAAATTGTTAAATACTTCTTGATCGGCTTCACGTTCTTTAGTTTTTTCATTAAATTTACGTTTATTTAATTTAACTGAATCTGAAAAATCTTCATCAACTAAATCTACAACAATTGTTATTGCTTCACTATCACTTGTTACTAATACTACTTCTGCTTCTCTTTTTTGATCCTCTACTTTTACCATTTGTTTTTCCACCTTTTTTTGTAATTTTGTTAGTCTATCGACTGAAATTATTAATCATTTTAAATTGGCTAATTTATTATGATTAAATGAGTATATTCAATATTCAATAAATATGTTTATGTGATAGACTCACAAAGGCACATATACAAGGCACCTAATTTTATTCATATATTAATATATTATCATAATATTTTATACATGTAAATAACTTTTTACTTATTTTTCAATAAAAACTTTTAATTTATTTTTAGGTCTTGTAATTGCAGTATAAGGTAAATTTGGTTTACCTTTTGTAATATATAAATCAGTTTTTGTTAATAAAATTGTAGCACTATCCCATTCTGAACCTTGTGCTTTATATACTGTTCGAGCATAACCAAAATTAGCTTTTACAACTGGCGCTACAGAACCATTAATCATTGCTAAATCATCTAATTTTAAAATAGACTGATCAAATGAAAATGATTTATTATAATTTAAATCTGTAGATAACCATGCATATTTTAATTTATCGCCATCTCTTAAAATTGATAATTTAAATTCACCAGTTCTAACAATTACTTTAACAAAATCGAATATATCTTTAAATTGTTCATTTTCTTTTGCTCTTTCTTTAATTTCAGCAAAGATAGAATCTTTATCATTAATTAACATATTTTCAGTTTCTTCATCTGTAAATATTTTTTCAACAATATATTCTTCACCATTTGCAAATAATATATCACCATTTTCAGATCGAGAATTTGAAGTTACAATGATTTGTTCCCCTTCTTTAACGTCTTTTGTATCAGCAAAACCTCTATATTGTCTTATTAATTTATTTAATAAATTTACGTTTTTATTTGTAAATGTTAAACTAATATCACTTTTTGCAAATTGGTCAATATTATTTTTAATAAATGCTTCAGTATTTGTATTATAATATTTTATTTCTTCTGGGAAAACTTCCGCAATCTTATTTAATTGCATTCTTCTATTTACAAGTTGACCAATTTTCGAAATTTTGTCAGTTGATCTTAATACTTCTGTTAATTGATAAATATTATTTTCTTCTTTTAATGCTTCTTCTTTCATATATTTATTTGTAACACCATTAACTGGTTGAAGTTGTCCATTATCTCCTACAAATAAATATGTTGGATAGTTATCTAATAATGCAGGAGTATTTACAATTACACTTTTATTTGCAATTTCAGATTTAACATTTTCATTATTAGCAAGTCTCATTGCATCTTCTAATAAGTCTGTTTCATCTTGATTAACCATAGGCATTTCATCAATCACAACTAGGTTAAAATTCTTTAGTTGATCTCTAATATCAGATGGTTCAGAATAAATAAATTCAACGTCTACCTTAATTTGATTCATCTTAATTTTTTTAAGTTTTTTAGATAATGCTTTATGCAACATTTCTTTATTAATAATATAAATGTCTTCTTTTTCATATGATTGAGTCATTTGATCAAATCTCATTTTAGTATCTTTAATAATAATTTGATCAACATAATCACATTTAAATGAAGATGTTAACATTTCCGTTAATTCATACATTCCAGTATCATCTAAATTAAATTTAAAATCTAAAAATTGAACATACTGTCTAGGTGTCGTCATTAAATTTGCTAAAGTTTTAAACTTAAGTCTATATGTTTGATTATCTTGTAATTTGTTTCTTAATACACCTAAAGCTGCATTTGTAGGAGCGATTACACAAATTGAATTTTTCTTATCTTGTTTTAATTTTTCTTTTATAATTTCAGTTGCTGTATAAGTTTTACCTGTCCCTGCATAGCCTCGTAATGTAATAATTTCTTTACCTTTAGAATTCATTACTCTTTCTTTAATTTCATTTTGAGTTTCAGTTAATTGATTCATTATATCGTAAACTCACTCCTTATTTTCAAATTTATAATAATATAATATCATTATTTCATAAGTATGTACACAATAAAAAAGGACCAACTTTTAATAGTTAGCCCTTTTTTTATTTATTAAAATCTTATCTTTCTTATCATTTCGTTATATTCATCAGTATTTGGCTTAATATTATCAAATATGATTTGAATATTATTCGATTCTTTCTTTTCATCTCTAGATAATAAGGAAAGTCTTAAATTTTTACTAAATTTTTTCTCTGATTCTATATCAAATATAATATAATCAAATATTGCAAGTTTAACAATAATCACATTTGTATCATCGTTTTTTTTCACAATATAAGGTAAAAATTTATTACCATTAATTCTTTCTATAAATTCATATTTATCTTTCTCTTTAAGTCGAGAATAATCTATTTTAAACAAATACTCCATATCTAATGACCTCGTGGTAAGATTGAATCATTTGGTGCAATTTTTTCAACCAACATTTTGAATCCTTTAATACCCATCCATGCAACCAATACAACGATTGCCGCATAACCGAGTTGTTTTAATGATTCAGACATTTTACCAGATTTGAATGCCCAAATAGCTTTAACGAATAATATAATTAATACAAGTGCTGCAACTAATGCAATAACAGCTGTACCAACTGATTCGATTGCTTTTTTATTTTCATTAATCCAGTTTTTCAATCCATTCATTGATTTAACACTCTCCTTATTTTGTATTTCTATTGTGATTAATTTTATAAATAAATAAATAAATAATTTTTAATCACTAATTACAATTTATATTATACCACAGAGCCAGATCATCAAATACGTTCGATTTAATCGTAATGATGATGGCATCTGTTTAGTATAATATATGATTTACATTTTATTTATGATAACTATTATTTCTCATTTGTTGATTTAATTTTTTAATTTCTCTAATTTGTTCTTCTTGCAAATCATTTGCTCGTTTATTAGCTTCTCGTTCTCTTCTATCCGCTAACGGATTTGAAGAACTTTCACGATTTGATCTATTTAAATCATTTGAGTTATTACGAGCTTTTGGTCTATCTGAACGTTGACCTTGTATAAAGTCTTTACCTGCTCCTGCAACTTGACCTGCGCCTTGAACAATTTGTTTTGAATTATTATAAACATTTGATTCTTTCATATTGTTTACAGTTTCTTTAATTCTATCTGTTCTTGTTTCTTTTTGAATAATTTTTTCAGTACTAGCAATTCTTGATCTTGCAATATTATTATTATTTTGTGCTTTTTCAATTGATCTTTGTAATTTTGCTAAATCATTTTTATCTTTAGTAGACGCTGTACCATTTTTAACTTTTTCTTGAATATTATTAACTCTTTCAGTTTTCTCTTTAATAATATTATTATTATGTTCAATTACTTTTTCTAATCTTTCTTTATTTTGAACTGCGTTAATTTGACGATTTGTCATATTATCTTTATTTGAACTTACAGCTTTATTATTGACATTATCTGATTTTGCATTTTGTGTTGATGCATCTCTTGTTGTTGCTCTATTTGTTTGAGCTTGATCTTGACGTACATTATTAACATCTTGACTATTTGCATCTTGTTTATCAACTGTTTGATCTTTTGTATCTTGTTTATCAATATTTTGACCTTTAGCGTTTTGACTTTCAACAGTTTGGTTACCAACTTTTTGATCAATCGTTTGACCATTTTGATCTTTAGCTTCAGTTGTACCTTCTTGAGATTTACTTATAGCCATTTGTTCAGATTTTGAATTATTTGTGTTAGCATTATCAACATCTTGATTTTGAGCTTTTTCAGTTACAACATTTGCATCTTTAACTTCGCTTGAACCTTGTTGAGATTTAGCAATAGATGCTTGTTCTAATTGTTGATTTTCAACTTTTTGATCTTTTACTTCTTCTTCTTGACCGTCATTGTCAACTTTTACATTTGTTAAGTTATCATCTGATGCATTGTTATCATCTTTCGCATTTGTATCATTTGAACCTTCGTTATTAACTGTTTCAGCGTTTGTATGGTTATCTCCATCTGTATTAATATTTTCAACGTTTTCATTATTAACATCGCCATTATTATTAATAACTTGTTGTTCAATATTTTCGTTAGAACCACCATCTTTAGTAATCTCTGGTTCGTCTTTTGTACCGTTTTTAGCAACTGCTACGATTGGTTTACCATTTTCATCAAATTGTTGTTCTTCATTAGAATTTTCTTCATCAGAATTTTCTGTTGCTTTAGTACCAATACCATTTTCTCCACCATCAGTTTCAGCTGAAGGTTGACCTTTTGTTGATGATGATGCAAGAACACCGTTTTTACCGTCTTCTCCATCTTTAGCATCATTTTGATCATTTTGATCATTTTGATCATTTTGTTGAATATTATCATTATTTTCAGATTCATTATTATCATTAGATGCATTTTGAACAACATTATTTGGATCAGTTTCGTTTGTTCCAACTTCTTTTGTACTAGATCTATCATCTCTTCCTAAATTAGTTGGATTTGCTGATTGATTTTGATTTTCAGTTTGATTTTCAGTTTGATTTTCATTAAGATTAACATCGTTTTGATTATTTTGATTTTCTTTATTTGCATCTTTAAATTGACCACTTTGTAATCTATCAAGATCTGATTGATTTTTATTAGTTTCATTATTTATACCATCTTTAGCAAGATTTGTTGTAGCATAAGAATTTGATTCACCTGATCCACCTGGCATTGTTGCAAATCGACCAAGCATATTCTTACCAACAGATGCTAATTTTCCGCCTCGTAACATTGCAGTACTTACGCCACCTGCTAAACCTGCAAAACCAGTTGCCGCTGTTGCAACGCCTGCTCCAGCTTTAGCAGCATTTGAACCAGCAGTAGATATAGATTCTCTTGCTGATAATTTTCTAACTCTACCTGATAACATACCAGAGCCAGAACGTTTACCTGTAACATTAGCTTCTAATCTATTAAATGATTCTTCTAATGCTTCACCAATTATATATGGTAATAAAATTACAATACCAATAATTGATGTTTTCTTTTGTTTCCCACCAATATTTAATTCTGTTACTGGCCAACATAATGCTAATGATAATACAATTACAAATCCAATTACACTCATTGAACTTGCTGATACTAATGAAGATGTTGCAAATGCACCTTTAAGCATTCCCATACCATCTACAATACTAATCGCAATTGTTGAACCTAATACCATTGCAGCTTTTGCAAACATAAATGATGCACGAATTACAGCATAGAATGTAATATATGTTAATAAACCTGCTAAACTACCTGTAAATAATGCTGCTAAATATGATTTAAACATTTTGATAATTGATCCAAAAATTGGTGCTCTTAATAAGTATAAGAATGCAATTGCTGCAATAACAGCAGATGTTACCCATACTGCATTAATTGAACCAGCTTTACCAACTAAATCAAAATATCCTGTGTTTGGAATTGTGTATCTTACAAATCCATTACCATTTTTACCACTATTTTTCTTAGCACCTTCATCTGAAGGAATTGCGTTTTGACCTTCATAATAAATACCTTTATTACCATTTTGAACAGTTTGTAATAAGAATGTTACTGATTGTGTAGATAATGATTGAACATTTGAACCTGATGTTGTTGTTACACCTGCATATCTATTCATTAATGCAATTCTTAATGAGTTAATTCTTGCATCTTCTTCAAAATCATATGGTTTTGCCACTGGTGCGTCTTTATCATTTTTATCTTTTGAATCATCTTCTTTTTTATCAGCATTTTCTTTATTAGCTTTACCATAATCTTCACCTGTTACAAAATTAACTTTTTGATTATTTGTTGCACCATCAACATAGTTTTCAACTCTTGTAGATGATTTGTTTGCGTTACCCGCTAAACCTGCACCGTAAATGTAACCTGCAGGATCTTGTTGTTTTAAATTAATGTATGAATATGGTGAGTTTTCAGCAAATGGCATTACGTGATCAGTTACTCTTACCCATTTAATTGGATAGTGGTTATCTCTTTCTGCAGATAATCTAATAGCTTGTGCTTGTGAACCTACACTACGACCATCAGCTGATCTAAATTGATAATCATTTGAAATATCTTTATTACCTTTAATTTTATCTTTATTTAATTTTTGACCTGTCATATTATCTTTAATTGCGTTTTTAAATTGTTCTTGTTTTTTACTATCTGCATCATTCGGGAAAAAGAACATTGGATCTTTTGCATCAGGTTTAACTTCATATGATTCTGTAGATGTTAATCCCTCTTTAACTTTACTTCCGCCTTTAACTGAATCTTTACCTTTTGCAGAAGATTCAATTAATGCCAAAGCATCTTGAGCATAATCTTTTGCTGATGCACCATATGTTCCACGTGAAATTGTTTCACCTTTAAATAATGGTACTTCACTTGCTGCAATAGCAGGATTACCTTTTTCAGATGTAGAAATAGCTGCTAAATAACTATTTACATCAATTACTTTTTGATTTGCAATTTCACTAATTAATTTTTTAGCTGTTAAATCCTTATCTCCCATTCCAGCAGCCATCGCGTTTGAATTAACTTTACTCATTAAATTGTTAACTCTTGATGGAGTTGGAGCATAAGATGTCATTTTTTCTGTATTTTTATCAGTATTATTATTTAAATTACCATTTGGATTAATTAAACCAATATTTAAGTTTGTTGTTGCTGCCCATTGTAATGTATCAACAACATAATGTGAGTTAAATTGGTTCGGATTTGATGATGTCGCTTTATCAAATGAATCAGCCATTTCATCAACAACATTTTTTCCCATAATTGAAATAGGAATTGTCATAATAATTACTAAAATAGGAATTGCTCTTCTTTTTAATACATTGATTGAATTAGTTTTAGCATTTTTATTACGCATTGCCCATATTAACGTTAATACAAACATAAATATGATAATACCATACATAATATATTGTAAAACTTGAATTGCATCACTATCTAATCCCATTGAATTTAATGTTTTTGTAATTGCATCATTTATAAAATTAGTAAAATGAGAATCACCATTTTCATCGTGACCTGTTGCAGCTTTAAATAATTGTGGTATATTTAAAGCAATTGATACATCTTCAAATTTATCAATTAACCAATCAAATGTATCATAAACAGCTGCGCCTTGTGATGCAGTTGTTAATAATGTATTCATTGTTAATTTAGTTTTAGATTGATCATCTTGTTTAACTATTGCTTTCCAAAATGTACTTGTAGGACCATCTTTCTCACTATCTTTTGGAGCGGGTACTAACCAATCATAATAATATAATGTTTTAATTATATTAGCAAATTGTACACCTGCTTTTTTTGCACTTTCAGTACTTGTTGGAGAAGATAAGTTACCATAAATTGCATTATTTTCTGATTTTCTAGCATCATCTGTAATACCATCAGCAGTAGGATATTGAACTAATTCGTCATATGAGATTTTAGCTGATGAAGCTGAACCTTTACCACTACCACCAGATGCTTTACTAAATATTATAGATGCATAAATATCAGAATATGTATGACCACCCATTAAAGATGGATTTTTTGGTTTTGCTTGAGAAAATGACGTTTGATCGCCTTCATATATTTTCTCATTATCTTCTGCAGCAAATGCTGAAGGTCCCAATGATCCGAGAAGGGATGACATTATAATTAACATTGCAAGGAAAACCTTTATGTATTTTGGAACCTTAATCGATTGCATATACTTTTACCCCTCCTAAAACTGGACTTGCGCCCGGATTATATATTTTTGAATCTTTTGAAATTTCAACTTTAAATGTTTTTGAATTTGGATAATCAAATGATGCATCTATAATTGTATCTCTTACTTCTGATTGCATATTATGCTTAATTGATCGAGCACCACCACTACTTGGATCATCCGCTTTAGCTTTTACAAATGAAATATGAACAGCTACATCTGTACCATAACATTCATATGTATCTTCTGGCCATTCAACTTTAGGATTAGTAATAATATTTAATCCATATAATTCACTAAATTGATTTTTAAGTTGATCTAATTGTAAATCAGCTATTTTTGCAAATGTATCATTATTTAAACCTTTATATGGTATGATACGATTAAATCTATTTAACATTTCAGGTTTAAAACCTAAATTTAATAATTCTTCTCTTAAGTCAGTTAATAAACTTTGTATTTCTGCTTTTTCTCTATCTGTTGGTGTCTCAGAATCTGGATTAATTTTAACGTCACTATATCTTGAGTTGGATTGGAATACTTTAACACCCGCGTTAGTTGTTGCTATAATTATTGTATTTCTTAATGAAACTTGGTTTGTTTCAATATTACCTTCTCTATTTTCTGTTTCAAAACTAACAATACCTTCATCTAATATTGAAAGCATTGCATCTTGTACGGCTTCACATGATTTTTCAAATTCATCAAATAATACAATTGAATTTGGAGCATGTCGAACTTGTTCACCAAGTCTTTTTCTAAATGCTCTTTCATGTTCAGTTGTTTTATAATCTGGCATATTAATATTAAATAATACTTTTTCTCCAGGATATAAAGCTTTTTCTAATAACTTAGCTGTTTCAGTTTTACCCACACCTGTTGGACCAGAAAAAAGCATTGTTAATAAAGGTCTATTACTCAATGGATCGTCTGGCATTACCAAAGATCTTAATGCTCTTTTCATTGTATACATTGCATGTGGTTGACCTTGTATATCTTCATTAATTATTTTAAATGCTTCATCAGGATCTACTTCAAAACTTAAATTAATTTTAAATCTATCATTAAATATTTTATTTACAACATTTTCTGTAATTTCATTACCTGTTCTTCTACAATAACTTACAAAATCTTCTAAAATATCTAATGATTTACGTGGTTCAGCAGAATCCGATCGATACATCGCATTTGCTTTAATTACACGTCTCATTATTTTTTCTGATGGAACAGGACAATCAGGTGCAATTTTTTTCCACCATTCAAATAATATTTCTTCAACAATATCAGGTCCTAATTCTGTCATTTCAACTTGTTTAAAACGTTCAGATAATGGTTTATCAACAATAATTGTTGAGTCATACTCTCTACGAGTGGTTGCACCGATTACTCGAACAGGAGATCGAGCTAAAACGTCCTTAAATACGTCACCACCAATTTTAGTACCTGGACCAAAAATGGTGATTAACATATGAATTTCATCGATAAATAAAACAATTCTTATATTCGGATTATTTAATGCTCTTTGAGCCATAGTTTCAAATTTATATAATTCATCTAAAATATTTGCAAGAGATGATTGAAGTTGACTTCTATTTAATGCGGATAATGAACCTAATCTTAATGCTAATAATAAATATTCATTATTTAATTCTGTGTCATAATTACCGCTATTAATTTGTTTACCTAATTCTTCAACTAATGCTGTTTTACCTACACCTGCTAATCCTAATAGTAAAGCAACAGGCGTTTCAGGTCTTTCTAATATCGCATACAATAATTCAATTTCTTTTTGTCGACCTTGAATATTTTTTGGTCGTTCTTTTAATTCAACAATTGAATTATTTAAAGTAGAATTATACATTTGAAACATTTCCATAAATGTTTTAGGCTGTCCATTAACTCTAGCTACATGTGTTGTTGATTGTTTTAATTGTTCCCATAGTTGCATTAATTTTTTACACCTCTTGTTTAATTATCTCCTTGATTTAATTGATCTTTTGTAATAATTGTTGCATTTTTATTCATATATTTAAAATATGAATCTTTATATTCTAATAAAGAATATTCAGTAATTTGATTTGAAGTTCTTTGTTGTTCATCTTTTAACTCATCTTCAGATTGTTTTAAACTTTCTAAATTTGATTTTGCATCTTGATCGTCTGGATTATCAGTTAATCGATCTTCATATTCTTTTTGTTGATCTTTTAATTTATCCATACGATTATCTAATCCTTCATATTTTTGTTCTAAATCTTTTATAATTGCATTTTTAAATACTAATTCAAAGAATTTTTCATAATCAAATTGATTTTTATCATTTAATAAATCCGCATTAATTCTTTGTGGCTTATATTGTTTTGTTTTAAATGCAGGATCTTTTGTGACTCTAAAAGTAATAATGTCATCGTAAGTCGTACCTTGTTCATTCATTGATGTTGTTGAAGATTCTGGATTATCTTGATCAAATTGATATGAAGATAATGCTTTACTTATTGATTGTTGTGTTTCAGAATCATCTTCATCATAATCATTATTTACATTTGGATCAGTTTGTCTTGATAATTCAGTGTTATCTGATACTTCGCTATCATCATCTGAACTGTCTTCTGAATTTGACATACCTAAGAATTTTTTATTCATAATAAATACTGAATAAACTTCATCTTTAGGTTTTGGAATAACTAAAAATAAATCACCATCTGTTGACATTCTACCGAATAATATATCAGCTTTCTTATGTCCTTCTAATGATTTTGAATTCAAATATACTTTGTAATCTGTTCCACGATATGGTAATTTTGAACCATCACTTGATTGTAATCTAACAATCATTACATCACTGTTTTTATCTACATATACATTTTTAAGTAGTAATTCTGCTTGTGATCTTGGAAATGTTAATGTTGTTCCTTTAGGCGTTGATGATTTTTTTACAATATCATTATATTTTAATTGACCTAAAACAACAAATATTGAACATATAAAAATTAATATTATTGCAATCACAACAGTTGTTGTTGGTTTACTCACAGGTGTTGTTCGTGGACTCTTATCACGATAAATCAATTATGCTACACCTCATTTGTCTTTATTTTATTATATATGTTATTGTACTTCATTTCACATCATTTTAAAACGTTTATCATACAATTCATTACTTTATTTATTGTAAAACTTAATGCATAATAATTATACTGTCGATTTTAGTTTTTAATAATTTTTATATGATTTATTTGACATAAAAAAAAAAACCTTAGTGTATATACTAAGGTTTTTTTATCTTATAATTTATTATTGAATTCCATGTTTTTCTTTCCATTTTCTTCTTCTATAATCTTCATCTCTTTGTTGTTTAAGTCTTTCCATATTAGCTTTTTCTTCAGCTGTCATCTCTCTTGATGGTGCAATAATTGGTGCTATAATCATAAATACAACTACTACCCAAATAATAGGATGTGTAATTACAAAATATACACCATATGATACCATATAAATAAAACTACTTGAAACAGCATGTAAATCCATAGCTGAAAATAAACCTGATCTCAATGTTGCTAATATCATGAAAATTGATAATGTATAAAATAATACATTTTTTACTTTTTTATACATCATATAATTTGAATCATTTCCATTAAATTTATTAATATACATATATAGATCAAATCTTTTTAAAATTTGAGCTGTTAACATAACTAATAAAACTAATACAAATAATGCAAATAACCATGTAATACTCGTATAAGATGATGATTCAGTTACAAATGCACTAACATTTGTAATACCAAATGGTATATTTTTAACTTCTTTGTTTGCAAATTCTATATTTCCATAATATCTAGCTGATATTACTAATTTAATAAATTCAACTAATAATAATAATGTGAATATTATTAAACTTGTTAATCCTCTATTGTTTTTATTAAATATTGTTTTCATATTCATTTTAAAAAAGCTCCTTGATTTATTTATTTGTAATAATTCAATTTAAAATTTTTTATTAAATTTTTAAATTTACTGTTTACAAATTAGTTATTATAGTTTATATATAACATACATTACTAAACCAAGTAAATAGCTTATTTAATATTTTATTACTTTTCTTTATACAATAAATCGAAGATTAACAAAGTCATTAACTTGTCCTTCATTTCTATGAAGTAATACACGATTTGCAACTTTATATTGTAAAACTGATGAAATTGTTAAACCTAATTCTTTATTTAATGCTTTTTTATAATAATTTAACTCACTTGGTATCATTCTTCCTACCATTGACCAATCTACATCTGTATCTAAGTCTACATAATATTTGTTTTCCATCTCAAACATATCATTAAGTTGACCTTGTTGATTTACCGAAGATTTAATTTGATCAAATGTAAATAAGAATCTTATACCTTTATTTTGAGCGGCTTTAATTGTTTCTAATACCATTTCAGACACTTGAGCTAATACTGAATCAAAACCATGAATAATAATTACATCACCTTTTTTAGCAGTATAAATTACATAATCAATAATATTTACTAATTGAATCTGACGTAATTGTAAAGATTCAATATTTTTAAATGAATAATATACTTGTGATGCATTAGTACTTTCTATTGAAGTTGTTCTTGCTAATATTCTTGTATAAGCTGATAATTGTTGCTTTAATGTTGAACTAATTGTTTCAATATTATTTGCTCTGAGTTCTCTATTATTACTTGCAGCTTGTGTTGCTAATGATTCAAATTGGTTCAATAAATTTACCATTGTTGGATATAACTCAGGTTGATCAACATCAACAATATTTGTTAACTTAGGTTTTTCTTCAGCTTTATCAATCCATAAACCATTTTTAAAATAGAAATTATCTATTGCACTTAATACAATTGCTCTTTCCTCTTTTGTCATTTTTAAATTCATCATCAAATCAAAAATATTAGTTAACTTTTCAACTAATCTTGGGTAAATTTGTGTAACTTTTTCAATGTCACCAAAACCTTGTAATGGATTAATTGTCATTTTTGATACATCATATTCTTTAAATATTTGATTGATTACTCTGTCTCTATAAAACATTTGTGGCTCGAAATAATCAAAATCATTTAATACAATATGATGAACTCTATGACCATTAATCATATAATTATTTGCTGCATATTGAGCAATTAATGATGGTACAGAAATTTGATTAGTTGAATCTTCTCTTCCATATAATTGAGGCATTTCAGAAGATGATCTCGTCATTGCAATCATTGCTTGTCTCTTTGTTGATTTTTCAAAATCAAAATATGCACTTGATTCAGTTAATGACAACGCATTAGATCCTAAGGGTACACCTTTTGCATCATTTAAGCCTGAATTAATTGCTAAATTTAAGCCTGAATAGTTATAAGCTGTTGCAGTCATTTCTTTATAAGATTTTGGCAATTCATCAAATAAATTTGTAAATCTATCATATTGTTCACCAGGTAATGAATCCCATTTAGCACCATCATGACGTTGATCTAATAACGTATTTAAAATCTCTATTTGATCTTCAATATCCTCTTGATAATCAGCAACAACCATAATTGACCATCTAAATACAACTACTGGTTCAGAACTATCAATAATTAATTCATAATCATCATAATCATCAACTTCATATTGTCTTGTATTTTTAGCTGATTGGTCATCTTCTTTTTTATGTCCTTCAGATCTTTCTGTATCTTTCAATGTTTCTTTATTTAAAGATGCATTCTTTTTAATAATTCGTTTCTTTTGATCATCTTTAATTAAAGTATCATCATTAAATAAATGTATTTCAACACCAGACAATGTACTTACAGGCATAAAATCAATAACATCTTCATATGTTAAATTTCTATTTGAACCTGGTCTTACATATAATTGTAAGATTGATATGTATTTACCATTATGTAAAATATAAGATGGAGTTGTGTAATATGGTGTATCTTCCATTAAAAACTGAGCTTTATCAGCTTCAGCGTCTCTCTTTCTTTTTTTGTTAACTATATTTTGTGCTCTTTCTTTATATCTTTCTTCTTTTGATTGTTTTGATTTTTTTTCTTTATTTTTTTTCTTTTCAGATTTTTGTTTATTTACTTTTTTTGATTTATTTTTTGATTTATCTTTTATTTTATTTTTTTTAGGTACGTCATTTTTATTAATTTTTTTATTTTTATTTTTAT
>ERZ1029878.111-NODE-111-length-17795-cov-86.060259_pt1 | contig 17795 bp, 18 predicted proteins | sample MGYA00519234_ERZ1029878 | MGnify/ENA primary metagenome ERZ1029878 (study PRJEB33666, sample SAMEA4610928) | skin metagenome | biome: Human-associated habitat; feature: Malodor aspect; material: skin | place: Philippines | collected 2015-08 ... | reverse complement strand
CTCGCGACCCTCACCTTGGCAAGGTGATGCGCTACCAACTGCGCTACATCCGCATGCTTTCGACGCTGTCCGCGTTGAATGCGAGAACAAACTTTATCCGCAAGTTGTTCCCCGGTACAAATCGCCATGTCAGGATATAAATTTAAGGGTGGTGAGGGAATTGCATGGTTGTAATTAGGGTTATAATTCGGCGTTCGATTGGATTGGCTGTCGACGGCACACCTCCGGTCCGCAACGTTACCGCGCTTGACCTGCCGATTCGGCACTTTCGGGCAGTGCGTGTAATCTCTGTGTCCGTTCGGTCCTATGGCTCAGTGGAAGAGCGTTCCGTTCACACCGGAAAGGTCGCTGGTTCGATCCCAGCTAGGACCACAAGACAAACCGCCAGGCAACTGGCGGTTTTCGTTTGTGCGGGGGTTTTCGAGGTTCCGATTACCCCTGCCTTCCAGGATGGCCAAGTTATTCGCTCTGGCCGAAGACTTAGTGTTTGAAGCTCCGGGAACTAACCTCGAGAGTGATACGACTACAGCCTTTAAGCGCCCACTGGCGCCAAAGTTTTATGCGAGGAGGCACCATGCTCATTCAAACAAGAGCGCGACGAGGGGGAGCGGTTGCCGCCATAGCAGCAGCCTCGGTGGTCGCGGCAGCCCCGGCTTACGCCCACGATTCTGTAATCAGGGCGAACCCGGAAGACAAGAGTGTGGTTAGCGAGTTCCCGGACGCGGTCACCCTGGAGTTTTCTGGGGAGGTGCAGGACGGGTTCAACACCATTGCAATTTCGCGCGAGGTGGGCGGACAGTCTGAAGTGTTGTACTCCGGTGAGCCTGAAGTCGACGGACGCTACGTCACGCTTGATCTGCCGGATGACGTGAACGCGCAACCAGGCGACTACAAGGTCGGCTTCCAAATTGTGTCCTCGGACGGGCACTCCACAAAGGGCATGACCTCGTTCAGCTTCGACCAGGCTGGCGCGGAGGGTGGCAGTGCTGCGTCCGCTGCGGATGCGGACAAGGACCCGGTGGTTGACGCCGATGAAGGCATGGGCACTGGCTCAAAGGTGCTGCTGGCATTGTTGGGGGTGCTTGTCATCGCAGGTGCTGGATTAGGTGCGCTGGTCAAGGTTCGACGCACCCCCGGTACCCACCCTTCGACGGACAAGTAGGAGCACGTAATGAAGAAGATTCTCGCTTCCGGCCTGGCTGCGGCGGCGCTAGCACTGGCAAGCTGCAGCGGCAGCGCTAACCAGACCTCCGAGCAGGAGCAGTCCTCGTACAACGACGCAACCCACGAAGCAGCGACGGACAACCCGGCCGCGGATGGACTGGAACACGTTTCCAGCGATGCGGTCACGCTCGAAAACGGCGCAGTCCGCGCCAAGGCTGCGAAGGACGCGGCCGACGGCAGCGATATGACTTCCATCTTCGGCACCCTGCGCAACACCTCGGATGAGGATGTCACCGTCGTCGGCTTCACCACCTCGCTGGGCCAGGGGGACAACCAGATCCATGAGGTTGTCGACGGTGTGATGCGCCAAAAGGAAGGCGGCTTTGACATCCCCGCGGGCGGTACGCACGAGCTTGCGCCGGGCGGCGATCACTTCATGGTGATGGACTACGCGCCGGCGATCGAGGCGGGCGATACCGTGGACGTGACACTGCTGCTCGAGGACGGATCGACAGCAACCATTCCAAACGTCGCGGTGCGCACCATGCTTCCGGGGCACGAAAGCTACGGCGACCACGCAGATCAAGTAATTGACGGCGAGGCGGACCATGCCGACCACGCCAGCCACGGCGAGCACAGCCACTAAGGAGGACGCGTCATGCCGGGTGTAAGCCGGCGGAGGTTTCTGAAGGGGACAGCGGGTGCGGCCGGCGTGGCGTCGGCAGGCGTACTGCTCGCGGCGTGTGAGAACGAGCCGAGCAATTCCGGCCCGAACACAGAGCCGCTCACCGAGGCGGCCGTCGCCTTCGACGGCGAACACCAGGCGGGCATTGACACGCCCTCGCAAGCCTCGCTAAATCTCGCCGGGTTTAACCTCAAAGACGGGGTGGACGGGCGCGGCGTCGCAAGGCTAATGCGCCTGTGGACGGAGGACGCCCGCGAGCTGACAGCCGGACGCAACCCGCTGTCAAGCCTTGAGCCGGAGATGGTCGAGTGGCCCGCGAACCTCACCATCACTTGCGGGTTCGGCGAGCGCATCTTCGACATCGCCAACCCGGGGGTGAAGCCGCGGTGGCTGCACGACATTCCCACGGTTCCGCGCGAGCAGCTGCAGAACGAGTGGGGCCAGACGGATCTGGTGCTGCAGATCTGCTCCGACGACCCGGTGATGTGTGCGTGGGCGCTGCGACACATGACGCGGGCTGGCATGGACTACGTGGAGACGGCCTGGTTGCAGCAGGGGTTCGTCAATGCATACGGCTCCATCCCGAAAGGGCAGACTCCACGCAACCTGTTTGGCCAGGTGGACGGCACCGTCAACCCGAAATCCGACGAGGAATATCGGGAGCAAGTGTTCGCGGCCGACGGTTCGACGTCGCTGGTTGTGCGCCGCATCGCGATGGACTTGGACGATTGGGAGCGGCTCGACCGCGCCTCTCGCGAGGTGGCGGTGGGGCGCAAGCTTGACGACGGCGCTCCGCTGACCGGCGGCGACGAGTTCGATGCCCCGGACATGAACGCCAAAGACGAGTACGGCCTACCGATGATCGACAAAAACTCCCACATGGCGCGCGCCATGCCGCCGGCGGACCACCCGGAGCAGCGTTTCCTGCGCAGGCCGTACAACTACACGCTGCCGCCGGCGCCGGGGGAGCTGTCTAACGCGGGTCTGATCTTCCTGGCGTACCAGAAAGACCCGGACGTGCAGTTCACACCGGTATTGGAACGGCTGATGGAGGCGGACCGGCTCAACGAGTGGACCACCCACATCGGCTCATCCGTGTACTGGATACCGCCGGGGACGGCTGCGCCCGGAGGTTCGTCGCAAGGCGGTGCACGCGGCGACACCTTCTGGGGCGAGACGGTGCTTTCGGGGGACCGGGGGTAGACTCCCTGGCGTCCGGCGCGCCTGAAGCGCCGTCGGGAGAGAACGAGGAAGATGGGCGGCGTCCAGGTATGACGCAGCCCAGTGACGCGCAAAGGAGCGCACGACAACTATGTCCACCGAAGCAGCAGTCGAGTTCGCACCGTTCGAGGTTCCCGCCGGCACCGCCGTCGGCGCCGCCATGCGGGAGCTGAACCTGCCGAACAAGGGGGAGGACGCAATCGTGTGCGTCCAGGACGAAGAGGGCAACCTCAAAGACCTTTCCTACATCCCCGATACGGCCGCGACGTTCATGCCCGTGCCGGCGAACACCGAACTCGGCCGTTCCGTGATCCGCCACTCCTGCGCGCACGTTCTCGCCCAGGCCGTGCAAGCCGAGTTCCCCGGCACCAAGCTGGGCATTGGCCCGGCCATCAACGACGGCTTCTACTACGACTTCGACGTTGCTGAGCCGTTTACCCCTGAGGATCTGAAGACGCTGGAGAAGCGCATGAAGAAGATCATCAAACAGGGGCAGAAATTCGTCCGCGGCGTCTACGCGTCCGTGGAGGAGGCCGCCGAAGACCTCGAGGACGAGCCGTACAAGCTCGAGCTCATCAACGACAAAGGCAACGTCGACCCGGATTCCGACGAGGCTACCGAGGTCGGTGCTGGCGAGCTGACGCACTACGACAACGTCAACCCGCGCACGGGTGAGGTGGAGTGGCACGACCTGTGTCGCGGCCCGCACGTGCCCACCACGAAGTACATCCCGGCGTTCGCGCTGACGCGGTCGTCCGCGGCCTACTGGCGCGGCGACCAGAACAACGCAGGCCTGCAGCGCGTCTACGGCACCGCATGGGAGTCCAAGGAGAAACTCGACGAGTACATGACCATGCTGGAGGAGGCGGAAAAGCGCGACCACCGCCGCCTGGGCAACGAGCTGGATCTGTTCTCCTTCCCGGACGAGGTCGGCTCCGGCCTGCCCGTGTTCCACCCGGACGGCGGCATCGTGCGCATGACCATGGAGCAGCACTCCCGTGAGCGCCACGTCGCCGCCGGCTACTCCTTCGTCAACACCCCGCACGTGACCAAGGGCGACCTGTTCAAAAAGTCGGGCCACCTGGACTGGTACGCCGACGGCATGTTCCCGCCGATGAAGCTCGACGGTGAAGTTGATGCCGACGGCAACGTGACCAAGCAGCCGGTGGACTACTACGCCAAGCCGATGAACTGCCCGATGCACAACCTCATCTTCGACTCGCGTGGTCGCTCCTACCGCGAGCTGCCGCTACGCCTATTCGAGTTCGGCACTGTCTACCGCTATGAAAAGTCCGGCGTGGTCCACGGTCTCACCCGCGCGCGCGGCTTCACGCAGGACGACGCGCACATCTACTGCACCGAGGAACAGCTGGAAGAAGAACTGACCAGCGTGCTGGAGTTCATCATCTCCCTGTTGCAGGACTACGGTTTGGACGACTTCTACCTGGAGCTTTCCACGAAGGACCCGGACAAGTACATCGGCGACGACGAGATCTGGGAGCGCTCCACCAGTATCCTCGAATCTGTGGCCAAGAAGTCCGGTCTCGAGCTGGTGCCGGATCCGGCCGGCGCGGCATTCTACGGCCCGAAGATCTCCGTGCAAGCGCGCGACGCCATCGGCCGCACCTGGCAGATGTCCACCGTGCAGCTTGACTTCAACCTGCCGGAGCGCTTCGACCTGACATACACCGCCTCCGACGGGCAGAAGAAGCGGCCCGTGATGATCCACCGCGCCCTCTTCGGCTCCATCGAGCGCTTCTTCGGCGTGTTGCTCGAGCACTACGCCGGGGCGTTCCCGGCGTGGCTCGCACCGCACCAGGTGGTGGGAATCCCGGTGGCCGACGCATTCGGCGAGCACCTCGACGGCGTGATCGCCCAGCTGCGCGAGCGGGGCATCCGCGCGGAGGTCGACCACTCCGACGACCGTATGCAAAAGAAGATCCGCACGCACACCACCGGCAAAGTGCCGTTCATGCTGCTCGCCGGCGAGCGCGACGTGGAGGCGAACGCGGTGAGCTTCCGTTTCCTGGACGGCTCCCAGATCAACGGCGTGCCGGTTGAAGATGCGGTACAAACCATCACCGAGTGGGTCACCGCCAAGCGTAACGAGCAGCCCAGCGAGGACACCGTTGCAATCCGGAACTAACGGTGAGGCCTACGCCGACACCGGCGTAGGGGACCCAGACCGCCTCACCCGACTGTGGGCGCCGTACCGCTCGAGCTACATCGCTAATATGCCCGACGGCTCGGAGCATCGGCGCGGGGGAGGGGCCGAAGGGACGCCGAGAAGCTCGGGCGATCCCTTCCTGGAGATCCCGAACATGAGCGACGAAGACGGCCTGATTATCGCTCGAGGTGAGACCGTCTACGCGGTGTGCAACCTGTACCCGTACAACGCTGGCCACGTGATGGTGGTCCCGTACCGGAAGGTGGCGGATTTGGAGGCGCTCACCGATGAAGAGACAGCGGAGCTGATGGCCTTTGCAAAGCATGCGGTGAAAACGCTAAAGACCGTTTCTCAGCCCGAAGCGATAAACGTTGGGTTGAATTTGGGGAAGGCATCCGGCGGATCGGTGGGAGATCACCTGCACTTGCATGTGGTGCCGCGTTGGGCGGGGGACTCGAATTTCATGACGGTCATCGGTGGTACGAAGGTTCTCCCGCAGCTACTGCGGGATACACGTGCGCTTCTCGCAGACGGTTGGCGGGAAGTGCAGCGGACGGAGGAAGGAGAGCCCGATGCTTAGCGTGCACGGCCGTAAGCCCGCTGCTGTTGTGGTGGAACCGGTGGCAAGAGGACTGCTGAAGGTCGGGTTGACGCCGAACGTAACCACCCTGGCCGGCACCGCGTTGACCATGTTGTCGTCGATGGTGCTCATCCCCACGGGCCATCTCGTGTGGGCAGCAGTGCTGAGCTTGTTCTTCGCCGCTTTCGACATGGTGGACGGCACTATGGCCCGTTTGGGTGGAGGAGGCACCGCTTTCGGGGCCACGCTCGACGCGAGCTGTGACAGGCTCACCGACGGCGCGCTGTTCGGCGCGATAGCCATTTGGCTCATTTACGTGGCAGACGCTGCGCCCATCAATGTTGCGGCGTCTTTGGCAGTCGTCGTCTTGTCGCAGACCATTAGTTACATCAAAGCGCGCGGTGAGGCCGGGGGGCTGAAGATTGACGGCGGGCTGATTGAGCGCCCGGAGCGGTTGATACTTGGCCTCGGTGGGATCGCACTTGAAGGCTTCGGCGTGCCCCACGCCGTTGTGGTTTCTCTATGGATTTTGCTGGTAGGGTCCGTCATCACCGTGGTGCAGCGGCTTCTTCTGGCCAAGAATGATGAAAAGGCGAGCCAACGCATCGCTCCACCGGCAGGGGCATAAATGGGCGCCGCGCGGGAGAGGCTTGCAGCCGCCGGTTACATCGCTGGGTGGAAAATTGTGGGCGCGTTGCCCGCGCAAGTGTCCGCGCGTGGCGCTAAGTGGGCGGCTGATCTGGTTTCCGATGATGGCGCCGGGATGGACCAATTGCGCCGAAACCTCAGCCGCGTAGTAGGGCCAGGCAACGTCACCCGGGAGCTGGTGCGCGACGCGACGCGTTCATACGCCCGGTACTGGGTAGAGGCGTTTAGGCTGCCGCGCCTTGCGGGCGAGCAGTTGCTAGATACGCAGCTCACCAGCGGGTTTGTGGGGCGTGAGCACCTGGAGGCCGCGATGGCTCAGGGCAGGGGCGTGGTGTTGACCTTGCCGCACACCGGCAACTGGGATATGGCGGGGATGTGGCTGGCCAACCATTACGGTGGCTTCGCCACAGTGGCGGAGCGCCTCAAGCCGGAGGCGCTCTTCGAAGCGTTTGTGCGGTACCGCGAATCCCTCGGGTTTGTGGTGGTTCCCTTGACCGGCGGTGAGCGCCCGCCCTATGAGCAGCTCAAGAACGTGCTGGAGCAGGGTGGGATAGTGTGCCTACTCGGTGAACGGGATTTCACCCGCAGCGGCGTGCCGGTGACGTTCTTCGGGGAAGCGACAACCTTTCCGGCTGGCCCGGCCAAATTGGCACTTGACACCGGCGCGCCGCTTCTCGTCGCACATTCCTGGTTTACTGGCACCCACCGTCAACCAGGCTGGGGCATGAGCGTCTCGGCGCCCGTGCGAACGACCACGTTGGAAGAGACCACACAACGCGTCGCCAACGCGTTTGAGAGAAACATTGCGGCACACCCGGCGGATTGGCATATGCTGCAGCCGCTGTGGCCCTCCGACATGCCCAAACCAAGCCGCCGGAAAGCGTTGGAGCGGCGCCTGCGATCGGCCCGGAGGTAGCTTGTGCGCGTTGGCCTGGTTTGCCCGTATTCGTTTAACGAGCCCGGCGGGGTTCAAGCCCATGTGCTTGACCTGGCTGCAAAGCTGCGGGAACTGGGGCATCACTCGCAGGTGCTCGGCCCAGCGTCGGACCGCACCGAATTACCGGACTATGTCACCCGCGGCGGGCCAGCGGTGCCGGTTCGCTACAACGGGTCCGTCGCACGACTGTCCTTCGGGCCGCAGGTTCGCTGGACCACCCGCCACTTTATCGAGGAGGGCAATTTCGATGTCCTCCACGTCCACGAACCAAACTCTCCCAGCTACTCGATGGTGGCTACGCGCATGGCCACGGGGCCGATCGTGGCCACCTACCACGCTTCCGCAGAATCTTCTTACGCGCTCAAGCTCGCGCTGCCTGCGCTGCGAGGGAGCCTTGAGAAGATCCGCGCCGGCATCGCTGTAAGCGACCAGGCGTGGCGCTGGCAGGCAGAGCAGGTGGGTACGGATCCCGTGGTTATCCCCAACGGTGTTGACACCAGGCGCTTCGCCGCGGCCCGTAGCGACCATGGGAGCGGAGGGGTAGAAATTGTGTTTTTGGGGCGCCACGAAGAACCGCGCAAGGGGCTCGACGTGCTCCTACAAGCTGTCGAGTTGCTGCCGCGGCGGCCGCGGGTGACGGTGGTCGGTGGCGGTGGCCCTCGCAGAGTGGACGGCGTGGAGTTCACAGGCCGTGTCACTGAGACGGAAAAGGCTGAAATTCTGGGTCGCGCCGACATCTTTGTCGCTCCAAATCTGGGTGGTGAATCGTTCGGCATCATCTTGGTCGAGGCGATGGCGGCGGGCTGCGCGGTCGTGGCGAGCGACATCCCCGCATTCGCCGCGGTGTGCGGGGAGGACGCTGGTCTTCGGTTCCCGCCCGGAGACGCCTCCGCGTTGGCCCGGCAATTGCGCATGCTTATCGACGACGTTGCCCTGCGCAACCGACTGGCCGCCTGCGGCGCACGACGCGCGCAGGACTTCGACTGGGACGTGGTTGCCCGCCAGGTGATTGCTGTGTACGAGGCGGTGGCGGTCAACGAAAAGGTGGAGGTTGAAGGGTGGCGTTGAACCTACCGTTGCTGGTACTTGCAGTGGCGCTGACGTTGTGCGCGGCGTGGGCGTTCAACACCGCGCAACGTCTCAACCGTTTGCACATCCGTCTCGACCGCTCGCGGGACGCGCTGCAGGCAGCTCTGGACCGCCGGTGTGCAGTGGTGGCGGTCCTATTCCCGGAGCTTGCCGCGTTGGCCGCACAAACGGAGCAGATCCCGCTGACTGCAACGGACCTGCAGCGCAGGCTCTCGCAAGAGACTCAGCTGACGGAGGCTTTGCGGGAGCGGGTCGGGCAGAACCCTTGGCCACCTCAGCTACAGGATGCGCACACCCGTGTTGAGCTGGCGTTGCGGTTCTACGACGATGCCGTTGCGGACACCAGGGCGCTTCGCTTTCGACCGGCGGTACGTGTGTTGCGTCTGGGCGGAACAGCCACATTGCCACAGTTCGCGCTAGGCGACCGGTAAGGGCCAGCTGCGGGGAGTGCGTATAATGCCGTCTGTTATACGTCAAGTACACGTGAACCGAGGAGAAGGGGTGCGTTATGTCGGGCCACTCAAAGTGGGCAACCACGAAGCACAAAAAGGCCGCAAACGACGCGAAGCGGTCGAAGTTGTGGGCGAAGATGATCAAGGATATCGAGGTTGCGGCCCGCACCGGCGGCGGTGACCCTGCCGCCAACCCCACTCTGGACGATATGATCCGCAAGGCGAAAAAAGCCTCCGTCCCGGGTGACAACATTGAGCGAGCACGCAAGCGCGGCTCGGGCGAAGAAGCGGGCGGTTCGAACTGGGAAACTGTCATGTACGAGGGGTATGGCACCAACGGCGTGGCAGTGCTCATTGAGTGCCTGACCGACAACCGCAACCGCGCGGCAACCGAGGTGCGAACGGCCATGACCAAAAATGGCGGCAACTTGGGCGAGTCTGGCTCTGTCGGTTACATGTTTGAGCGAACCGGGGTGGTGACAATCCAGAAAGGTGAGCTCACCGAAGACGACGTGCTGATGGCGGTGCTCGAGGCAGGCGCCGAAGAGGTCAACGACCTCGGCGGGGAGTTCGAGATCACCTGCAGGCCGACGGATCTGTCGGCAGTCCGTGAGGCGCTCACCGGCGAGGGCATCGAGGTGGAGGATGCCGGCCAGGAGTTCCGCGCTGATGTGCAGGTGGATTTGGATGTCGATGGCGCGAAAAAGATGATGCGACTGATTGATGCGCTCGAGGATTCCGATGACGTGCAGAATGTCTACACCAACATGACGATCTCCGATGAGGTCGCCGCACAGCTGGACGACTAGCCCGTCCATTCTTCAAGCCCGTGCCGCCCACCGCGGCGCGGGCTTTAGTTCTGCTCCGTGTGGTAGAACATATGTGTCACATTTACAGGTTGTTGCGTGGAAGGAGGAGGCGGTGACTCTGGGCGGATCCCTCCAAGGATTGCGTGTAATGGGCATTGACCCAGGCCTTACCCGGTGCGGACTTTCCGTGGTGCAGGCGGGGCGTGGACGACAGATTATCCCCGTCGCGGTCGGGGTTGTGCGCACCCCTTCCACCGCCGCATTGTCTGAGCGGCTTCTCCGCATTTCCCGCGCGGTAGGAGAGTGGATGGATGACTACCAGCCGGATGTCATCGCCATGGAGCGGATTTTCGAGCGGGGCAATGTCTCTACCGTCATGCACACGGCCCACGCAGTCGGGGTGATGGTGCTCGCAGCCGCGGAGCGCGACATCCCGGTGCATATGTACACCCCGTCCGAGGTGAAAAAGGCGGTCTCCGGTAACGGGCGCGCGGATAAGAAGCAGATGACGACCATGATCACACGCATCCTCGGTTTGTCCGAAGCGCCGAAGCCAGCTGACGCCGCGGACGCGCTCGCGATCGCCGTGTGCCACTGCTGGCGCGCTCCACTCATTGCACGTACACACCAGCTCACCGTAAAGGCGGCGAACCAGTGATTGATTCTCTCAACGGCGAAGTGCTCTCTATCGGGCTCGACCATGCGGTTATCGAGTGTGCCGGTGTCGGCTACCGGTTCCTTGCCACCCCGCTTACCTTGGGCAGACTCACCCGCGGAGAGCAGAGACGTGTGATGACCACCATGGTGGTTAAAGATGACGGAGTCACCCTCTACGGGTTCGGCGACCCGGAGGCGCGGGAGATGTTCCACAAACTTCAAACCGTTTCCGGGCTTGGCCCCAAGCTGGCGCTCGCCGCGCTATCCGTGTTTGATGCCGGAGAGTTATCGGCTCACATCGCTTCCGGGGATGCGAAGTCGATCCAGACGGTGCCAGGTGTAGGTAAGAAGATGGCCGAGCGCATCGTGCTCGAGCTCAAAGACAAGGTTGATGCGTTCATTCCGGCGGCGGACGCCCCTGCGGCAGCGGGGGCCGCCCCTACTCGCAACGGTGCGTCGTTGGTCTCTGAGCAGGTTGTTGAGGCGCTACTAGGCCTTGGCTTCCAGGAACGCTCCGCGCGGCCTGTCGTGGATGCACTGGTTGAAGCAGAGCCCGCCGAGTCCGCCTCCGCGCTGTTGCGCAGTGCGCTGAGCCAGCTAGGGAAGAAGTAGGGTGGTGCTTCCATGTCGGACGTAGAAAAGACTGAGTTTGCTCTGCCGGAAGGGTTCGCTGCGAAGCCGCCGTCGCCAGTGGACGCCCACGCGCAGGCGGATGAACACGACATAGAACGCTCGCTGCGCCCGAAGTCAATCAACGAATTCATCGGGCAGCCGAAGGTGCGAGAGCAGCTCAATTTGGTTCTCGCTGGCGCACGCAGCCGCGGCGTAACGCCAGACCACATCTTGCTTTCCGGCCCGCCCGGATTGGGCAAGACCACCATGGCGATGATCGTGGCGCAGGAGCTGGGCACGTCGCTGCGCATGACGTCCGGCCCCGCGCTCGAGCGCGCCGGTGACCTGGCGGCGATGCTGTCGAACTTGATGGAGGGAGACGTCCTCTTCATCGACGAGATCCACCGCATCGCGCGTCCCGCTGAGGAAATGCTCTACATGGCGATGGAGGATTTTCGGATCGACGTGATTGTGGGCAAGGGACCTGGAGCGACGTCGATCCCACTGGAAATTCCGCCGTTCACACTCGTGGGAGCGACAACCCGGGCAGGGATGCTCACGGGTCCGCTGCGCGACCGCTTTGGGTTCACCGCCCAAATGGAGTTCTACGACGTCGCTGATCTGACGAAGGTGGTCAGCCGCGCTGCCTCGATCCTTGGCGTGCGGATCGATACAGATGCCGCTGTGGAAATCGCCTCCCGTTCCCGGGGGACGCCGCGCATTGCTAACCGCCTGCTGCGGCGCGTGCGTGACTGGGCAGATGTGCATGGCGACGGGCGCGTTGACCTTGCTGCGGCTCGTGCTGCGCTGAGTGTGTTCGACGTGGATGAGCGCGGTCTCGACCGATTGGATCGGGCGGTGCTCAACTCCCTGATTAGGGGGCACGGCGGTGGCCCGGTAGGTGTCGGCACACTCGCGATCGCAGTGGGCGAGGAGCCTGGGACCATCGAGGAAGTGTGCGAACCCTATCTGGTTCGCGCGGGTCTGATGTCCCGGACGGGGCGGGGCCGTGTGGCAACCGCGGCTGCTTGGGAGCACTTGGGTCTGCAGGCGCCGCCTGAAGCCCCGGGGCAAATGTCACTTTATTAAAGGGCCGGCGGACCGGACTGACGGCTTTTCGGGTTCATGCCGTAGCATGTTCCGTTGTGTCTTCACCGGCACGCCTTGAGAGTATGCCCATTTATCGCTGCTCAAGGCGCGGGTGAAGCAGAAAAATGGAGCTCGGAAAGCAGAGGAGTCAGCTCAGTGTCCAACAACACTCGGCGGTCCCGCGAGATGAAAGGCAAGAAGCGCTGGCCCGTCCGTGCGCTCGCGCTCTTTGCCATCATCGTCATTGGTGTCTACGCCTTAGTCTTTTTCACCGGTAGTAAGACCGCGGAGCCTAAGCTCGGCATCGACCTGCAAGGTGGCACCCGGGTGACGCTGGTGCCGCAGGGGGATGAGCCAACCTCCGAGCAGCTGCAGGACGCACGAAACATCCTCGAAAATCGTGTCAACGGCATGGGTGTGTCCGGCGCGTCCGTCGTTGTGGACGGCAACACCATCGTGATTGAGGCCGCCGGCGACGACACCACGGAGATCCGCAACATCGGCCAGACCTCCCAGCTGTTCTTCCGTCCCGTGCTAGACCCGCCGGCTGCGGATAGCACGAAGGTCGACGGCGTCATCCTCGACATGGTCAACGAGTGGGTGAAATACGGCGTCTTCTCCGCGCAGGAGGGGCAGACTGTCCTCACTCAGCTCGCTGCCCGTAAGCAGGCTGCGGAAAAGGAAGCTGCGAACCCGGAGGCCGGCTCGCAAGAGGGCCAAGAGGGCCAAGAGGGCCAAGAGGGCCAAGAGGGCAAGGACATCGCACCTAAGGAGGAGGAGCAGCCGGAGGAGCCGAAAGACGTTCCCCAGGTGACCGCTCAGCCGCTTCCAGAGCCGAACGGCCCAGTGGAGGCAACGGAGCGCCGCCAGGAGACGACAGACATGCTGCGTCGCACCCGCCAATCCACGGATCCGACCGAGCAGTTCGCGGCGTTGACGCTCATGTCGGCGCGTTGCATGGGTCAGATTACCGATCCACTTGCGGGCTCCGACAAGGCAGAGTTGCCGCTGGTCGCATGTGACCCCACGTCGGGCCAGGCGCTGCTTCTCGACGAAGTACCGCTGCTCGACGGCGTTACTGAAGCCGACGGTCCGCGCCTGACCGGCGAGCAGATCGACACGTCGCGCTCCATTACCGGCGGCTTTAACCCGCAGTCGAGCCAGATGGAGATCAGTTTCGCGTTCAGCCAGGCCGGCCAGCCCAACGGTTCCGAGACGTGGGCGCGCCTGACCAGTGAGATGCTGCAGAAACAGATCGCGATCACCCTCGACTCCCAGGTCATTTCCGCCCCGGTGATCCAAGGTGCGACCCCGGTTGGGTCCGCCACGTCGATCACGGGCAATTTCACCCAGGAAGAGGCGGAAAACCTCGCCAACAACCTGCGTTACGGCGCTCTGCCGCTGTCGTTCGCGGGAGAGAACGGCGAACCGGGTGGCACCGCCCTGTCCGTGCCCCCATCACTCGGCCAGGCCTCACTCAAGGCCGGCCTGTACGCGGGCCTGGTCGGTCTTGCCCTGGTGGCGCTGTTCGTCTTCGCGTACTACCGCCTCTACGGTCTGATCTCCCTTGCGTCGCTCGTAGCCGCGGGCGCGCTCGTGTACGGCACGCTGGTGCTACTCGGGCGCTGGATCGGCTACTCGCTGGATCTGTCCGGCATTGCGGGTTTGGTGATCGGCATTGGCGCCACCGCCGACTCCTTCATCGTCATCTACGAACGCATAAAGGACGAGGTGCGCAAGGGCAAGACCTTCCGTTCTGCTACCGCATCCGGCTGGGAGCGCGCGAAAGACACCGTCGTCACCGGCAACATGGTGACCCTGATTGCGGCCGTGATCATCTACTTCCTGGCTGTCGGCGACGTGAAGGGCTTCGCCTTCACCATGGGCTTGACTACCGTCTTCGACCTCGTCGTGACGTTCTTGGTCACCGCGCCGCTGATGATCATCGCGTCTCGCAATTCGTTCTGGTCCAAGCCGTCTGTGAACGGCATGGGCAAGGCGTTCAAGACCGCTGAGGCCCGTCGAGCGGAGGCGAGCATTGGGGAACACAATGGCGTCGACAAGCTCGAGCTCCAGGCGGCCGCAGAGAATGAGGAGATTTAAACATGTCGAGCACAAAGGCAACCGCGACAGACGTATCGGCTCGCGCCACGCGCGATAGCGGCGCAACGCCGGTGAAAGCGAAGCGCTCTGCAGAGACTCTCTACGACGGCACGGGCGCCATCGACTTCGTTGGTCGGCGCAAGATCTGGTACGGCATCACCCTCGCTCTCGTGGTGATCTCGCTGCTGGCAATGTTGCTACGCGGGTTCAACATGGGCATCGACTTCGAGGGCGGCACGAAGATGACCATGCCGGCCGGGGAGCTCGTAGCGGAGCAAGTGGGGGAGACCTTCACAGACGCAACTGGGGTGACCCCCGAGCTCACCCAAATCGTGGGCTCCGGCGATTCACGCATGCTGGAGATCAACTCTGAGCACCTGACTCAGGAGCAAATCGACGCGGCGCGTCAGGCGATCTTCGACGAGTACCAGATTAAGGATTACAACGGCGAGCCCAGCGCGGACGCGATCGGCGACTCAACGGTGTCTGAATCGTGGGGTTCGACCATCACTAACCGCATGCTCCTGGCGATGCTGGCCTTCCTTGTTGCGGCTGCGGTGTACGTCGCAGTTCGCCTGCAACGCGAGATGGCGGCTGCCGCGATGGCCGCTTTGATCGTTGATGCGGTGCTGATTATGGGTATCTACGCGCTTTTCGGCCTTGAAGTCACCCCGGCGATGATCATCGGCCTGCTCACCGTCCTCACTTTCTCGCTGTACGACACGGTGATCGTGTTTGACAAGGTGCGCGAGAATACTTCGGGTGTGTTGGATTCGCGCCGCTCAACCTACGCGGAAGAGGCGAACCTGGCGGTGAACCAGACGGTGATGCGTTCCATCTCCACCTCCGTGATCTCGGCGCTGCCGATTGTGGCGCTGATGGTAGTCGCGGTCTGGATGCTCGGTGTGGGTACACTGCGCGACCTCGCACTTATCCAGCTTATTGGTGTGATTGAGGGCATCTTCTCGTCGTTGTTTCTCGCTACGCCGCTTTTGGTGAGCCTGGTGAACCGGAAGAAGAAGTACAAGGACCACAACGCCGAGGTAGAGCGCTACCGCGCCCGCGGCACTGATGCAACTGCCCCTAGCCAATCAGCGGAGACCGCGCCGGAGAAGCGCCAAGTTGCCGCCCCCGTCCGTCGTGCTGGCGGCACCGGTGTTGAGGGCGCGTCCACCGCCGCGACGTGGCGTCCGACCGCCCAGTAGCAGGCGGCGGAAGATGGCGGGACGCATGAGGCGTAGGTTCGCCGCGGCTGTTGCCGCGGTGGTGGGTTGCATCGCCCTTACCGCGTGCGAAACGGGCGAAGGGGACGCTGAGCAGTCGAAGAGGTTGTTCGGTTACCAGGTGCTCAGCGGGCTGCACACCACCAACGCGGGCACGCTTGAGGGCGCGACGGATCTGGCGGAGCTGTTGTCCGTCCGCTTGTACCCGGGGGTGTATGTTCCGGGTCCGAGCGGGCAGATGATTCCGAACACCGATCTTGTTACTACCCAGGTGTTGCCGGGAGATCAACGCAAGGTGATTTACACGCTCTCCGACAGCGCTGTGTTTTCAGACGGCACGCCGGTGACGTGTTCCGACTATTTGCTCACCTTCACAGCCGGGCAGTATCCGGACCTGTTTGGCTCGCAGATGCCACTGTTTGACGATACGGAAGATCTGTCGTGCACAGCGGGTTCCAAGGAGTTCACGCTGACCTTCAAGGAAGATCGTGGTGCTCGTTGGCGGGGCCTGTTTGAGGCGGGCACTGTACTTCCCGCGCATGCGGTCGCGGGGCGTCTGGGTAAGAGCATCGAGGAGCTTGACGACGATCTTCGGTCCGACGACGTTTCGCGCCTTACACCTGTGGCGGATGTTTGGCGGCACGGGTTTAGTCTCGCGCAGTTTGACCCCGAACTGCAGGTATCGTTCGGCCCCTTCAAGATCGCCGGAGTGGGAGATAGCGGTGAGGTCACCCTAGTCGCCAACGAGTACTACTACGGTGTCGCACCTCAGACTGCTGAAATGGTTGTGTGGCCCGGCGGGGCAAATTCGGGCGAGTTGGCGGATGCGGAAGCGTTGCGCATCGGCGATCTGCGAGAGACGTCACCTGACTGGCACGACGTTGATGCCGAGGGAAATCGGATGACGGTGGAGACGCAGGTGGGTGAGCTCACTGAGGTGCTGACGTTCCCGGAGGTGGGAACGTGGGCGGTGCCGGAGAACCGGCAGGCTCTCGCCAAGTGTGTGGATCCGCGCGCCGTTGCAAAGGTGTCCAGTCAGGTGGCGGGGATCGATGTGCCGGTGTCGCCGCTACACGTCCTGCAGCACGCTGACCCACTTGCGCAACGTGTTGCGAGCGTTGCAGAGCCCCATCTCGATGTGGACATCGCTGCAGCCTCGGCGTTGTCGGGCTATGAGGTCCGCATCGGGTACCCCTACCCAGACGCTCGGTTCGCGGCGATGGTCGATTCCATCCGCCGCAGCTGCGAGCCGGCGGGCATCAACGTTATCGACGTCACAGAGGGCGGCAAGACGCTTGCGGACCTTCCGCGCGCGGAATATGACGAGTGGGGCAATGAGTCTTGGACCGAGGGGGCAGCGGACGTGATCCTTCACGCGGAGGATCCGATGCGGGAGTATCCCGCCGCCAACAATCGCGCTCAAGACCTCGGCGCGCTGCGCGCCCAGGAGGCGTACTTGTGGAAGCAACTTCCTTCAATCCCGCTCGCTGCGCAGCCCCGCACGTTCGCAGTAGACGGGGCAGTGCGTAACGTGGTGCCGTACACAGGTCTCGCCGGCATCGGCTGGAACATGGACCGGTGGCAGCTGAATTCAGAGACAACCCCGGCCGAAAAGTAACAGGAGAAATCAACCAATGGCCCCCACACCTATCGGCGGCAACCGTTACGCCACTGCAAGCGCGGCACTCAAAGACAAGATCCGTCAGGTGCAGGATTTCCCGGAGGAGGGCGTGCTGTTTGAGGATCTGACGCCTGTGCTCGCGGATTCCGCTGCGCTAAATATCGTTATCGCGGAGATGGCCACGGCCAGCCGCAAGCTCGGCGCGGATCTCGTCGGCGGCCTCGACGCCCGCGGGTTCCTGCTCGGCTCCGCTGTGGCCTACGAGCTGGGTACGGGCATTTTGGCCATCCGTAAGAAGGGCAAGTTGCCGCCGCCGGTGATCACGCAGGAGTACACCACCGAGTACAGCTCTGCAGCGCTGGAGATTCCCGCGGACGGCATGGACATCGCTGGCAAGCGCATCGTGCTTGTGGACGATGTGTTGGCCACCGGCGGCACCCTCGTCGCCGCCCATGACTTGATCGAGCGCGCTGGCGGGATCGTTGCTGGCTACGTTGTCGTCCTCGAGGTTGAGGGTCTCGGCGGACGCGAGAAGCTTGGCGACGCTCCGCTGGTGGTTCTCGGCGAAGAGCAGCCGGACGCAGCGTAGGATTACGGCTTTAACTGCTGGAGCACACCCCTGTGATCGGAGGCCCGAAATGACCGACAAGCCGGTGAAGCGAACGGGCCCCTCCGTGCGCAGTATGTCCGCCCGCTTGGCGCGCTCGCTGACGGGCAACAGCCGTTCCAAAACCAACC
>ERZ1029878.109-NODE-109-length-17986-cov-41.271429_pt1 | contig 17986 bp, 19 predicted proteins | sample MGYA00519234_ERZ1029878 | MGnify/ENA primary metagenome ERZ1029878 (study PRJEB33666, sample SAMEA4610928) | skin metagenome | biome: Human-associated habitat; feature: Malodor aspect; material: skin | place: Philippines | collected 2015-08 ... | reverse complement strand
ACATCGACTACTACGACGAGGTCCACGCCTTCCAGTACCAGGACTTCCGCGACCCACTTGGCTTCGTCGACGGCACCGAGAGCCCCCGCGGCCAGGAGGGCGTCGAGGTGGCGATCATCCGCGACGGCATCTGGAAGGGCGGCAGCTACATCGTCGAGCAGAAGTACGTGCACAACCTCAAAGACTGGAACGGCATTTCGGTGGAGGAGCAGGAGCAGGTCATCGGCCGCACGAAGCACTCGGATATCGAGCTGGACAACAAGGCACCGAACAGCCACGTTGCCGTCAACCAGGTGGAGGACGAGGACGGCAACGGCCTGGAGATCGTGCGCAACAATCTCTCGTTCGGTGACGCGCTGGGCAAGCAGGGCACCTTCTTCATGAGCTACGCCCGCGACCCGCGCGTGACCGAGGTGATGCTGCGGCGCATGTTCATCGGGGAGCCGGAGGGCAACTACGACCGCATCCTGGACTTCTCCGAGGCGCTGACGGGCTGCAACTTCTTCGCCCCGCCACGGGTCTTCTTGGACCACTGCGCCGATTATGCCCACGAGCACCTGCGCCCCGAGGCGGGCGAGGAGCCGAACCAGCCGGCGATCAACCTGGCGCAAGGAAAGGCGGTTTTCCCTGACCGCGCCGACGTGCCCACCTCCCACAACGCCGAGGACGTCGCGGCCGCGAAGGCGCGTTACGACGAGGCGCTACGCGGGCAGCAGTAGCCTGACGACGAGCCCACCTTCGGTCCGCGCCGCCAACTGCAGCGAGCCGCCGTGGGCCTTCGCAACGGCTTTCACCAGCGCGAGGCCGAGCCCATGTCCCGCTCCGGCGGTCCGGCGGGCCCGGGTAAATGGCTCGGTCCAGGTGGCCAACTCGGCCGGGTCCAACACGTCGCCGCCGGAGGAAACGGTAATTTCGGCGCTGCCGGGGGTGCGCCGCAATGCGAGCTTGGCGGTGCCGGGCGCGCCGTGGACGACGGCGTTGCGCACCAGGTTGTCCACGGCTTGGCGGACCAGGGTGGGGGAGGCGACCACGGCGAGCGGCTCGGCGTCAACGGGGACGCCGTGGGCTGCGCCCGCCTCGCGGCACAGGGCCGCCAAGTCGACGGCGTCGCGGTCGCGGACCTGCACGTTGGCCAGCTGCAGGAGCGACGACACGGTTGCGGCGTTGCGCGCGTTGACCTCGCGGATCTGGGCCACGGCGGGGCGCAGGTCTGCGTCTTCGCCGCTCAGGGCGACGTCGGCGACGGCCTGGATGGTGGCGATCGGGGTCTTCAGCTCGTGGGAGGCGTTGGCGGCGAAGCGGCGCTGGCGTTCCACTGCGTCGGCGAGCTCGTCGAGCATGGCGTTCAGGGTCTCGGCCAGCTCGCCGACTTCATCGTGTGGGCCGAGGTAGTCGATGCGGGCGGAAAGGTCGCCGCGGGTGACGGCGCGGGCATCGTCGGCGATCGAGCGCAGCGGGGTGATTACAAGCCCGGCCACGAACCAGCCCACCACCCCGGCGAGTGCGGTGAGCAGCGCGAGCGCCACCAGGGAGGCGGTAAGGACGCGGCCGAGGATCTCGTCGGCCACCGGCACCGCGCCGTCGATGAGCACCCCGTCTTCGGCTCCCGGAAACGACGCCACCACCGGCACCGGGGTGAGTTTCAGGTACGCGTACACCAGCCCGATGAGTGCGCAGCCGACGCCGAGCACGGTGGCCACGAACATCACCGTGATCCGGGCGCGCAGACTCAGCCTCATCTCGCATCCTCCGCCACGTAGTAGCCGGCGCCGGTGACGGTGTGCACAATCCGTGGCTCGCCCAGCTTCTTGCGCAGGTGGGACACCGTCACGCGCGGGGAGTTGGTGAAGGGGTCGGCGTTTTCGTCCCACGCCTCCGCGAGCAGGTCCTCGGCGGAGATCACCCCACCGCCTGCCTCCATGAGCACCCTGAGCACTGCGAACTCCTTCGGGCTCAGGCTCACCGGCTCGCCGCCGCGGGTGACCTCGCGCCGAAAGGTGTCCAGGCGCACGTCCCCGCAGCGGTACACCTCCCCGCGCGCCGGGGCGTTGCGCTTGGCCAGGGCCCGCACGCGCGCGACCAGCTCCGGCAGCTCAAACGGTTTGGCCAGGTAGTCGTCGGCGCCGAGGTCGAAGCCCTCGAGGCGGTCGTCCAGGGTGCCCGAGGCGGTGAGCATGATCACCCGGGTGGCGGGCTGCGAATCCACAATCCTGCGGCACACCACGTCGCCGTGCACCCCGGGTAGGTCGCGGTCCAGGACGACGACGTCGGGCGGCAGCTCGTCGATACGCTCGAGCGCTTCGTAGCCGTCGTAGGCGACACGGGTTTGCATGCCGGCCCGCGCCAGCCCAGTGGCGATGGCGTCGGCCAAAAAGGCCTCGTCGTCCACGATCAACACCCTGATTGTCATGGTGGCGATGGTAAACGCCGCGATGTTGCGGCGGCGTAAACACGCGCGTTAATGCTGGCGCAACACGGGGCTTTCTAGCTTCGAGCCCATGCAGACCAGAATCGTAGGCATCGACGCGGCCCGAGCGGTGGCGCTTGTCGCCATGATCGTCGCCCACCTCACCGCACCCACCGGGATTGCGGCGCAGCTGCTCTTCGGCTTCCCCGCGGGGCTCTTCGCGTTGCTCGCCGGGGTGTCCATGCAGCTCATGCGCGCCCGCCCGGCGGCCTTTGCGGTGCGCGGGGCATGCCTGATTGCGCTGCACATCGCGCTGGTGCCGTTCGCCGGGACCATCGAGGTGGTGCTGGGCACGATCGGGGTCTGCATGATCGCGCTCGCCTGGGCGCCCAGGCTGGATTCGGCCTGGCTGGCCTGGCTCGTTGCTGCGCTCACGCTCGGATCGGCAGCGCTTTCGCCGTCGGCCTCCCCGTACCCGCCGCTGATGTGGGCGGCACTCATGGTCGCCGGGATGGTGTTTGCTCGGCGCGTGCCGCTGCGCTCCGGCGCGGTGGTGGGGCTGGCGCTGTTCGCCGCCGACGTTGCGCTGCGGTGGTGGTTCCCGCTGCCCGCGCTTCTCGACGCCTCCGGTCACACCGGCGGCCTTGTCGATGTCGTGGGTACCGGAGGGGCGTCGATAGGCATCTGCTCCCTGTGCTGCTTAGCCGGGCGCTGGCTGGGGTGGCTCGCGCCGCTGGGGCGGATGACGCTTTCGCTGTATTGCCTCCACGTGCTCACCGCGCAGTGGGCGGGGCTGTGGCCGAGCCTGTTTGGCGCGGCGCTGATCGCGTACGTCTGGCTTGCGGTATTCGAGCGCGGTCCTTTGGAACATGTTGTCCGTCGCCTGATGGCGGCGGTAGGAAAGGAAAAACCATGAAAAAGTTGGCGATTTGTGTTGCAGTTGGTGTTGCTTTGGCGGCGCAGCCCGCGTGGGCGATGGAGTCCGATCAGTTCGCCGGCGACGTCGCGGAGGCGAAGCCCGTGGTCTCGGTGCGCGTGGACGATTCCGACCCGGACGACGGCGTGTGCACCGGCACCGCCATCGACCCGCACTGGGTGATCACCGCGCGCCACTGCGTGGAGGCGGCCGCCAAGCCGGGTGGCTCGGTGCGCACCGGCCAGGGCGACAACCAGAAGGTGTACAAGGTAGACCGCCACGAGGTGGCCCCGCGCGGCGACATCGCGCTTTTGCACACGGAAGAAGACATGGGACTGAACAAGTACGCCTCCGTGGCGGATTCGGTGCCGGACGGGGACGTGACCATCTACGGTTGGTCCTCCGACGGCTCCGGCGGCTCCACCCGCCTGCCTTCCGCTGAGGCCGAGGTGCGGGGCGAATCCCCGCTCGCACTGTTCGACGCACCCACCGCCCTCGATGTCGCGCTGAAACATGGCGCGCGCATTCAGCCCGGCGACTCCGGCGGCGCCATCTTCGCCGACGGTAAGGTCGCCGGCATCATGTCGGCCGGCCTGTTCGAGGACCCGGAAAGCCCCACCGAGGAGGAGATGACCTCCAACGCCGCGGTGGCGGTGGCGCCGGTGGCGGAGCAGGCCGACTGGATCCGCGGCGTGGTGGCGGGCTCCGACGTGCCGGGCGCGGGTGCCGCCGCGTCCTCTAAGCCGAGCGCGTCGGTGCGCTACGCGGCGCTCGGCCTAAGCGCGCTGGCGCTGGTGGCGGCAGCGTTGTTCATGGCCACCCGGCGCAAGGCAGGCGCGTAGCTCGCGCCTGCCTGCGCTAGAACCACCCGCGCAGGTACTCGCCGACGACGGCGCCGCCAAGCTCGCCCAGGTCCGGCGCCACCACGCGCCCGCCGGAGCGGTTCGCCATCGCGTTGAGCAGGTTGACCAGCCCCGGGTCCTCGCCCAACCGGAAGAACGTGGGGCTCGCCCCGCGCTTGGTCACCTGGTCGAGGGCCTGCACCGTCTTGGCCAGGGTGATCCGGTCGGTGGGCCAGTTGAAGTAGGGCTGCCCCCAGTCGGTGATGATGGAGGTCGGTTCGCCGTCCGTGACCACCAGCAGGGTGGGGTCGTGGTTGACGTGACGCGCGAAGAACTGATCCGCCAGAAGCAGGGCGTGCTGCAGGTTGGTGCCTTTTTCCTGGATCGGCGGCAGGGCGGTGAGCTCCTCTATCGTCATCGTCTGCGCGTAGAGCCCGAACCCGATCAGCGTCAGTTCGTCGCCCCGGAACTGCGTGGAAATGAGGTGGTGCAGCGCCAGCGCCGTCTGCTTCATCGGCGCCCAACGCCCCTCCATCGCCATGGAGAAACTGGTATCCACCAACAGCGCCACCGCGTTTCTCGTGCGGGATTCGGTTTCCACCACCTCAATGTCGCCGAGCTGGATGCCTATCGACGTTCCTCCGGCCTCCCCACGCGCCGCATTCCTCTGAATCGCGTTGGTGATGGTGCGGGTGGTGTCCCACGGGGCGGTGTCCCCGAACTCCCACGGGCGGGTGCCTCCGGTGGGCTCGCCGGTGTGGCCCGCGAGGCGGGAATCGCGCCTGCCGGGGGAGGCCAGGTGCGTGGAGACGTCGCGTAGCAGCTCCTTGCCCAGCATCCGCATCGCCTTGGGCGACAGCTGCAGGTTGCCCTGCTCGCCCTTGTTCAGCAAGCCCGATTCCCGCAGCGCCTTTTCCAGGTCGCGCAGTGTTTTCGCGCTGGTGGCCGCCTCCTTGCCCAACAGGTCGGCAACTTCGTCGAGGTCAAGATCGGGCCGGGCGGCGTTCATCGCCTCCGCGAGCTCGTCCAGCCGGCCCAGGTCGCGCATGGCGCGGGTGGCCTCGCCCAGGCCCATGCCGTCGCCGTCACCCTCGAAGGGTTCGGACCCGTACCAGTCCAGGTCCGGGCGGATCCCGCGCAGGTTCGCGTCCAGCTCGCCCATGAGGTTCATCAGCTCCTCCGAGCCGAAGGCCTGGGCGGACAGCGCCATGAGCTCGGCGCGCTGCTCCGGCGTCATGGAATTGAGCAGGCGCTGGGCGGCCGCCGAGCGCTGGGCGAGCAGCTCCACCAGCTCATCGATACTCTGCGGGTTTTCCGGGAACTGGTCACCGTGCTTGGCCATAAACTGCTGGAAGTCCTCGTCGGTGGCCATGCCCGCGCGGTGTTTGCCAAGCAGCACGTTGAGGTCGCGCAGCATCTCGGCCACGGCGGCGCGGTCGGCGTCGGTGGCGTTTTCCAGCAGGTTCTTCATACCGTCGAAGCGCTGGTCCAAAAGCTCACGCCCGATGAGGTCCCGGATCTGGTCGTATTTCTCGCGCGCCTCGTTCGACGCCCAGTCGTAGTCGCCCAGTTCTGTCATCGCCGCGGCGGGGGAGTTGGGCAGGTTCTCCAGCGTCATCTCCCGCATGGAGCGGTCCAGGTCATCCATGTCCACGTCGCGTGCGAGTTGACCGCGCTCGGCGAGCACCGCGGCGTCGAGAAGCTTGCGCACCTCGTTCAGCGTGCCCTGCAGGTTGCCCTTCTGCAGCAGCTCCTGGCGTCGTTCCGCAATGCGGGCGGCAAGCTGGTCGTATCCCTCGGCGCCCTCGGGGCCCTCAGTGCCCCTGCGCAGGTACTCGCGCAACGCCTGCTCGGCTGAGTAGCCGAACATCACGTCGTCCGCGATGGCGCGCACCGCCTTGGACAGATCCGGCGGGGGAGCAAGCGGGTCAGGCCCCGGGGTGTACTTCCGGTAGTGCTGGTAGCGGGGTTTAACCATAGATGGTTTCGCCCTCTCCGGAGTCCTTGGAAATCTTCTGGGTGAGGTAGAGCGCCTCGACCGCCAGCTCGATTGCGGCGGCGCGCTCTCCCTCGCTGTCAGCGCCGAAGGCGCGGGCGATGTCGTCGTAGAGCGGGGCCTCGAGCGGGGGCAGGCCATCCAGGAACTCTCTGGCGGTGACGTTCGCGCCATCGGTGATGGTGGTGGTGCCGTCCAGCGCCTCGATCAGCGGGGAGAAGTCGAGCCCTTTGATTCGGCTGCGGACGGAGTAAGCGACCGCGTTGCGCAGGAGATACTCCAGAATGTCCCACTCGCGGCCCTCCTCGCCGTGCTCGAACTCGACCTTGCCGCCCAGCACGTCCACCGCTGCCTCCACGTCCACCAGGCGGGCAACCGCGTGATCCTCCCCGCGCACGGCGGCGCGGCGGGCGGCTGCGGCGGCGACGGTTTCGGCGCCGGCGATGGCGAAGCGGGCGGACACGCCGGCGCGCTGGTTCACCGCGTCGGACTCGCGCAGGGCCCGGGTGAAGCGGGCCAGGATCTCCATGATCACGTCCGGCACCTCGGCGGTGAGCTGGGCCTCTTGGCAGATCACGCTGATCTCGTCGTCCAGCTCGACGGGGTAGTGGGTGCGCACTTCCGCGCCGAAGCGGTCCTTGAGCGGGGTGATGATGCGCCCGCGGTTCGTGTAATCCTCCGGGTTGGCTGATGCCACCACGAGCACGTCAAGGGGCAGGCGCAGCATGTAGCCACGGATTTGGATGTCCGCTTCCTCCATGACGTTGAGCATGGCCACCTGGATGCGCTCGGCCAGGTCCGGCAGCTCGTTGATGGCCACGATGCCGCGGTTCGAGCGGGGAATCAGCCCGTAGTGGATGGTCTCCGGGTCGCCCAGGCGGCGGCCCTCAGCCACGCGCATCGGGTCCACGTCGCCGATGAGGTCCGCCACCGAGGTGTCCGGGGTGGCCAGCTTCTCCGAGTAGCGGGCATCGCGCGGGATCCAGGTGATGGGCAGGGTGTCGCCTTCTTCGTCGATGCGGCGTTTCGTCGCATCGAGGATGGGGTGCAGGGGGTGCTCGCGCAGCTCCGAGCCTGCGACGGCGGGCACGAAGTCGTCGAGAAGCAGAGGCAGCGTGCGTAGCAGGCGGGTCTTGCCTTGGCCGCGCTCGCCGAGCAGGACGATGTCGTGGCCAGCGATGATGGCCCGCTCGACTTGGGGCAGCACGGTGTGCTCAAGGCCGTGGAGGCCGGGCCATGGGTTCTCGCCCGCTTTCAATTTGGCCAGGAGGTTGTCGCGCAGCTCCTCGCGGACCGTCTTGTATTCGTAGCCGGCGGCCTTGAGCTCGCCGAGGGTGGCAATTGCAGGGGCGTGAGTCATGGCCGCCAGGGTACGCGTGGCGGGCACGTAGGATGGCCCGCATGGTTCAGGCCGCCATCTACCTCGTCCGTCACGGCGAAACGCCGACGACCGGCAAGATCCTGCCCGGCCGTGCCCCGGGGCTGCACCTGTCCGAGCGGGGTCGTGAGCAGGCCCGGCAGGTTGCGTCGCAATTCGCTCGCGTGGACGCCGTGTATAGCTCGCCGCTCGAGCGCACCCGCGAGACCGCCGCGCCCCTGTGCGAGAAGTTCGGGCTGGAGCCCATGCTTTGCGACGGCATCCTGGAAGCCGACTTCGGATCCTGGACCGGCGCATCGTTGCAGGAGCTCTCCAAGCTGCCCGAGTGGCAGGTGGTGCAAAAGCGCCCCTCGCAGTTCCGGTTCCCGGGCGGGGAGTCCTTCGCCGAAATGCAGGCCCGGGTGGTGCTCGCGTTGGGGGAGATCGCGCAGCGCCACCCAGGCCAGACGGTGGTGTGCGTCTCCCACGCAGACCCCATCAAGGCGGCGCTGACGCACTTCGCAGGAAAACCTCTGGATGCGTTCCAGCAGGCGAAGGCGGCGCCCGGCTCGGTGACAAGGCTCGAGCTGTGACCCACCAAGAAGACGTGCTCGACCGCGGCGAGGTCCGCGTGCTGGGCCAGCTGGCCGAATCCTCAAACGCCGCGTTCCTCGTGGAGGTTTTGGCCGGCGACGATTCTTGCTGGGCCATCTTCAAACCCGAGGCCGGCGAGCAGCCGCTCCACGACTTCGAGCCCGGCCTGTGGCGTCGGGAGCGCGCCGCCTACCTGCTCAGCGAGTGGCTGGGGTGGTCGGTGGTCCCGCCCACCGTGGTGCGCTCCGTGGAGCCGTTCGGGATCGGGTCGCTGCAGCGCTACATCGACAACGACGGCTCCCACTACTTCCCGCTGATGGAAACCCGCCCCGACCTGCACCCACAACTCCTGCGGCTAGCCGTATTCGACCTGCTGGTCAACAACACGGACCGCAAGTCCGGGCACGTTGTGCTTGGCGAGGGCCCTTCCGGCCCGGAGCACGTCTGGGGCATCGACCACGGGCTATGTTTCCACCAGGACCCGAAGCTACGCACCGTGATATGGGATTTTGCGCATGAGGGGGTGGGTGCGGACCTCGTTGACAGGGTGGAGCCCCTCGTGCATGCTGTGCCGGGCGACGTCGCGGCGTTGCTTACGGAGCCGGAGGTTGCCTCGCTGCGCGCGCGGGCCTCGCGGATCGTGCGGCTGCCGTGGCTGCCGGAGCCGCGCTCGCACTACCAGTTTCCCTGGCCGCTGGTCTAGTGCTTGCGGCGGCTGTGCTCCCGCACGGTTACAGCTTGGCCACGGGCCCCAGCACCCCGTCCACCGCAAACGGGAACAGCAGCGCGAGCAGGTTGGCCAAGCCGAACACGCCGGCGATGGCCACCGGAATGATCCAGGCGATCCCGCCCGTGCTCGAGCCGTTCGCGGCGGGGGCGGGCTTCGGCTCGTTGGGCGCGGCCGGATTTTCGGGCTTCGGCTCGTTGGGCGCGGGCTCCGCGGCGGGGGCCACCTCGACCGGGACGGTGGCTTCGGTGCCGGCGTCGGTGGTGATGCGCAGGTCTTGGGTGCCGGACAGGTCGGCGGGGACGGTGAGCTTCACGGTGGCGGTGCCGTACTCGTTAGCGGTCAGGCCCGCTGTGTCGGGGGAGATGGGGGCGTCGGCTTGAGCGTCGCCAAGCGTTGCGGTGACGGTGGTGGCGGACTCGCCCCGGTCGAAGAGCAGAGAGCTTAGCTCGATGGTCGCCTCCTCGCCCGCCTTGAGCGGGGTGGGCAGATGGACGCCGACGTTGGACTGGCTGCGGCGTGGTTTCTGGCCGGTGTTGAGCGCCTCGACGAGCGCGTTGAGGTCCACGTACCCCAGATTTGCGGGGGCGGTGCCGCGGGTGAAGGCCTTGAACTTGTCGCCGCCGCCGAGCAGGAAGGTCGAGCCGGCCACAACATAGGTTTTGTCGGGGTCGATCGGGACGCCGTCGACGGTCACGGAAGTGATCTTCGAGCCAACCGGCGCCTTCGGGTCGTAGGTGTAGGTGACATTATCGGAGATGCCCAGCGGGAACATGGGGCGCTCCGGATCGTCGCGCCACTGCTCCTCCAGCGCGGCCACGACATCGGAGCCCTGCAGCTCCACATAGGTGTTCTCGCCGCCGAAGGGTTGGACGGAGAAGGCCTGCTCGTAGGTGACGTCGCCGGACTCGATCTCGGCGCGGACGCCGCCGGCGTTCATCACGCCGATGTCGGCGGTGACCGACGAGTTGTTGGTTACGCCCCGACGCGTCGCCTCGGCGATGTAGTTGTTCAGCTGGGACTCCTTGTCGCCGGCCTTGTACAGGTCTTCGTCAGCGCGGCCGATGACCTTCTTGCCCTCGGCGCCGGCCTTCTCCAGCGCGTCCTTGACCACCGCGTCGATCTCCGGCTGCGGGGTGTCGCAAGCGCGGATGGCGTCGGCGTCGAGGAGTTCCGTGTTTCTCACGGTCAGTTTCTTGGTGGCGCGGTCGAAGCTGAAGTCCACGTTGGCGAGGGTGTTGCCGTAGAAGCCGGCCTGGATAAGCAGCGGCTTTTCGCCGGCGGGCGCGATGACCTGGTGGGAGTGGCCGAGGAACGCTACGTCGACGGCGTCGGAGAACTCGTCGGCCTTGATGCCGCCTTCGTGCACGAGGGCGACCACCACGTCCGCCTCGCCGTCCTTCTTCAGTTTGTCTGCGAGCTTGTTGGTGGTTTCCACCGGGTTGTTCCAGGTGATGCCCTCGATGGACTTCGGGTTGACCAGGTTCGGCATGTCGTCGGTGACGGTGCCGACAAACGCCACCTTCGCGCCGTCTAAGTCCTTGACCACGTAGTCCTTGGTGTTCGCCACGCTTTCAGCGTTGGCGGCGAGATAGTCGAACTTCGCGGCCTTCGTCACGTTGGTGGAAAACTCCTCGGCGCCTTCATCCAGCTCGTGGTTGCCCAGCGCGGAGACCTGGAGGTTCATCAGGTTCAGGATTTCTAGGGTGGGTGCGTCGTTGAGCAGCTTGGAGGCGAAGGGGGAGGCGCCGATGTTGTCGCCCGCGGAGGTGAAGATGTGGGTCTTGCCGTCGGCGGCGTTGTCTAGAGCGCACTTGAGGTGGGCGGCGCCCGGCACCCGCTTGGTCTCCTCCCAGTAGCCGTGGAAGTCGGTGATGTTGGAGATGGTGAACTCGGAGGTCTCCGCCGCCATCGACGCGGGGGCGGCGGCGGCCGCGAGGGCGATGGCGGTGGTGGCGGAAATCAGGCGGATGCGGGCGGACACGGCGGGCCTTTCTGTGGGGGGTATGTGAGAGCAACCTTAGAATGGCCGTTTTGCCGCAAGGTTTCGTCCAGGTGAATTTTATGTTTCTGGGTAGCGCACAAGGAGGTCGTCGCCGACCACGGCGCCGTCGTTGAGCGTTGCCTCACTTATCGACGCACCTTCGGACCCCATCCCCATCACATGCAACACCTCATCCCCGCGGGCCAGCAGGTGGTCGGCGATGATGCGCCGGTGGCAGCGCCACCACACCGCCTCGGAGCACATGACGGCGGTAGGGGTTTCGGCGGCGTGGTCGCGAAGTTCGGCGAGCGCGTCGGCGAACTCCTCGCCGAGGGCATGGTCGGCGTAGTTGTGGAAGCTGCGGTTGCGCCAGTTGCCGTTGACCTCGAACGGCACGGTGTGCGAGATGTTGCGGCGGCCGGTGAGGCCTTCGCTGCGGCTGTACGCGATGCCGTGCTCGGGCAGGTGGGCGGCGAGGTAGTCGTCGTTGAACCACGGGTACTTGCGTGAGCCGGGGAGTTTGCGCACGTCGACGATCGACGCCACCCCAGCAGCGTCGATCATTCGCACGAACTCATCGAACTCCAGGTTGGAATGCCCCACGGTGAAAATACGCATACCCACAAACCTAACGCGCGCGGGAGTCACACCCGCATGGGCGTGAAAGAATCTTTCATCGGCGGGTGGTTGGGAGGGTAGAACGCGGGGTCGTGTCCCGGACCGCGCGCGCAGTCGCACCGGCCTTTCGCCGCGTAAATCCTGCTGACCGCCGATTGTGTGGCCGGAACTGCCTGGTTGAACTTCAACGGGTCGCTGGGGCGTCTCCGGAATCCTGACCTACCGGTGTTGGGGTCGAAATCCATGTACCCCTTGTTAAAAGAGCCGTCCCTGTGGTCGTTGTTGCACCGGTGGTGTTCTCGGCACAGGCCGGTGAGGTTCCTAACTACCGAATTGTTGTAAATGGAATGTAAGCGCCCTACCATTAGAAACACCGTTCCATTTCCTCACTAACTTACCCCCTTTTTTTGGTCACTTATCCACCGTCCCCGCCGTGCCCAGGACGGGTAACCGTCATATGCGGTGCGTTTCGTAAGGTGTGAGTATGGACTGGTTGCGATTCTGGGAATGGGACCTATGGCAATGGTTGGGTGGAGTTATCGCTTCCCAGCCGTTCCTCACTCTTATGGTGCCAGTGGCAACTCTCGCAGGCGTAGTAATCACCACGAAAAGCAACGAACGTGTGCGGCGCCGGGAACTTCATAGGGAGGCAGAACGGTGGCGGTACGACGTGTTGCAAGATAGCGCAACGGAGCAACGTCGAGCAGTCCTTAAATTTCTTGAAGAAACGCGCGCAGCGACAGTCTCCATGCTTGCCAGGGTCGACTCAGTAGAGCGGGAATATCGGTCCAAAGGTTTTAGCAACGAAAAAAGCTTTGTAGAGTCCCGTATAGATCTCTATTTTTGGTATCTAAACCAAGTGCACCCTATGGTGACCAGACTTGAATTAGAGATAAAGGAACCACATGTTTTTGGGGAAGTACTTAACTTAAGGTCCGCATTGGTCGCCTTGGAAAAAGAGCTGGCTGATTTATCCGGTCTTAGTTCTGAAGAATCAGTGGCGTGGCTTAAACGCAACTTCCCTGAATATCGTCCGGAACTTGGCCCAGTTCTGCGCATGAAAGAAGCCGCTATTAAGCACCTCCACCCACTCCCGCCAGAGGTGCCAATGGAACAGCCACCCCGCTGCTGGCTGCCACGGCTTAGCCAAAACCCCTTCCCGGCTGGTGAGGAGAACAACTAAGGCGGACCCACGCCAGTTACTTTTTACATGGGTTTTAGGGGAAGATGCGCGAGTTTCCAGCGCCACAATCTCGTCGACTTCACATACTCCCTAGGCGTCGTTTTTGACAGTCGCGACTTAACGCCCTGCACCGTCCACCAAGGATTGCTGGTGCGTTCAAGTACCGCCATGACGTCTGCTTGCTGGGTCTGATTTTGAGTACGTAGCCAATACCGTTTGAGTAAGGGATTATTGAACCATACCGGTTTGTATGTCAAGGAGAGAGACTCACCCAGCCCTATTGCGCAACCGACAACAATCTCTCCCCGCCCGTCGCACCTCATTTCGCTTATGTGACCCCGAAAACCGTCTTTGGGATAAATCAGGTCACTACCTTTTTCGAGCGCGAAAGTGTCCCCAAAAACGACCGCGCGAAACCCGTTGTTCCGTAGTAGCGCCGTTTCGTCATCAATGCGTCGAAGTTCTAAGCGTGGGCGAGAGGTCCGTTCAATAAAACCGAGAGTAGAGGCAACCAAAAGACCAGAGATAACGCCCGAGACGGTTCCGTCTGTAATCCCGTTTGACCAGCACATTGGATGAGGCTTCCTTTACATAAATTCCGTGACTGGGCGTTTGGCTATTCTACCCAGCGCATACGAAAAGGACCCCGCCATATCGTGGGGTCCTTTTCTACCAGCTCGAACATTGCCGTTCTGGCTTGTCCAGCGGGGTTAACTTTACTGGTATCTTCCTCCCATGCGTGTACGCGCCTGCGAGCTGGGTAGGCGGGGAATCCCGGGACGGTGAGGGTGTCGCCGTCCGCCTCCGCGTCCGGGTAGTTGTCGCTGGCGTAGACACGCTCGCCAATGCGGTCAAGTTGTTCTGGGCTGGTCATGCGGTGAGGTCCTTTCGCTGTTGTTCCTGTTGTCGCTTGCGCTCCCACCGCCGCGCGTTAGCAGCCCAGCCTGTCTCACTGTTGAACTGGTGGCCTAAGCCGTGCTGCGACCAGTTCCGTCCCACGGCCTGGCGGGCCGCGTATGCCTTGGCGGGGTATTCTTCTAGGGCATCGCGGGAGCGGGAGAAGTAATGGACGTGTTTGCCCAGCAGGTCGTAGTGCTGGCGGTACATGTTGGCCACGGTGCGGGTGCCCGGCTCCACCTCTGTGTCCAACATGGTGGGCGTGACCATGGTGGTCAGCAAGTTCTTAATGGCGGGGTGCGAGTGCTTACCGCACAGGCGGGCGTGGACCCGGCGCTCCAGCACGGACAACGGGACAACCTCCCGGCGGGCCATAACCTCCCGGGCGGTGGCCACGATCTTTAGACGTGCTTGCCGTTGTTGCTGGAGATATGCCCGGCGCTGGGAGTCCGTGAGGTCCTTTGTCCAGTGGCGCAGGGCGTGGACTTCCTGCGATGTCGGTCCACCGCCTTGCGCACGAACATGCGGAGATCCTCCGGACTGCGGTGCAGGGCTTCCTCCATTGCGTCGGCGTGGATGCGGGCCCGCTCACCCAGCGCCGCCTTGAGCAGCTTGTCCAGCTCGCGTCGGATGATGTCCTGCTTTTCCGCGCTCACTTTCGAAGAGTTCCTGCGGGCGTTTTCTTGGCGCGCGCGATCTTCTGCGGAGGCTTCGGCCTCGCCCGCGGAATCGAAGAGATCTTCCCCCTCCTCGTCCGGCGGGGGAGCGGCGGGCTCAGGTGGTGCGCCAAAGAGCAGCCGACCGCGCTCGAGGCGGTTGTACGCTTCGGACTTGGACAGGTCCAGGCACTGCTGAAGGTAGGCGTTGGGGTAGTTCGCTCCGACGACACGTCCGGCATCGTCCGAAACGCGTTAATTCACGGTTTCGAATTGATCTGTCTCAGAAATCCACAGTGCCCCGAGCGGCATGGAGGTGTCCGAGGGAAACGAGATATTCGCCTGGTCTTTCACCAGTTTGATCCGCTGGCCGACCCGGCTTTCCCACTCGATGTTGCGTTCCTGCGGCCCGCGGGGCCACAACTCGCGGCTCCCCAGGGCGATGTACTGGATTTCCTTGGTTTCCGTGCTGATGTTCTTTTGCCCCGTCACCGCTACCGGCTCGTCCAGCCAGAGCAGGAAGTATTCGCTCTGCGGGTCTTGGCCGTTCGGCATGCCCAAGCCCCTCGACGACATGAGCTCTTCGCCGGTCTTGCGCACCACGTTGCCCACGAACTCGACCTGTCCCGCACCCGCAGAAAGTCCAGTGTCCGGCGCCGCAGCTGGGGCGGCTGCGGGGCCGTCGAAGTTGCGGACCGTGAGGTTGCCGTCGTGAAGCGGCTGCGTGTCGCTCACCGGCAACCATTCGATGATTTGGTGGTCGGGAAGGTAGCTGTCGCGCGGGAAGGTTTCGCGCACCCCGCCCCGCAGCGATGAGCCTTCCAACGTGAACAGCTCCGAACCCCGTTCGCGGCTGCCCGCAGTGCCGGCGATCTGGTACAAGCCACTGCCAGCGCTGGACGCGAACACGGCCAGGCGCCCTGGGCCGTTGCTCGGCGCGCCCATCATCAGCACGTCCTGTGAGGCTTGCGCTTTGCCGTCCTCGCCGACGCTGAAGACGATGACGGGTGAGGTGTCGCTGCCGCCCACGGCCAGCAGCAGCTCGGGCGTGCCGCCACCGTTAGCCTCTACCAGCGCGTACTCGTACGTACCGTCGGGCGTGTACTGGGCGGCAGAATTTACCGGGTAATCGCCGGGGTGGGCGAGAACCCACTCGTACTCGTCCTGCCAATCCGACGCCTGGCCAGAACCGCCAGCATCGCCATCCCCCTGGGCATCGGCCACTACCTCCCCGGAATCCGGGTCCACCCATTGCGTTGAGGTGACCACCACGGTTTCGCGCTCGCCACCTCCAGCGCAGCCCGAAACCACTCCGACCGAACCGATTACAGCTAGCGCGAGCGCGCGACGAATATGCATGCGCACAGCTTAACCCCAGCGGGCTGCCAGCACCGGTTACCTACCGAGCTCCTTGCGTCGTTCAGCGGCGAGTTTCAACCGCTCTGCGCGCTCGCGCCGTTGATCATCGAGGATCTCCTCGAGCACGTTGTCCTCGTCGTCGGATATGTCGTAGACCGCGTACCACGCGACGATCAAAAGACCGGTTACTGGCCACACCACCCAGGCGGAGTCGAGATCGAAGCCCAGCTGGAGAACAAAAAACAGTGCAGCGCCCATCACACCGGTCACCAGCTGGGCGAGGTCCATCCTCCGCTTCTTTTCGAGCTTTTCCTCCAGCTCCTTATCCTCCGGCGCCAGCGCCTGCGAGGGGGAGGTGTTGTCCGGCAGGTCGTCGAAAAGCAGATTCAGCTCCCCACGTGTGCGCGCTACCGCGGCTTGACCTGTGCGTTCTTCGAACTCTCCCACATCCAGGTAACCGTCTGCGAACAGTGTGCCCAGCCGGTCCAGCGCGTCCGAACGCTCGGCGTCGCCCACGCGGATTTCGTCTATTATCGCTCCCAACTTGCGCTTGCCCTTGCGGCAACCTGTTCAATCGCAATCATGGCAGATGGTAACGAGTACACGATCGGCGAGGCGGCCGAAGCGCTCGGCGTGTCCACGAAGGCGTTGCGCCACTGGGAGACGCGGGGGCTTCTTGAGCCAACCCGCAGCTGGGCGGATCACCGCATCTACACCGACGTGGACCTCGAGCGCGGCGCGGCCATCGCGCTCTACCGCGGCGTAGGCGTGCCTCTTGCGCAGATCGCCACGCTTATCGACGCCTCCGGTGCCACCCTCGCCCGCGCCCTCACACACCACCAGGAAGCCCTCGCTTCTCGACGTCGCACGCTGGACACCCAACTCGCATCTGTCCAAACCCTCATCCAACAAGCAACGAAAGGATCCATCGACATGGACGCGATGAAAAAGTACCTCGGCGAAGACATGCCCGCCTACCAGGACGAAGCCGAGCTGCGCTGGGGCGACACAGCAGAGTGGGCCCAGTCCCAGGAGAAGCTCGCGCAGATGGGCGAGGGCGAATTTCAACGCCTGCAGGAAGAGCAGGAGTCGCTCGCCGCGGACCTGGTCGCCGCCCGCGACGCCGGGGTTGCTCCGGGTTCCGAGGAGGCCGATGCGCTGGTGGAGCGCCACCGTGCCAGCATCGCGCAGTGGTACGACGTGACTCCGGCCCGCCAACTTATCCTCGCGCGAATGTACGTCGGCGACCCCCGCTTCCACGGAGCTTACAACGGCGCGCAGGACTACCTGCTCGAGCTGGTCACCGCTCACGCGGAGGCCAAGGGGGTGAACGTGGACAATCCGCAGTGGGGTTAGGGAAGCGCCAGCCTCCGCCCGCAGCAGCTACACCGGGCACACCACCGGTACGCCTGCGTCGTCGAGCACGCGTGCACGGATGCCGTAGACCTCCTCCAGCAGGTCGGGTTGCAGCACCGCGTGCGGGGTGTCGTGGGCGACCACGTGGCCCGCTTTGAGCACGAGCAGCTCGTCGCAGTAGCGCGCGGCCAGGTTCAGGTCGTGGATGGCAACAAGGGCCAACCGGTTCGAGCCGCGCACCTCATCGCGAATGATCTGCAGCAATTCCACTTGGTGGCGCAGGTCGAGGGCGGAGGTGGGTTCGTCGAGAAGCATGATGTCGGGCTCGCGTACGAGCATCTGCGCCATGGCGACGAGCTGGCGCTGTCCGCCGGACATGTCGGACACGAGACGGCCCGCGAGGTGCGTAATACCCAGGCGCTCCATCACGGTGGCGCTGCGTTCAAGCGGATTCCACGTCGCGTCCCCTCGGCGGCGCGCGGACACCATGATGGACTCGAACGCGGTCAGCGACGCGCTGCTGAGCAGGTCCTGGGGGACGTAGCCGACGGCTTGTACTTTCTGCTTGCCGACGAGCTCCGCGCCGTCGACGCTGAGCGTCACGGACCCCTCAGCGGGCTCCTTAATCCCAGCAATGGTTTTAACCAGCGTGGACTTGCCGGCCGCGTTCGGCCCGATGAGGCCGACGACGTTTCCTGGCTCGAGGGGTCCGAACGACAGCGAGTGCAAGATGGTGGCCCGGCCGTAGGAAACGGTGAGGTTATCGGCGCGAATCGTCACGGTTTACGCACTCCTTCGGCGGGCCCGGGTGAAGATGAGGAAGACGAAAAACGGTACGCCGACCAGCGAGGTGACGATGCCGATCGGGATCGCTACACCGGGGATGATGGACAGGGACACGGCGTAGGCCAAACTCAACAGCATGGCTCCAGCGGCCGCGGCGGCGGGGAGGAAGAACTTCTGATCTTCGCCGACGAGCATTCGCGCGATGTGGGGGCCGACGAGCCCGATGAACCCGATGATGCCGGTGAACGCCACAGAGGCGGCGGCGAGGAACGACGCGACCAGCAGGGTAGACAGCCGCAGGCGCTTGA
>ERZ1029878.108-NODE-108-length-18198-cov-42.187014_pt1 | contig 18198 bp, 16 predicted proteins | sample MGYA00519234_ERZ1029878 | MGnify/ENA primary metagenome ERZ1029878 (study PRJEB33666, sample SAMEA4610928) | skin metagenome | biome: Human-associated habitat; feature: Malodor aspect; material: skin | place: Philippines | collected 2015-08 ... | reverse complement strand
GCGTCCGCCTCATGGGCTTCGGCCACCGCGTGTACAAGAACTACGACCCGCGCGCGGCCATCGTGAAGGACACCGCCCACGAGGTCCTCGAGCACCTCGGCGGCGACGAGCTGCTCGACCTGGCCATGGAGCTCGAGCAGATCGCGCTTAACGACGACTACTTCATCGAGCGCAAGCTCTACCCGAACGTCGACTTCTACACCGGCCTGATCTACCGCGCCATGGGCTTCCCGACGGACTTCTTCACCGTCCTGTTCGCCATCGGCCGCCTCCCGGGCTGGATCGCCCAGTACCGCGAGCAGCTCGAGATGAACACGAAGATCAACCGCCCGCGCCAGATCTACACCGGCTACCAGCAGCGCGATTTCGTCCCGCGCGACCAGCGCTAGCGCAACGGTTCAACCGTCGAGACACCGTTCCCCTATAATTTCCAGGGGAAGTTCTCGGCGGTTTTTAATGTTTACCGCAAAAATCTTCAAGGAGATCGCACTCATGGAAATGGAAAAGCCGTTCATCGAAGCACCTGAGGGCCCGGCACCGACCGACCTCGTGATCGAAGACATCACCGTTGGCGAGGGCGAAGAAGCAGTGGCTGGCGGCTTCGTCAAAGTCCACTACTTGGGTGTGGATTATGAAACGGGCGAGGAGTTCGACTCCTCCTGGGACCGCGGCGAGGCAGCCGAGTTCCCGCTTGCCGGCCTCATCGCGGGCTGGCAGGAAGGCATCCCGGGCATGAAAGTCGGCGGCCGCCGCCAGCTGACCATCCCGCCGGAGAAGGCCTACGGCCCAGCGGGCGGCGGGCACCCGCTGTCCGGGCGCACGCTGATTTTCATCATCGACCTGCTCGACGCACGCTAGAGGGTTTCGGACATGCGCATCCCGGTCACCACGCTCAACGACGGCTACGATCTGCCCCTGCTGGGGCTCGGCACCTACAAGCTCCAGGGCGGAAACGTCGAGCGCGTCGTGCGCACCGCAATCGAGCTGGGCTACCGCCACATCGACACCGCGTCGCTATACGACAACGAAGTCGAGGTGGGCATGGCGATCAACAACGCCATCGCCGCCGGCGACGTCACCCGCGAGGAACTGTTTGTCACCACCAAGCTGTGGAACGACGACCAAGAGCGCGTCGCCGAGGCGTACCACGAGTCGCTCACCGCGCTCGACCTGGAGTTCGTCGACTGCTATCTGGTGCACTGGCCCTGGCCGCAACACGGCACCTACGTCAAGGCGTTCGAAGAGATCGCGCAACTGCAGGGCATGGGCCGACTGCAATCGGTCGGCGTGGCCAACTTCTACCCGGAGGTCCTCGACGACATCATCGACGCCACCGGTATCGCCCCGGTGCTCAACCAGGTCGAGCTGCACGCCGGGTTCACCCAGCCGGAGCTGCGCGCCTACCACGAGCAGCACGACATCGTCACCGAAGCGTGGATGCCGATCGCGCGCGGGAAAAACTTCGACGACCCGGCGATCCGCGCCGTCGCCGACGCCCACGAGGCCACGCCGGCGCAGGTCTCGCTCGCGTACCTCATGCACCTCGGGTGCTCCGTCATCCCGAAGACGCAAAACCCGCAGCGCCTCGCCGAAAACATCGGCGCCGTCAACATCAAGCTCACCGACGAGGACATCGCGCTTCTCGACGGCGTGCACGGCGAGCGCCTCTCCGGCGATCCGCTGACCTTCCCGGGGTAGACCACCCGCTTTGTTTTGAGCCCGTCCGGCCGTTGTGGCCGGGCGGGCTTTTGTCGTCGCAAAGCAAAATGCGAATTGCAGCACAAACGCCTGGCGAATGTGTGATAGGTTACATTGCACATTGTCGAGTCTCCCACAACACAGAAAGGATCGAGGCAATGTCAGGTTCCACAGCAATACCGCAACGTCGCGAACCCACACCCGACGAATTCGTGGCAATGCAACAAAGCCCCGAATTCCAAGACCTCCGCGGCACCTTCCGCGGATTCACCTTCCCCGTCATGATCGCGGCGTTCCTCTGGTACGTCTTCTACGTCGTGTTCGCCACTTTCGCGCCCGACACCATGGCGCGCGACTTTCTCGGCCTCAACCTCGGCCTCTGGCTCGGACTCGCGCAATTTTTCACCACGTTCCTCATCACCTGGATCTACGTGACCTGGGCGAACAAGAACATCGAGCCGCGCGCCGCCCACATCCGCGAAGAAATGGAGAGCTAAGCCATGCACACCCAACTCCTCGCCGCGCAAACCGAAGGCGCCGCAACCGGCAACCCGATGCTCAACATCGCGATCTTCGGCGCGTTCATCGTGGTCACCCTGTACATCGTGACGCGTGCCGGCAAGACGACAAGTGAATCCGCCGACTTCTACACCGGCGGCGCGTCGTTTAGCGGCACCCAAAACGGCCTCGCCATCGCCGGCGACTACCTCTCCGCCGCATCCTTCCTCGGCATCGTCGGCTCGATTGCGCTCAACGGCTACGACGGCTTCTTGTACTCCATCGGCTTCTTCGTCGCCTGGCTCGTCGCCCTGCTGCTCGTCGCGGAGCCGCTGCGTAACGTCGGCCGCTTCACCATGGCCGACGTGCTGTCGTTCCGCCTACGCCAGAAGCCAGTGCGCGTCGCCGCGGCGTTTGGCACCCTGTTCGTCTCGCTGTTCTACCTGATCGCCCAGATGGCCGGCGCCGGCTCGCTCGTGTCCGTGCTGCTCGACCTGCACTCCTTTACCGCGCAGGCAATCTGCGTGGCCATCGTCGGCGTGATCATGATCATCTACGTCCTCGTCGGCGGCATGAAGGGCACTACCTACGTGCAGATGATCAAGGCTGTGCTGCTCATTGCCGGTGTGGTCATCATGACCGTGCTCGCGTTCATCATGGCGAAAGGTGGCCTGTCTGCGCTGTTCAACCAGGCGATGGACACCCACACCACCTCCGCGTACATGGCGGAGCAGGGCTACAAGGCCGAGGACATCCTCAAACCCGGCCTGAAGTACGGCGGGTCGACGACCTCCAAGCTGGACTTCGTCTCGCTTGGCCTGTCGCTGGTGCTGGGGACCGCGGGCCTGCCGCACGTGCTCATGCGCTTCTACACCGTGCCCACCGCCAAGGAGGCGCGTAAGTCCGTCACCTGGGCGATCGTTCTGATCGGCTCCTTCTACCTGCTGACGCTGGTGCTGGGCTACGCGGCGGCCGCGTTCGTCGGCCCGGACCGCATCCTGTCCGCGCCGGGCGGGGCGAACTCCGCGGCGCCGCTGCTCGCGTTCGAGTTGGGCGGCTCGGTGTTCATGGCGCTGATCTCGGCGGTCGCGTTCGCCACGGTGCTCGCCGTGGTCGCGGGGCTTGCGATTACCGCCTCCGCGTCGATCGCCCACGACGTCTACGACGCAGTGCTTCGCGACGGCCAAGCCACCGAGGAAGAGCAAGTCCGCGTCTCGCGCGTGACCGTGGTCATCCTGGGCATCGTCGCGATCGTGCTCGGCATCCTGGCGATGCAGCAAAACGTCGCCTTCCTGGTGTCGCTGGCGTTCGCTATCGCGGCGTCCGCGAACCTGCCGACCATCCTGTACTCGCTGTATTGGAAGCGCTTCAACACCACCGGCGCGGTCGCCTCGATCTACGGCGGTTTGATCTCCGCGCTGGTGCTCATCGTGCTGTCCCCGGCGGTCTCCGGCACGCCGACGTCGATGTTCCCGAACGCCGACTGGGCGATCTTCCCGCTGTCTAGCCCGGGCCTTGTCTCTATCCCGATCGGGTTCCTGGCCGGCATCATCGGCACCTACCTGGGTAAGCCAGACAACTTCGACGAGCTGCAGGCCGAGATGGAGGTCCGCTCCCTGACCGGTGTTGGTGTGGAGGCTCCCGTCGACCACTAAAGCGGCACAACAAAAGGGCCTGACCCCGATGCAATATCGGAATCAGACCCTTGAAGACCTAACCGCCTAGAGTTAAACCGGTCCAACTTTCGGGGGCCAGTTCAAATGGGGATCAGGCCCTTTTGCTATGCGCCTAGAAGAAGGGGAAGAACCTGCCGACGAACCCCAGCGCGCCGAGCAGGCCGAGCGAAATGGCAAGGCCCGTGATCACACCCGCCGGGGATGTTGGCTTGGCCGGTGCTGGTGCCGGCGCCGGGGCGGGGGACGGCTTTGCCGGAGTCGTTGCCACGGTGGTCAGGCCGCTCGTCGCGGTGTCGCGGACCACCGTGGTGTCGAAGGTGCGGTTGACCGAGGAGCGGTCCGCGAACTGGATCGCCGCGTTGATGCGCAGCACGCTGCCCGGGCGCATGCCCTTTGCGGCCGTGATCCGGATCCCGGTCTCGCCTTCGCGGGCGATGGTCCAGCCACCGCGGGTTTCCTCGGTGACGAAGACGCGGGCACCGGCGGGAAGGCCCTTCGGGGTGACCACAATGGACTCGCCGGCGGTGATAGTGGCGTTGTCGATGTCCACCTCCGCGGTCTCGGCGGCCGGCCGCGCCGGGGTGGGGCGGGTGGTGGTAGCCGGGCTTGTCGACGTCGTGGTCGTGCTCGGGGCGGCGCCCTCGGCGGAGGTGGGGACGTATGCCTTGGCGGTGAGGTCCTGGCGGGAGCCGTCCGGAAGCACCACGGTGACCTCGACGACCAAGGCGTAGCCCGGCTGCGCATTGCGCGGGGCCACGAAGGTGATTGCGCCGCTTTCCTCGTCGGTTTTCAGCGTCCAGCCGTTGTAGCGCTGGTTCGGGCCGATCACGCGGGAGCCCGCAGGCAGGGCGCCGGCGAGGAACACGGTGACGCGCTCGCCGGCCGGCACTGCGGTGTCGGCGTAGGAGAACTCGCCGACGGCCGGGGTTGCAGCGGTGGTGGTCACTTTCGGGGCCGGGGCTGCAGCGGTGGTGGTCACCTCGGGGGTCGGGGCTGCCGCGGTGGTGGTGATGGTCGGGGCGGGGGAGGGGGCGGAGCTCGTCGATACGCGATCTGCCTTGCCCACGGTGATGCGCGAGGAGTACTGCTTCGTGGAACCGTCCGGGAACACGACCCCCAAGGTGATGCGCAGGCCGGCACCAGCGCGGGCACCCGCCGGGGCGGCGACGGTGACCTCGCCGGAATCCTGGTCGGCCTCGACGCGCCAGCCGCCCGAACCTGACGGGGCGGCGAGCTCGGTGCCGTCGGGAAGCGCGACGCTCGGGCGCAGGGTGACGGTGCCGCCCGGGGCGACGGTCGCATCGCCCCAGCTCAGGTCGAGGGATTCAGCGAGCGGCACAGAAGGCTTTGCGACGCGCACCGTAAACAGCGCGTAATCCACGGTGCGGTCCGGGTACGTGATGGTGACGTAGTTCTGGGCGTATGCGCCCGGGAACTGGCCGCGCGGGGTGGCGGCGACGGTGCCGTCCGCGTCGACATCGAAGTCCCAGCCGTTGATGGCGTTGATGTCGAAGGTGGTGCCCGCCGGGACGTTACCGGCGAGCGGGATGCGGGCCGTGGCGCCCGGAGCCACGTCGGTGTCGGCGTAGCTGGGGCTATAGGCCTGCGACATCCAGTCGGCGGCGGAGGCGGCGGGGGCGATGACGGTGGTTGCGAGGCTGGCTGCGAGCGCAGCAGCCACGATGCGGGTGGTGTTCACGGGACTCCTGTCAAAGTCTTGAGTGTTGACTTTGAACAGTTTAAGTAAGTTCCTAGAAAATATCAGCTAGCGTCTAAAAAGGGAGGATGAAAGCTGGCTGCTGCCCTGGAGCATGGCGGACCAGTCGCCCGGCGTGAAGTTGGTCAGCGTGGAAGCCTGGCCCGGCGTCCACTGGCCCCAGTCGGAGGCGTAGACATTGTTGATGTCCACCTGCACGCCACCGATGTAGGCCTGGCGGCCGGCGACCTGGTGGATATTCGCGCGCGGGTGCACCTTGCCGCGCGAGCCCCAGTCGTGCTGCCAGAAGAACGAGCCGATGCCGTCCTCCAGGCACCACGCGATGGTGTAATAGTTCGCGTACACGCCCAGTTGGTAGCCGGCGGCGTTGAGCGCCACGCCCATTGCCGTGAGGTAGGGGTTGATCAGAGAGTTGAACTGGGCGAGGGTCGGGTTGTCGTCGATGGCGACGTAGATCGGACGCCCCGTCGGCCCGCCCGCGGCCCTGTGCAGTGCGATGGCCTGCGGTGCGTGCTCGGCTGCGCCCAGGGCCCCGCGCTTCCAGTCGGCGGTTTCGGCGCGGCCGAACTGGTAGACGGAGGCGACGGCAAGTCCGTTGGCTTTGTAGTCGCGGGTTTCGCCGATGGTCACGGGTTTGCCGCGCATCCAGTCCGCGCCGGGGCGGCGTTGGGAGACGTAGCGTACCGCGCCGATGTGGCCCGCGGCCTTCACTGCGCTTGCCGACGGCACCCCGGCCGAATAGTCCACCACCGTTCCCAGCACCCGGCGCTGCTGCGCAGCGGCGGCAGGGGAGAGTGCGGCGGTAGCGGCGCCAGCGGCGGCGGTGCCGGCCGCGAGGGCGCCGGCGGATTTGAGGAACGAGCGACGGTTAAAGGTAGTCACATGCGTTACTCTAGCCGCAGTGGCCCACAGCCACCATCCAAATGGCAACGAGGTGGCACACGGCGGCCACAACGGTCGCGGTGTGAAAGTGTTCGTGGTAGCCGTAGTAGCGCGCGGAACGCCCTGGCCACTTGAAGCCGTACACCAGCGCGCCGAGCGTGTAGACCACCCCGCCAACAAACAGCAGCCACACCACCGCGGGGCCGGTGGAGCTCCACAGCGTTGGCAAAAGCGGGACGACTATCCAGCCGAGTCCCACGTAGACCACGACGTCGAGCCACCGCGGGTGGTTGATCCACACCAGGTTGAGGATGGCCCCGCCGATGCCGCCCGCCCATGCCACCGCAAGTGTGATTGCGGCGGTGTGCGGCTCGAAGGCGATCAGGCACAGCGGGGTGTAGGTGGCGGCGATGAACACCGAAATGGTGGCGTGGTCGGCCCGGCGCCACCACTGCACCGCCGCGGGCGAGCGCCACGGCCACCGGTGGTACATCGCGGAGACGCCGAACAGTAGCACCACGCCGGCGCCGTAGATGGTTACGCCGAGCGCTTGCGGCCACGGCAGGGTCATCCACCCGAACGTGATCAGCACGGCCGAGGAGATGGCAGAAAGGGCGGCGGCCACCAGGTGGAACCAGCCGCGTCCGACTGGCCGGTCGCCGCGGTCCGCGACCACGTAGGTGCGCTGGACTTGGCCGGTATTCAGGGCAGTCATGGGCGCCTCGCAGGGTAGGGGGGGGCTTTTCGCTCAAACCCTACCGGACCGTAGGTTTCTGCGGAAGGGTGTGTGAGCCTGTTTTCGGAGCGCGCAACCGCTGCGGTACTCTTTACGCCATTGCCCTAGTAGCTCAGTGGATAGAGCACGGCTCTCCTAAAGCCGGTGTCGGAGGTTCGATTCCTCTCTGGGGCGCCATTGTCATGAGTCGCGACTTGCTGGGCGGACCGGCATCCCAGTTGTTTTAATTCTGCGGCATCCTAGCATTGACGGAGTGAAACCTCAGGCAGTTGTCGTCGGCGCCGGGCCCAACGGGCTCACCGCCGCCGCTCGTCTCGCGGCTCACGGGTGGCGAGTTGAGGTGCGCGAGCGCGCCGGCGAGGCCGGGGGTGCGGCTGCGACGCAGACGCTTGACGACGACACCCTGTCCGACCTCGGCGCCGCCTGTCACCCCTTCGGGGCAGCCAGCCCGGCCTTTCAGGCGCTGCGGTTGGAAGACTACGGGGTGCGCTGGCTGCGCGCGCCGTACGAGATGGCTCACCCGCTCGACGGCAGCGCGGCGATGCTGGCGGGCACGCTGGAGGACACGGCGGCTGGCCTCGGCGCCGATGGCGGGGCGTGGGAGCGACTGCACCGTCCGGTTGTGGAGCATGTAGACGGCCTGCTCGGAGACGTCTTGGCGCCGCTGCCCCGTGTGCCCAGGCACCCGGTGGCGTTGGCGCGGTTCGGCGCGCGCGGGCTGTGGTCGGCCACCACGCTGGGGCAGGCCGCGTTTCGCACCGAGGAGGCGCGCGCCCTGCTCGCCGGCAGTGCGACGCACGCGATCACCGCGCCGTCACGACCGTTCACCGGGGCGCTCGGCCTACTGTTTGGGGTGCTCGGCATGACGCGAGGGTGGCCGGTGGCCGAGGGAGGCTCGGGTGCGGTCACGGCGGCGCTGCGACGGATCGTCGAGGATCACGGCGGGGTGGTGCGCTGCGGCGATGAGGTCCGCACGCTCCCGGAGGCGGACGCGGTGATTCTGAACCTCACTCCGGCACAGGTGCTTGCTCTCGACGGGGTTTCCCTTCCTGCCCGCCGCGCCCGATCGATGCGCCGGTGGCGCTACGGCCCGGGCGTGCACAAGGTGGACCTCCTGCTCGATGCGCCGGTGCCGTGGTCCGATCCCCGGGTGGGCCGCGCGGCGACGGTGCACGTCGGCGGCAGCGCGGACGAGATCGTGCGGGCCGAGCAGGTCGTCGCCAAGGGGCATATGCCCGAGCGGCCGTTCGTGATGGCGGCCCAGCAGTACGTCGCCGACCCCTCGCGCGGGTTGGTGCTGTGGACCTACGCCCACGTCCCGCACGGCTACCGGGAGCGCTACCCCGGCGAGGTGGCGGAGAAGATTACGGAGCAGATCGAGCGGTTCGCGCCGGGTTTTAGCGCGGTGGTTCGCGCCAAGATCGAAACACCCCCGCACGAGCTCGAAGCGTGGAACCCCAACCTCGTCGGCGGAGATATCGCCGGCGGCGCCATGGACGGGTCGCAGCTGCTCATGCGCCAGCCGCACCGGCTGCGCAAGGGGCTGTACATGGCTTCGGCGTCGACGGCCCCTGGCGCCGGGGTGCACGGTATGTCCGGGTGGTGGGCGGCCGAGGCCGCACTGAAAGACTTCGGCGGCTAACTACTCCTCGCCGGTGAGTTCGCGCAGCTTGGCGCGTACGGCGGAGGCCTCCGGGTTGGTGGCGTGGGTGCCGTCGGAGTAGAGCACGGTGGGCACGATGCGGTTGCCGTCGTTGACGGACTTGATCCACTCGTTGACCTCGTCCATGCCGTCGGCTTCGACGTCGACGAGGTCGTAGGGGGTTTCGGTGCGGTCGAGGCGCTCGCGCAGTTTGCGGCAGAACGGGCACCAGCCGGCGGCGAAGATGGTCACGGCGGCGTTGGTTTCGGGGGTTTTCACAGACACGTCAGGCCCTTTCGAATCGTTGCCACTTGTAGCGCAGGCTTGTCGACGACACCAACCAGTCGGTTTCTTCCACCAGGGTGAAGTCGTCGTCGATACGCGGTGCGTAGACGGCGTTGGAGACGGGAACGTCGGGGTGGACGTCGATAAGCGTGCGCTCGATGACGTCGACCTCGTCGAGGGTGGCGGCGTAGACTTGGGCGCCTCCGATGATCCACGCGTCCGCGGAGAGGTCGGGGATGTCGGCGACGACGGACGCGCCTTGCGACCAGGAGCCCGCCTCGCGCGAGGAGATCACGATATTTTTGCGTCCCGGCAGCGGTGCAACCGGCAGGGACTCCCAGGTGCGGCGGCCCATGATGACGGGGTGGCCGCTGGTGATCTGCTTGAAGTGCTGCAGGTCTTCGGGCAGGTGCCAGAGCATGCCGGCGCCGTCGCCGATGATGCCGTCGGTGCTTTGCGCCCAGATTGCGCCCAGGGTCATACGGACACCTCCGCCTTGATGGTGGGGTGGGGGTTGTAGCCTTCGACCTCGATGTCGCCGAAGGTGTAGTCGAACAGCGAAGCTGCCTTGCGCAGTTTCAGCTGCGGGTACGCGCGGGCGTCGCGGGAGAGCTGCTCGCGCACCTGATCGACGTGGTTGTTGTAGATGTGGCAGTCGCCGCCGGTCCAAATCAGCTCGCCAACCTCAAGGCCAGCCTGCTGGGCAAACATGTGTGTCAGCAGCGCGTAGGAGGCGATGTTGAACGGCACGCCCAAGAACATGTCGGCGCTGCGCTGGTAAACCTGCATGGAAAGGCGGCCGTCGGCGACGTAGAGCTGGAACATCAGGTGGCACGGCATGAGCGCCATTTTGTCCAGCTCGGCAACGTTCCAGGCGGAGACGAGGTTGCGGCGCGAGTCCGGGTTGTGCTTCAGCGTCTCTAGCGCCTCGGCGATCTGGTCGATGTGCGCCCCGTCCGGGGTGGGCCAGGAGCGCCACTGCACGCCGTAGACCGGGCCGAGTTCGCCGTTGTCGTCGGCCCACTCGTTCCAGATGCGGATGCCGTTGTCCTGCAGCCAACCCACGTTGGAGTCGCCACGCAAGAACCACAACAGCTCGCCGACGACGCCCTTGAAGAACACCTTCTTGGTGGTCAGCAGCGGAAAGGACTCGGACAGGTCGTAGCGGATCTGGCGGCCGAACACGCTGCGGGTGCCGGTGCCGGTGCGATCACCTTTGGCGGTGCCGTTGTCCAGCACGTCGCGCAGCAGGTCCTCGTAAGGCGTGTTGACCATTTACTTGGCCACCCCCTCGAAGGTGCCGTGCTCGTCGTGGTAGCGGGCGGCGGCGGCGAGGATGTCGTCGGCAAGTTCGGGGCGGCAAATGAGCATGTCTGGAATATAGGTGTCTTCGTTGTTGTAGTGAAGCGGGCTGCCGTCGAGGCGCGAGGCGTGCAGCCCGGCGGCGAGCGCGACGCCGACGGGGGCGGCCTGGTCCCACTCGTACTGGCCGCCGGCGTGGATGTAGGCGTCGTAGTCGCCGAGCAGCACGTGCATGGCTTTCGCGCCGGCGGAGCCGATCTGGGCGGTCTCGAACCCGATGGCGTCGGCGATGAAGCCTGCGACGGCGGGCGGGCGGTTGCGCGACATCGCCACCTTGCCGGCGAACGGCCCGGATACGTGGCGCACGTCGGAGGATTTGAACACCACGCCGAGATCTGGCAGGCCGACGGCGGCGTGGGTGGGCACGCCCTTTTCGACGAGCGCGACGTGCACCGCCCAATCCTGCCGGCCGGTCGCGAATTCTTTTGTGCCGTCGAGCGGGTCGACGATCCACACTCGGTCCTTGCTCAGGCGGGCCGGGTCGTCGGAGGCTTCCTCGGAGAGCACTCCGTCGTCGGGGCGGTGCTGGGCGAGGACGCGTTCGATCCAGGCTTGGGCGAGGTCGTCGCCGGTTTCGCCGAGTTCGCGGCCGCGCAGCAGCCCGACGCCGCGGATGCCTTTGAGGATCTCGCCGGTGCCCTCGGCGATGAGGTTGGTCAGCCGGGAATCCGAGTACTGGGCAGTCATGGCCACGAGCCTACCGCTAAGGTTGGCGTGATGACTGCGCCGATCCTGAACCGCTTCCACCCGCAGGTGGCCCAGTGGTTCGAGGACGTGTTCGCGGCGCCCACCGCGGTGCAGGAGCAGGCGTGGCGCGCGATTTCCGACGACGAGAACGCCCTGGTCGTCGCCCCCACCGGCTCCGGCAAGACGTTGGCCGCGTTTTTGTGGTCGCTGAACTCGCTGGTGGAGCGCGCCGGACAGCAGGCCCTGCCGATCGACGGCGGGAACACCTCCACGCACGGCGGGGTGAAGGTGCTTTACATCTCGCCGCTGAAGGCGCTTGGCGTGGACGTGGAGAACAACCTGCGCGCGCCGCTCGCCGGCATCGCGCGGGTGGCGCAGCGGCTGGGCCGCGACATGCCGGACATTTCGGTGGGGGTGCGCTCGGGCGACACACCGCAGGCGGAGCGCACCCGGCAGACGCGCAAGCCACCGGACATCCTGATCACCACGCCGGAGTCGCTGTATCTCATGCTCACCTCCAAGGCGGCGGGGATTCTGAAAACGGTGGACACGGTCATTGTCGACGAGATCCACGCCCTGGCCGGCACGAAGCGCGGCGTGCACCTTGCGCTCTCACTCGAGCGGCTGCGCCGGCTGGCCGGCGATTTCCAGCGCATTGGGCTCTCTGCCACGGTGCGCCCGATCGAGGCGGTGGCAAACTTCCTCGGGCCGAAGACGACGATCATCAACCCGCCGGCGGAGAAACGCTGGGAGCTCGACGTGCGCGTGCCCGTCGACGACATGTCGGACCTGCCCGTGCCCGAGGACGCCTCCACCATCGGCGACGCGGTCTTCGACGACGCGCTCTCGCTTGACGACGACCCCCCACCCGCCCCGACCGGCGCCACCGCCTCCATCTGGCCGCACATCGAGCGCGCCATTTACGACGAGGTGATGGCGCACCGCTCCACCATCGTGTTCGTGAACTCGCGGCGCACTGCGGAGCGGCTCACCAGCCAGATCAACGAGCTGTGGGCCAAGGAGCACGACCCGGAGGCGCTCTCGCCTGCGACGAGGCGGCCGCCGGCGCAGCTGATGAAGTCCGTCGACACTGCAGGTCACGCCGCGAACGTGATCGCGCGCGCCCACCACGGCAGTGTGAGCAAGGATGAGCGCGCCCAGACCGAAACGATGCTCAAGGAGGGCTCGCTGCGCGCGGTGGTGTCCACCTCCTCGCTGGAGTTGGGCATCGACATGGGTGCGGTCGACCTGGTGATCCAGGTGGAGTCGCCGCCGTCGGTCGCCTCCGGCCTGCAGCGCGTGGGCCGCGCCGGGCACACCGTGGGCGCTATCTCGGAGGGCACGTTCTACCCGAAGCACCGCGCCGACCTCGTGCAGACGGCGGTGACGGTGCCGCGGATGCGTGAAGGCCTCATCGAGGAGCTCCACACCCCGCGCAGCCCCCTCGACGTGCTGGCCCAGCAAACGGTCGCGGCGGTGGCGGTGGAAGACCTGGACGTCGACGAGTGGTACGACACCGTCCGCCGCGCCTGGCCGTACCGGGACCTGGCGCGCGAGGTGTTCGACTCGGTGATCGACCTGGTCATCGGCATCTACCCGTCGACCGACTTCGCCGAGCTGCGCCCCCGCGCGATCCTCGAGGGCTCGGTGTTGAAAGCCCGCCCCGGCGCGCAACGGGTCGCGGTGACCAACGCCGGCACCATCCCGGACCGCGGCATGTTCGGCGTCTTTCTCGTCGGCGCCGATGACAAGGCGCCCCGCCGCGTCGGCGAGTTGGACGAGGAGATGGTCTACGAGTCCCGCGTCGGCGATGTGTTCACCCTCGGCGCGTCGTCGTGGCGCATCGAGAACATCACCCGCGACCAGGTCCAGGTCTCGCCCGCGCCGGGCCACACCGGCCGGCTGCCGTTCTGGACCGGCGACGGGCTCGGCCGGCCGTATGAGTTGGGCAAGGCGGTGGGGGCGTTTCGTCGAGAAGCGAAAAGCTCCTTGGACAAGAGCCTGGACGAGCGGGCCCGCAGCAACCTGCTGCAATACCTCGAGGAGCAGGAGGAGGCCACCGGCATCCTGCCCGACGAGAGGACGCTGGTGCTCGAGCGCTTCACCGACGAGTTGGGGGACTGGCGCGTGGTGCTGCACACTCCCTTCGGCAAAGGGGTCAACGCGGCGTGGGCGCTGGCAACCGGCTGGCGGGTCGCGCAGGAGACCGGGATGGACGCGCAGGCGGTGGCGGGCGACGACGGCATCGTGCTGCGCCTGCCGCAAGGTGACAAGGAACCCGACGGGGCGATCTTCCAATTCGACGCGGACGAGATCGCGGACATCGTCACCGAGCAGGTGGGCAACTCCGCCCTGTTCGCCTCCCGGTTCCGGGAGTGCGCGGCCCGCGCCCTGCTGCTGCCGCGTCGCAATCCCGGCAAGCGCGCGCCCCTGTGGCAGCAGCGGCAGCGCGCCGAGCAATTGCTGGATGTGGCCCGCAACTACCCGTCGTTTCCCATCATCTTGGAGACCGTGCGCGAATGCCTCCAGGACGTCTACGACCTGCCGGCGCTGCAGGAGGTGATGCGCGACATCAACACGCGCCGGGTGCGCATCGCTGAGGTGACCACCGACCAGCCGAGCCCGTTCGCGTCGTCGCTGCTGTTCAACTACACCGGCGCGTTCATGTACGAGGGCGACACCCCGCTCGCCGAGAAGCGGGCCGCGGCGCTCTCGCTCGACCCGTCGCTGTTGGCCAAGCTGCTGGGCACCGTCGAGCTGCGCGAGTTGTTGGACGCGGACATCATCGCCGAGGTCGACGCGTCGCTGCGCCGGGTGGGCCGCGCCGAGACGAGCGAGCAGTTCGCCGACACCCTGCGCATCGTGGGGCCTGTGCCTATCGACGACCTCCCCACCTACACCTCAGTCCCCCTGGAGTCATTGGAGCAGGCGTTGGGGGCGCGCATGATGCGGGTGCGCATCGGCGGTCGCGAGCACGTCGCCCAGGTGCTCGACGCACCGCTTCTTCGCGACGGCCTCGGGGTGCCCGTCCCGCCAGGCGTCGCCGCCCAGGTGCAGACCATCCCGGACGCGCTGGCCCAGCTGGTCGGCCGTTGGGTGCGCACCCGCGGGCCGTTTGTGTTGCGTGATCTGGCGGACGCCTTCGGGCTCGCGGTGGGGGCGGCGCACGCCGCGCTGCAGCCGCTGGTGGACAAGGACAAGGTGATCCCGGGCCGCTACCGGCAGGGCATCGACGAGGAAGAGTACGTCGCCGCCGAGGTGCTGCGCATCATCCGCACCCGCTCGCTGGCGGCGGCGCGCGCGCAAACGAGGCCGGTGTCGCAGTCCGCCTACGGCAGGTTCTTGCCGGCGTGGTCGAACGTCGCCCCGGTGGGGGTCACGCCCGCGCTGCGGGGCACCGACGGGGTCTACTCGGTGCTCGAGCAGCTCGCCGGGGTGCGGTTGCCCGCCAGCGCGTGGGAGTCGCACATCCTGCCGGCCCGGCTCGGTGACTACTCGCCGGTGATGCTCGACGAGCTGACCGCCTCCGGCGAGATCGCCATCGTGGGCGCCGGCAAGGCGGGGGCGCGCGACCCGTGGATCATGCTGCTGCCCGCCGACTACGCCGCCCAGCTCGCCCCGCAGGTCGACGAGCCCATGCTGTCGCTCACCCAGTCCCAGGTGATGGAGAAGGTGCGCGGCGGGGGTGGGTTCCTGTTCACCGACCTGCTCGAGCCGACCACCACGACCGAGGACCTGCGCGAGGCCATGTGGGATCTGGTCGAGGCCGGCTTCCTCGCCCCCGATTCCTTCGCCCCGATCCGGGCGCGGCTGGCGGGCGGGAAGGTGGCGCATCGGGCGCGGCGGAGGCCGTCGCGAAGCAGGGTGCGCTCGGGGCGGACCTCCTTCGCCTCGGCGGTGCCGCCCGACATGGTGGGTCGTTGGTCGCTCACGCCCACGCCTGACGACGACGCCACCCGCCGATCGGTCGCTTTAGGGGAGTCGCTGCTGGACCGGTACGGCGTGGTCACCCGCGGCTCGGTTGTCGCCGAGGACATCCTCGGCGGGTTCGCGCTGGCCTACAAGACGCTGTCCGGGTTCGAGGCGTCCGGCAAGGCGATGCGCGGCTACCTCGTCGAAGGGCTCGGCGCCTCGCAGTTTTCCACCCCGGCGACCATCGACCGGCTGCGTGGACACCAGGACACCGACGACGTGGTCGGCTGGCTCTCAGGCGCCCGCGAGCCGCACGTGCACGTGCTCGCCGCCACCGATCCGGCGAACCCGTACGGGGCGGCGCTGCCGTGGCCGGCGCAGGGCCCGACCCGCTCGGCGGGTGCGATGGTGGTGTTGGTGGATGGGCTTTTGGCCGCCCACGTCACCCGCGGCGGCAAGACCATGACCACCTTCTTCGACACCTTCCCGGACGGGGTTGGCGATCCCATGCCGCTGGTCATCGATGCGCTGACCCAAACGGTGCGGACGGGCCGGATGCAACCGTTGGGCGTGGAGAAGCTCAACGGCGGGCCGGCGTTCTCGCTCAAGGAGTTCGGCGCGACCGTCACCCACAAGGGCGTGAAGATCGGCGGGCGCGCATCGGCACCGCCGAAGCGGCGCGGTCGCAGCGTGGCGGAAGCGTTAGGGGAGCTCGACTACGCCCGCGGCCCGGCGGACGGGCTGAGCTTCGACGACTAACCGTCGAGACAACGAGGCGTTCAACGAGCTCATGGCTCGCGTGAATGTGGCGGGTGCCCGCGCGCAGCAGTTTTCTTCCCCCTCTCCGACTCGCTCGATCTAAACCCAGCGAAATAGTCGTAGCGAATTGCCCAAATCCTGAGATTCGCTACGACCATTTCGCTGGAAACTGCGCGGAGGGGATGGTGTAGGGCCTAGCGTGTACGCTTTCGCCCATGCCTGAAGGGGATTCGGTTTATCAGCTCTCGAAGCGGCTGCAGTGGATGCAAAACCGTGAGGTCACAGCCACGAGCATCCGCGTGCCGCGCTACGCCACCGTCGACTTCACGGGCATGACGTGCGAGCGCGTCTGGCCGTACGGCAAGCACCTATTCATGGAGTTCGCCAAAGACGGCCGCCAGGCGCAGATCCTGCACACACACCTGAAAATGGAGGGCACTTGGTCGATGCACCGCGCCGGCACGCGCTGGAAAAAGCCTGGTCATGCGGCTCGCGTGGTGCTTTCGCTTGACGACGACCCCAGCCCCGACATCGAACTCGTCGGCTTCTGGCTCGGCCTCGTCCGAGTCTTCCCGGCCCGGGAGTACGCGCAGGAGATGGGGTATCTCGGCCCGGACCTGCTTGCCCCAGACTTCGACCTTGATGAGGCGGTCAGACGCATCGAAGCGGAGCCGGACCGCGAGATCGGCCGCGCCCTGCTGGACCAGCGGAAACTCTCCGGCATCGGCAACGAGTACCGCGCGGAGATCAACTTCCTGGCGGGAACTCATCCAAGAGAGTTGGTGCGTGACGTGGACGTCGAAAAGCATGTGCGGCTGGCAAGGCGCTTGATGTGGGCGAATAAAGACGCCCCCGTCCGCGTGACCACAGGAATCAAGCGGGCGGGGGAGACGAGTTACGTGTTCGGCCGCAACAACAAGCCGTGCAGACGGTGCGGCACATTGATCACCAAGGGCTTCCTCGGCGGGGAGGGAGATCTGGAGCGGGTTATTTGGTGGTGTCCGCGGTGCCAGCCTGAGCCTTGATATATTTCGAGGTGAAAAGAGGGGGAGTGATGGTTAACTTTGATTTCTTAGGTGAGAAAAGGCCGTGGAGCAAGCAGGAGATTAACGAACTGGGGGAGTACTTCGCGGGAGGGGCGGAGATTCCGACCGAAGCTGCAGAAATGATCTACTGGCATGACGAGTTGGCCCGGCACACAGCTGCATCGTGCGAAGATTTTGCAAAGCAACTTTTCGGTGGAGAAGGCCAGCGTCCGGACATCGTCAGCGCCTACCGGGTGAAGTCGCAATCAACTATCGGTGACAAAATCCGGAGATCGAAAAGTGAGCCGGGTTCGAAGGTTCAGTTGGGCCGGATGTGGGATTTCTCTGGAGCGCGAATTACTGCCAACGTTCTCCACGACGATCTCCGCTACCTTGGGCACGAGCTTCGCCATCGATTGGTAGTGGAAGGGCATCGTGTCACTGAGCGAGATTACATCGCGCGTGCTCAGCCCGGTGGCTACCGCGCTCTCCACTTGATCATCCACTCAGCTGCGGGAATCGTTGAATTGCAACTGCGGTCTCTACTCCAATCCGAGTGGGCCAACGCCTTTGAAAAGCTGGCAGATAAGACTGGGCGTCGGATTCGTTATGAAAGCAACTATCGACCGGAAAATAGAGAGCTTGCCGAAGTCGCCGCTCACCTCGCGTATATTGCGAGAGACATTTACGACATGGAGCGGGCGCGAGCGGCGAGCAACCGGAAGAGCCAGGCTTCAATGAGAACTCTTGCGACTATACCTCCGGGGCTTCCGTTGAACCCGCGGTTGCATGAGTTGCGTTCACAATCGTTCGAAGCGCTGTCGCGATCTGAGGCTGTCGCTGGCGATCAGGCTTCGAGTACTCTGAGCCTCATTCAATCATTACGAGTTCTGTCGCAAAGCCTGAGCGCTTTCGAGCCTGATAGCGAGTGAAGAAAATGAAGCACTTTCTCATCGTGTTCAACCGGAAAACCGGAGAGCGCCGCATCAAGGAACACGCGGACTCGCGCGAAGCGATCAGGCAGCGTCTCGCCGAGGAGCAGTCCAACGAGAACCCTGATGTCGAAATCGTGGTGATCGGGTCACCCTCACTCGAAGATTTGAAGGTCACTCACTCTAGATACTTCCGGGTTGATGAGCTCCCCGATTTCGCTGAATATTGGACCAGAAGCGAGAGGGTTTCCTAGAACGTAAAAGGCAGCCGTCACATCTGTGAACGGCTGCCTCGGAATGTGTTTTCTTACGCAGATGGATCCGCGTTCTTTTCCCGCACCGCACGGCGGATGAAGAACACCAGGAACCCGAGGATGATCAGCAGCA
>ERZ1029878.107-NODE-107-length-18248-cov-53.511515_pt1 | contig 18248 bp, 16 predicted proteins | sample MGYA00519234_ERZ1029878 | MGnify/ENA primary metagenome ERZ1029878 (study PRJEB33666, sample SAMEA4610928) | skin metagenome | biome: Human-associated habitat; feature: Malodor aspect; material: skin | place: Philippines | collected 2015-08 ... | reverse complement strand
AGCACCAGTTGTCGTCGTCACGCTCTGCCTCGCCGTCGTCGGTGAGGTGATCCATACGGTAGTGCGCACCGCAGGACTCGTCGCGGTCGAGCGCGTCGACGCACATGAGCTCGCCCAGGTTGATGTAGTCGACGAGGCGGAGCGCAGCCTCGAGCGTCTGGTTCATGTCGTTCGGGGAACCCGGGATGTTGATGTTGGTCCAGAAGTCGTCGCGCAGGGCGCGGATCTTCTTGATGCCCTCCTCCAGGCCCTCGACGGTGCGGGACACACCGCAGTGCTCGTAGAGGATGTCACCCAGCTTCTCGTGGAAGTACTCCGGACCGTGCGGATCCGGGCCGTTGATCGACATGATGCGCTCGATACGGTCGGTGACCGCCGCGACGACGTCCTGCGCCTCGCGGGAATCCTCCGCCAGCTTCTCCTCACCGAGGTGGTCGGCGAGGTAGTTCGGCACCGTGAACGGCAGGGTGAACCAGCCGTCGACGGACGCGGACAGCAGCGAGTTCGCACCCAGGCGGTTCGCGCCGTGGTAGGTCCAGGAGCACTCGCCGGCGGCGAACAGGCCGTCAATCGAGGTCATCTCGTTGAAGTCGGTCCACAGGCCGCCCATGGTGAAGTGGACGGTCGGGGCAATACGCATCGGAGCCTTGTACGGGTCCTCACCGGTGGAGTCCTCGTACATCTCGAACAGGTTCGAGTAACGCTCGCGGATCGTGTCCTCGCCGAGACGCTCGATCGCGTCGGAGAAGTCCAGGTACGCCGAGTTGTGCAGCGGGCCCACGCCGTAGCCGGCGTTGAGCTGCTGGGAGATCGCACGCGATGCAACGTCGCGCGGCACCAGGTTGCCGAAGGCCGGGTAGCGGCGCTCCAGGAAGTAGTCGCGCTCCTCCTCCGGGATGGTGTTCGGGTCGCGGTCGTCGCCCTTTTCCTTCGGGGTCCAGATGCGGCCGTCGTTACGCAGCGACTCGGACATCAGCGTCGTCTTCGCCTGCCACTTCGCGTTGACCGGAAGGCCGGTCGGGTGGAACTGCACGAAGCACGGGGACGCGAGGTAGGCGCCACGCTCGTACGCGCGCATCATGGCGGACGAGTTGGAGTTCTTCGCCAGCGTCGTCTTGTGGTACACGTTGCCGTACCCGCCGGTAGCGAGGATGACGGCGTGACCGGTAAACGGCGCGATCTCACCGTTGATCAGGTTACGGGTGACAATGCCTTCGCAGTGCTTCTTGCCGTCCTTTTCGGTGATGATCAGATCCATCAGGTCGTGGTGGGTGAAGATCTCCACGTTGCCCAGGTGGATCTGGCGCTGCAGCGCAGACGCGGTGGACAGCTGCAGCTGCTGGCCTGTTTGGCCGCGGGTGTAGTAGGTGCGGGAGACCTGCACGCCGCCGAAGGAGCGGGTGGCCAGGGTACCGCCGTACTCGCGGGCGAACGGAGCGCCGATGGCGTTCATGTGGTCGATCACGCGGACCGACTCGATGGCCAGGCGCCAGCAGTCGGACTCGCGGCAGCGGTAGTCGCCACCCTTCACGGTGTCCTTGGTGTGGCGGTAGGCGCCGTCGTTATCCACCTTCTTGCCGCGGGCGGAGTTCACGCCGCCCTGGGCTGCAATGGAGTGCGCACGGCGCGGTGCGTCGTGGTAGGTGAAGGACTTGACGTTGTAGCCCAGCTCGCCAAGAGCTGCGGCTGCAGCACCACCGGACAGGCCGGTGCCGACGACGAGAACGGTGAACTTGCGGCGGTTCAGCGGCGAGACCAGGTTCATGTGGTCCTTGTGGTGCTGCCACATGTCCTTCATGCGAACTTCGTCGCGGTTCGGCTCAGCAGAGTCGAGGATCTCGCCCGGGGTCACACCTGCGGCGGCGGACTCCGGCTGGCGGAACGCCTGCGGCTGAGATGTGGCGGCAGCCGTGGTCTCGGTAGACGCCTGCTCGCCGTGGGAACCCTGATTCGAGGAAATAGAGGTAGTCATAAATATTTCTCCTATTTAGCCGTTACCGGGCGAAGTCCGGGACCCAGCCGGCCGCCAGCGCGATCGGCATGATGACGTTTCCGGCGACGACGATGAACGGGAGGATGTACGCGAGCACGATCATCAGGCCCTCGCCGCGCTTGCCCAACCAGCCGAGGTCGGACACGGCGAGGTAGATGCCGTGGGTCAGGTGCAGCAGCAGCGCCAAGTTAGCGACGACGTAGATCAGCGTGACCCACCAGCGCCCCGGGGCGAAGGTGGCCAACAGATTGTTGCGCACCGCACCGTGGACGAACTCGTCGGAGGCGACCGCCTCGCCGAGGGTGAGGTCCAGGATGTGGAACACGATGAACAGCAGCAGGATGATGCCGGTGACCAGCATCGCGCGGGTAGCGGTGGACTGCCAGCCGCCCATCAGATTCGTGCGCTTGAAGCGGCCGCGGGACGTGTTCGAGCGTGCACGCAGCGCGAACGCACCCCAGACGTGGAGCACGAGGCAGACGAGCAGCACGATGCGGACGATCCACAGGAAGCCCTCGCGCGGGAACAGCGGCTCGCCGATCGTGCGGAGGAACTCGCCGTAGTCGTCGATCGGCGCGGAGCCGTCGGCAGCCAGCGGCATAAAGATCTTCAGGTTGCCCACCATGTGGCCGAGCACGAAGAGACCGAAGATGAGGCCGGTGATGGCCATGGTCAGCTTGATGGCCCATGTCGGGAAGGACGGCCGCTCGCGCAGCGGCTTCTCAGTAATTTTTCCGTGACGAATGGCTTCACGGTCTGCGTTTTGTACAGTCATGGCACCTCCAGTGTCGCTAATACTCTATGAGACGTTGGACGCTTCCACACACTCAAATCGCAGGCCCGTACGTGTTTTGCCAAGTTTCAACCGCGACTTGACCCCTCTCCCCAGTACGCTCGCTTGATGTGACCTTTCTCACTGGAGATCAAATATGGCGGATATCCAACAGTTTTTACCCCTTTAAGTGTCAATCTTTGGTTGGTTAGTTTCACCTAACTGCCGGCTCCGGCCGAAGTCGGTACGCTGGTGCCCATGGCTATTGATAAGAACACCGAAAACTCCGCTACCCGCCAGATCGACGCCCCCGCGGCCGCGATCTTCGACATCCTTTCCAACCCGCAGCGCCACGCCGAGACCGACGACTCCGGCATGGTCGTCTCCGCTGACCAGGGCGAGCGCCTGAAGGAGGTTGGCGACACCTTCACCATGAACATGACCAAGGAAGACGGCGACTACCAGACCGTCAACGAGGTCTTCGCCCTCCAGCCGGACCGCATCATCGGCTGGAAGAACCTGGAAAACACCACCGCAGAGGTCAAGGTCGGCGCGAAGTGGCTCTACGAGCTCGAGCCGGTCGACGCCGACAACACCACCGTGAAGCTGACCTACCAGCGCGACGAGCTGGAGGAGAACCTGCTGTCCATGTCCGAGAACTTCGACGACGAGTTCCTGGCCAAGTCCCTCGACTCCCTCGCCGCAGCTGTCGCGGGCACCGACAACCCGACCCAGAAGCACTAGTCGCTTAACGACGACTCAACGCGGCGCCCCGCCTGACGGGGCGCCGCGTTCTGATTTTTGCGGATCGTCTAGTGGTTACTAGACGATCCGCACCCAACATGAAAAAAGGGGCGCGACCGAACCGGTCGCGCCCCTTTTGCGTCGATCAATTAGAGGTTGATCATGTGGCCCTCGACGCCGTGGGAGATCTCCTTGAGCACCTCCGACAGGGTCGGGTGAATGTGGATGGAGCGTGCGATCTCACCTGCGGTCAGATCGAAGCGCTGCGCGAGGACGACCTCCGGTATGAGCTCGGAGACGTTCGCGCCGACCAGGTGGGCGCCGAGGATCTCGCCGAACTCGGCGTCCGCGATGAGCTTGCCGAAGCCGGCGGTCTCCGCTAGGCCGACTGCCTTGCCGTTCGCAGAGAACGGGAAGGTGGCTACCTTGATGTCCTTGTCCGGCCACTTCTCCTTCGCCTGCTCCTCGGTGTAGCCCATGGAGGCGACCTGCGGGTTGCAGAAGGTGGCGCGCGGGGTCATCATGTAGTCCTCGATTTCGAGGGTCTCCTCGTCCGCGATGGTCTCGGCGGCGATGATGCCCTGGGCCTCAGCCACGTGGGCGAGCTGGAGCTTCGCGGTGACGTCGCCGATGGCGTAGATGCCGTCGACGTTGGTGCGCATGCGCTCGTCGATAGCGATGGCGCCACGGTCGGTGAGCTCCACGCCAGTGTTCTCCAGGCCGTAGCCCTCGGTGCGCGGGGCGAAGCCCACGGAAATCATCACACGGTCCGCGGTGAGGGTCTGAACGTCGTCGGAGCCGTTCTTCTTCACGTCGACCTCGACGGAATCGCCGTTGTCCCGCACCTCGGTGGTGGCGTGGCCGGTCAGCAGCTTCACGCCGAGCTTCTTGTAGGCCTTGGCAATCTCCTTGGAAACGTCCTTGTCCTCGTTCGGCAGGACGCGGTCCATATACTCGATGACCGTGACGTCCACGCCGTAGTTAGACAGCACGTACGCGAACTCCATGCCGATCGCGCCAGCGCCGACGATGACCATCTTCTCCGGAGCCTCCGGGTTGAGGATCTGCTCTTCGTAGGAGACGACGTTCTCGGAAAGTTCGATGCCCGGCAGGGTGCGCACGACAGCGCCGGTGGCGATGATGCAGTCGTCGAAGGTGACGGTCATGCCCTTGTCGTCACCTTCGGTGATCTCGATGGTCTTCGCGTCCTTGAACGAGCCCAGGCCGTTGATCTCCTGGATCTTGTTCTTCTTCATCAGGTAGTGCACGCCGCCGACGATCTTCTCCGAGACCTTGCGGGAGCGCTTGTGGGCGTCGGTGTAGTCGAATTCCACGTCACCCTTGATGCCGAAAGTTTTCGCGTCGTGGTTGAAGATCTCCGCAACCTCTGCGTTTTTAATCAGCGACTTCGACGGGATGCAGCCCACGTTCAGGCACACACCGCCCCAGTACTGCTTCTCGATGACAGCCACTTTCTTACCAAGCTGAGCTGCACGGATGGCGGCAACGTAGCCACCGGGGCCCGCGCCGAGGACAACAACGTCAAAATGTTCTTTACTCACGGTTCATATGGTACGTGTCCGTCTGGCAAAATGTGGCGGAGGTTCTCCCATAGTTTTCAGGAAAGCGAGTTCAGTCCAGTGAAACTCACCCGTCCGGCGATCGCCGTCGCTGCCGCGGCCCTTGTCGCGGCAGGCTCGATTCCCGTCGTCCACCACGTCTCCGCCTCAGGCGAGGACGCTCCCGCCGTGCTGAGCGCGGCGCAGTCCACGGTGCAGTCGTCGCTGCCGGAGGCGACGACCGAAACCACCGCGTCGACCGAGCCCTCCCCTAGCGAAACCACCACTTCGGGGGAGACGACGACTTCGGTGCCGGAGTCGTCGACAAGCGTTGCGACGACCGAACCTGCCCCCGAAGGGGCCAGCAAGCCGATCCCCGAGAACGCGGACCTGACCGTCGACGACGCCGACAACACCTCCGGCGCCACCGGCAACACGGTCCTCGAACTGGGCGACGCGCCGAGGGCCATGGGCGGCAAGAACCAGCGTTGGGTCGGCATCCTCCAACGCGCGCAATCGCAGTGGCCGAACGCCGCGGTTCGCGTGCACTCCGAATCGATGGGCCGCGACATCCCGGTCGCCGTCTTCTTCGCGCAGGACGCACAGGGCAAGCGAGTGGACAACGCGCCGACGGTCTACCTGCTCAACGGCGCAGGCGGCTCCGAGCAGGACACCGACTGGGTCTCACAGTCGTACAAGGAGCTCTACGAAACGTACGGCCATGCCGGCGCAAACGTGGTCATCCCGATGGAGGGCGCGTTTTCCTACTACGTCGACTGGGCTGCTGAGCCGCCGGTGGAGGAAGGCCACCTCTTCTACAAGGGCAAGCAGATGTGGTCGACGTTCCTTGCCGACGAACTGCCGAACGCCATCGAGCCGTACATGAACGCCGACCGCGAGCGCCGCGGCATCGCCGGCCTGTCGATGGCGGCGACGTCGGTGCTGCTGCTCGCTGAGCACAACCCGGGCTTCTACGACGCCGTCGGCTCCTTCTCCGGCTGCGCAGCGACGTCCACGCCGATCCCGAACTTCTTCGTCCAGCTCACCGTCGACCGCGGCGCGCCGGGCAAGATGACGCCGGAGCACATCTTCGGCCCGATGGGTTCCGACTACAACCGCCACTACGACGCGTTGGTCAACGCGCCGAAGCTGGCCGGCACGGGCACGAAGCTCTACGTCTCCACCGGCACCGGCCTGGCGGCTGAGACGGATATGCCGGGCACGCTAGCGAAGCGCTTCGAGGACGCCGGCCTGAACTCGTCCGACGCGTTTATCAAGGGCTCCGCAAATGCAGCGACGCTCATCCTTGAAGGCGGTGCGATCGAGGCCGCTATGAACTCCTGCACCCACGACCTGCTGGTCAAGCTGCGCGCAAACGGCGCGGAAGTCGAGCACGCCGAGCTGCGCAACGTGGGCACCCACGCGTGGCCAGTGTGGCGCGACGACCTGAAGAAGTCCTACGACACCGTGTTCAAGTCCGCACTGGGCCTGTAACGCGGATATGAAAAAGGGGCGCCGAGTGCGCCCCTTTTTTGCTGTCCTGGTTAGAACATGCCCAGGCCGTAGGCGATTGTCGACGACATCGACGAGCCGGTGTGGATGAGGTAGCCCAGTGCCTCGTTGATCTGCAGCTGGATGGTCTCGATCGGGTTCATGGCGGTTTCCTTTCAGAACGTACAACTGCTGTAACAATAACCACAGCTTTAACGTATGTAACGTACAATGACGCTTCGAATGTCGTCAGACAGCATAACTTCGTTACAGAAACGGGACTTTATGAAGTCGTTGAAGAAAGCAGCACTTGCCGCGCTGACCGCACTCACCGTCGCCTGCGGCACCACCCCAGCCGTCGCTCAGCCCGCCGGCGTGGTCAAAAGCTGGAACGCGCCCGCCACCCCGCCGATCTCGCCGGCCACCGGCCAGCCACAGAAGTGGGTCGAGCAGGTCGACCACAACAACGTGTTGTCGTACAACGTCTACTCGCCGTCGATGCGACGCGACATCCCTGTTGCCGTCATCCCGGCCACGGATCGCGCCGGCAAGCGCGTGTCGGGCGCACCGACGCTGTACCTGCTCAACGGCGCCGGCGGCGCGGAGCAGAACCAGGACTGGCTGACCCTGCACACCACGAAGGACTATTTCAAGGGAAAGCGCGTCAACGTGGTCATCCCGCAGGCCGGCGCGTTTTCCTACTACACTGACTGGGTCGCCCCCAACGTGCGCTCCATGTATCTGAACGGCCCGCAGAAGTGGGAGACCTTCCTCACCCGCGAGTTACCCGGCCCGATCGAGCGGACCCTTCGCGCGAACAACAACCGCGCGATCGCTGGCTTTTCCATGTCCGGCACCTCCGCGCTCGTGCTGCCGGAGCACAACCCGGGCATGTACAGGGCGGCGGCGTCGTTTTCCGGCTGCGCGGCAACGTCCACCCCGGCCGGCTACAACTTCGCGCGCTTGACCGTCAACCGCGCCGCCGGTGTGCCGGACTTCCAGACCGTCACCCCAGAGATGATGTGGGGTCCGATGGGCGGCAAGTACAACCGCTGGAACGACGCCCTGCTGAACGCGGAGAAACTGCGCGGCACAAGACTCTACGTCTCCTCCGGCACCGGCCTGGCCGGCCGCCCGGACCAGGTGAGCTACCTGCTCGGCATCGGCGCCCCGGAACCGGCCGCGCACCTCGGCGCGGCAACGCTGCAGATCGAAGGCGGCGTGATCGAAGCCGCGATCAACTCCTGCACCCACGACTTGAAGGCCAAGCTCGACGGCCTCAAGATCCCGGCGCACTTCGAACTCCGCAACGTGGGCACCCACTCCTGGCCGTACTGGCGCGACGACCTGGATAAGGCCTGGCGCACCACGATCGCACCGGCACTCGGGGTCTAGGGGCACCCAGGGGTAGACTTCCCCGCGATGAGAAACCTCCGACTGCGCTCCACCCCTATCCCCGGCACCCGCGACCGCTACACGGGCGTGGAGTTCAACTTGGGGTTCCACGTCACGCACTACGACCTGGACTTCCACTACATCGTGGGCCCGAACCGTCTCAATGCGACGGCGACGCTGACGATGACCACGTGGCGCGCGCTGAACCACCTGACGCTGGATATGGCGCAGGGGTTGGCGGCGCGGCGCGTGGAGTCGTCGTTAAGCATCGGCGTGAAGCGCTTCCGCCAGTCCGGCGGGAAACTGCGCATCACGTTCAACGAGGAAATCCCGGTGGACACCGAGTTCACGCTCACCATCCGCTACGGCGGCAACCCGCGCCCGCGGCGCACCGCGTGGGGCGAACTCGGCTGGGAGGAACTGGACAACGGCGCGCTGACCGCGAACCAGCCCAACGGCGCGCCGACGTGGTTTCCTTGCGACGACACCCCGGACGAGAAAGCGACGTACAACTTCCGCGTGCGCACCGACCGGGATTACACGGCGGTGACGAACACCACCTCGCGGCCGATGCCGACGTACCTGGCGACGATCCAGGTCGGCCAGTTCCGCCACGTCTCGCTCGGGCGCAACACGTCGGCGTGGCTGCCCGGCCCAAACGTAGGCGACCTGGCGAAACAGCAGGCTATGCTCGATTACTTCGAGACCGTCTTCGGCCCCTACCCGTTCGAGGACTACCAGGTGGTCGTGCACGAAGACCCGCTGGAGATCCCGCTCGAGGCGCAGGGGCTGTCGATTTTCGGCGTGAACCACCTGCACAACAACGAGCGGCTGATCGCGCACGAGTTGGCGCACCAGTGGTTCGGCAACTCGCTGGGCATTGCGCAGTGGGAGGACATCTGGCTCAACGAGGGCTTCGCCTGCTACGCGGAGTGGCTGTGGGCGGATTTCGCGGGCCAGAAACCGGTCGACGCCTCCGTGCGCGAGCACTACGCCAAGATCACCCCGATGCGGTTCACGCTCGCGGATCCGGGCCCGCGCGACATGTTCGACGACCGCGTGTACAAGCGCGGCGCGATCACGCTGCATGCTTTACGACGATCCGTCGGCGACGAGACCTTCTTTAACGCCGTACGCGATTACGTGGCGACGAACGCACACGGCGTCGTGGAAACCTTCGACCTCGTCAACGCGTTCAAGCGTCACGGTGCGGACATCTCGCCGATCTTGGAGGCGTGGACGCAGCAGCCTGAACTCCCGGTGTGCCCGTGAAGCACCTGTCGCTGGCGACGGTGTTCGCCGCGGTCAGCGGGCTGGTCGTCGTCTGGGTCGCCGGCTGGGCGCTCGACGTGGAGACCAGCTACCGCTACTTCCTCGCCTATTGGGGGTTGTTTTTCGCCTGCACGGGAGTGATCGACGGGATCACGCACGAAACGACCCGCGCCGTCGCCGCGTCGCGAACCGACGGCAAACAGGGGCGGGCGAACCCGTGGCGGCTCGGCGCGGCGCTCGGCGGCGTGGCACTCGCGCTGGTTGCGGTGTGCGGTCTGTTCTTCATGGGCGCGATCGTCCCGCCCGACCCGTCGGCGGCGACGGCGCTGCTCGCGTTCGGCCTGCTGTCCTATGCGTTCCAGGCGGTGCTTTCCGGGGTGCTCTCCGGCGCGGGTCTGTGGAGCCGCTACGCCGCGCTGGTGGCGTTGGATTCCGGCGTGCGCCTCGTGCTCGCGCTGCTCACGCTCGCGCTTGGCGGGGGGTTGCGCGAGTTTCTGCTCATCACCGTCATCGGCGCGCTGAGCTGGATTGCAATCCTCGCCGCCGCCCCGGTGCGCGTCACCCTCGACGTCGACCGCGCCACGTTCGTCCGCCGCGTCGTGTCCGCCATGGCCGCCTCCGGCGCCTCCGCCGCGCTCATTACCGGGTTTCCCACCGCCGTGAGCGCCGCGTTTCCCGACGACCCGGAAACATCGCTCGCCGTCGCCGCCATCGCGAACGCCGTGATGCTCACGCGCGCGCCTGTGCTCATGCCGCTGCAGCGTTTTCAGTCGGCGTTGGTGGTGCGGTTCGTCGAGAAGCGGGAGCGCATTTACGCAGCGCTGGCCGCCCCGATCGGTGCGGTGCTCACGCTCGGTGTGGTCGGGTTCGCGGCGGCGTGGCTGATCGGTCCGTGGATTCTGCGGCTCGCGTTCAAACCGGAATTGTTCGTCGCCGGCCTCACGCTTGGCCTGCTCACGTTCGCGTCGGCGTTTATGGGCATGCTCATGATCACCGGCGTGGCAGTGCTGGCGCTGGAAAAGCACGCGTTTTATGTCGCGGGGTGGGTCGTCGCTACGCTCACCGCGTTCGCCGTGCTCTTTCTCGCGCCGTGGGGTGTGGCCACCGCCGTTATCGTCGCGCTGTTCGCCGGCCCGATCGCCGGTGCACTCGTCCACCTCGCCGGCCTTGTAAGGTAGCCGGATATGGAGTCTTTGCTGGTCACCGGCGGCGCCGGTTTCATCGGGTCGAACTTCGCGCGCATGGCGTCCGAGCGCTACCGCGTAATCGTCGTGGACAAACTCACCTACGCCGGCAACCGCGCGAACGTGCCGGAGGGCGTCGAGTTCGTCGAGGGGGACATCTGCGAGCAGTCGCTTATCGACGACCTCGTCAACCGCACCGACGCCACCATCCACTTCGCCGCCGAATCGCACAACGACAACTCGCTGCGGGACCCGTCCGCGTTCGTGCAGTCCAACGTCGTGGGCACGTTCACGCTGCTCGAGGCGGTGCGCAAGTTTGAAAAGCGCCTGCACCACATCTCCACCGACGAGGTCTTCGGCGACTTAGAACTCGGCGGCACCGACGCGTTTACCGAGACCACGCCGTACAACCCGTCCTCGCCGTATTCCGCGACAAAGGCCGGCTCCGACCACCTCGTGCGCGCCTGGGTGCGCTCGTTTGGCATCAACGCGACGATCTCGAACTGCTCCAACAACTACGGCCCGTACCAGCACGTGGAGAAGTTCATCCCCCGCCAGATCACCAACATCCTGACCGGCGAACCGGCGAAACTGTACGGCACCGGCGCGCAGGTGCGCGACTGGATCCACGTCGACGACCACAACGACGCCGTGCTCGCCATCCTGGAACGCGGCCGGACCGGCGAGACCTACAACATCGGCGCTGACCAGCCGCACACGACAAACAAACAGGTCATCGAGAAAATCTGCGACATCATGGGCGGCGACTACGTCCACGTCAACGACCGCCCCGGCCACGACCAGCGCTACACCATGGACGCCACAAAAATCCGGCGCGAACTCGGCTGGGCGCCGACGCGCGACTTTGAAACCGGGCTGCGCGAGACCATTGCGTGGTACCGCGATAACCGGGAATGGTGGCGGGGCGATAAGGGTGTCGTCGAGAAGCAATATGCGGAAAGGGGCCAGTAATGATCGCAGGGTTGAAAGTCCACGACCTGACACTGCACGAGGACAACCGCGGCTGGTTCAAGGAGAACTGGGCCGGCCAAGCGCTCGTGCCACGGCAGCAAAACGTCAGTTTCAACGCCCGGCGCGGCGCTACCCGTGGCATGCACGCGGAGCCGTGGGACAAGTGGGTCTCCGTCGCCTCCGGCCGGGTGTTCGGCGCGTGGGTGGACATGCGCGCCGGTTCCGCAACGTTTGGCGAGACGTTCACCTGCGAAATCGGCCCAGACACCGCGGTGTTCGTCCCGCGCGGGGTGGCCAACGGCTTCCAGGCGCTCGAGGACGACACGACGTACATCTACCTGGTCAACCAGCGCTACTCGCCCGGCGGCGCGTTCTGCTCATACAAGGAGATCGACTGGCCGCTCGAGCCGACCGAACTCTCCGCCGCCGACCAGGCGCATCCCATGCTTGCCGACGCCACCCCGCTGCCGCCCCGCCGCATCCTGGTCACCGGCGCGAACGGGCAGTTAGGCCGCGCGCTGCGCCAGATCTGGTCCGATAAGGAAGCCGTATTTTACGGCCGCGACGAGTTCGACATCACCGCGCCGCCGGAACTGGACTGGGGCGATTTCTGGGCGATCGTGAACTGCGCTGCCTACAACGACGTCAACGGCGCCGAGACCGACCGCGCCGCCGCCTGGTCCGTCAACGCCTCCGCCCCCGCCGCGCTGGCCCGGCTTGCCGACGACCACGATCTCACCTTCGTCCACGTCTCCTCCGATTACATCTTCGACGGCTCGATCGAGGTCCACGACGAAACCGAGGTGCCCTCGCCCCTGTCCGCCTACGGTGCGTCCAAGGCCGCCGGCGACACCGCCGCGCAGACGGCGCGCAAGCACTACGTTGTGCGCACGTCATGGGTGTTCGGCGACGGCGCGAACTTCATGGAGACGATGGCGCAACTGGCTGCCAAGGGGGTGTCGCCGAAGGTGGTGTCCGACCAGCGTGGCCGACCCACCGCCGCCGAAGACCTGGCCAAGGGCATCGCGCACCTGCTTTCCTCGGGTGCAGACTACGGCGTGTACAATATCACCTCCGACGGCGACACCGCCGGACGCGACGAGATCGCCATGGCCGTCTACATCGCCATGGGCGGCGACCCTTCCGACGTGCACCCGGTGACCACCGAGGAGTACGGTCTCGACGCCGCGGTACGCCCACGCGAGTCCACGCTGTCGCTGGACAAGATCAAGGCGACCGGGTTCGCGCCGTCGAATTGGCGGGCAGCACTCGCGCTGTACGTGGCCATGCGGTGACGTTTGCCACGAATACGTCCGTGGCTTTCGGGCCGTGCGGGCCTAAGAAATATCGAGTCTTTATCCCTCTCCCAGAAGTTCCCCGTGAAGGCCTTTTACTGTTTTTGATGGGTTTCGGTGGTGCGTTTAAGGACGCCGATCAAGCGATAGAGTTTTATAAGGCCTTCGACCGCACGGAGACCGGCACGGCCTTGAAGGTTTACGATCCGTTCCTACCTTTCTACGTGGCAGCTGGCGATGCCTGCCTCCGCGGCGGTAACACAACCGTTACCTGGCCGGAAACTGGCCCGAAGAAGACGCCGAGGCCCTGCAACCCAGCACCGTCCAAGCCGTCGGGCAACCAGCAGACCCCGGCGAAGCCCTCCACCGACACCCAGGCACCACGGATCAGGGAGCAGCCGCATTGGCGCCGCCGCTGGGTCTGCGGATCCCCGGTCTGGGATAGTGCCGCGTCGGCATCCGGCGACATAACACCCAACTTCCCACCTACATAACACTGTGGGAAGTTGGGTGTTATGTTGGGTGTTATGCTGCAGGACGACCTGACGGAGATTATCACCCAGCTCCGCACCATCGGCGCCGAAAGCTCCAGTGTGGAGGCAAAATCCGGGGTAGGGAGAGCCGTACTGGAAACACTCAGCGCATTCTCGAACCAGGGTGGCGGGGTTCTCATTGCCGGAATCAGCGAGTCCGACGGTTTTACCGCCGTGGCTGATTTCGATCCGAAGGCTGCACGCGATTCTTTGACAAGTTTCTGCGAGCAGCTCACTCCCCCAGTCAGGCCCGAGATTGCAGTGTTGCCCTTCGAGTCAGGCCAAGTCCTAGTCGCAGAGATCCAAGAAATGGAGCCTCGGGACAAACCCTGTTATGTCAGCGATCGCGGACTGTACAAAGGCAGCTATATCCGGACCGGAGAAAGTGAGCGCAGGCTCACCCCGTACGAAGTGGACCGGATCGTAGAAAACAAGGGGCAGCCGTCGTGGGATCGTGAACCTGTGACCGAAGCCTCGCTCGGCGATCTGGACGAAACCTTGCTTTCCCGCTATACGGAAAAACAGCAGGCTGCCCGTGAGAAAACGTTCGCAGACGGGGTGCCAACTGCATTGCACCGACTTCAGGTGCTCCGCGAGGACAAACCGACTCTCGCCTCACTGCTCACCATGGGCGACTACCCGCAGCAGTTTTACCCGCGCCTCGCGGTAACTTTCGCGCTCTACCCGGGCACCGGCAAAGGAGACGTGGCGGAAGGATTCCGGCTCCTAGACAGCGCAAGAATCACAGGCCCCATTCCCGAAATGGTTGAGGAAGGAGTGCGTCTAGTTGAGAAGAACATGCGCACCGCGGGTTTGATCGAAGGGGTATTCAGGAAAGATGTGCCTGACTACCCGCCGGTAGCTATCCGAGAAGCGCTGGTGAACGCCTTAATGCACCGCGACTACTCCCCCTCGGCCCTAGGCACTCCTGTCCAAATCGACATGTACGTGGACAGGCTCCAGATTTCTAACCCTGGTGGGCTTTTCGGTGGCGTGACCGCCGACAACCTCGGTCAACCAGGAGTATCCACCTCCAGGAACCAATTGCTGTCGACCTTCTTGGAAGACATGCAATACTCCGGCGGTGGCACGGTGGCGGAGAATCGCGGAACCGGGATTGCGGTTATGCGGTCCGCGACAGCGGACGCCCTGATGCCACCGCCTGAATTTTCCAACACGCTGACACACTTCACTGTGACCTTCCACAAGAGGAAGGTCGCGGCGGCGGAAACCCACGAAACCGCATACGAGCAGGTATCACGTCTGCTTCAAGAACGAGTTTCGTGGTCGACCACCGAACTCAAAGAAGCGACTGGCCTCAGCCGCACCGCGGTACAGAAGAGTCTGAACCAGCTTCTCCGTGAAGGAGCGGCGGAAGTGACTGAGCCGTTGAGAAGCCCTCGGCAGCGCTACAGGAAGACGAGATAAAAACGGTATAACACCCAACTTCCCACCTACATAACACTGTGGGAAGTTGGGTGTTATGTATGTGGGAAGCTGCTCCCCCGCCGGCGCCAACTACACTTCGCTTCCATGAAAGGCATCATTCTCGCGGGCGGTTCGGGCACGCGCCTGTACCCGATCACGCAGGGCATCTCGAAGCAGTTGATGCCGATTTACGACAAGCCGATGATCTACTACCCGCTGTCGACGCTGATCAGTGCGGGTATCCGCGAGATTTTGATCATCACCACGCCGGAGGACCGCTCCAATTTCGAGCGCTTGCTTAGCGACGGCTCCCACCTCGGCATCATGCTCCACTACGCCGAACAACCGAAGCCGGAAGGTTTGGCGCAAGCGTTTTTGATCGGCGAGGACTTCATTGGCGACGACTCCGTAGCGCTTGTGCTCGGCGACAACATCTTCGACGGCGCCGGCATCTCGCAGGCCCTCGGCCAGGTGCGCGACATCGCAGGCGGGGCGATCTTCGCCTACGAGGTCTCGGATCCGCAGCGCTATGGCGTCGTGGAGTTCGACGCCGCCGGCATCGCGCTGTCCATCGAGGAAAAACCGGACGCGCCGAAGTCGAACTTTGCGGTGGTGGGGCTGTATTTCTACGACAACGACGTGGTGGAGATCGCGAAGAGCATCGAACCCTCCGCGCGCGGAGAGTTGGAGATCACCTCCGTCAACGAGGCCTATTTAAACCGCGGCAACCTTAAAGTCCACCGCCTGCACCGCGGCGACGTGTGGCTGGACACCGGCACCATCGACTCGATGAGCGAGGCCAGCGCGTACGTCGAAGTGCTGCAAAAACGCACTGGCACCGTGATCGGCTCGCCGGAGGTCGCCGCCTACCGCGAGGGCTTCATCGACGCCCGCCAACTCGAGGCGCTCGGCGAACAGGTGCTCAAATCCGGCTACGGCCACTACCTCATCGACGCCGCAAGGGACTGACATGGCAACACTCGCAGCGCTGATCACCGTCTACCACGGCACCGACGCCGCCGACCTCGAGCGCGCCCTGGCTTCCCTACAGGCGCAGACGCGGCCGGCGGACGAGCTGGTCATTGTGGTGGACGGGCCGGTGGGAAAGGCGGTGGAGGGGGTCGTCGAGAAGCATGATGCGCGGGTGATTCGGCTACCGGAAAACGTGGGCGCGGGCCCGGCGTCGCAGGCCGGCTTGGAGGCAATCGGCGCCGACTACACCGCGCGGCTGGACTCCGACGACGCCGCGAAACCCGAGCGGTTCCAACGGCAGCTCGAGTACCTGGAGGCGCACCCGGGCGCCGGCGCGCTGGGCACCGCCGTCGAGGAGTTTTCGCGCACCCCGGGCGACACGGGGCGGGTGCGCACGCTGCCGGAGAACCCGCACGCGTACGCGAGGATGAACTCGCCGGTGAACAACCCGTCGGTGATGCTGCGCACCCGCGCCGTCAAGGACGCCGGGGGCTACCGGGACGTGCACTTCATGGAGGACTACGACCTCTACGCGCGGCTGATCGCCGGCGGGTGGCAGGTGCGCAACCTGCCGGAAGCGTTGACGGATTTCCAGGTCACCGACGCGCAGTTTTCGCGCCGCACCGGCCGTGAGATGTTCGCCGCCGAAGTACAGATGCAGCGCAACCTGGTCGCCTACGGGCTGATCTCGCGCCCGCGGGCTGTGTTCAACCTGGCTGCGCGGTCGGCGTACCGCATGCTTCCCACAGGGTTACTTAAGCGCGTGTACGCCGTGTTGTTCCACCGCGGGGAGTAACCTAACGTCCGACATGAGCGCATTTTCAGACACCTGGCTGATCGTGCCCTGCTACAACGAGGGCTCGGTCATTTTCGACGTGCTCTCGCACGCCCGCGCGACGTTTCCCAACATCGTCGCCGTCAACGACGGCTCGCGCGACGACTCCGCCGCGCAGATCCGCGCCGCCGGCGCCCACCTGGTCAACCACCCGGTGAACCTGGGCCAGGGCGCGGCGATCCAGACCGGCGTGGAGTACGCGCGCGCGCAACCCGGTGCGCAGTTCTTTGTTACCTTCGACGCCGACGGCCAGCACCAGGAAAAGGACGTGGTGCGGATGATCGAACGGTTGCGTTCTGAGCCGGTGGATATTCTCGTCGGCACGCGGTTTGCGGGGCAGGACAATTCGCAGGTGCCGTGGATCAAACGCATGGTGCTGAAAACGGTGGTGTTGCTCTCGCCGCGCACCCGCAAACTGGGGCTGACGGACGCGCACAACGGGCTGCGGGCGTTTAACAAGCGCGTCGCCGACGAGATGAACATCCGTATGAACGGGATGTCGCACGCTTCGGAGATCGTCAGCATGATCGACAAGCAGGGCTGGCGCGTGGACGAAGAACCGGTGGACATCCTCTACACCGAGTACTCCATGTCGAAGGGCCAGTCGCTGATCAACGGCGTGAACATCCTCGCCGACGGACTCGTTGCAAGGAGGTTGCCGTGATTCAGGCGTTGCTATTGGCCGCGATTGTGGCGTTGGCGTGGTTTTTCCTGGCGAATCGTCGAAAAGCGAACGCGAAAGCGTGGGTGAAGATCGGCTTCGCGATGATGGTCGTGGCCGCCGTGTGGGCGATCGTGCGCCCCGACGACGTGACGGTGCTAGCCAACTGGCTTGGCGTGGACCGCGGCACGGACTTGATGCTTTACGTGCTGGTCATCGCGTTTTTCTTTACGACGATCTCGACCTGGACCCGCTTCCGCGAACAGGAGTTGCGCTACGCGCGCCTCGCGCGTGCAGTCGCGCTGCAAAACGCCGAGGCGCCCGAAGACTAGAACCCGCGGCGGATCCACTCCTCCAGGTGCGGGGCTTCATCGCCGATGGTGGTGTGGTCGCCGTGGCCGGTGCGCACCACCGTCTCCGCCGGCAGGTCCAGCACGGACTTCTGCAGGGAGTGGATGATGGTATCGAAGGATGAGAACGACCGTCCCGTCGCGCCCGGGCCGCCCTGGAACAGGGTGTCGCCGGAGAACAACTCGCCGGCTTCCTCGGCGTAGATGACCACAGAGCCCGGCGAGTGCCCCGGGGTGGACATGACGCGTAGATCGGTGCCGGCGATGTTAAAGGTGGCGCCGTCGAGGAGTTGGCGGTAGTGCGCGTTCGGGTTCTGGCGCTGCCAGAGGAATCCGTCGGTGGGGTGCAGGTACACCGGGGCGTCGACAAGCCGTGACAGCTCCGGCGCGGCGTCGATGTGGTCGGAGTGACCGTGGGTGGCCAGAATGCCCTTGACGCGGCGGTCCCCCACTGCTTCGGCGATGGCTTCGGCGTTGTGGGCGGCGTCGATGATGTAGACCTCCGAATCGTCGCCGACGATCCAGACGTTGTTGTCCACCTCCCACTCGCCGCCGTCGAGTTTGAACAGGCCGGAAGTGACGACGTTATCGATGCGCATTAGAACTCCACCACGCTTCGCAGCACGTCGCCGCGCTTCATCTTCTCGAATGCTTGCTCAATATCTCCCACGCCGATGCGTTCGGAGACGAACTCGCCGAGCGGGAACCGGCCCTGCTTGTACAGTTCCACGTACGTCGGGAAGTCGCGCTCCGGCAGGCAGTCGCCGTACCAGGCCGGCTTGATGGACCCGC
>ERZ1029878.106-NODE-106-length-18406-cov-18.913656_pt1 | contig 18406 bp, 24 predicted proteins | sample MGYA00519234_ERZ1029878 | MGnify/ENA primary metagenome ERZ1029878 (study PRJEB33666, sample SAMEA4610928) | skin metagenome | biome: Human-associated habitat; feature: Malodor aspect; material: skin | place: Philippines | collected 2015-08 ... | reverse complement strand
AAAGAAATATATCAACCTTTTCCAAGAGCTTTCGCAACATCAGGATTCTGCAACAAAAAATTCTCAATTTCCTTCCCCGTAGAAAACGCAAGTATATTCATAATAATGACAACAACAATAAAAGCACCAGCAATGTATTTGTCATACACCCAATTAACATCATCGAAAGCAACCAAATACACAAACCCAGCAATCCCAACTAACGATAAAACATGCGCCAATGTATTTTGATACACAGTGCTTTTAATTTCTTTCACATCATTAAATGTTAAATTTGCCAAAACACTACCTTCCTTATCGAAAAATTAAGCGTACCACTAGCATCGAGGAAAAATGAAAGTGCTAAGCACACTCACCTATTCTGGATATTCTTGCTCTTAGCACTAAGTTTCTCACTGCATAAGCATTAAGAAATCAGAAACATCCCTTGCCAATCAAAAATGTTGATCGTGCATAACATAAAAATGATACATGGTCTTATATCACTCTGTAGTTATAAACTCAATCTCGCCAAGGGTACGGGCGGCGAAAAATGCCGGAACAGCAATTGCTGCAATAAGAAATACAAAAAATCCAAATACGTATTTAGCAATGGTTGTGAGAATTTTCATGGGTGTCCTCGGAATGGGTTGAACATTTAAAAAGTTATCAAAAGCAAATTAGTAGCTGGAAACGGAATCTTCCTCGGGGAATACACGCTACCTCGACACTAAGGGCGAAGGAGTTTTTGAGATAAAATCCGTAAATCCAACTACCGCATTATAAACACAATCAGTCGCATAACATGCGTTACTCTTCGTGAGACTTAGTGCTCACAACAGAACTACCAGGCTCGTTTTTATCTTCTGGGGAGGCGTTTTCCGAAGCCTTAGAATCTTCTTTTGCACTAGTATCATTAGTGTCAGTTTTCCCATTTTTCGGAGCTGGCTTTTTGCCGGTCTTTAGTTGGGAACGTTTAACAATTGGTTCCTCATTATCTTCCTCATCGCCCCAGTCACCAAACAAATCATCATCAGACCACTCCTCCTCTACTTCAATGTTACGCGTCGGGACCTGAGGGGCAGGAAGGAAAGCAATTTCAATATTTGCCTGACGCAATGCAGAACGATAGAACACAGGAGCCGCTAGAATTGTTGAAATAAAACCAATAATACCTGCGATAACAAGCAAAGTTGCTACGAGCGAGTTTGACACTGCAATACCAAGAACGAACGTTGCAACAGATGTCGTGAAAAATGCAATTAGAGGCAGAAGTGTGAGGGTGAGGAAATAAAGCACCCTTTGTGGTTTGTTGTTCATATAGGAACCTTTCTAAATGAGTAGATACTTAAAATCCAGTGTACTACAAAATTTAGGCCGGAACAAATGTGCCAGAGTTACCATCTTCTGCATAGATGAATACATTATCCCAGTCAGAAAGAACAAAACCTGCTTTTGACCAGTCCGAAGGTAGCTCTAGTTCTGGGTGGTAATTTTCTACAAATTCATTCGCTGCAGCTTCTGCTTCTTCTTTCGTGTTAAAATTTTGGCCGTTATTATCAATGTACACATCAACAGAAGCATACGGCACGAGCTCATATTCACCTTCGCCTTTGTAAGCTTCATCTTCCACAGCGTCCATAAAAGACCATTCTGCATCTTCTAGAGAGAATGGAAGACTGTTGGCGGGAAAATCAGGTTCAGCAACACCGATTCTTCGGGCTTCTTCAAGGCTGGATGCTTTAACAATGATTTCAGGGCCTGCTAAGAGGGCAGAGGCATTAACTATATATGACATGGAAATATGTTTCCTTTCAGATAATTTCTGGTTTTAAATTATTGTACGGTAGAAATGAGAAAGATTCTATGGGTTTCTTGTTTTTCGTAGGCTTATCTTGTTTCCAGCACTTCCGTGTCTTCCCATCCGGGCATTTCGAATCCTGCTTCTACCCACGACTCTGGAAGCACCTTACTATTTTCATCAGAAACAAGGTCATCAATAGCATCTGCGGCTTCTTCATAACTATCAAACCCGTCTCCACTAGGCCCGTAGGTTTCAATTTCAACAAGCGTATACGCACCTATCTCAAACACACCATTCTTAACCTCTACTTGGCTATTTGGGTGGCGGAAATACCACTGCCATTCATCATGGAAAAACTCCGGCCAAGGTTTCGGGAACACAGGCTTCACATCCGCAATTTTCTCTGCTTCTTCTAAACTTCCAGCCTCCACATATTGCACAGGACCTACCAAGTACCCCCACGCTCTACCATAGAATTTAGTCATACGTAACATCCTTTCAATTACGACCTAGTATATAACACCCGACACAAGAAGAAAACTCCCTCCTCAAAAATCGAGAAGGGAGATTCCACATCAACTACCACTACAGCAGCACAGCAACCTGAGACATGTCAACAGAAACTGAATCATCAACCTGCACACCGTGTACACGAGCCCACAATGTCAAGAACTCAGACACACTGACCTTATCAGTATCAATAACATTCTTCACCGCAAGACCAACCTCATCCTGCAAACGAGTCACAGTAGCGTACGACATGTTCATACCCGTATCAGTGTCAAGCCAAATAAGCTCAGCAGTATCAATATCAACCGCCAACGGCAAAGCCAAACGAGACTTCACACCAGAACGAGAACCAGACATCACAGTTCGAGCATCAAACACCTGACCAGACTGAGTCTTACCACGTCGCATCACACCCGCAAAGTGGTCGATGCTATCAACAGTGCCACCGTTGTACACAGTCAAGCTCATCACAAGGTAACGACCCTTCGGGTACTTCGCCTTGAACCCAACCATGTCCACATCGTAAAACTCAGATGCACCATCCGGGCGAGGAGCACCAGTGATATCACCAGAGAACGTAACAATATCATTCACACCGTGACGGCCGTCACGACCTGAGTACACATTGTTGTAACTCCACGACGCAAGAGAGTTGAAATTCTCATCGAACAACGACATGCCAAGGTCAATATCGACCCTACGGTCCCAACCTGAACCAGCATTACTGTTGAACCAGTGAACAAACATACGCAACGTGGAACCTTCGCCCTCAATCACGCAACGCTCACCCTGGTCGAGACGTAGACGGTCAGTGACAGTGTTAGAACGAGACGCAAGAGACAGTGGAACTGGCATCGTAGCATTACCAATAGCAACAACACCGTTAGGTGCAGGAGCATCAGCAAGTGCAACAGCAAGACCCTTATCCACTAGAACCTTTTCCAATGCTTCTGCCTGTGGCTCAGTGAGACGTGCACGCATTTCTGTCTTCTGAGTAGTCATACCTGCAATACGGCGGAACCCATCACCAGTAGTGTGAGATGCACGAACTGCGTTGATAGCACCAAGAAGGGTTGCTACAGGAACTTTCTTATTGCTCAAAGCAGAATCAACCGCAGTAAACGTCGAATCAAAATCTCGCTCCGCAAACGCAACAACCTTACGAAGTAGCAACCCCGGTGCCAACTGTGCAAGCATATTGAGAGCACGCTGAGTATCTTCGCCTGCAAGACCTGCTTCAACTACAGCGTTGAACGTGACGTAGTCTTCATTGTTCTCAAACAATGCATCGAGCAAGTAGCGTTGCTTAGCATCTGCCGCAACATCAAATGCGTGAATAGATGACAAGATACGGCGCCACAGTGCTTTACGCTCAAGGAATACATCGGCAGGGAATTCCTTGAATCGGATGACCTTATCAAGCTGGTGAACAATTGCACGTCGAACACTGTTTGAAATTGGTGCAGTCTTCGTTCCTCGGGCAACTGGGTCAAGATTTGCAATACGGGCCGCGGTTTCTACAAGTGAGTCACCTTCAACATTATCAGTGTAAACGTAAGCAGACAGAATTAGGCGAAGGAGGACATCCGCATTTGTAACCATAGGGATAACGTCAAGGACTACCTGGTTGATAGCATCACGTGCATTTGCCTGCGTCCCACCGTTCGCTTGACGTGTAGCAAGGACAAGAGCCAAGTGAAGGAGGGAAATGTTTTCCTTAAACTTTGCGTTTTTCGTTGCATGAAGAAGGTTATCCTTCTGTTCATTCGTTGCGTGGGTGAACACGAACATGAAAAAGTTCACAAAATCAGCTTGCAGTGCCTTGTTTTGATTAACCTTATCGGTTGCGATATCGATTGCACGGTCAAAGGAATCAACAATTTCAACGCGTACAGCACCGTTGAGCATTTCATCTACCGGTAGGTCATTGCGAACATCGTCTTGCTGTGCTGGACGGAGGGTACCAAATGACCAGTAGTGAACAATCTGGTCGATGATGAGGTCGAGTCGCTTGGACTTGCGAACTCCCTCAGGAAAGTTAGGGAACAACGTGTTCCAGTTACGGTCAGCTCCACGAAGACTACGGGCGGTGTTGTTGAGTTCAGTGAGGTAGTCACTGTTGGTTCCGACGAGTTCCTCAGGGTTGACAAGAATGCCGTAGGTCAAAAGGTTCGTCGCAGTTGCGTATGCAAGAGCGTCACGGGCCGGCTTCTTGGTTGCCTCGTCTGGGATGATGAGGATGTTGTTACGTAGCTGGGTTGCGATCTGGGTATTCATGATGGTGTCCTTCCTTGTGTGAAATGTGAAAAGTGCCGTAGCTCAAGATAGTTTTCTTGGCACGGCACTTAGAGACTTTCACAATTGTGATAGAAACCAACGGTTGCTGTTTTGTCGTTGTGCTTGGGACTGGTGCTTTACCTTTTGCTTAACGCTTGTGGTTGTGCTTTGCCCTTTTGCGTTGTGACTGTGCAACCGTTGTGGTTGTAAGTGTATCACATTTTGTGTAGTTGTAAGTTTTTGTGCCAGGAAAGTATGTGCGGGTCTGTGTTTCATTGGAAGTGAAGTAGTATCCGCTATCAGTGAGCCTGACAAGATGTAACTATAGCAAGGGTTGCTTTGGTATGCAACTTTGCTGGTGTTGGGTGTTTTTCTTGGAAAATGTTCTAGGTAGAAAGTGTGGTTAGAAAGGGATTTTACTTTTTTGGGAAAAAGAAAACCTCACCAATCCGTAGATAGTGAGGAGCTAAGGTTTCAGGAAAGAAAGGCGGAATGTGTTTTCTTGATCCAATAAGAAGTATCCACCAAGTGGGCCTGATATAGATAAACATATACTATTGGAACATGGGTGTCAAATCACCTGTCAGATACATTCTTTTGGAGCGGGTATAGCTTCATTTTCTAGAATTGAGAAACTACCACTTATCTGATACACTAAACGTATGCCAACCACATTGACATGGTCATCGACACATAAACCCCTTAACCAAGACACAGTTGCAACGAGCACCAACTGTGTCTGCATTGCTGATGGTGTCACCCCACTTAACACGACACAAGGTGACAATAAGGCTATGCTCACCCATGTTTTTACCCATGCGTTGACAAATGCTATTGTGAAAAATATCACCGACCCTCATAGCATTCGAAACGATTTCACAGATTGCCTTATGCAAGCACAACTCATGGTGCAGATAGAAGGGATTCAATCAACGCTGACATTTGCAACCTGGAACAAAGAAAGCGTTTCCATTGCTTGCCTAGGAGATTCGCCCGCGTATATTGGGTTTAAAAACGGCACAGTAGAAAAAGTTGCAGACCCCATGTTTAAGGGTGCTGGAACTAAAATCCTCCAACAAGTTATCAAAAGAGCAGAAGCAGGGAAATCTTGGAAGAAGTCGTATAAAAAAGCGAAAGCTGACTTGTTGAAGAATAGGCAAAATCGAAATACTGTTAATGGAGCTTGGATTGCTGATAGCATGACCCCAGCAACCCTTATTTCGCAACATATTCATATCGAAACATTTAGCAGAAATGATATTGATTTCATTGTGCTTCTTACAGACGGTGCAGAGGTTTTTCACGACCCATTCAAACTTGTCACGTTTGAAGATTTACTCAACATAGACAATACACACGATTTAGATAAACTATACGCACAAGCTGCTGAACTTGAAAAGAAGGATGAGAAACGTTCAAAGTATCCAAGGTTTTCGTTTATGGACGATGCAACTTACGCTAAAGTGGATTTTTAAAGGAGACAATTATGAAACCAGTTAATATTGAACAGTACGAATTCAACGGAGCACTCAACCACTTTTTCATGCTTAATCCCGTGTACGAATGGGGAGGAAATGTCCACGGCTCATTCAAAAACGCGATTAAAGATGATTCATTGTGTGTCGATTCAGTAGGAATGGTCAGAGCCGTATATGAGATGGTTATGGGGCAGACACTAGATGATGTTTTCAATGTGCATGTCATGGCGTTTGAAACTGACTATATTCCTCTACATAATGCTCGCCCCGGCGACCTTATTTTTTCCAACGGTGCCGTGAGCATGGTCGTAGATGAAAATTCCCGACTTGTCTGCTATAGCGGTGACAAGGGCATTGTCGTTGAGAAACGAGAACTTGTTCCTAATGTGGATGAAGTTCATCGCGGATTCATCCGAGTAACGGAGTGATAGCATGTATGTTCTTGCTTTAGATGATACGAATTTCGAGTTATCGTTACAGTTTGCTTTCCCCGCATGGGTTGAAACAAAAGTACTTGGAAACCCGCCACAATTCCATGACTATAACGACTATGTTCAAAGTGTGCTTTCTGAATACGGTGAGGTTGTATCCCAGAAGCAGCACACAGATGAAAAATCTCTCTGGCAGTTCAGCGATGGTACAAAAATTGTTTGCCAAGCTAAGTGGATTCCAGCTATCAATGATCCATATGATGTGAATGCAGTTGACGATTTTGTTGATGGATAAATGGGGAATATCCCATTGAACTCTATTTTGTGATAACGAAAAGCCACCCGTTTTTAAACCGTGTGGCTTTTTGCTAGATGTCGTGTATTTCAAGACCTGTGTCGAGAATTTCTAAACGTGTCACATCTTCGAAATCTTCATCTGGACCTGGACCGTCAATTTTGAAACAATCCATATTGTAAGTTATCACATCCGCCCAAGTATAGTATGTGGCACCTTGTGAGTGTGGTTGTCGGTTTGGGTCTGCGATATAAATTGAGTTTCTTGAAAGCTCTTCAATTGCATCATAGGTGCGAATTGAGTGCGGGTTGGATCTGTCATACGGTTTAAGTATGAAGGTTACTTGGGTCGTGTTTCCATACTTTTCTTTTAGTGCATCATCGTAGAATTCGACCTGGGCGGTGATTCCACGAACAAAATTAACTTCGCTCATTTTCATCCCCTACTGTGTTGCATAACGGAACAAATTAGCTAGGTTAATAACTGCTACGTCTTCATCTTCGTAGGTAAGCACCACGTTGTATTCGCCATAATCTTCGTTTTCAAGACGCACAGTATCACCCATGGCGTTGTCGAGGTGAGTTCCAATAAGACGAGCATTAATACCTGAGTTATCCGGTTCATGCCAATCACCTGGAACCTTGTATTCCCTAGCGAAGTCTTGTAGATCTTCTTGTGTTCTTAGTTCTCTAATAGTCATGCGTGTTACCTTTCTCTGTGTGTTTTTGGTTAATACTGTTGATTCTAGTCATTAGGAAAATACATTCCTAGTTCTTCTTCAATATAATCAGCCAATCTTTGCGGATCTATTTCGTTTCCATTTTTCATCATTTCAAGCACATTAGCTAGTATCTTCGATGACCTCTCGGCAACAAGTTTAATGGCTGAACTTCCCCACATATCCTCATCAGTATCTGGGTATGTATCCCATACACCACTGGAAATGTATTCAAGGGCTTTAATTGAATTCTCGATTGATGCCATAAGTTGAAATCCTTTCAAATTTTCTTATACAATGTTATCGTACCGTCACAATCAACAAGAAAGAACAAAAATGGAATTTACTCGACTTCAAGATATGATGCTCTATAACGAGCGATGTGTTTACATTGAAAATGACAAGGGAGAACTTTTTCTTACTAGCCCCATTGTTAATGTTACTCCAGGAAGCACGATTTATGAAGGACTTCTTGACTTGTCCGATGACTGCATTAACATCAATATCAATGGGAAAACTTATGATGGATTCATGGGATTTATCGAGGTAGTGCAAGAACAACCTGAACTTTTCCGCTACAAGCTCCTCACAGGCGAAGAAGTAACACTTGACGATGGGTACAAATTCGTAAGCCTACACGACAAAGTTTGGGAATAATACCTACTTCTTCCTGCGGATTTGCAAACGCATAACCCATGATATAAAGTATACGACACAACAGAATAAAGATTAAAGGTCATTAACTTCACAGTCCACAGGCCCAACGTGGAGACAAACAACCAGGTAACATTCACCCCTCCCCTGGTTCTGTTTGGTTGATGCCTACGAAGAACACTTACCGCTTCGTAGGATTCGCGGGAAGACATGACCCACACCCTCATGTTGTGTACTAAGGCCTTTAGGGTAAGTACTGCGCCTTTAGCTCAGCTGGAAGAGCAACGCGTTTACACCGCGTAGGTCGGCGGTTCGAACCCGTCAGGGCGCACCAAATACTTTCCATTGAAGTATTTTGCGGCATTAGCTCAATTGGCTAGAGCATCTGACTCTTAATCAGAGGGTTCGGGGTTCGATTCCCTGATGCCGCACCAAAACCAGCCCCTCCTTTCTGAGTAGCTCGAAAAAGAGGGGTATTTTTGGGGCGATGCACGGGAATTGAACCCGCATAAACTTGTGCCACAAACAAGTGCATAACCATTCTGCCAGCACCGCCATGCGAACTCGCATAACTAAAAGTATCAGAACAAAAACATCACGTCAAACACGCTGATCAAGCAACAAAACCAGGCTAATACTCGGACGCAATATCATACGCCACCTCACCCCAATCCACATCACTTAAATCATCTTCCACAAGCAAAGAAGACACAGTATCCCACACCTCATCAACAAACCCGCCAAAGTCAAAACGATCCCGCGAAAAAGCATCAACATCAAGCTCACCAGTATCATCATCCACAAAAAGAACCCCGTGACTCCCCGCTTTCTGGGCAAGCCCCATCTTCACAGCATAAAGTTCATTATCGAGAACAATTTGAAGTTGGTCTGTATCCATCAGATCTCCCTTTCACTTGCCATCAATCATATACCTAACACCAAAACCTGGTCAAAACCTCCCAAAATTATCCCGCTCCGCACACCCCAGCGACGCAACCGCCACAACAACAATAATCCATAACCCAAGATGGGCAAGAGTAACCGGATTCCACGCCGCAACATACCCAAAATCAAACGGAACAACCAACACAACACTGCCCACAACACTCACCGCCACAAGAATCCAATCCTTACGACCAAAACCCCAAATAAACAACCCCACAAGAGGGAAAACAAGTGCCACAGAATAGTGAATCCACAAAATACCGGCAACACACATCGGCCCCAACAAACACAACGCAAGAAACGACTCAACAGGAAACTCACGACCCTTTCGCCAACGATTCAAAAACACACCCCCAGCCACCGCGACAACAATCCCCATCGCCAAAGTAACAGGAAAACTAGGAACATTGTCCACAATCGCCACCCCCTCATTTTCTCGCAAAGGAGCATAAATCACAGACCCAATCGACGCATTGATAGGCGAAACAAGAAACGCGGTTCCGTGACGTTTAAGCGACGAGATCCAAATAGTGAAAGGCTCATGAAACAGTGCAATTAGCGGTGCGAACCAAGCAAAAGTCAAACCAGCAGCATACATCCCTGCTTTACGAGTCGTAGGTATGAGTGCAAGGCCAGCAATAAGAACAACAGGAGTTAATTTGACAAATGTGGCAAGTGAAAGCAACACTGCCACCACCAACGGTTTATCTTTAGAGACAGCGAGGGCAATCATGCAAGCGGTGAGAATAAGAGGCGTGGTCTGACCCAGCTGCAACGACATGTTGAACGGTTCAGTAATCCACACGAAAACCGTTAGCGGAATCAGGTACAGTACTGGAATCGTTTTTGATGTCCAAAATTTATACGCAGCCGCAGGTATCATCACCGCGCACGCCCCACTTACGGAAGTAAGAAGCTGAATTGACTGTGTGAATGTAAGAACCCTGCTTAACCCAGCCATGAAAAGAGCAACACCTGGATTATGCACAAAAGGATGAGCGAAATTAACCGTAGTATGTTCCTTTCGAAACTGTTCCCATACCATTGATCCTGTACGTGAAAAATCATCCGGGTGGACAGAATAGGCTTCTGTCCAGTTTCCTTGCCCTGCTAGCATGCCACCAATGTAGAGGCTTGACCAGTCATCTCCATGCACCCCAGGGGCAACTTTTAACACAGCGAACACGGCGCTAATAATAACAACTAACCATCCTGCAATCGGTAGTAGAGCAGTGTCAGACGGGGCAGTGGTTTGAGATACTCGCCGGGAAGACGCATTTGTCCCGGGCACACTGCGACGAGACACGGGCTGAACGTTTTCAACAGTTCTAATTGTGGACAACCGCTACTCCCCTTCAACCTGAATCTTCGTATTTTCGGAAAATCCTAAATCCCCTAGATGAAAGTTAGCAACTCCCGATGCTCCCGCAATCGACAAAGACGAGCACAAAGACAGCAGTCCGAAGAAAAAGGTGCAGAAAGCAATAAAATGCATGGTGGTTCCTTATATTTGAAAAAATCTTAACTAAAATCATAACCAATGTTCAGCGTGCCTGCAAACTTTAGAACCATCTAGCTTGCAACATAACAAACGATCATGTACAATGACTGACATAGGGAACAAAGCGTAGCTGGTAACTACCTCCCTTAGACATGGTGCGAAGCGTCGCCTACCGCCAACCACGGTACAACGACTAAAATAAGCAACCATGTCGGGCGAATCGTATGTTGCTTGGACATGCGACACAGTCATCAAAGGTTTCCAAGCACAACTACGCGGGATCCGTCTTGCAAGAGATACTGCACGTATCGAGGGTCCTGCAATTCCACCAGCAAAATATCCTGGCTGAGTGAGTAAGGGAAACGGGACGTGCAGCGACCAAAGTACCACAGGTGAAAGACACTACTACATTTTGTAGTAGTGCCTTTTTATCTCAACAGATCACGGATAAGGGGGGGTAGGCCTGCTTTTTGACCTCGGCAAAGTTCGACACATTTAGCTTTGAGACGGCTCACAGAGAATCAATATCTTCCATCATTTCTTTCGTCAACCCAGTGTTTTCTTGCGGAACAAACGTGTGTAGGTAAGAGAGCTCAGGGTGCGTATTGATCTTCATATCATCATCGACCCATACGACAAGATCACCCAGAGAATCATACTGAATCTTATTGTACTTAGCAATCCCAGCATCAGGTTTCCACCGCATTCCGTGCTTAGGGTTAACGTATTTAATCGGTGTAATAACGTTTATTTTATCACTCACACCAATGACTGATAAATGGTGGATTTTCTTCGTCCATGTAGTAAGCCAGTAGACTTCCCATTCAGGGTCTTCCACTTTGCTGTTCACCCATGCTACGACATCTTCAAGATAGCTAATATCGAAACCTCCGACAGAGGTACAATCTACAACTTTTTGTTTGTACGGAGCATATGGAGATATAACACCATCGAAGTCTAAAAATAAATGTTTCATAAAGCTTCTTCTCGTTTATAAGGATTTAAGATTGCGTATCATTATAGTAGAAACATTTCTCTAACTGAGGTACGAGAGATTTTGACCTACCTCCCCTCCCCCAAAACAACCCCGCCATGTGATTATTGTGACGGGGTTTGTCTTTTATCTAAAGAAAGAAACTACTTCTTTCTTCTGGTAACAAAAACAGCAGCACCTATCAAGAAACCAGCAATACCGACAAGCCCTACAACATTCGCACCTGTAGAAGCAAGAATACGAGACGTAGTGGTATTAGAAGATTGAGTCGTAGATTCTTCGGATACAGGAACTTCAGGTGTCTCCTCGTTTACTACTTCTTCTTCGGTCTGTGTGTCAGAGGCGGTTACAACTCCGATGATATTTTCTCGGGGTGTTTCAGTCACAGTTACTGGCTCACCAGGCTGGGTCTCAACCACGGTGGTCTTTTCGCCTGGGACCTTCACGGTCTCGGTGACCTTGTCCGGGGTGGCAGTTACCGTTGTCGGTTCCTGCTTCTCGGTTGTGGTCACGGTCACTGGCGGAACCTTGACGGTTTCCGTCTTGTTCTCGACCACGGTGGTCGGAACCTGCTCGGTCACCGTCTTTTGTGGCAATGTAACGGTCTCAGTGACCTGCTTCGGAGTTTCCGTAACCGTCACCTGCGGGGCGGTCACGGTCGAGGTCTTCGTCTCGGTGGATGCTTTCGGGGTCTCCGTCACGGTCTCCTTGTCCGGGGTGTGGGTGACCGTCTCGGTCTTCGGAGTCTCGGTCACCGTCTCCTTCTGCGGGGTCTCAGTTACCGTTTCAGTCTTCGGAGTAGGCGTTTCGGTCACGGTTTCGCGCTGCGGGGTTTCCGTCACGGTTTCAGTCTTCGGAGTTTCCGTGACGGTGGTCGTTGCGGACTCCGTAGTTGTCGCCGTCGTGGTCTCTGCCTCCGGAGTCTCAGTCACAGTCGTAGCCGGAGGAGTGACCGTAGTGGTCACTGTCGATGGCAGCGTCACCGTCGTTGTTGGTGGCGTAACGGTTGTCGTTGACGGTTCTGGAGTCTCGGTTACCGTTTCGGTGACGGTAGAGGGGGTTGGGGTCGTCTCGGGGATTTTGCAGTTGGTGAAGTCGGCAATCGGGTAGATGTACTCCAAAACAGTGTTTGGTCCGCCAAAATCTTGAAGGATTTGGTCGGGCCGGTCTCGCTCCAGATTGATTAGAGCTCGCCCCGAAACGTTACGGAGCTGGGCATCAGCCACAGTCTCATATTCGCCCGTCTCCCGGTCGTAGACGATTTGTGGAAATGAAAATTCCGCACTTGTTTCATTTGCGTCATCACATGACTCATACCCGACAGGGGTTGAAATCTCGGTAAATTTAGTCGCCGTGGACCAATGCATTGAAAAGGCGTTCGGGTCGGACAGGCGCCGATTTCCTATCGCTGCGTAAAAGGCACCGGTAGTGGCAATTTCACCTTCGACCGGGGACAGGTCGGACAAGAGGAGAACACGCTGCATTTTCTCTGTCACCGTTACCCCACCAAACAGGTCTACGACCGGATACTCACCCTCTGAAAACTTCTCTCTCGATTGGAGTTGGTCACCCTCGAAGCCGAATTTATCACGAAGGTACTCAAGTTCTTTCTGGGGGTCGTAAAGTCCTAGTTGGGCAAATTTTTCTTGGGTGAGCCCGTCCTCTACGAAGATAATGTAGTGATCCAGGCTGCCCAGACCGCTGCCATCTGCATACTCGGTGTAGTTTTGGTATTCAATTTTCCATCTCGACCCTCCAAGAAGCTCTCCCGATTCGTCGAGCTTACGGAAGAAGAACCCTCGGTCGGAATAGCCCGCATGAGCCTCCGGCATCCCCACAACCGCAGATCCACCCGCTACGGCCACCGCCGCGAGCATCGCTGCGGACTTTTTCGCTAATTTTCCGCGAAGGCTACCCCCCCCTGGGAAGGGTTTTGTTTAAATAGTCTCATTGTATCTCCTTTTAAAACACGTAACATGCACAGCATACACTACGACCATTTCAATGACGAAAATACGTTAAGGGATTTCTGATTGCTCTCAACCAATGTTGACTTAAACTCCCAAGAACCCACGCAGCGTATCCACATCCGCTTCAACCTCAGAATTAACCTCAGCCCCATGTGCATCAGCCCACAACTGAGCCAACTCACCAAACGTTAGACGATCACCAAGCTCGCTGCGGACAACATCAACAACCTGAGAATCATCATCAGCAGAAACATGCGTCTTCGTTGACCCAGATGAAGAATCCAACCAAATCAGTTTCTTCTTCTCCATATCAAACACATACGGAACCGCTTGCAACGATGATACTGTCGGCTTGAATGCGGACACAATGCTTCGAGGTTCAAATACCTCACCAGAGCCAGGCTCCGACCTGAACATCGCGCCTGCGATCATGTCCACAGTGTCAAGCGGGTACCCGCTCCATGATTGCAGTGTTACCGCCAAGTAACGTACGCCTTTGCCCACCTTCGACAATTCGATATCGTAGTACTCCGCCGCACTATCGCCTGGGTAGACGTGCTTATCACCACTATATGTGCCAAGATCGCGGTAACGGTACCATGTGTTCCAGGTTAATGCACCCTTGTGGTTGAAGTCTTCATCGATAAGCACAACGCCCAAATCAACGTAACCAGACTGGTCCTGCTGTGCCGTCCAGTGGGAGAAAAGACGCAGCACATCGCCGTCGCCTGCAACATCAATTTCTGCACCTCTGTCGATAGCGTAATCAGTGGTGGCTGTGTCTCGGGCAACAAGTGGAACACGAAGATCGCTACACGTTCCCACGACCTTCGGGGCGGGGAGTTCTTTAAGTCGTGCGACCATTGCCTTCTCTAGCGCTTCTAGCGCCATGGTCTGGTGCTCTTCGGAAATCTTGATCCTGTCCTTAGACACAACAGTGTTATTCCTGCCTGCAACGCGTGTGAGGCGAGCTGCATCTTCGTTTGCATTCAAGATGCCGTTGTAGGCTGAAATAAGTGTTGTAAATGGTGCTTTCAGCCCAGCCTGGTGCAGGTTTTCGGCAATATGGCTCGCCTGCTCATCTTTCCATGGAAGGCGCATCAATGCAACAGCCCTACGCAATAGCTCAGCTGGTCGGTGCTCAAGCAGCAATGTCGAAGCTTTCACCGCCTCACCTTTTGCCATAGCCTGCTCGATAATCGAGTTGAATGTGGTGTGTGCGATGTTGTCGTTGACAATATTCATCGCCCTGACAGCGTCCGCGTTTTTCTGGTAATTGAAACCGTGGATGTGGCGGATGATGCGCTGCCACAGCTGCTTGTGTTTTAGCATTTCATCGACGCGGAAATCTTGGGTAGTGTCTCCGATACGGTTAACAAGTTTGACGCGGTTTTTGCGCGGCACGGGGGTGTGGTAGATGCAGAATACTTCGTCGTTAAGAAGGTTTCCTGTCGCTTTGGCGTAGATTCCATCAAGCCCGTCGATTGGGGTGGTGTAGATTGCAAGGTACAAACGTAGCAGTCGAGTGATGTTGTGGGTTGCGTCAGCGAGGACGTTGAAGAGGTTGTGCGGGTTGTATGCTCCTGTGTTGATGAGCGCGTTGACGAAGCTGTGGGCGTTTTCATGATTACGGGTCGTGGTGTAGTATGACACGATTTCTTCGTCGCTGAGATTTTCATTCACAACGTCGTGTAACGCCTGCTTTTCAACATCGGAAAATGCGCTGGTTCGTTTCATGAGTGATTCGAGCTGGGCGGTGCTGTAGTCGCTGCAGTCAACAATCTCAATCTTCTTGCCGCTACGTACAGCATCATCGAGGGGGAGTCCTTCACGGATTACGTCCGGGTAGTCTGGTAGCAGGGTTCCGCCTGAGAGGTAGTGCAGGATTTGCTCGACGATGAGTGTTGTGGTTGGCAAGTCTTTTACCTGTTGCGGGAATCCTGGGTAGATTGGGGTGGTGTCGCGGTCGGTGCCAACAATGGTGCGGGCTGCGCGGAGCGTTTCTTCTGCCTGGTTTGTAGGGATTTCTTTGGCTTTGTCGGGGTTTGTGACGATGAATCCGAGGTTGGCGAGTTCAACGATGAATGCTGCGGAGAGTGCGTCTCCGAGGACAGGTTCGGTGGTAGGAGTTGTGACGAGGTGTCCTGTTCGTAGTGCGGTTTCGTTGATGTGCATGGTGTCTCCCTTTGTTAGTGATGTGTCTGTTTTCTACTGTAGTAGGTCTTGTTGGAAAAATCAATATGGGAAATATAGATAAGACCTCCCTAAATCACAAGGCCACGCGCGGCGATGCAGTAAAGGAAGGTCTTGGTGAGGAAATTTGAAACAGTGGTGCAATCCAAATTTCATTTAGTAACTGCTTCATTAAGCCTCTCGACAATTAAAGTACATGATGCAGGAACCGGCGTCAAATTGCCTGGAAAACAGGCATAAAGGTAGCCTCACATAGTAGAATCTTGCAGTACTGATCAGCGGTAGCGCTGTAACAACACACAAAGTGTCGATATCAAAAGAGAAACAATAAATGAACAGGCGATTTGCCAGTACGGACTAAGATCAGATAATATATTGAATGTTGCAACGTTCCACACCTTGCAACAAGCCCCTATCGTCTAGTGGCCTAGGACGCTGGCCTTTCACGCCGGTAACACGGGTTCGAATCCCGTTGGGGGTACTTACTGACCTGCACCGTCCAAATAGGCATGTAGGCTTTCGATTTTCAGGGAGAACCTAGACAATGCTCACTAAATACAGCTCCTACGACGATATTGTTAAGACATGGGGCTTCGAAATCATCAATACTGCAATGATCGGTGACTACTCAGGGGATTTCGTTGCAGTGCTCTATACACAAGGAGTGTATGGGCTATTTGTACACGGCTACGGGTCATGTAGTGGTTGCGACGAGCTACTGGGATGTGAAACAGAACAAGATGTGGTTGATTTGTCTTACTATCTTAGAAACACTATCCGCCCGTACCCTGATTTTGAATCACTTAAGAATGATTCTCTCAAAAAAGATGGAAGATTTTGGTACATGTATGACAAGGGCTTCGAAGAATTTCTCAATGAAACGGAAAGTATCATCGCACGTCGAACCCACTAGATATTCCATTTCAACTGTTCCAAAGTAGGCGGTTTAGGCTGCACGTGGTCAAGACTTGCCAGAAATTGAGGCTCCATCAAAGGATGTTTGCTGACGTGTAACCTTATGGATCAAACACGGAAACAATGCCTATCAACAGGTAATTTGTATCATTATTCGAACAGGTAGTAATATCAATGGTTACCAACATGCCTCTATCGTCTAGATGGCCCAGGACATAGCCCTCTCACGGCTAAAACACGGGTTCGAATCCCGTTAGAGGTACCCTACTCCCTCTTAGCCATCTTCAGAAGAAAAACAACCAACTCTCTTCAACACAGCAGCTGACAAATCAGCATCAATAGCAGCCCACGTTGAATCACTCAACGAATCAAGCACAAACTGTTGCTTCTCCTCAACAGACATCGACACCAAACGATCCGCCTGCTCAGGAGTAAGAATCTCACGCTGATAACCCAAAAAACCCTTGACTATATAATCAAAATATCCAGACCCAATCGACCCATCTAGCACACTATCGTCAGGCATGATCCTCGCCTCTTTCCTCCTGAACCTCTCCCAATCCAATACGATCCTTTATCAACCTCACTTCTTCCACAAACCCCTCCCAATCATCGTCTTTAACGAACATAAGAAGTTTCCACGCCGCATTGTCATACACTGATTCAGCAAAAACCCCGCGATCATATGCTTCACGCTTCAACTCGGAAATGCAATCCAAATATTCTTCCAACCGTGCCATAAAATCACAGAATCCTTAACTCAACCAGCACAAACAACAATACGACATAGAAACATCCCCTACCTACATGTAGTTACGAAGCTTAGCAAGAAGCTCATCAGCATCCATATTGCCACCAAGAGTCTTATCTGACTCATTGAACGGGAGAATCTCCAAGTAGCCGATCATACGCATAAGATCATCCGCTTCCTTACCATTGACAACAAGCTTACGACCATTATCAGAAGGAACAAGCTCAACGCTTTCCAACGGAGAATACACCTCAGTGACCAGTCGGCGCATCTCGTCCTTAGCGTATGCCATGTACTCTGCTTCTACCATTTCAAAATCCTTTCAAAAAGGGAAAATATTGTCATTCTTTCTTGCATTTGTTCAATGCAACTTACAGTGTAGTCTACACCCAAGAACTCTTGCAAACAAATCCAAGTATCTAAAATCAATCTTTCTTTTTTGCTATCATTAGCGGGAAACAAAAATACAAAGGAGAAGCTAGTACATGTCTCAAGCACAAAACATCGCCAACACATTGACAGAAAACGAATTGAAATACCTGAGTATTGCTGATGCAATATGGCAATCTGGTTCGTGGGAAGATTCTCAAATAAGTGACATTGAAGACACTGGAGGAACATTCGATCCTAGCGAAAACCATCTTTTCTTCGACTATGTGGATCGTGGATCGTTTGATCCAGAGCACGTGCAAGAAGTGATCCGCCGATGGGACAGTATTTCCAAAGAAAATGACAGTATTTCAGGGGTGAAACTTATCGACAAAATCCTTTTCGAAGGCGCGATGCCAGACCATTTTCAAAATGTTGAAATACGAGTATCAAAAGACACAGGGTCCACAGACCCTGTCTGGCAACCACGCGACAACAATGCAGTCGAAGTTTTCGATATCATACAAGCGTGGGATCCGAAAACCCCATAATAAGCACTGAACACAGCCTTCTTTAGACTCATGCGTGCAAGAAGGCTGTGTTTCGCTAAAGACTAGTTAAG
>ERZ1029878.105-NODE-105-length-18407-cov-96.409165_pt1 | contig 18407 bp, 16 predicted proteins | sample MGYA00519234_ERZ1029878 | MGnify/ENA primary metagenome ERZ1029878 (study PRJEB33666, sample SAMEA4610928) | skin metagenome | biome: Human-associated habitat; feature: Malodor aspect; material: skin | place: Philippines | collected 2015-08 ... | reverse complement strand
CTCGACACAGCGATTATGAGTCGCTTGCTCTACCACTGAGCTACACCGCCATGTGCTCGCCGGCGCCCGCACATCGAGTGGGAGAACCCCAGCAAACAACAGAGCCCCCTGACAGAATCGAACTGTCGACCTTTTCCTTACCATGGAAACGCTCTGCCGACTGAGCTAAGGGGGCACAGCTTCTCTGTTTCCGGATCTTCGCTTTCGCTCTGACCCGCTCCGTTGAAGCCTTGGAAAGATTAACCCGATGTTGTTTTCAAACACAAATCGCCTGGCTGGTAGCGGTTTTCGCGGGTTGCTATAGACGTCGTGAAGCAGGTGCTTCACGACGAAACCCCGCCGGTGAAAACCGACGGGGTTTTGTGTTGGTGCCAGGTAGAAGATTCGAACTTCTGAAGGCAATGCCGGCGGATTTACAGTCCGCTCCCTTTGGCCGCTCGGGCAACCTGGCAGGCACGTTCAAAGTGCGGGATTTACTCTACAACACTGCACCGCCAAATCGGCAAATCCGCTGGTTACCCCACGCGTTCGACGGTCATGCGCGTCATCGTGCGAAGCGCCTCGCGCGCGGGCCCGGCGGGCAGGGCGTCGAGTTCGCGCTCCACGTCGTCGACGTAGCCGCGCACCGTCTCCAGCGCCCGCTCGCGCCCCCGTGTCTGCCCCAGTAGCTCCAGGGCGCGTTCGACGTCCGCGTCGTCGGCCAGGGGGCCGGTGAGTAGCCCGCGCAGTTCCTCGCCCGCTTCCGAGTCCTCTTGCAGCGCGTAGAGCACAGGCAGGGTGAACACGCCCTCCCGCAGGTCGGTGCCGGGTGTTTTTCCGGACTGCTCAGGGTCGGAGAAGATGTCGATGATGTCGTCCACGATTTGGAAGATCATGCCCACCGCGTCGCCGATCCGGGCGCAGCGCGCGACCACCTCGTCGTCGGCGCCCGCGTGCCGCGCGCCCAGGTAGGCGGCGGAGGAGATGAGCACGCCGGTCTTCTCTTCGATGACCTTGAGGTAGTGCTCCACCGCGTCCTCGCCGCCGGCTCCTTCCGCTCCGATGGTCTCGCGCATCTGGCCCGTGACCAGCTCGGCGAACGTGTCGGCGAAGTGGGCCACGGTGTCCACGTCCATCAGACTCATTTGGCGCGAGGCGTGGGCGAAGAGGATGTCCCCGGCCAAGATGGCCACGGTGTTGTTCCACCGCGCGTTGGCGGATTCGACTCCACGGCGGCGCTCCGCCTCGTCCATCACGTCGTCGTGGTAGAGGGTAGCCAGGTGCACCATCTCGGCCACGGCCGCGCCGCGGATCACGTTTGTGGCGCCGGGGTTGGGCCCGAATTCGCTGCACAGGAGCGCCATCATGGGGCGGAAGCGCTTGCCTCCCGCCTTGGCCAGGTGGGTGATTTTGTCGGTGAGGAAGCTCTCTCCGCGGGATAGCTCGCTCATGAGCAGCTCCTCCACCGCCTCGAGCCCCGCGTTCAGCCGGGCGTTGAGCGCGTCGTCGCCCAGGTCCAGGTTGAATCCGTGGCGCGGTGACGGGGTGGTGCCGTACGTCATAGATAACGTCCTTGCAGGTTGGATGGGCCCATGTGTAACGCACTAACCGTAGCCCAATAACCCCACCCAGTGCACCAGCGGGTGGCGCTGGCAGAATGTGGCCCGTGAATGAGTTCTTCGACCTCGTCGTTGTGGGCGCTGGCCCGGCCGGTTCCGCCGCCGCGATCGCCGCTCAGCGGGCCGGTTTGCGCACCCTGCTTCTCGACGCCCAAGGTCCCCGCCGCGACAAAACCTGCGGCGACGGGTTGACGCCCCGGGCCGTCGATACGCTTGGGCGCCTGGGCCTTGAGGTGCCCGCGTACCGCAACCGCGGCCTGAAGCTGCACGGTTTCGGCGGGGACGTGGAAGCGCCGTGGCCGCGCGGCGAGGGCTCCGCGTCACCGCGGGCGACGTTTGACGCGATGCTTGTTAACGAAGCTTCGCTCGCCGACGCGACGGTGCGCCAGGACTGCGCGGCAACAGGCGTGCAGTTCAGCGGGTCCGCGATCAGCGCGGTGGAGACCGCCGCGGGCGTGGTGCGCTGCCGCTGGGTTGTGGTCGCGGACGGGGTGCGCTCCCCCTTCGGCAAGCTGCTGGGCCGGCAGTGGCACCGCGGGCAGGTCTACGGCATCGCGGCGCGTTCCTACTGCGCCTCCCCGTTCTCGGAGGAGCCGTGGATGCATTCGCACGTCGAGCTTCGCGACGCCTCCGGCGCCATCCAGCCCGGATACGGCTGGATCTTCCCGCTTGGCGACGGGCACGTGAACCTGGGTTGCGGCGCACTGTCCACGGACGCGCGCCCGGCGAGGGTGAACACGAAGAAGCTCCTGGCGCTGTACGCCTCCCAACAGCGCGAGACGTGGCAGCTTGGCCCGGAGCAGTCGGTCGCCTCGGCGCTGCTGCCCATGGGCGGGGCTGTGTCTAACGTGGCGGGTCCGAACTGGGCGCTGATCGGCGACGCCGCGGCCTGCGTGAACCCGCTCAACGGCGAGGGCATCGACTACGGGCTGGAAACCGCGGTACTCGCCGTGGAGCTTGTGCGCGATGGCCAGGACCTCACCCTGGCGTGGCCAGCGCTGCTGCGCGAGACCTACGGCGAGGCGTTCACCCTGGCGCGCAGCCTGGCGCGGCTGCTGACCTACCCGCAGTTCCTACCGGTTGCGGGCCCGGTGGCGCTGCGGGGTGTGGGCGGGCGATACCTCATGCCGGCGGCGGCGCGCCTGATGGGCAACCTCGTCGCCGACGCGGACTCAGACCTTGTCGCCCGCGCCTGGCGCGCAGCAGGCCGGGGCGCGCGGGCGGCCTCAAGCGGCCAGCCGCTGTGGGACGCACGCTAGCTACGTAGGCTTGACGGCGCTGTGCAGCGCGACGATGCCGCCGGTGAGGTTTTGCCACCCGGCGTCTGCCCAACCGTTGGCGTTGATGGCGGAGGCGAGCTCCTCCTGGCCGGGCCATGCGCGGATGGATTCGGCGAGGTACTCGTAGGCCTCCGCGTTGGAGGAGAACACCTTGGCCAGCGCCGGCACCGCCAGCGGCAGGTACTCCTTGTACAGGGTGCGGAAACCGGGCACGACAGGGGTGGAGAACTCGTTGACGGCCAGGCGCCCGCCCGGCTTGGCCACGCGCGCCATCTCGCGCAGGCCCGCCTCGAAGTCATGGACGTTGCGCAGGCCGTAGGAGATGGTCACCGCGTCGAAGGTGTTGTCCGCGAACGGCAGGTGCATCGCGTCGCCGACGACCTTGGGCACGTCGCGGTCCCTGCCGGCGGCGAGCATGCCCTGGGAGAAGTCGCAGGCCACCACCCAAGCGCCCGACTTGCCCAGCTCCACGGTGGACACGGCGGTGCCGGCGGCGAGGTCGAGCACCCGCTCCCCCGGCTTGAGCCCCAGCCGTTCGCGGGTGCGGCGGCGCCAGTACTTGTCCAGGCCGAACGAGAGCACCGTGTTGGTCGTGTCGTACTTCTCGCCCACGTCGTCGAACATCCCGGCAACGTCGAAGGGCTTTTTCTCCAGATCCGCCTTGGCCATAGGGAGGAAGCTTACGCGCGGCGCCTGCGCGCCTGTGCACGCCGGGTCGGCGCCCACCGCGGCAGGGCAACGTCCCGGCCGAACAGGTGCACGACGTTGCGCTCGTAGGAGCCCAAGACCTCCTCGTAGTAGCCGAGGAGTTGGTCCCCCAGCGCTGCCCAGGTCTTGGTTGCCACGGACTCGCGCGCAGCGGCCTGCAGGTCAGCGTGGCGGGCGTCGTCGAGGATCCAGCGCACCGCATCGGGCAGCTCGTCTTCGAACGTGCCCACCTCGAGCAGCAGGCCGTTGTCGCCGTGCGCGATCAGGTCGATGGGCCCACCCGCGCGCGGGCCGATGGTGGGCACGCCTGAGGCCTGCGCCTCCTGGATGGCCTGGCAGAACGTCTCAAACTCGCCGGTGTGCACGAACAGGTCCAGCGACGCGTACGCGCGGGCGAGCTCCTCGCCGCCGAGCGCGCCGGTGAACACGGCACCAGGCAGCACCTCGGTCAGGCAATCCCGTTCGGGGCCGTCGCCGACGATGACGAGTTGGACCGAAGGGTCGTCGATAAGCGGGGCGAGGCGGTGCACCGACTTCTCCGCGGCGAGGCGGCCGACGAAGCCGACGATCTTCTTGCCGCCGGAGGGGTCCCAGGAGCGGCGCAGGACATCGGAGCGCTTCGCCGGGTTGAACAGCTCCGTGTCCACGCCGCGGCCCCAGTGGCGGACGTTGCGGATGCCGTGCGCCTCCAGCTCGCGGATGTAGCTTGACGACGGCGCCAGCGTCATCTCACTCATATTGTGAATCGTGCGCGTCCAATCCCACGCCAAATTGGCCACCATGGGCAGGTGGTACTTTGTGGCGAAGCCGGCCACGTCGGTCTGATACAGCGCCACCGCCGGCACACCCAGCTGACGCGCGGCGAACGCGCCCGCCCCGCCGAGCACGAACGGGCTGGCGAGGTGGATGATGTCCGGCTTGAACTCGCTCAGCGCTGCCGCGACGGTGGTGGTGGGCACGCCGACGGGCAGCGAATCCACCAGCGGCACCATGACGGTGGGCACGCGCACGATCTCGAAGCCGAGGTAATGCGGGATCTCGTCCTGGAAATCCCGCGCGCCCGGCGCGACCACCATGGCCGCGTGGCCCTCACGCTTCAGGTGCTCGAGCACCCGCAGCACCGAATTAGTCACGCCGTTGACGTTGGGCAGAAAGGATTCTGCAACGATTCCCACTCGCATAGCCACGCACTCTCCCACGCGAAATCAAACTAGCCGTCAATTCTGGTTAAACCGGACATGAATTTTCATCCCTCAGGCACCCACCGCCCGGCAGCGAACCACCCGGCAGCGGCGGCGAGGGTGGACACCGCCAGGACTGACAGCGCCGGCTTGAGCGCCAGCGCCCACCCGCGCCCCTCCACCTTGACCAGGTCGGGGTCGGACTTGGCGTACGTCACCCACACCTGCTGCCCCTCCCCTAGCCCGGTGGGGTAGAGCAGCCCGCGCGGCGGGGAGACCAGCTGGCCGTCCTCGGTCTGGTACTCCACAAACGTGCGCATGCGGCCCGCCTCGGTGACGGTGGCGGTGCCGCGGCCCGGGTTGGCGTGGATGCGCGCGTCGTTGAGCGCCGGCCCGCCGACCATCGCCGCGGAGCCCAGCACAGCGAAGGCGTAGAGGGCCAACACCACCTGGTGCGCGCGGCGGCGCCACCTCATCGGGCAAGCCGCGCCGCCAGCGCACGGCGGGTGGCGCGGGTGGTAGCGGCCTCCACAACCGTGATGGGGTTGGGCTGCGCCTCAAGCTCCAGCAGCACCTCGTTGAGCTCGCCGAGGGTGTCGGCGCGCCGGTAGTCGGCGCCGTACGCTTCCGCCAACTTCTCCACGTCCGTTCCGTGCGGCGTGCCGAACACCCGCTCGAAGGCGCCGCGCAGGTGGTCCGCGCCGGGCTCGAGGCCCTCGAAGATCCCGCCACCGTCGTCGTTGGCCACCACGATGGTGAGGTTGCCGGGGCGCGGCTCGTCGGGGCCGATGAGCAAACCGTTGACGTCGTGGAGGAAGGTCAGGTCCCCCATGAGTGCGACAGTGCGCGGGGCGCGGATCTCGTCGGCGCGCAGCTGCTGGGTGGCAAGGGCCACGCCCACGGCCTGGGAGACGGTGCCGTCAATGCCGGCGGCGCCGCGGGCGGCGTAGGTGTCCACGCCGTCGAAGGGCATGCCCACAAAGGAGGCGTCGCGCACCGGGTTGGACGAGCCCAGCACCAGCGTGTCGCCCACGGCCAGGGTGTCGCACACCGCAGCGGCGACGTGCAGGCCGGTGAACCCGAATTCCTCCTCGGCGAGCGCGGTGCGCACGGTCTCCGCGCCGACGTCGCCCGCGGCCTCGCAGATCTTCAACCACGTGCCGGTGGGCTGACCGGTGGCGTTCACGCGCGAGCCGCGCCTGTCCGGCTGACCGGTAAACGTGTCGGTGCGCGAGATGCCGATGACCTCGATGTCCGGGTCCGCCAGCAGCGCCATCACGTCGCGGTGCAGCGTCGGGTGTCCCACCACGATCACTTGCTCCGGCTTGGTGTTGGCGGCGAAATCGCCCCCGTCGTGGGAGATGGCCACCTCGGACTGCGCGAAGAAGCGGGCGGCCAGCGGGTGCACCTGGTGGAACGGCGCGGGCGCGGTCGGCTCCGCGATGGTGGGCACGTGCTCGAGGCCGGGCACCTCCCAGGCCTCGTCGCCGGCGACAACCAGTGTGTTGCGGGTGAGATTGACGTCCACTACCCCGTGGTCGGTGTATCCGGCAACCGAGCTTGCGAGGCTGCCGGGGCCCACCCGGCGCGGGGCACCCACCGGCTCCGGCAACGCTTCCGGCACGAGCGGGGTGTCCAGGGCCACGTTGATGTGGACCTGGGGGGCGGCAAAAGAAGCGGCGTGAACGTCGTCAAGCTCCTGCACCTGCTGGGTGGGCGCGTAGCGGCCGAAGATCCCCTGCTGCCAGATGGTCTGGCTCGCACCGGTGCCCACGAGGCGCTCCGGGCGGTCCGCGCTGATTACGGCGAGCGGGGTGTGCGACATGTGCGCCTCGATCACCGCCGGGTAGGTGTTGGCCACGGCGGTGCCGGAGGTCATCACCACGCCGACGTGGCGGCGCTGCACCCGTGCGAGGCCGAGGGCGGTGAAGGCGGCGGAGCGTTCGTCGATACGCATGTGCACCGTGACGTCGCGGCGCGCCAAAAGCGCGTATGCCAGCGGCGAGTTGCGCGAGCCCGGGCTCATGACCACATCGGTGCAATGCTTGGCCACGAGCTCCGCCACCGCCGCCGCAATCTCCATAGCTGCCATCTACTGCTCCTGTAGGTATTCGTCCGCGCCGCCGCGGAGTTGGTCGAGGATGTCGCGGGCGTTGTCGCGGATCTCGCGCTCCAGCTCGGACGGGTTGGGGGCCGGCTCCACCGGGGCGAGGGTGGCGGTGGGGTCCTCGCGGTCGCGGAAGATGGACGGGAACTTTGTGGTGGTCTCCGTCTTCGTCTCCGTGGTGGTCTGGGTGACGGTGCTGGTCTGCGTCACCGGCGGCTTGTCGGCCTCGGCGGCCGCGCCGCGCCAGAGGAAGAACAGCACGACGGCCGCAACGAAGCTCAGCGCCGCGATGACCCCGAGGGCGATGGCGCCGGCGGACGAGCCCTTCTGCTCCGGCTCGTAGTACGGCTCCTGGTAGGGCGGCTCGTACTCGTACTGCTGTTGGTACTGCGGCTCGTAGGCGGGTTGCTGGTACTGGTTTTGGGACTGGTCCGGGAAGTACTGCCGCGGCCGCTCGCGACGGGGCTCGCCCCCGGTGGGGCCGTACTGTCTCGTCTCGTTATCCATGCGCAACACACTAGCGCGCCCCGTCCAACACACTGGACGGGGCGCGAGCGGCTACGGGGTGTTCTACAGCACCAGCCCGAACACCGGCACCGCGATGAAGTAGGTGGCCAGGGTGATCAGCACCAGCGCGATGAGGTTGAGCCACACACCGCCCTTGATCATCTCGCCCATGGTGACGTAGCCCGAGGAGTACGCGATCGCGTTCGGGGGCGTGGCCACCGGCAGCATGAACGCACACGTTGCGGAGAGCGCGACCGGGATGGCTAGCAGCATCACGTTCATCTCGGTCGCACCGGTCAGGCCGATGCCCACGGCAACGCCGCCCATGATGGGCAGGAAGGTCGCGGCCGTGGCGGTGTTGGACGTCAGCTCCGTGAGCAACAGCACCAGCGTCGCGACGGCCAGGATGAGCAGGATCATCGGCAGCGACGCTAGGCCCTTCGCCTTCTCACCGATCCACAGGGACAGGCCGGTAGCGGTGAACATGGCGGACAGGCTCAGACCGCCGCCGAAGAGCAGCAGCACGTCCCACGGCATCTCGTTGGCGGTCTCCCAGTCCAGCAGGCGCTTGCCGTTTGCGGTGCCCGGCACGATGAACATGAGCAGGCCGGCGATGATGCCCACGATGGCGTCGTCGTACGGGAAGTCCCAGCCGAACTGGTTGATGCCCAGCGGGATGAAGATCCAGGCCAGCGCTGCCACGAGGAAGATCAGCCCGACGGCGATCTGCGGGAAGGTCCAGGGGCCGAGCTTTTTCAGCTCGTCGTCGATGAGCTCGCGTCCGCCGGGGATGGTGTCGACTTCAGGCTTGAACACGGTGATGAGCACCCACCACGCGACGAAGGTGAACACCACGGCCACGGGCAGCCCCACCAGCATCCACTCGCCGAAGCCGATGGTGATGCCGTGGGCCTCCTCCATGTAGCCCTTCAGCAGCGCGTTGGGCGGGGTGCCGATGAGCGTGCCGAGCGAGCCAATCGACGCCGCGTACGCGATTGCCAGCATCAGCGCGGTGGCGAAGCGTTTCTGGTTGGCCATCCCGCCGACGGTGTCGGCGGTGAGCATGAGCACGGAGGTGCCGATGGGCAGCATCACCACGGCGGTGGCGGTGTTGGAGACCCACATGGACATGAACCCGGTGGCGAGCATGAAGCCCAAGATGATGCGCTTGGGGGAGGAGCCCACCACCTTGACCACCATGAGCGCCAGGCGGCGGTGCAGGTTCCAGCGCTGCAGGCCCAGCGCCATGAGGAAACCGCCCATGAACAGGAAGATCGTCGCGGACGCGTAGGGCGAGGAGACGTCCTTGAACGGGGCCACCCCCGCGATCGGGAACACCGCGATGGGGATAAGCGCGGTCGCGGCCAGCGGGATCGCCTCCGTCATCCACCACGCGGCCATGAGCACCGTGGTGGCGGCCACGATGCGCATAGAGCTCGCGGAGTACTCCACGCCTTCCTTCGCGCCGGACGACTGAGCGACGGTTTCCGCCGCACCCGAGGGGAACAGGAAGTACACGAGCGCGGCGAGCACCACGCCGGCGATCAGACCGATGAGTTGGCGGCGCCACTCGCCGGGTTCTGGTGATTTGGCCAGGTCGCCGTCCGATAGCGCGGCGGAATCTTGGAGTACGGGAGTCGACATGGGCGAAAGGTTAGCGGACACCCCCCGTTTCCCACATCGATTTGGGCAATTACACCCGGATTTGGGGGCTGCGCTGGAGTACCTCCACGCAGGCACGGACGCGGTCGAACCACCAGTCGCGGCGTTCACCCGGTGCGCGCAGCCCGTGCAGGCGGTCCGGATCGGGGGTGGCGCGGGTGACGGCCATGCACCCGTCTGTGATTGCCCGCGGCTCGGCAACGTCCTCCACGAACAACCGTTGCGTGGCCAGGCCGGCGGCGCGCGAGCTGGTGAACTTCGCGGCCACCAGCCCGGCGTCCATGCCCACCGCGGTGTCGAGGGCGCTGGCCACCGTCACGCCGAGGTGCAGCTCGCGCGCGATGCGCACAAGCCTTGCGACGCCACCTAACGGCGCCACCTTGCACACCGCCACATCCGCCGCGTGCAGCTGCGCCACCCGGTAGGGGTCGGCCGCACGCCGGATGGATTCGTCCGCCGCGATCGGCGTGCGGACGCGCCGCTTCACCTCCGCCAACTCCTCCACCGTGGCGCAGGGCTGCTCGATGTACTCCAGCTCCCCCAACTTCTCGGCGGCCTCGACGGCCTCGTCCACGCTCCACCCGCGGTTGGCGTCCACCCGCAGCGTCGCGTCGGGACGCAGCTCGCGGACGGCGTTGACGCGCCGGAGGTCGTCGTCAAGCGACTGCCCCTTTTCAGCGACCTTGATTTTGAACGTCCGCACCCCGGGGTAGCGCGCGAGCACCGGCTCGACGTCGGCAACCGCGGGGATAGTGCCGTTGACCTCCACGCTGCCCTCCACCGCAGGCAGGCCCGTAAACGCCGCCTCGATGCCGGAGGCGAGCCACGCGGCGGACTCCTCCGGACCGTACTCGAGGAACGGGGAGAATTCGCCCCAGCCTGCGGGGCCGTCGACGAGCAGGGCCTCGCGGGTGGTGATGCCGCGGAATTTCACGGCCATGGGCAGCGCGACAACGTGGGCGCGCTCGAGGATGTCGTCGACGGTAGGGAACATAGCTACGCCCCCGGACGCTTGGTCAGCACGAGTGCGACCGGCCCCTTCGGCTTCGGCCTGTCCGCGCACGTCATGCCGTTGGCCGCGGCGGCGATGCAGGAGCCGCAGTTACCGCCGGCGCAGGACGAGCCGAGCTCTTCCAGGGTGAGGTGCCCGGTGCGCTCCAGGTGGTGCACCACGGCGTCCACCGTGGAATCGGTCAAACCGGTCGCACGGCGGATGTCCGCGCGGGAGCGCGCGCCGTCTCTGATCGCGGCGACCACCGCCTGCATCGGGCGCATCAGACAACCACCTTCAGCAGCTGGAACGTAGCCACCGCCAGGGCCCACGCGAGGGTGAGCTGGCCGATGAGCCCGAACAGGGTCCACTTCCACCCGATCTCGCGGCGCTGCGCCGCCAGGGTGGCCACGCACGGGGTATAGGCCATGAGGAAGATCATGTATGCCCACACCGCGGCGATCATGTGCCCGCCGGAAGCTTGCGTGAAGTCCGCGCGCACCGCGGAAGCGAGGTCGGACGTGCCCTGCTCTTCGGGCGCAAGATCGGACGGGTCATCCAGCGCGTAGGTCTGCGCCCAGGTGGAGATGACCGCCTCCTTGGCCAAAAAGCCGGTGACCAGGGGGCCGGTGAGCGACCAGGAGCCAAAGCCCGCCGGCTCGAACACCGGGGCCACCGCCCCGGAGGCGACGCCGTAGACGGAATCCGCCGGTGCAAGGTCTTCGTCGCCAAACCCGTAGCCGCCGACCGCGGGCGTGGACTGCAGCGCCCAGATGACCACCACAGTGGCCACGATGATCCCGCCCGCGGTGTGCAAAAAGCCCTTCAGGCGCGACCACATCACGCTGAATGTCAGCCGCGCGGTGGGCAGCTGATAGGTGGGCAGGTCGATCACCAGCGGGTCCGAGCCCATCGTGCGCCACAGCGTGTTTTTCAGCAGCAAGCCCGCCAGCACCACCAGCGCGATGGAGACCACGTACATGGCAAACACCACCGTGCCCGCGTGGTCCGGGAAGAACGTCTGTGCCAGCATCACGTACACCGTCAGGCGCGCGGAGCAGGACGTAAACGGCACCAGCAGCGCGGTCAGGCGGCGCTGCTGCGGGGTGGCCAGCACGCGCGTGGCGGAGATCGCCGGCACGTTGCAGCCGAAGCCCACAATCAGCGGGATGAACGCCTTGCCCGGCAGCCCGATGGCTCGCATGAGCCGGTCCGCCACCACAGCGGCGCGCGCCATGTAGCCGGAGTCTTCCAAAACCGCCAGGCACAGAAACATCAGCGCCATCAGCGGCACGAACGTGAGCACCATGCCCACGCCGCCGATCAGCCCGTTGACCACCAGGCCCTTGACAAACGGGTATCCGAGCCCGATACGCTCCAGCCCCGCGCTCGCCCAATCCGACAGCGGGCCGGTGAAAAACGCGTCCAGGGCGTCCTGCAGCGGCGCGGCCACGGTGGTGGTGATCTGGAAGACCACGAACATCGCGGCGAAGAAGATCAGCGGGCCCCACACCGGGTGCAGCACGAAGCGGTCCACGGTTTCGGTCAGGGTGTCGCGGTGCTCGTCGCGGACCGTCGCGGCAGCCACGGCATTGTCGATGAACTCGAAGCGCGCGTCGGCCTGCTCGAACTCGTCGCCGGCTGCTGTGTCGCGCACGGGTGCGGCGGGCTGTTGCAACTGCTTTGCGACGAGCTCCGCAACCCCGCCGACATCCCTCCGCCGCGGATCCAACGTCACCACCGGCACGCCCAGTTCCCGCTCCAGCGCCACCGGATCCACTTCGAGGCCCTGCTTGGCGGCCACGTCGCTCTTGGTCAGCACGACCACGACGCGGTAGGGGTGCTCTACAAGCTGCGCCACCAGGTACAGCCCGCGCGCCAGGTTGGAGGTGTCCACGGCGGCGAGCACGATGTCGGGGCGGTCGGTACCGGAGGCGTCGTCAAGCAGCAGCTCTCGCGTGAGCGCCTCGTCCGGGCTGACGGGGTCCAGCGAGTACGCGCCAGGGAAATCGATGATGTTGTACGTGGCGCCGCCCGCGCGCCAGACGCCGCGGGAGACCTCCACGGTGGTGCCCGGGTAGTTGCCCATGGTCGCGCTCGCGCCGGTCAGGGCGTTGAACAGCGTGGACTTGCCGGCATTTGGTGCGCCGACCAGCGCGATAGTGGGCGTGCCTACCGGAGCAAACTCAGCGACCGGCGCGCCGTGGCAGTCGGCCATTTACGCCGCCTGCTCAGCCGGGGCAATGGCGATCTGGCGCAGCGTGTCCGCACCGAGGGCGTAGTGGGAGCCGCGCACCTTGATCACGCGGCCGCCGCCGGCGGTCTTCTGCATGACGGTGACGTTCGCGCCAGTGCGCAAGCCCAGTTCGCGCAGGCGGCGGGCCGTCGGGCAGCCAACATTGGTGATGGTGGCGTGGTGACCGACGGGGACGTCGAAAAGCATGTGCTCGTGCATGCCTCAAATATTAAAGCAAGGCTGCCCTAACTAAAAGGGGGTAGTGGGTACGATTACCCCCATGCAGTACTCCACCGCCCAGCCCTTTGACCCCGCCCAATGGCGCGAGGTCGACGGCTTCGACTTCACCGACATCACCTATCACCGCCACGTCGGCGACACGCGCGCCGACGGCATCGTGCGCATCGCCTTCGACCGTCCCGAAGTACGTAACGCGTTTCGCCCCCACACCGTGGACGAGCTCTACCAGGCGCTGGACCACGCGCGGCGCGACCCGTCTGTGGGCGTGGTGTTGCTCACCGGCAACGGGCCGAGCGAGAAAGACGGCGGCTGGGCGTTTTGCTCCGGCGGCGACCAGCGCATCCGCGGCCGCTCCGGCTACCAGTACGCGGGCGGCGAGACGGCCGAGACGGTGGATACTGCGCGCGTGAAGGCCGAGGGCGGGCGCCTGCACATCCTGGAGGTCCAACGCCTGATCCGCACGATGCCCAAGGTGGTCATCGCCGTGGTCAACGGCTGGGCGGCCGGCGGCGGGCACTCCCTGCACGTGGTGTGCGACATGACCATCGCCTCACGCGAGGAGGCCCGGTTCAAGCAGACCGACGCGGACGTGGGCTCCTTCGACGCGGGCTACGGTTCCGCCTACCTGGCCAAGATGGTGGGCCAGAAGTTCGCGCGCGAGATCTTCTTTTTGGGCCGCACCTACTCCGCCGAGGAGATGCAGCGCATGGGCGCGGTGAACATCGTGGCCGACCACGCCTCGCTCGAAGACGAGGCGATCCAGGTCGCCCGCGAAATCAACGGCAAATCCCCCACCGCGCAGCGCATGCTGAAGTTCGCGTTCAACCTTGTCGACGACGGCCTGATGGGCCAGCAAGTCTTCGCCGGCGAGGCCACCCGCCTGGCGTATATGACCGACGAGGCCGTCGAGGGCCGCGACTCGTTTTTGGAGAAGCGCCCGCCGAGGTGGGAAGAATTTCCGTTCTACTACTAGAAGCGGATGTTCCCCTTCCGCTGGCGTGCCAAGAAACACGGTGCGGCCACTCCCGCTACCTACGGCACCCGAGAATGCTCCGACACCTGCTGCAGCGATGACGTTGTGCCGACATCGACGGGACGGGGTCCCGTTCTCCTACTTGAAGCCAATCGCGGGGGCCGACCCGGCGCGAACTGATGGATCGTATAGCACGGCCCCGTCCCCTGCTATACGGTCCGCGGGAAGCCGCCGTATTTCCCCAGGTGGTGTTGAAAACAGTTCGCGATAACAGTGAGATCGTATAGCAGCGTCGCACACATGCTATACGGTCCGCATCCCCACTGCGCCCAGAGCCGCTGAAGCCGCCACCGATTACCCCGGCCGATTCGCGAACTACTCGTAAGACTTTATGAATCGCCGAATCATAAAGAACCATAAGGATTGCTAGCCTGATCCCACGTGAGCAACCTCCTCGAACTCCTCCCGGTCGATCCCGCGAACCCGCTGGCCATCATGCCCGCGCTGGAGGAGGCGCTGACGGGCCAGCGCGCCCTGCTCCCCGTGCCCGCGAACGACCCAGCGCGCACAAACCTCCTGCGCAACACGCTGAAACCCGGCGCGCCGATCGCTGATGACATCGCACTGGTGGTTTCCACCTCCGGCTCCACCGGCACGCCGAAAGGCGCGATGCTGACCCCGGCGAACCTGATTTCCAGCGCGGACGCCACCCACCAGGCACTCGGCGGCGAAGGCCAGTGGCTTTTGGCCATGCCCGCGGCCTACATCGCCGGGATCCAGGTGCTCATCCGCAGCATGGTCGCAGGCGTCGAGCCCGCCTTCGTGGATCTTTCCCGCGGCTTCAACGTCGCCGAGTTCGCCGAGCGCGCCCACGAGCTCGCCCGCACCGGCGAGCGCACCTACACCGCGCTGACCCCCATGCAGCTGGCCAAGGCCACCTCAACGCTCAAGGGCATCGAGGCGCTGCGCAGCTTCACCGCCGTGCTCGTCGGCGGCGCCGCCACCAACCCGCGGCTGCTCGAATCGGCGCGCAAGCTGCGCATTAATGTGGTCACCACCTATGGTTCGTCGGAAAGCAGTGGCGGCTGCGTCTACAACGGCCGCCCCATCGCCGGCGCCCGCGTCCGCATCACCGACGGTCGCATCCACCTCGGCGGCCCCATGATCGCGCGCGGCTACCACCTGTTCGACTCCCCCGACCTCAAGGACGGCTGGTTCCGCACCTCCGACGCCGGCACGCTGGAAAACGGCCTGCTCACCGTCCTCGGCCGCACCGACAACGTCATCTCCTCCGGCGGCCTCAAACTCCACCCCGAGGTGTTGGAAGAGGAGCTTTTGCTTATCGACGGCGTCACCGCCGCCACCGTCATAGGCAAAGCCGACGACCGCCTGGGCCAGCGCATCTGCGCCGCCTACACCGGCTCCGCGTCGGTACCCGACGTCCTGGACGCGCTGGCGGATGCGGAGGACGCCGGCCGCATCAGCCACTGGCAGATCCCCAAAGAGCTCAAAGTGGTGGCCGCGCTGCCTCAGCTCGGCCCGGGCAAGGTGGACCGCGCGGCGGTGCGGGAATTGTTTTAAAGCGGCTGCCGCCTAACCTGCTGCCAACTCCGATGCCCGCTGGTAGGACACCCCGAGCACCTGCCCCATCTCGCGCAGCGTGAAGCCCTCGTCCTTCATCTTGCGCGCCAACGCAGACCTTGCGGCGCTAGCTTCATCCGAGGCTGCTTTCGCTTTCACGCCGAGCTCGTCGGCACGCTTCCGCAGCGACTCGACCTCCGCAGGCAAGATTGGCACAACCTCGACGTCGAACTCACCTAGCTTCAGCCCGGATTGAAACGCGATGGCCTCCCCGACCTCGTCTGCGGCCCGGTCGAGCCTTCGCGTCTGCGACACCACCCCAAGGTCGTCGCACTCGAGCACCCACGCACCACTCGTACCGCGCTCTGCAGTAACAGTGAAAGACTTCATCTCCACCCCCCTTGGGCAACACGCCGCGAGCAGCCGGAGCAGTGCCATCGACGATCCTTAGAACGGGAGTGCTTCACGAAGCTGCGGGTTGCCCACTACCGCAGCACCCAAACCGCCAATGAGGCCGAGCAGACCGATGACCAGCGCAATGATAGAGCCGGTAGAGCTTCCGGCCTGCTCTTCCTTCACGGTCTTTGTCACGGTCGCAGCCTCGGCCTTCTCGGTCACCGTGGTGGTCACCGGGGTTGCACTCTCAGTCACCGTGGTTGTTACCGGGGCCGCCTTCTCGGTCACCGTGGTGCTCACCGGCGCTGTATTTTCAGCCACCGTGGTGGTCACCGGGATAGCCTTCTCGACAATTGTCGAGACAACTGTAACTGGCGTGGCCACCTCGGTAACCGTGTGTGCCACGGTCGATTTTTCCGTCACTGTAATGGGCGACGCCGATTCAGTTATCGTTTCTGCCACGGTAGATGGTGCCCGCGTTACCGTCAGCTGGGGAGCGTTAACCGTGGAGGTTAACGTGACGGTCTCCGGGGCAGCAGTCACTGTAGCCGTAACCCGCTGTGCCTTTTCGGTAACGGTGGTGGTCAATCGGGCCGGAGTTTGAGTAACCGTGGAAAGAACAGTGACTGGAAGACCAGGTTCTGTGAGTGTTTCCGTAACGGTACTTGGAGTTGCAGTCTCTTTGGATGTAACGGTTACGGTTTGGGTTTCCGTGAGTCTTTTAGTGACCGGAGCGGCTATCGCCGTGCTAGTGGCGGTGACGGTTGCGGTGGTAGTGCGTACAGGAGCAGCCTGGGTAGTCGAGCTCAACGAGGTAGGTTCAGAGCTAGGGGAAGCTGATGCTTCGTCGCCCACGACAGTTACATCAAACACGACAGACTCGAAGCTGCCGTCTGGATAAGTTACTCGACCGTAAATAGTCCCCTGCTCCGGTTTGAGTGCTGAAATCGACAACGATGCCCCTCTAGAATCCACCGTCCAATCAGAAGGGGTATCGAGAATTTGCAAATTTGTTCCCGCAGGCAAATCATCGATTCGAATCACTCGGTCTCTGCCCGCCAAGACGGTATTTTCCGCGAGTTTGGGTGTGTGTGAAAGCCATTGTGCAGGGAAAATTGTAAAGGTCTGTTCCACGGTCTCGGACGAACCATCTGGATAATCGACAAGGAATTTCACGGTATTCGAGGCACCGGACTCAGCGTAGTAATCCCCGTCAAAGACTCGGAAGCGTAGCCTGTTGTAGGCCGAGTTGCCGTACTCGATGTAATCGACTACGATTAAAAGATCGTTCTCGATCCGCTGATTAGTTCCCCAGTTAGCGTTGAGAATCGAAATCCTCGCGCCCACAGGCACGCCGGTCACCTTCTGATATTCTGCTATTTCGTCCGGATTTAGCGCGAACGGCTTCGAGGGTGTGGGGAATGCTGGCTGGTACTGATCAGCCATCGTTTGCTCCGCCGCCATCACGGGAACAGGCGTGACTGCGACAGTCCCGAGTGAAAGGGCGACGCTGGACGCTAAGCTGATGGCGAGACTGCGGTTTTTCATGGGCTCCTCCATGAGAATTGACAGGTTAATCGAAGGAAATCTTAGCAGGGACAATTGAGGGGTGCGTCATAACTGGGGCGATAGATTCAGTTGATCTTTACGCCGTGCCAGGCGTTCTCCTAGGCTGCTGAAAGGCTGATCGGATCGGGATCGGCGAGATCGCCGTCAAGGTCTGTTTTCGCCGTAGAGAGCGGAGTCAACCGACGATTGCACTTTCCCACCAGTAACTGCCTCCATCCCCTGGCGCTCCAGTACGTTTCGGCATGAGGAACCTCGCGTTTCTCACGCATTTTTCACGGCAGTGATTGCTATTCGCGCTCTGAACAAACCAGAGGGTGGAAAAGATGGCCGTAATACCAGTGCTTTGGACAGATAAAGCCTGGTAGGTGCCCCCGTTGGTGCCGTGGTTACGCTGTCCCAAGCGTGAAGTCCTGGCCCGGGTAATACCCACATCAGATCCGAAAAGTAGTCCAGAGAGTGCACCCTCACCACTGCAAGAGGTGTCTATCATCCGCGCAGCTCCCGAGGGTTGTAAAGGGGTCTATCACTACCTACTTCAGCGCCGGGGACGATGGAGTAGGGAGCCTGTTGCTGTGGGCACTCCTGGTTCGTACCGAAGGACGTGTGCGATGTTCTGGAGTTAGACAATATTACATGGGTAAAAATCCGCCTTGACCAGCAGGAATTTAGTACTACTAAGGTACTGGCAAACGATGGTAAGTGCTACCAGACAACCATCGTGAACGAGTCGGGCTTGTACGATGTCATCTTCCAGTCCCGCACTGTGTCGTAGTTGCCACGTACGCCGAAACTAGCAGCACATGAAAAACACCCGCCGGTGCGCGGCGGGTGTTTGGGCGCAGACGACCTACGCGGCCTTCTCCTTCGAACGGTCGAAGGCCAACAGGATCAGGCCCACGACGATCCAACTGCACAGGACAATCCAGGAGCGTCGCGCGTCCGCGCCGTCGAAGAAGCTGAGCGAGCGCACGAGGTAGCCGGTCGCGCCAATCGGCATGAGCTGGCCCAGGGTGGACCAGCCGGCTGACAGAAACCACGGACCCGTGGCCAGGCCGGACAGCGGGTTTGCCACAAAGATGGTCAGCACCGCGCCGAGGCCAGCACCCGGCACGCCAAACAGTGCGCCAAGACCGGCGGTGACCGCGGAGGTCGCGGCGATTCCAAGGGCGATAGCCAGCCACTCCATGCCCACGCTGCCGCTGAGCGTGCCGTAGATGCCGTGCAGCATCCAGACCGCAACACCCGCACCGAGGGTGGCCACGCCCGCGATGACCGCAGCCTTCGACCACTTGTGGCCGCGCAGCAACATGGTTGCAAGCATGCCGGAGATCACGCCGCCGAACGCGAGCGGCAGGCCGAGCAACGCCAGGCCCTGGGC
>ERZ1029878.102-NODE-102-length-18800-cov-54.689250_pt1 | contig 18800 bp, 12 predicted proteins | sample MGYA00519234_ERZ1029878 | MGnify/ENA primary metagenome ERZ1029878 (study PRJEB33666, sample SAMEA4610928) | skin metagenome | biome: Human-associated habitat; feature: Malodor aspect; material: skin | place: Philippines | collected 2015-08 ... | reverse complement strand
CCCTGTGCGCAACCTTCGACCCGAATGCCCGCAGTCAGGTGCAGCGCGGTGACTTTGGCTACGCGCCGCTGGGCTAAGCCGGTGCGTAGATAGGCGGATGGCTGTGCGTGTGCGACCGCGACCACCCAGCGAGCTCACCCACGACGGAATGAACGCGCCGATCTGATGGGAAATATCGCAAAATTGAGGGGCGCGTGCCTCCAATTCGGATCGAACGCACCGAAATGCACTGTTTTGCGCTAAACTCACGACCTATTGGAACAGATTCGGTGCGAACGTTCCGTAATACGATCGGCGAGGAGGCGTGGCGCGTGGACATTGAGGCGCTCGGCAGTTTTGTGCGCGCTCAGCGCAAGGAACGGAGGCTGACCCAACTGGAGGTCGCGGAGCTTGCGGACGTGTCGGATCGGTTCCTCCGGGAGCTGGAGCATGGCAAGCCGACGGCGGAGATCGGCAAGGTGATCGAGGTGCTTGCGGTTCTCGGTTACGACCTCGAACCTGTTGTGCATAAGGGTGATCTGCTGTGACGTCCCCGGTTGTTGCAGCAGACGTGTACGTGGGCGAGGAACTGGCCGGCCACTTCACCACCCATGCCGATGGCCGCACGGAGTTCGACTACGTGGAGGGTGCCACGAAGGCTGTGGCCTCAACACTGCCGATCAGTGGCGCGCCCTATGTCACCTCGGCAGGTGCGCTCCCGCCGTTCTTCGCCAACCTGCTGCCTGAGGGCAGGCGGCTTTCCACGTTGAAGCGTTCGGTCAAAGCGTCGCTCGACGATGAGCTGGCTCTCCTCGTCGCTGTCGGTTCCGACACGGTCGGTGATGTCAGCGTCGTTGCGCACGGCAAGCCGCTCGCGCCCTCCCCCGCCGTGATCGATTTGTCTGGCCCGCTCGATTTCTCGGCGGCCATCACTGACGCCGGAATCGCGGACCCCATTGCCGTTCCCGGCGTGCAGGACAAGGCATCGGCACGCACCATTGCGGCCCCAGTTCGCGGCCGCAGCACCGAATACATTCTCAAGGTGTCCCCGCCCGAGTACCCGAAGCTTGTGGAGAATGAGGCCGAGTGCTTCGCCATCGCAGCCGCCGCCAAGTACCCGCTCGCTGAAACGCAATTGCTTATCGACGCCTCCGGTCGCCCCGGACTCCTCATCACCCGCTTCGACCGGTTAGACGGCACCCGGCTCCACGTCGAAGACGCTGCGCAGGTCATGGGCCTGTACCCGAGCGCGAAGTACAGCCCAGCAATGGAGGAGGTGGCGGAGGCGTTGATGGGCGTGAGTGCGTCGCCAAGCTTGACTGCCCGATCAATCGCCTTCCAAGTCGCCCTTGCCTGGCTGACCGGAAACGGTGATCTACATGCGAAGAATCTGTCGTTGATCTGGAGGGGCCGCAGGGCCGAGATGTCCCCTATCTACGACATTCCATCAACGGTGCCCTACGGGGATTCCACGATGGCGCTGTCCGTGCAGGGGCGCAAGGACAACATCAGTGGCAAGGCGTTCCGGGCATTCTGCACGGAGATCGGTTTGACGGTGAACGCAACCGAGCGCGTTATGGCCCAAGCCCTGCGGGTAACCGATGGTGCCGCGGAGCGGATCGTGGCCGCGGCCGATTTCGATCCGCGCCGGGCGCGTGACCTCAGGAGGGTGCTGGATCGACGGAGGAAGTTGTGGGGCTGACGTTTGGTGCGTCGATAAGCGGATGTCCACTGAAATGAGCACGTGAGGGGCTGTGCTCGCGCGGGGTACGACGTCCGGGTGTGGGAGCACTTTAGCCGTCGATAAGTTTGGCATTCGCGAGCAACAACCAAAGATATCGGCGTAAGTTTGGTAGCCTCCCACGTATGAACTGGCCGCGGGTGGAAACTGAGACGCTCCCGTGGTCGCCCGCGCCCGATTCGTACCCGCGGCGGGCGGCGAAGAGGATGCCGCGCGAGTATGAGGCTGCGGTGGTCCCGAAGATTGCGGCTCAGCAGCTCACGCTCAGCGACGAAACCCGTGCGCTGGTGGAACAGGCGACGGTCGCGGCCGTGCGGTTCGATACGACGGACGCGCACCGCGTCGTGCCCTTCACCCCGCTGTTGCTTCGCAGTGAGTCGGCCGCGTCTAGCCGTATTGAGCAGCTCACGTCGTCGGCTCGCAAGGTGCTGGAGGCGGAGGTCACTGGCCGCGGGCGGGGAAATGCGGCGCTGATTGCGGCGAACACGCGCCAGATGGAGGCCGCCGTGGAGCGGGCCCGCGCGAGGGTGGACGGCATCGTGGAGATGCACCGGATTCTGCTTACGGATTCCGCTCCCGAGATCGCGGGTGTGTCGCGTAACGCGCAGGTGTGGATCGGCGGCAGCGACTACTCCCCCGCCGGGGCGATGTTCGTGCCGCCCCACCAGCGCCACCTTGAGGGGCTGATGGCGGATCTCGGTGAGTTCATGGCGCGCGATGACCTCCCGGCGCTCGCCCAGGCGGCGGTCGCGCACGCGCAGTTTGAGACGATCCACCCGTTCGCCGACGGCAACGGCCGCACGGGCCGTGCGCTTGTGCACGTGGTGTTGCGGGAGCGTTGCTTAACGACGAGCTCCGCCCTCCCCCTCTCCGCCGGCCTCCTCACCGACACAGCTGGGTACTTCGCCGCGCTCGATGCTTATCGCAGCGGCGACGTGGACCGGATCGTGCAGCTGTTCGCCCGTGCCGCCATCGATGCCGCAGGGCGTGGATCCTGGCTAGCGGCGGAACTTGTCGCCCTGCGTGAAGAGTGGAACGAGCAGCTCACCGCCCGCGCCGATGCGCTGGCGTGGCGCGTTCTCGACCTGCTGCTGCAGCGGCCTGTGTTGACCACGGCGGCGGTGTCCGCCGAGTTTGATGTGTCGGCGGAGACGGCCCGTAACGCTCTGGAGCGGCTGGAGGTTGACGGCATCGTCATCTCCGCGCAGTTAGATAAGCGCCAGCGCGGGTGGCGCTCTCCCGACGTGCTCGCGCTGCTCGACGAGTTCGCCGACGCTGCCGGCCGCCGCGGCTGAGCCGCGCATCGGGGGTACGGCGGGGGCAGGTTGGGTAAGAAGTTGTTAAGAACCTGTCCGAAAGCTGGTATTCGGCTTGGGGGCGGGTGGCAATGGGCCTAGTCTTGATTTGTCACTATTACTGAGAGCGAAGGTCCGCCCATGTCCGTTCGTGTCCCGTCCCGTTCCCTCGCTGCGTTGACGGCGGTGGCCTTGGTTTCGTCGATAAGCCAGGTGCTCGCTCCCGCGGCCGAAGCAGCACCCGTCGCAACAGTGGATCAGAGCGACCTGATTTACAACGAAGCCACAGGTCAAGAGTGTGCAGTGGGCTGGCTTCACCGCGGCTATGCTTTCACCGCCGGCCAGTGCGGCGCCGACGGCGACACCTTCCGCGACATTGACGACAACATCCTGGGCAGCTTCGAAACCCTCTACGATCCCGAGACGCGGCGCAACGATTTCGGCTGGATCAAGCTGGACATGGACGTGGCCGAGGGCGAGAACGAACACGAGTTGATGGATTTAGACTCACTGAATCATCGCGACCTGCTGTACCGACACGCACCTGACGGGTCGCGCGCGATCAGCTGGTACTACGGTTTCGACGGCGCGACCGTGGCCGCGGACGGCGATATCGCTGCGGCCTCTCCGGTTCTCGGGGAACCCGTCGTTACGTTTGATGGGCAGCTGACCGGGCTCTTCACCGGCGAACTCGACGGCTACTCGCTGGTCACGCGGCCAGACCGGATTGCGGAGAGCCCGTACCCGGTGGATCCCGCCCACATTGAGCGTCGCGCTGCGGATGATCGCTCGCAGCACGCGGATGTGTTCATGTTCGCGCCCGACAAGGGCAAAAAGGGGCAGATCTATTATCCGCCTGTGCCTGCTGTGGACCAAGGCGATTTGATCGGCACGCCACGGCCCGAAAACCGGGTTGGAAAATGCACGATTGGTTGGATCGCTGACGGCGTGATTTACACTGCCGGCCACTGCGCGCGCCCTGGCGACGAGATGTTCACCCTTGAGGTTGTTGAGGTCGATCTGGAAACAGGTAATGACGGTGTTGCGTTTGACACCAAGATCGGCACCTTCCACACCAACGACCGTGGCAATGGCGACCTCCGAAATGACGTCGGCTGGGTGGCGATTGAAAACCCGTGGGTGCGGTTGGGCGAAAACGGGTACTCCGGCGACCGGCTTGTGCCCTTCGAAGATATTCAAACCGGCCTGGAAGTGTGCGCATGGGGCCAGCGGACGAAAATCGAGCGTTGCGGCGAGGTGTTAGGCACGGACGGCGCAGACATCATCCTGGATTCAGCGGTGAAAGGAAACTCCGGCGATTCCGGTGGCCCGGTGTGGGCGAAGGACGGAAGCGGGTTCGTGGGGGTGTACTCCGGCCGGTATTCGGACGAGGAGTATGCAACCGCATCTCGCCCGGACTTGGAAACGGACTACGTGAACGACCTGGACCTTCACGGCATCCTCCGCGCCATTCAGATGGGTGTGCCGTACTACCAGCTCCTCCCAATTTTCAGGGTGTTGCTCGGTGAGCGTGGAGAGGAGCTCCCCACCGCGATGGAAACCTTCAACCAGGGTGACCCGCTCTACGACTACAACGGCAACATCATCTGCCGCGTCGGCTACGTGCAGGGCGAGCGCCTGTTCGTGTCCTCGTACTGCGGCTACGGCGAGCTCTACACCGCGCTGGGGCGCCCGGTTGGAACGATGGAAGACGCCCAAGTCGGCGACGGTTCGGTAGCAACGTTGCGAGTCACCGGTACACGCATGGTCGCCGGCACGAACGCGCCGGGCTTCAGCACCATCGCGGAGTGGGACGCAATGCAGCCTGGTGACGAGCTTTGCGCCGCCGCCAACGGCACCGATGACCCGGAGTGCACCACGCTTGCTGGCGTGGACGGCGTGTGGCTCATTACGGAGACGGAGTTCAGCGACAGGATTCTCCCCGGGACGCCGATGTGGATCCCAGGTAAGGGCTTTGTCGGTGTGCACTCCTTTGCGTTGGACGGCCACAGCGTTGGCACCCGCATCGACTTCGCACCGACGCCGGATGCGAACGACCCGGTTTTCGCCGCACCGAACTTCGAGCTCGTTGTGAAGGCCCACGAGCTCAAGCAGCCGTACTTCCAGCGCACAAACATCTACCGCTTCGACCCGGAGGCCCCGGACAACCGCCCTGAGGTGGCGCTGCCCCACCGCGTGCTGAAGGCGGGCGACCACCTCTTCGACGAACACGGCAACAACGTCTGCGAACTCGGCTGGGTGGCAGGGGGTATCGGATACACCTCATCCGATTGCCCCGGCGCCGTGTTCACCAGCATTAGCGAGCGCATCGGCTGGACCAAGCTCGCCTCGTACCTGGACAACCAGGTGGCCACCCTCGAGTCCAGCGACGAGTGGATCACCTTCGGCGACACCACCGCCGCCCTCATCCCATGGACTGACCTGACCCCGGGCGACGAAATCTGCGCCGGCGATGCTTGCACCGAGTTCGCAGGCTACGACGGCTCCAAGCTCGTCCTCGTCGAGGACCTAACGGGCGTGCTCCCCGGCGCTGGCCTGCATATCAAGAGCAAGGGCCTGGCGGGCGTGTACCACCGCGACGGCATCGGTTCGCGCCCGGACATGATCGATGACGGCTGGACCAGCCCCAACACCGAGAAGATCCGCGCCGCGCACCGCAACGGCGAGCGCTTCTTCGCCCACAACGACGCCAACTTCTGGTCCCCCACCAGCGGCGAGCGCGCCGCCGTCCCCTTCCCCACACGCAAGCTCGATGAGGGCACCATGCTTTACGACGCCTCCGGTGCCCCCACCTGCATCATCGGCCGCGTCGAAGATGAGCACCTCTACGTCTCGGCGGACTGCCAGTCCGACCAGTTCTTCACCGCCGCCGGCGAGTACGTTGGCGACTTGGAGGTTCCGGCTGCGGCGACGGAGAGGACGTCGCCAGGCATTATTGCGGTGACCGGCCGCCGCATGGAGCCGGGTGACAACACCCACCGCGAGCACGCTGCCTGGGACGAGATGCAGCCCGGTGACGAGCTGTGCTCCGACGCTGGTTGCGGCACGTTCTTCGGCCTTGACGGCGCTCAGATCATCCACGACGCACCCGTGCCCGCCCAGCCCGGCGCGGCGCTGTGGAACCCGCAGAAGGGCTTCGTCGGCGTCTCCGGCGCGGGCGGTGAGGCGACCCGCATCGACATGCTCACCTCCGAGGCACCGACCGATTCCGCCGCCGCGGTCAAGCGCGCCCATGAGCTCGGCGTGCGCTTCTACCAGCGCGCATCCGCCAACTTCTGGAGCCCCAACCACTACGGCGGCGAGGTTCCCTTCGAGCGTCACCCGCGCATCAACCAGGGCGATCTGCTTTACGACGCCTCCGGTGCCCCCCGCTGCAGCATCTCCCTGATCCAGGACGACGTGCTGTTCACCTCCTCGGACTGCGCCGACACCGGCGACACCCTGTATTCGGAATTCGGCGAGCCCCTCGGCGCGCTGACCGTTCCCGCCGCCGACACGACAACGCGGAACAAGTTTGCTTACGTCGAGCTGGACAGCCCGTTCGTGCAGCCCGGCACCAACGGCGTCACCGGCGACGACGTCGTTGAGTGGTCCGACGCCAACCCCGGCGACGAGATCTGCGTCTCCACCGCGTCCGGCGAGCGCTGCGGCACCTACCGCGGCCAGGATGGTTCCGCGGTCGTGCTCTCGGACGACATCGCCAACCCTGCTGATCCCGCCGACCCGCGCACCACTGGCGCTCCGGTCTGGATCCCCGGCAAGGGTTTCCTGGCCGTGTACGCAGGTGAGGTCGATGGCTTCCCCACCGGCGCCCGCATCGACATGATCACCCGTGGCAACCCGACCGCTAACTTCCGCGCGGTTGCGGATGCCCACGACCGCAACGAAACCTACTACCAGCAGGTTCCGGCCAACTTCTTCAACGTTGAGAACCCGGACGGCATGACGGTTCCCTTCCCGAAGAAGCCGGCGCCGAAGCCAGCACCGGTCCCGACTGAGGCGTCCACGGCGTCCGTTGCGGAGCCGACTGCCGCAACCCGGCCTGAAACGGCCTCTACCACCCGAATGACCCCGACTAAGACCAACGTCGCTTCGGCAGAAGACAGTGACGAGAGCGAGCCGGAGGCAGGAAATGGCAACGACGGTTCGGCGAACGGCAGCTCCACCGGCGGCATCATCGCGGCGATCCTGATCCCGCTGGTGTTGGTCGGTCTCGGCTTCCTGGCAACCCAGGTGGTGGACACGACCCAGTTCGGCCTCCCGCCGGTGCCGCAGATCGTCCCGATCAAACGGTAAACTCCACAGATGGTGATTGGAGGATGGTGAATCCGCGAAAATTTCGGATTCTCACCATTGGCCTTTCACCATCTGCGCAAACGGCGCTGGGACTTCGAGTGCAACCGGAGGGGCGTCGGTAGGCGAATGCAAAACACCGCCCCCCAACAGCACCACGCGTAACCTAAATCACCATGACAAACGCGGAGCTGCCTGAGCAGTACAGCGACGAGCATCTGAAGCTCGGTCGCGAAGAGTTCGACGCCGACAACCTCACGGACGCGGACATGGACCAGATCAAGGAACAGCGCGAGGGTGACGAGCCGGACGGCGGGTTCATGCGGTGGGTGATCACCCTGTTCGGCACCGGCGTCGGCGCGGGCATTTTGTTCCTGCCGATCAACGCGGGCAGTTTCGGGTTTTGGCCGCTGGTCATCGCGACGCTGCTCATCGGCCCGATGGTGTTCTTCTCGCACCGCACGTACGCGCGCATCGTGTCGGCGTCGCCGGTGAAGGGCCTGGACGTGCTGCAGGTGATCACGGCACTGACGGGCCGCAAGCGTGGGTTCATCTCCGCGGTGCTGTACTGGCTGGGTATCTATCCCACGGTGCTGATTTACGGCATTTCGATCACGAACACGCTGGACAGTTTCATCGTCAACCAGTTCGGCGGGGAGCACGTGAGTCGCTGGCTCTTAGCGACGATCTCCGTCGGCATCATGACCGGCGCCTACGCCCTGAGCAAGAAAATCACCCTGTGGCTAGCAAACGTGCTGGTCTACCCGCTGATCATCGCGCTCGCGGCGGTGTCGCTGTACCTCATCCCGTCGTGGGATCTCGACAGTCTCCGCGCCTACGAGTCGCAGTACCCGGTGTGGCAGGGGCTGCTGCTCATCCTGCCGGTGCTGGTGTTCTCGTTTAGCCACATGGCGGCGCTGAGCCAGTTCGCGCTCGACGTGCAGAAGAAGCTTGGCGACGACGTCGGCGCCGTCGAGCGTGAAGTGTCCAAGGTGGAACTGGTCACGGCGGTCATGCTGGTGTCGTTCACCATGTTCTTCGTCTGGTCGTGCGCGCTGTCGCTTGGCGCCGACGGCATGGACGCCGCCCGTGAGCAGAACGTGCCGGTGCTGTCCTACCTGGCCAACGAGACGAACACGCCGTTCATGGCGTGGATGAGTCCGATTATCGCCATCGGTGCGATCGTGACCTCCTACTTCGGCCACCTGCTGGGCACGGAGGAAGGCACCGGTTACCTCGTGCGCGTCGTCGCGCCGGGCTTTGCGTCTCGCATATCCACCACCGCCCTGCGTTGGGGCGTCAACATTTTCGTCTTCATCACCGCGGTGCTGGTGGCGGTGGCAAACCCGTCGATTCTGGACCTGATTTCGGTCGTCGGCGGCATCTTCGTCGCGTTCCTCGTCTACATCATGCCGGTATTGCTGTTTAACAAGGCAACCGCGTTCAAACACTACGCCCGCCGCCCGGACACCCTGTTCGTGTTCGCGCTCGGTCTCGTGATCGTGGGCGTGACGGTGTGGGACATGGTGGCGGGGTAGGCGGTTAAGTTTCACCTGAATTTCACCGAAGAGAAACCTTGGCGGTCTAACTTTCGGGGTGCATTCCGTTCCCCGCTCAAAGAAGGACCACCATGCGTAAACACATCGCTGCCGTCACTGCCCTAACCCTGTTCACTCCGCTCACCCAGGTGGCGCTTCCGGTCGCAGCCGCCGATGATCTTGCGTCGCGTTTCACCCTCGGTGTTATGCCGGATACACAGTTCTATTCTCGTTACGGCACCGAGGCTGCCGGTGACATTTTCGGCGACCGCTACGGCACGAACCCGTACGACGTCCAGACCGAGTTCCTGGCGCAGAACCACGAAAAGCTTGGCACCGAGTTTGTGACCCATCTGGGCGATGTGGTCGACGAACCTGAAGATCGTGCGAGCTGGGACATCGCGGACCGCGCGATGCAGAAGCTCGAAGAGGCCGGGGTGAACTACTCCGTGCTGCCGGGCAACCACGATCTGACCATGTTCGGTGACAAGTCTGCCTTCACAGAGTACTTCCCGGAAGAGCGGGCGAAGAAGAACTCGACCTATATGGGTCGCAAGGCCTCTACCGAAATCCACGATGGTGGTGACGGCTACGCATTCCCCGGCCAGAGCGTCGACTCCGAGTATCACATTTTCGAGGCCGAGGGTCAGAAGTACCTCGTGCTCGCACTGGGCTTCCGTGCGAATGACGAAACTCTTGAGTGGGCTCAGCAGGTCATCGACGAGCACCCTGACCTGCCGGTTATCCTCACCGCCCACGAGATTTCGGGTATTAACGGCGACGGCTCCACCTATTTCACCGAGGAGTACGGCAAGCACTTGTGGGACAAGCTGATCCGCAAGAACGATCAGATCTTCCTCACCATCGCTGGTCACCACCATGGTGCGGGTTATCACGTGGAGCAGAACGACGCGGGGCACGACGTGATCAACATCCTGCAGGATTACCAGATGGCCTACCTGGGCGGTAACGGTCTCATGGGGCAACTGCAGTTCGATCTGACCAACAACAAGTTGGAGATGACGGCGTATTCCCCATGGGTGAAGTCGAAGAAATACGAGCAGCTCACTTCGTTCGACCACCTTCTCCCCGAGGGGCAGGGCGACTCTTATGCCATCGATTTCGATTTCGCCGAGCGTTTCAGTGCATTTGCTCCCGACTTCAAGGCGGGCGACGCTAACGATCCGAATTACGCGGAGGTGCTACGTCAGACCATCAACGAGGGGTACAAGCCGTACGAGGTCACCGAGCAGGACAAGCCGAAGAACGAGCACGATTACGCGCATGTCGAGGGCACTGTCGTCCACTGGCGTCCGGGCCAGACCACGGTAGAGGGAAAGTTGCTTGATGACGACTCCCCTGCCCCGGCCGGAGCTACCATCCCGGATGTAGCAAACGGCGATGACATGACTCGAGTACACAACCGCGTCGGTGTCGCCGACGACGCCGTCACGTTCACATCCGACAAGCACCCCCTGTCATCTGACCGTGGCTCGCTGCGTTGGAAAGATCCGAAGTTCAAGCACTCCACCGCTTGGTTTGAAACAGCGACCGGCGCCGATATCAACTCGATGACGTTCGAGAACGGGTACACCATGGAGGCCTTCCTGAAGTTGGACGAGGACTGGAACGCCGACAACAACAAGTGGTCTAATGCGTTGATCCGCGATGCATCCGGCACGATCACCCACCCGGAGGACGAGGACGGCGACCCGATTCAGATGCTTGGCGTCTCCAGCCTGCGGGAGTTGCGCTGGTACTCCTACGGCGAGAACGGCAAGGGCTTTTCCAACTGGACCCACGAGGTACCGAAGGGCAAGTGGATGCATATCGCCGTGGTCAACGACCCGGCTGATGAATCCGTGACTATGTACGTCGACGGTTCACCGATCCTGCGAGACGGCTACGGTCCGGTTGGCATGGGAGGCAACGGTGACAAGTGGTTGCTCGGTACGTCTGCTTGGGATAACGACAAAGTCGATGGATGGTTCGGCAACATTGGTGAGATCCGCATGGTGGACCACCCGATCGGCCCCGACGAGTGGCTGACCGCTCGCGGAGAAGCTCCGGCCGAGACCTCTTCACCGGCGCCGACACCAACCCCTTCTACGACTGCTCCGAGTACCACCACAGTCACAGCCGCACCCGAGGAAGACGGCTCGTCCGATGTCGGCAGCAGTGTCGGGCTGTTTGCCGGTGGTGTCGTTGTCGGCGTGCTCGGTCTGCTCGCTGCGATGATCGCTGGCCTCGACGGCAACGTGCAGTGGCTCGTCGATCAGGTGCGTGCTTTCTTGCCGAAGTAACTGACCGCCGAAGCGGGTTCGTCGATAAGCACTCGCGCGTCGGGCGAATGGTTTAAACTCCGCTGTGGTCTAGAACACGCGGCTACAAGGGAGGCGACTGTGACCACAAAATCGCTCGAGTTTGACATGGACCATCTCACTGCCGCGGATAAACGGCAGATCGCGGAGGAACGTGCCGGCGCGGCCCCCGACGGCAGCACGCTGTCCTGGTCGATCGCGCTGTTCGGCACCGCTGTGGGCGCGGGCATTCTGTTCTTGCCTATCGACGCCGGCGGCTTCGGCTTCCTCCCACTCCTGCTGATCACGCTGCTGGTCGGGCCGATGGTGTTCATGTCGCACCGGACGTACTCGCGCATTGTGTCGGCGTCGCCGGTGAAGGGGCTCGACGTGCTCCAGGTGGTCACTGCGCTGTCCGGACGCACCCGCGGCCTGATGACGGGCCTTATGTACTGGCTGTCGATCTACCCCATCGTGCTCATCTACGGCGTGAGTGTCACCAACACGATGGACAGTTTCGTGGTCAACCAGCTGGGCGGGCCGGAACTGCCGCGCTGGCTCACGGCCGTCGTGTGCGTCGGGTTGCTCACCGGCGCCTACGCAATGGGTAAGAAGGCGACGCTGGCGTTCGCGAACGTGCTGGTCTACCCGCTGATCATCGCCCTTGCCGCGGTGTCGCTCTACCTCATTCCGCAGTGGGACCTGGCAAGTTTCCGCTCCTACGAGTCGGACACCCCGTTCTGGCAGGCGATGCTGCTCATCCTGCCGGTGTTCGTGTTCTCGTTTAGCCACATGCCGGCGGTGTCGCAGGCGGCGCTCGACATGCAGAAGCGTTACGACGGCGACGAGGTGGCTACCGAAAAGCACGTCTCCAAAATTGAGCTGATCACCGTGGTCATGCTCGTGTCGTTCACCATGTTCTTTGTCTGGTCCTGCGCGCTGGCCCTCGGCGCGGGCGGCCTGGAGGCTGCCCGCGAGCAGAACATCCCGGTGCTGTCCTACCTGGCGAATGAAACCCACGCCCCGTTCCTGGCGGTCCTCTCCCCCATCGTCGCCCTGTGCGCGATTGCGTCGTCCTACTTCGGCCACGTCATGGGTGCAGAGGAAGGCACGACCTACCTCGTACGTGCGGTCGCGCCGGACTTCGCCGAGCGCACCAGCCCGAAGGCCATGCGCTGGGGCATCTACGTGTTCGTGTTCGTGACCACGGTCGCGGCTGCGATTGCCAACCCGTCCATCCTGGACCTGATCTCCGTGGTCGGCGGCGTGTTCATCACCTTCCTGGTGTACATCGTGCCGATGCTGCTGTTCCGCAACGCGAAGGACTTCCACCGCTTTGCCAACAAACCCGAGACCATCATCGTGTTTGGCCTGGGCGCTATCATTATGGGCGTATCATTCTGGCAAATGTTCGCCGGTTAGATGACACAATAAGAGTCATGGTTCGGATCTATTACTCCACCGTCTATGGCTCTACCCGCGAGTACGCCGAGGAGCTTGCATCGCTTCTCGACGACACCGCCCACGAAATCCCCTCCTCCCCGCCTGAAATCGACGGGCCGGTGGTGGTCCTCTCCCCCATCCACGGCCCGTCGCACGCCGGGGCGAAGTTTGTGAAGTCGCTGCCGGCCGACGTGCCGGTGGCGCTGGTGACTACGTGCATGTCGACGAACGCATCCGAGACCGACCCCGCCCGCTCTATCTTGGGTGGCCGTGCCGACTCCGTCGAGCGCTTCTACCTCCCCGGCCGCCTGAATTACTCAGAGATGAGTGTCAAGCACAAGATGGTCATGCGCGGGCTCGTCACAGCGCTGAAAGCCAAAGGCAACCTCACCGCCTCCGAGCAGGACACCGTGGACATGCACGGCAAAGACACCGACCGGGTGGACTTTGCGGAGTTGGACCCGGTGGTGGCGTGGGTTCGTCGTCAAGCAAACGCCTAGAGGTGCACGACCTCGATGTTGCTGCCCTGCTCGGCCAGGTAGTCCGCCGCCACGGAACGGTGGCAGACGTCGGGGTCGGGTTCTGAGCAGAGAAGCACGGAGGCGTCGGCAAGTTCCGGCATCTCGCGCTCGTCGAACTCGGCGCGGAGCTTCTTCGCAAACTCGTCGAACGGCAGCTCCTCCTTGCGATACGCGTGCATGAGGTCCTCGCTGGGCGCGAGGGCGAGTTCGTGCGTGTAGCCGATGCCTGCGATGGTGTCGAGGAACCACGGCAGATCAGACTGCTTGGTAAAGCCCGCGAGCTGGTTCGAGTTGTGGCGCCGGATATCGACGACTTGTTTCACGCCATTGTCGCGAAGAATGTCGAAAAATTCCTCTGCCGTCTTCTTGCTGTAGCCGATGGTGAAGAGCTTCATGCCTGCGACTGTAGCCGTGTCTTGACTGCGGCGACTCCGCATTGCGGACAATTACGGGTGTACCACTGTGCTCCCTTGGACGCGCAAAAATCGACCCGACAGGCCCGCCACGGGGGCGCGGCACGCGTTGGATCAAGGCCTAAAAGATATCGCAAAGATATCCAAAAGAATTGTTACCTGCGCAAACGCCGAAAAACTGGTGCTATATCTTTCCGATATCTTTTCTATATCTTTTTCCGGCGCAAAATAGCCCGAAAAAGATATCCCTGGGGAAATGGCATGGCGGTGGAGGGTCGTCGAGAAGCAATACGCCTTAACTACACTGTCTAACCATGACTGAGGCGACCCCGCACCGCTATACGGCCGAGCTGGCCAACACCATCGAGCAGAAGTGGCAAACGCACTGGCGCGAGCACGGCACGTTTAACGCGCCGAACCCGGTTGGCCCGCTGGCGCCCGAGGGCCAGGACGAGCTGCCGAAGGACAAGCTCAACGTTCAGGACATGTTCCCGTACCCGTCGGGTGCGGGTCTGCACGTGGGCCACCCGCTTGGCTACATCGCCACGGATGTCTACGCGCGCTACAACCGCATGCTGGGCAAGAACGTCCTGCACACCTTGGGTTACGACGCGTTCGGCCTGCCGGCGGAGCAGTACGCGATCCAGACGGGCACGCACCCGCGCACGACGACTGAGGCGAACATTAAGAACATGACCCGCCAGTTGGACCAGCTGGGCCTGGGGCATGACCGTCGCCGTGCCGTCGCTACGACGGATCCGGAGTTTTACAAGTGGACCCAGTGGATCTTCCTGCAGATCTATAACGCGTGGTTCGACGAGGACCTGCAGAAGGCCCGCCCGATCGAGGACCTGGTCAAGGACCTGCTCTCCGGCGCGCGTCAGACCAAGGACGGCCGCAACTTCCGCGACCTGACCACCGAGGAGAAGCACAAAGCTATCGACGAGTTCCGCCTCGTCTATCTTTCCGACTCCATGGTCAACTGGTGCCCGGGCCTTGGCACGGTGCTGGCCAACGAGGAGGTCACCGCGGAGGGCCGCTCCGAGCGCGGCAACTACCCGGTGTTCCGCAAGCGTTTGCGCCAGTGGATGATGCGCATCACCGATTACTCGGACCGCCTGCTCGACGACCTTGACCTTTTGGATTGGCCGGAAAAGGTCAAGAGCATGCAGCGCAACTGGATCGGCCGATCCCGCGGCGCGGACGTGCATTTCGCCTCCCCCGCCGGCGACATCACCGTCTTTACCACCCGCCCGGACACCCTGTTCGGCGCGTCTTACGTGGTGCTCGCACCCGAGCATGAGCTTGTCGACGACCTCGTGGCCGACGCCTACCCCGCCGACGTGCAAACGCGTTGGACCAACGGTGAGAACACCCCGCGCGAGGCCGTGGACGCCTACCTGCGCGCCATCGCCGCGAAGTCGGACGTGGAGCGCCAGGAGAACAAGGAAAAGACCGGCGTGTTCCTCGGCTCCTACGCCGTGAACCCGGTCAACGGCGAGCGGGTCCCGATCTTCATTGCGGACTACGTGCTCACCGGCTACGGCACCGGCGCGATCATGGCGGTGCCGGCCCACGACGAGCGCGACTACGAGTTCGCAGGAGTCTTCGGCCTGCCGATCACCCCGGTGCTCGACGGCGACGTCTCCGAGGAAGCCTTCACCGGCGACGCCACCCACATCAACTCCGCCAACGACGACGGTCTGGACCTCAACGGCCTGGGCAAGGACGAGGCGATTGAAAAGGCGCTGCAGTGGGTCGTCGATAAGCAAAAGGGCTCCGAGAAAATCCAGTACAAGCTGCGCGACTGGCTGTTCGCCCGCCAGCGCTACTGGGGCGAGCCGTTCCCGATTGTCTACGACGAGAACGGCCAGGCGCACGGCCTGCCCGAGGACATGCTCCCGGTTGAGTTGCCGCAGGTGGAGGACTACAACCCCGTCGCCTTCGACCCGGAGGACGCCGACTCCGAGCCAGCGCCGCCGCTGGCGAAGGCCACCGACTGGGTCGAAGTCGAGCTCGACCTGGGCCACGGCAAGCAGAAGTACTTCCGCGACACGAACGTCATGCCGCAGTGGGCGGGTTCCTCCTGGTACCAGCTGCGCTACATCGATCCGACCAATGCCGACGCGTTTGTGGACATTGAGAACGAGCGCTACTGGACCGGCCCGCGCCCTGACGAGCACGGTGCGAACGACCCGGGTGGTGTGGACCTCTACGTCGGCGGCGTCGAGCACGCCGTGCTGCACCTGCTGTACGCGCGGTTCTGGCACAAGGTGCTCTTTGATCTGGGCTTTGTCACCTCGAAGGAGCCCTACCGCCGCCTGTACAACCAGGGCTACATCCAGGCGTACGCGTACACGGACTCCCGTGGCGTGTACGTCCCGGCCGCCGAGGTGGAGGAGAAGGACGGCAAGTTCTTCCACAACGGCGCCGAAGTCAACCGCGAGTACGGCAAGATGGGCAAGTCGCTGAAGAACGCGGTCGCGCCGGACGATGTGGTGCGCGACTTCGGCGCCGACACCCTGCGTGTCTACGAGATGTCCATGGGCCCGCTCGACACCTCCCGCCCGTGGGCGACGAAGGACGTCGTCGGCGCGCACCGCTTCCTGCAGCGCCTGTGGCGCCTGGTGGTCGACGAGGCCTCCGGTGAGGTTTCCGTGGTGGACGCCTCATTGACGGAAGACGACCTCAAGGCGCTGCACCGCACCGTCGCCGGCGTGCGCGACGACTACGCCCACCTGCGCGACAACACCGTCGCCGCGAAGCTGATCGAGTACGTCAACTACCTGACCAAGGCGTACCCGGACGGTGCCCCGCGCGCTGCCGTCGAGCCGCTGGTGCAGATGGTCTCCCCGCTCGCGCCGCACATCGCCGAGGAACTCTGGTCGGTGCTCGGCCACGCCGACACGATCACGTTCGAGCCGTTCCCCGAGTTCGAGGAGCAGTGGCTTACCGACGACACCGTCGAGGTCCCCGTCCAAATCAACGGCAAGGTCAAGGCGCGCATTGATGTCGCCACCGACGCCTCCAAGGACGACCTCGAAGCCGCCGCGCTTGCCGACGACCGCGTGGCCGGCCTCATCGACGGCAAGACCGTCGTCAAGGTCATCGCCATTCCGGGCCGCATGGTCAACCTGGTGGTGAAGTAGTCCGCCGCGCCGGGGCCGCCGGCGGCCGGGCTGTTAGGCTCGCTTGGGCAAATATCCAAAACCCGAAGGGAATTATGTCCACACCGACTAACGGTGGCTACGAGCCGTACCCGGAGCACCCGCGCGGCAGCCACCCGGAAAACGACGGCTACTACGAGAGCCAGGACGCCTACCCCGGCTACGACGCTTTTGAGGTCAACACCGCAGCGCAGATGGCGGGCAACACTGCCCTGCGCTTCCACGGCGAGCAGTTGACCGACAACGTCCCCGGCGATGGAACCTCACCGCACCCCATCAACGACCCGGCGAATAACGGCTGGTCGCACGTGAAAGGCACCGGCAAGCTCGACATCCTCGGGGCGATCGCCTGGGGCTTTAAGGCCGCGTTCGGCAACGCCAAGTTGTGGTTGCCGCTTGGCGCGGCCTACCTGCTGCTCACGTTCGCCGGCCAGTTCGTGCCGCTCGTGGGACCGTTGATCCAGATCATCGGCCTGCTGCTGTTCGTGCCGTGGCTCATCGGCGCTGCGCTGCAGCAGACGCTGGTGCGCGACTTGGGCTACGGCGATGTGAAGTCGCCGACGTTCGGCAAGACCCTCGGCATGATGGCGCTGGTGATGCTGATCTTCTTCGTCATCTTCTTTGTGCTGTTCGGCATGTCGGCGGCAGGCGCGATGACCCAAATCGACGTCAACGCCCTGCCGGATGACCCGCAGGTGCTCATGGATGACCCGGAGCTGTTCTTCGAACTCTTCGGCCCCGTCTTCGTTGCGATGGGCATTGCGACGCTGGTGGCGCTGCTGGTGTCGCCGTTTCTCATGCTCCAGATGTGGTACGCGGCGGACAACAACGGCACCTTCGGCCAGGCGTTCGGCGCGGGCTTTAAGGAGGGCGCCCGCAACTACCTGCGCCTGCTCGGCCTGGCGGTGCTGGTCGGCCTGATCAATCTGGTGGCGACGATCCCGTTCGGCGCCGGCCTCGTGATCACCATCCCGGTGACGCTGTTGGCCCTCGCCTACGCATACCGCCAGGTTTCTGCTGGTCCGGTGCCTACAGCTTAACGACGACCCGTCCCACACCCCGGCCTTCCAACACCCTCCGGCCGGCTTCCGCAACGCCATCCAAACCGACTTCTTCGGTGCGGATGGCGTTGGTGTTTAGGGACTCGTCGAGAAGCGCCCACGCCTCGTCGCGCAGGTTGTTCGGGGTGTCCACGGAGTTCACACCGATGAGCTGGGTGCCGCGGAGGATGAACGGCAGGACGGAGGCCGGCAGGTCGGTGCCGGCGGCCATGCCGCACGCGGTGGCGGCGCCGCCCCAGCGCAGCTGGGCGATCGCATTGGCGAGCACCTCGGAGCCGACGGTGTCCACCACGCCGCCGAGGCGCGCCTTCTGCAGCGGCTTGCCCTCGCCGGTGAACTCGGCGCGGTCCAGGACGTCGGAGGCGCCGAGTTCGCGCAGCCAGTCGCCGTGCTCGTCGACACGCCCGGTTAGCGCCCACACCTCGAAACCGCGCTCCGCGAGCAGCGACACCGCAATGGAGCCCACACCGCCGGTCGCGCCGGTGACCAGGACCGGCCCATCCACCTCGTAGGAGGCGCGCTCGAACGCCGCCACCGACAACGCCGCGGTGTAACCGGCAGTGCCGATCGCCGCCGCGTCCTTTGCGGTAAAGCGGGAGGGCACGCGGGTGATGTGGGTGTCGTCGATACGCACCTGCGGGGTGTATCCGCCGTTGCGGCGCTCCCCCAGCCCGCGGCCGTTCACGGTGACCAGCGTGCCGTCCTCGAGGGTGCCCACCGCATCGATGCCCGGCACCATCGGGATCTCGCGCAGGATGCCGCGGTTGCCGGACAGCGCCATCGCGTCCTTGTAGTTCAGCGACGAGTGCGACACGTTGATCAGCGTGTTGCCCTCACCCGCGAACTCCTCGCGAGTCTCCACGATCTCCGGACCATTGTCAGTAACAAGCAAGCTGTTGTTCATGGTGGCGAGCTTATGCGGAAAGTCGGTGTCGGCACGCCAGCTAACCTGTGATCATTGTCGTTCGCGACCGACCCTTAAAGATCGTCTAATTCATCCAGTGCTTCCTGGGACAGCGACGGTGACT
>ERZ1029878.101-NODE-101-length-18812-cov-50.561444_pt1 | contig 18812 bp, 12 predicted proteins | sample MGYA00519234_ERZ1029878 | MGnify/ENA primary metagenome ERZ1029878 (study PRJEB33666, sample SAMEA4610928) | skin metagenome | biome: Human-associated habitat; feature: Malodor aspect; material: skin | place: Philippines | collected 2015-08 ... | reverse complement strand
GAAACAGGCAGTACCCCGGATCCGTAACCGCGGTACCAACTACCCGCGCTTAGCACCCCAACTTCCCAGTACGAAAATCTTATTTCTCGACACGGCACCGAAAGTTCGAAGCCACCGCTATAGTCCTTAAACCAATTGCGAAATGCTCGCCGTATCGATCGCCACGAGTACGGTGCTTCTGCACGGGTCGTGTGAACAGTTCGCCCAGCGCGATTGTGACAAGTTAGGTCCGATCGTTGGGAGGCGATTGACAGACTTGCAGAGCCGAAAATCACACCTACAAGCACGGGCGGTTAGATTCAGCATCAATACAATATTAAGCGAAAAGCTCAGATTACCTTAAAATCTAATCCAGCGGAGCGATTAACTATTTCGGCATAGTTGTTTTCGACATTATTCCCGACACCGACAATCGAACGAAACCAATTAAATATTCAAAACCATTTCGTCGTACAGCCTACAAAATTGCACAATGTCGTAACTATCCTTGACCCATTCTCGCCCGATATGTGCAAACTCCGTTAGCGCATCGCCTGAGTCTATCGAAAGAACCTGATCTTTCATGTCCTCAAGTGAGTCAAAGATGTACTCGCCTGGGTAAATGTACTCTACACCGCGCCAGGGAATAAACAACGCAGCATTTCCGGCTGCAAACGATTCTGCAGGCGCCACATGAAAGCTCTCGAAGTCACTGACTGACAAAAGGAACCCAACTTCTGCGAGGGCGGTTGTCATTTCCTGCCAGCCTTTGAACTCAATCGAATCTCCTAGGTTCGCCTCCTCCACTAACTTCTCGCAATAGGCGTAATACTCACTCTCCACGGGATCATTCGAAACCCACGGCAGCTCACTTGGCATCTTTCCGAAGACCTCGAGCCTATACCGTGGGTCCTCTGATTTGAGCATTTGCAAAAGTTGGATTGCTCTGTGATAGCCCTTACGTGCAGGCAGAATACCGACCACTCCCAATGTGAAGCGGCGGGTGTCTGAGGAACCCTGACTGTATGCACTTGTATCAATGAAATTAGGAATAAGACGCATGCGCTCTCGCGGTAATTCAAATCGCGCTGCAAAATCTTCCAACGTCGGCAAAGAAACCACAACAAACCGATCAATCGATTCCTTGCAGATGCGTTCACCAAACTCTCGTGTCATTTCAAAAAGATGACAACGAACGATTAACTTTTGACCAGGCAGCTTGTTGTTGCTATACCAGACAGCATTTCCCAGTAGCCACTCACAATGAATGACCTCTGCCCATTCGAGGAGTTCCTTGCTCGTTGAAACGTCGTGGCGATCGTGGCCGCTCCACCGGTCCACACGAACGACATACTCCCGCTCGAGGTGGCTTATCGCTCGCTCTATGAATTTCAGATCGAATCCTGCTATAAGCAGGCGTTCCTTAGTCGCCTCACTAAACCCTGCGTAATCAGCAACTAGAAGTTCATCAATTACTTCCTGGATTCTCTTCCCGTAGTTGAATTTTTCAATAGTATCACTTTTCGCCTGAACAAAGCCGGCGAATTCGTCAAAAAGCTCACGGGATACTCCTCCGCGATTGACGTGAATAAGATTTAAGATCGTGTTCTGCAGCGCGACTTGGCCACGCAACTCGTAGTAGGAAACGTTCAAAGACCCCATCAGTCTTTCAGCTTCAGACCATACTTCGAGGTGATCGGCCAACTCCCGATCTCCATACCTCTGTGTAGAAGATACGGAGCCTTCTACACGGGACGTTTGATAGAGATAGTCAGGTGCCGAAGAATACTCGATGCGATCGGCATTCTTCAGGACCTCGCATAAGAAGAGGGTATCTTCCCCCATCCGCAAGTCTTCACGCCATTCGATGCCGTGGTTGACTAGCAGATTCCGGCTGATGAGACCTCCGACGGTTGTGCTCTGCCGCTGTATTAGAAGAGCCGCTCGATCAACTTTCGTATTAGCTTCCGACCAATCGACCTCGTTAAAAACAATCCTTTGGCCCCCATTTTCTCTCACCAACGGCGCCCTAACAAGATCGGCAGATGTTTTCACCGCCAGATCAAATGCGCGCTTTATTCCGTCTACAATCAGCGAATCGTCGATGTCCAGAAAATACACATATTTTCCGCGCGCTTTCGTCAAACCAAGGTTTCGAGGACCTGAAGGAGAGCCGGAATTGTTACGCAGGCGGCAGACACTCGCCCATCCTCTTCCCTCAGAAGAACAAAACCGGCTCAACCGCTCAAAGCTGTTATCTTCTGAGCAATCGTCTATGAAGATTGCTTCGATATCTATCCCCGACTGCGCTACTGCGTTTAGCGAGTCCAAACATCTGGCCATCTTACGTTCCGCATTAAAGACGGGAACGATAAAAGAAATGTCAATGTTTGTCATCCTAGACTCCATAAACGGTAAGGCGATTATGCTTCAACAATTTCAATGTACTAAGGAACATTCCTGATGCGATCAGTACCGGTGACACCCCATCCCAGTTCTGAAAACTAAATTGCCCACCAGTGCTTTTCGAAATTGGTCCCCGGTGATATTGGCGATGCAGGGAGAACCACTCAATCTGCGACAAGGATTCCGGGGCTGAGTCCAGTGAAGGGCAATAGAGAACATCATCATCTTCGCTCACAACGCTTTCGAAACTGATCCGACCGTCAGCCAAGAGCCTGCTATCAAGTACCAAAACATTGTTCTTGTTAAAGTTTTGGAAAATACGTGCCGCCGTGGTGCCAGCGACTTCGTCTCCTACTAGGAGCAAAAGCCTTGAATGTCGTGGCGCATATTCCTCGAAGGCTGAAGTGGCGGCCGAGCAATCCGACTCGGTACAAACCTTAGATATGATGGTGTACTCAGACTGATCAGGTTTATATTTCAAGCCGGCAACGTCTACTATTTTCTTAAAACGCTGCCTATAAGTATGTTCGCGAAGAACCAATTCCAAATTCCTACGCCGACGTGAGTCGATCTCGCGATCAGACAACTCGGTCAGCTCGCGGGGATTCATGTCTGCAAACGTCACATTATTGCCGAAGAGTTCCTCCACTCCTCGTGAATAGTTCGAAACCACGTACGTATTGCAAGCCATCAGCTCGAAAATTCTACGGGCGAACATCGTACTCGAATCCGTAACTGTATTAATCGTTAAACCAAGTTCGGACTCTTTGTATACGGAGGGCATTTCGTCATAAGGGACGGGCGGCAGCGTGTACTTTGCGTACGCCTCAGGAAACATGTGGAGCTCGTCATCCGTCCCGAAGAACCTGTCATATATCTTCAATTCGCGCCCGCTGGAAAGAGCCGAGTCAAAAATACGGTGCATATCATCACATCGTTCGAGGTGATTCCCGTACCAGCCCCCAGCAAACACGAGATCCTGGGAGCGCGACTGATGCGAAATCGGGTTGAACAACCGAGGTTGAACCGCGAATGGAAGGCTATGGACGCTTTCGTGCCCATACTTTTCGCGGTATTTAGACACGCAGTCGGAATCTGTAGTAAAGATGTGGTCGAATCTGACGGCCGTGTCAACGAAGTTATGCACGGCGTCGTCAAAATGAGTGGGGTCTTCCTTATTCCAAAAGACGGTTGGAATGCTATTCCTCTTACAGTATTCTAGAATTCCTAAAAGAGCGGTCCGGTTCTCCACGCTGAAGTTGGTGGATGAGTAGATCTGCCCCTTCCAATGCCTTCTCGAAGAATCAACCCCACTCCATGCGGACTCGCAGAGCAATAGGTCAGGCCTCTTGGACGTCAGCTCATCACGCCAATTCTCCGGTGTCAGAACGACAGCATCAAACTCGGGCTCAAAACTCTTAAAAGAGAATTCATCCAGAATCACCCCGACCCGAATATCGCTAAGTGACCGATTCTCAAGCCAAGCTGGATTGAGCTTGGTCCTAACGACCTCGAACGATGGGGCAACCGAAATCCCCTGCCCCCAAGGTGCTATGCCGAGCTTGATGAATTTTGCGCCAGTAGGCACCTCTATCGACAGCTTCTTACGGGTAAAGTGCCGGTTATCTAGATAGGAATAGCTTCCAAATTTTTCGTTCACGGACGGAAGCAACTGGCTATCCATGATAGAGCCATCTGCATCGACGGCTACCGCCCAAGCTAGAGCTGCTTTTGGCGAACCGTTGCCGTCTTTAGGCGAAATGATGGGGATCGCGATATCAAGCAGCTGACCTTCCTCAGCAGCGAATTCCACTTCGACCCCGGGGGCGTTATGCTCAAGATAAATTTGTCCGGTTTCACCATCGATTTGTGACGGTTTGGCATTCCACCGGACAACAGTCGACTGGTGAATTAAACGATCCCTCGACTCACCCTTACCGAATAGGCGCGAAAGCTCGTCGACGGCGGGCACGAAGCCCGCTGCGTGTTCTCTATCTTCGAGTTCATCTTCTAAGTCCGAGAGCTGAAGCCATTCGAGGGTGAGTCGCGTAGACGAGTCTTCACCATCGGAGTCATAGTCATGATCTTCTACCGCTGTAGGTGAATCTCCCGCTGGTATCGATCTGTTTTTGGAATCGAGGCTCTCGATCTGCAGAGAGCTAAACCTGACAACATCTTCGATCGAGTTAATCTGAGCTTCCAGGCGCGAAAGAGCCTTCGCGTTGGAGGTGAGCAATTGACGCTCTTCATGGGAATAGCTGTGCAATCCATTTATTTTTGTAAGAATTTTATTAAAAATTCGCTTCAGTTTCAGCGATACCACCAGGGTGGCGTAACTGAGCAGCAACACGCTAGAGACAATTAGAGCGATTGGCAGCAGTGAGACTTCATTCGCTACCAATGCGATAACAATCAGCACGGCAATAAGCATTCCTATCCCCCCGCTGACCCACACACCCTTACTCGACTCAGTAACCTTTTCAATACCTATCATTCGACGCCTCACTCGTGTCATTCATCAACCGAATGTATCTAAACGGTTTCAGCTAGTAGTTTCCTATAAGCGTCAAAAGTTGAAAGCATGCAGTGTTTCCCCTCATCGGCAAGGCGTTCCCGGAGATTCTCCGCTTCGGCATCGCTGTAATGCCAAGGTTTGGTGCTCCCAGAGAAATGTACGACGGCAATATCGAGAAGGCCGTTAGGCAAGTGGTAAATGCAGTACTCCTCTAGAAACGACCAAATAAGATTATAGGTTTCAGGAAGCTTGCGACAGTTATTGCGAGCCCAAAGTCGACCAAAGACCAGGTTGATAACGTCTTGGTCCCCAGCCTTATGCCCCTTAGATATTTTACTTGCTACAACTTTTTCTATTGCGGACATCACTCCTGAATAGGAGTTATTGCTCGGCGCTAAGGTCATAACGCCCGACGTCAATCCCTGCCACGCCTCCCCGCGTAGACCAATCGCCGGACCGACACTACTAGCAGATATTTCCGGTAATGCGAACAATGAGTCGAGGTTTTTGAGCACCAATATGTCGCAATCCAATAGCACGACTCGATCGAATTGATATAAAGAGAAAACCTGTAGTTTGAAAAAGGTTTTAGACCAGTAGTGGTTACCGAGTTTACTCAGGCATTCAAGTTCAATATTTGGAAGCGTGAGGGTGTTGATACCCCTACGCTCAAGTTGGCTCCGAATTTCTGGCTCAGTTTCCGGAACCATTACATGTAGCGCGTGGCTGGAGTTCAGGTCTTTGAGGTTTTTGTCTAAGGCGTAAACGCCGGGAAGGTAAGACTCCGAATTAACTGCAGTTACATATGCATATCGGTTTTCCTGCTCCATGTTTTACTGCTCCTCAACTGAAAGAGAATTGAGCTTAATCGATGCCGCCCCGTCACCCCACCGCCTAAAACGAACTTCGCGGCACGTGACATCCTCCGGCAGTTGAACTAAGTGGGAGAATGAATTGTTACCGGGCGTCGAGCTCAAAAGATAGAAAAAATATCCAATTGATGCGGAGGTAGAGCACGCAAGCCCTTCAATGTGTCTACCCGGTTCGATCCTTTCCCCGGACGCATCTACCAGTTCAAACGAAAACAACGCACTCTTTGCTTGGATTTCGTCCCCTAGGTCAAGATCGACCGAAATCTTGAATGGACCCGAAACGTCGCAAGAAAGAGCCAACTCGTCCTCAAGATCGACCGGTGAAGAAACAAGTGACACCCCAGAGTCGTCAGCGTACAGGCTTTCAATCTGCCTCGGCAGGGAACGCCAGTCGAAATCGACCAACGGATATGCATTCCCACTCCAGCGTTGGCCAGCGAGGGGAGGAAGCAATTCAAGGAACCCAGACGAATGTGTTACCCGGGTCAGAGAGTTGTAGTAGCTAGCGGCTGCAACCGACTTATAGGAGAAATGACGTGGATCCTGGCCGAATCGATACCCTATCGACACTACTGAGCCCTCTTTTTCAAGAATCCTCAGACGCCTGATCCCGTCAGGGTGGGCTGTCGCGCGGTAATTTCTCTCAAAGACGAACCGACGCATTTCACTAACCCCACAGCTCTGACGCTCGAGAAAGAGGAAGGCTTCATCTGTATATAGTTCCCATGGAGAGATAGGTACGGTCACCACTGGGTGTTCCCACCGCATAGTTCCAAAATCGGGCTCGCCCTTTACTGCAAGATCAGCCACGCCCCTGAACGCCACAAAGTTAAAATTCCGTCGAATCCGATTCAAGATCGTCACCGCGTAGTCATCCAACGGCGGAACCACGATTACAAACGCAAGACTGTGGTTTCTGGCAACTACGCTGTACCAAGGCAGCGAGTACTCTTCGAGGAAAAGCAGCTGATCCGCACTACTCAAAGGCTCCGTTACACTACTTCTCCCTTTGTGGTTGTTATCCCAATCACGAAGATTGGTGATTTCACGACGAAGGTCGCATGTAACCTCGAAAATCATCTTAGCTCCAGACCCCCAGCTTATAGCAACGCATATTTGCCTTTCGTGGCATATTTACTCTACTACACCGAATCTGAGGTCGCGGATGGTGTAGTCCATCGCACCTGGTCCAAATTTCATTAGACGAATTCGTTTAATTCTGTGCATCGAAGCAATCGATACTGTTACGGTCTGCGAGGTCGTTCCGCTGCTAGTAGCCAGATACCTATACCAACCAATTCGCGGGTTCGGAGACAAGTTCAACCCCTCTACGGCCACTTCTTCCACATCAAGGCGACCTCCATCAATGCGTTCAAATTCGAAGGCGATCAATCCGCCTCGAGGCGGATTCCCCTCCAGTGCGTCGACTGCAAGTTTGAGTTCTATTACCCTGGCGCATGCAGGTATAGGCAACGAAACGGGGAGGTCTCCAACCTTTACGTCTTCGGTGGAAAGTGGCTCGAAAACAGTTACCTGGAGTCGCCCTTCTATAGTTGGAAACAGTCTTGATACTTCATCTGTGTCATCGACGCTTGTTCGCGCGTTTAGTTCCTTGAGAATTTTCTCCCGCGCGACGTTCTTCGACACACCTGTACCAAAATCCGTATCTTGATCGGCATGTCGCGTCCAGAAAAACATGGGCTGACGCGCATCAACTACAACGGGGTCATAGCGGTCGGAAAGAATGTGCGGTGCATCTGCTGGCTGCACTATCGTGTGTGCATCCACCCTGTGACATATACTCATCAGTCCGATCGCAATCATAGGATGGTATGTGGCCTTTAAGTAGGAGAATTTACCATCTTCATATAGACCGGTAACCCCGCTGGCGAAACTTAATCTCATTCCGGCAAACGCGGGGTTGAGGTAGCGACTCGCTTCATTGAAAAAGTTAACAGCGAGTAGATCGTCGTCATCTAACCGATAGATTCCGTACGTTGCATTGTCCCCAAAATGTTTCTTCGCAGACATGTGAGGCCCCGGGATGCGAGGGTCCGGTTTGCCATCCACGTGCTTGTTTAGAACCAAGAATTCATATTCTTGAGCTGCATCTTCTAGCTGCGACTTATATTTCGATGGCATTTCATCGGAGTAGAGAACCGTGTGCCGAATCAAATGCTCATTTGCCGCGGATGCAATGAGTGGTAGCGAAAGGTTTATAAAAATATCCAACCGCGGTTCGATCCGCTCTGGTGCGTATAAGAGATCCTCCAAGCTTGCACCGCTATTCTCAGTTGCTCTTTTCGTCAGGTTCCAAGCATTTGAGCCGGGTTGAAATAAGCTAAACCTTGTTGTGCCTATGAACATGGCGACTGTCTTCTTTCCAATTCTCAGATCGGGTCACTCAGTAACGTCCGTGGGCACCTAGATTAACACTCTAAATCCGCCACCATACATTTCACTTTCCCAGTCTCTTATAACTGCATCGAGCCGGTGCAAATCAAAGTAGCGGAACCCGATTCAAACAAGCGCAATAAGGCGGTACGCCGCCAAAGATCGGGTCTTACGCAAAGGACGGTTTCGTCCTGAATGAGATACAAGACGCTGGCTAGTTTACGAGACGCTTTTGCACCTTCTCTTCCGGCCCCAGTGAACCGCGGCTGCGACTTCAAAGATGGCCGAAACCACCAGTCGAGGCAGTTCGAGATGGTGAGCTACCTGAGCACTATCTTCGGTTTCTTGTATATCAATTCAGTTTCTTTAATGAATTTTTCAGCTTCTTCTGCTCGCTCGGCGGAAGCAAGCTCCGCCCATTGACGATACGCCGAAGTAATAGTTTCCGGTGCGCCCTCTGCGATAATCCTGCTCCGGTGAATCCATAGAGCCCGATTGCACATGCTATTTATCACATCCGTTGCGTGTGTAACGAGCAGTACTGCTCCGGCTCGCTCTAGCAATTCATCCATCCGCCGTTTCGCCCTCTGCGCAAAAGCCGCGTCGCCGGCGGATAAGGCTTCATCAATCAGCAGTATTTCAGGCTGAACTGCGGTAGCAATTGCAAATCTTAATCGCGCGCCCATGCCGGCGGAATATGTATCCATTGGTCTATCAATCGCCGAACCAATCCCTGAGAGAGTGATAATCCGCGGCATCTCTTCAGCCACAAACTCCTCACTCGCCCCCATGGCAAGTAATCCTAATGCGACGTTGTCGCGCCCTGTGAGCTGAGGTTTTAGAGCGGCAGAAATGCCGAGCAAGACCGGTTGATTACGCACAAGAATATCTCCAGTTGAAGGCGCTTCGTTGCCGGCAATCAAGTTAATGAATGTAGATTTTCCTGATCCATTTTCCCCAATTATCCCAACGAAATCACCTTCGTAGGCGATGAAGTTGGCATCCACCAGGCTTTTGACAGACTTAGCTGCCGAGGGAATCAAAAGACTCCCGCGACCATCCCGTATCCTAAAAGTCTTCGATACTTCTTTGACAACGATGACTGGCACTTTGCCGTTCTCAAACGACGACCTATCACTGGAGTGCGCGCACATAGTTTTCCTCTGCTTGCCAAAAGAATGCGATGCCGAAGATTAAAATGCCAAAAGACCACGACACCATTTGTAACCAAATGCCCAAAGAAGGCACGTTTCCGTAGAGCGCTAGGTCACGCACAGCGCTCAAATAGATGAATGCCGGGTTCGACTCCATCAATGCGATTACGTCCTCGTTACTAACGAAGTGCTCTACTGAGTAAAAGACACCTGAACCATACAACCAAAATCTAGTTACCATCGCTAGCAACGGCTTAACGTCCGGCAGAAACACCGTGATTCGTGCGGTTATAAGCAGCAGACCCGTACCAAAAACCATGATTAGGATGTACACGAGCGGTACCAGCAGTAGCGACCAGTGAAGAGGAGTATTCCACTGCGCTATCAAGCCCACACAGATTGCAACAGCCGCAGCGGGTAAACATTCGATGCTCTGAGATATAGCTTTGGAAAGCGGAACAGCAGCTCGCGGGAACTTAAAGGAAACAATCATGTTTTTCTGCGACCGCAACAGACCCGAACCAAGAAGCATCATCCGACTTATAAAGCCGAAGTAGACGATCCCGATCGTGACAAAACCTATAAAGTTTTCAATCCCCCGGGACGTTTTTAAAAGAAAACCGAACATAATGATGTAAATTGCCGCGTCGCAGAGAGGCTGAAAGATCAGCCAAAGCCGCCCCAGCCTGAAGTCCCTATCAACTCGCAGCGTTCCAGCCTTTGCTTCCGCAAGGATGTAGCGTCTCCTACGCCAAAGGTCTCGAATATATTCAAAGAATGGCGGACGCATATTCAGGACCTTGAGGCCTGATGAAGCTACATCCACAGTCGTTACGTCTCCGACTGCAAAGGGTTCGCTCCTGTTGGTATCGTGATCAGGGCCCTGGGACCCCTGCGAGAGATTAGGACAGTTTTCCACCATGTTTTCCGTTCTAAGATCTAGGGAAGACTCAATGGTAAACCCTAGCGGACGTACAATCGGAGAGAAATTCCACCGAGTAGCATCTGGAGTTAAACTAGATGAACGCTATTTTCCGCGATCTACGGAAGTTCTTTTGGCACTTGCGCAAGGGGGGCACCCGTCAGGCAAAAAAGTATTTACAACGGCGCTCCGCCGAATCCAGCTTCGGGGGGACAGTCTCATCCAGCAGCAATGAAGCTCTTCGCAATCTGCTTAGCCGCCTCGCTCCTGCCCACTTCCACCCCCCGTTAGGCAACTACACCCCTCTCAAGTGGAACGGCCCGCTCTCGGAAATCGGCATAGGCTTGGTGGCGGATCCTTTTTCGGTCACCGCATGGGAACACGAGTTCAACGTGACGAACATCAATGCAACGAGTTTGCCCACGAGTGAAACTATATCCAAATGGTCGTTCATTTTGGTTGAAGCGGCTTGGACGGGTGCGGAATCGTCGTGGAAAGGAAAGCTCACGGGGGAAGTGTCCCCCGAGTTCAGCGAGCTGCAACGGCGGGCACGTCGTGCTGACGTTCCTATCGTTTTCTGGAATAAGGAAGATCCCCCCCATCATGAGGATTTCCTTCCCACAGCCCTTCAATGCGATTTTATCTTCACTACTGCCGCGGAGCTAGTCCCCAAGTACTCCAATCACCTTGGGCGTGATCGCGTTGGAGTGCTCCAGTTTGCTGCAAGCGTCCCCCTCCATAACCCCGTCCGCTGGAGCAGCTCACCAAAGAGAGAAGGAGTGGCTTTCGCCGGAACGTTTTACAACGAGAAGTTTAACGAACGCCGACGCGCCCTCACGATGCTTCTACGAGGTGCATCGAAGGCCACAATCAATCGCGGAACACCGCTAATAATATACTCTCGTCACTACGGAAAGGACCCACGCTACCAGTTTCCCGCAGAGTTCCGGTCCTACGTTCGACCGTCGCTACCTTACAGAGAAATGCTGACCGCATACCGCAAGCATAAGATCTTTCTTAACGCTGATAGCGTGGTCAACTCTTCGACCATGATGTCGAGACGAGTATGGGAACTCATTGCTTGCGGAACAGCCGTCGTTGGCTCCGGCACAATGGCTTCCACAATTTTCGAAGGTAGGGGCCTGTTCACCGCTACTTCCGAAAAGACAACTGAGCACCTGGTGGAGTTACTCCTGAATTCCCCTGCGTTAATTGATCGCTCAGTCCATCGCGGTCAACGACTCATATGGGAAAATCACACCTATACGATCCGGGGTCGCCAGATTCTCGCCAAGATCGGTAAGGGAAGCCCTCTTCATTCAGGGGCGCCACTGGTTTCAATCATCGCGCCGACGAACCGTCCCGCTCAACTTGACCATCTGATTGGCCAAGTGCGAAAGCAGACCTGGGGTCAGTTCGAACTGATGTTGTGCACTCACAACTTTCGGTTGGATGCTGCTCAGCAGAACCGAATTGTCAGAATTCTACAGGAGAATCCAGGTTTCAAAGCGCTGACAGTGATTGAAGGCACCAAGGATGACTCTTTGGGACGCATATTAAACAAGCTAACTCATCAAGCGCGCGGTGAGATAATGTGCCGCTTCGATGACGATGACTTCTATCTCGAGAATTACATCCGGGATCAAGTTAATACGCTGAACTGGACACAAGCTGATGTCGTAGGAAAGGCGTGTACTTTCGTGTATCTACGGGATAAAGAGTGGCTTGTTTGCCGTCGGCCGCAGTTCGAGCATCACTGGACCCATTCTGTCTCGGGTGCCACACTAACTTTCCGTTCTTCGGTACTCAACTTCGTGCGATTTCCCGATTCGCATTCCGGGGAGGATACTTTATTTTTGAGAGACGCAGTCAAGGCAGGTCTTAGAATCTACTCTGCTGATCGTTTTAATTACATCACCGTGAGGGACAGCGAACACACGTGGGAAATATCCGATTACGAGATCGCGAGTGACGGTGTTGTAATAGATTTTGGCTTAAATTTGTCTCAAGTTACTGCTTAGTGGCCTTGTTTCAAGCCCACAGCCAACTGTTCAGCCGTCGCCGGTTCAGTAAATGCGAGAACGTGACGGACTTCCCCAGATTTGGTGTCAGCAAGATCGCTTGCTGAGTCACACCGCGACTAGGGGGATGCAACATCTATCAGGGGACAAGCCCGCGAGGTCGTTGATTTGCTAAAACGGAAGTCCCCCCAGGTAGCGGTGTACCTAGAGAAATCACTCGAAGGGGTGTTGGCCTTTACCGCAGATCCGGGACCAGTATGGGCAACCAGTGTTGTCGAACAACCCCACCGAACCGTTAAAAGAGAGCCCCCCCGTCACACCGACGTCGTCGGCATTCTCCCCAACCGCGAATCCATTATCCCCTGCGCTCAAGGAACCAATCCACGAACTTGAGTTGATTACCACCTGCCGAAGAGATCGAATAGCTAATTCTCGAGGTATCGCAAGCAAATGCTCCCATCTGACATAGTAACCTCGTTCTTATGCTTAGAGCCGCATCGAATTTCAAGCTCAAGTACGGGCCATGCACCCGGATCGTTATCGCGTGCAATCTTACTCTTTCGATTCCGAATTCATATGCAGCCCACGGTATAAGCTAGCTAGCTTTTCCCCATTGGACTCCCAAGTTCGAGCCAGTAACCAATCCCTCTCGCAATACTCCCCGCTACTCTCTCCTGCTGCCACGATGCCATCCGCAAGGGATCTGACGCTCTCAGGCGCTACATAGAAAGCACGCCCTCCGGTTACTTCACGCAACGCTGGTAGGTCGGATGCCACCACTGGTATCCCTAAAGCTTGGGCAGTTAGCGCTTTGATCGGTGTTACGGTTTTACAAACTCCGGTATTCTTCCTGGGAACCACGAATACGTCCAGCGCAGCGTACCACTTCCAAATGCCCTCTGCAGGCTTTCGGCCCGCGAAAATGACTCGATTGGATAAACCAAGTTCTTTTACCAACCTCTTCAATCCGGGGAGGGCCGATCCGTCACCGACGATCAAACCAGTAACTTGCGGGAGCAGTAAAAGCGCGCGTACGAAATAATCTAAACCTTCGTAGTCAACTACAGATGTCACCGTACCCGCGATAAACAGCTGCTTGTCCAGCCCAAGCTCTTCTCGAATCGCTCGACGGGAATATTCCCTTCCGATCAGGTTACTGTCAACCGCATTCGGTACAACTGTTATCTTTTTTTCGGGTACTCCACGTCTAATTAAGTTAGATTGGGCCACCTCACTGAGGACAATGACTGCAGAAGCCGATTTCATGGCGTTTGTTTCTTGTCGTCGCGCGGAAATATAGAATTCCGAATGTCGAGCTGCCGACTGTTCTCGCCGATTCCTCTTGGAGAGCCAAGTCTTCTCCAGTTCCCCGCGCACCTCGTAGATCCAGGGAATTCCCAAAATCTTCGCAGCTTCGGAAGTGACAATCGCGTTCTTGAAGTCCGTTGTCGTATGCAATAAAGTAGCTTGGTTTTGTCTAGCCTCATCTACTACAGCCTCAACAGCCAGGGCATTCCTTCCTTCAAGGGTTTTAGGCAGCGAAAGGGGCAGTAATCTAGCGTACTTCACTCCGTCAACAACATCAGCAGACCGACGTGGCACTCTCCCAGTCACGACCGGATAACCAAGTCGAGTCACAGCAGACACATGGATACCACGAGCCTTCAGAGCAAGCATCGTTTCATGACTTCTCAGCGTATAGCCCGACTGGGTGAAAGGCAGGCTGTTGGTAAGAACAAAAAGAACCCGTGGCTCCCCGCGCACAGGAGATAGGCTCCGCCCTGGATGTATATTACGGTGAAGCTGTTCTATCTCTTCCGCTATTCGTCTAGCCTGATGCTGCTCACTCCGTTTGGCCGTGTTGCCAGCCTTAACCGCATCGCTCAAATCACCCCGCTCTCTCAAATAGGCTATTCGTCGCCTGCTCTCGGTTTCCCCAAAGAGCTCGAGCAACCGTACGACGTGCTGACCACAGGGCACACCCCCCTGCCTAATTCGCTCGGAGAGCTTTAAGGCAAAACCTCTTGGATCTTCGCGGAGCAGCGTGAAAGTCGCGCTCGCCAGCAGGATCACAACCCGAAGGTAGTGCTGAAATGCGGAGAAGGCATTCTTCATTTCGCCATCTTCTCAATAATTGAAAGAAATCGCTGTGGCGCGACTTTCTCCGATTCATATTTCACCCATTGCCGTGCTCGATCTGACACGCAAAGCAATTCTCTATTTTCGGCCAAGGTTTTCCACCTATTAGCAAGATCCCAGGGATTTTCGGGCCGAACTACATGTCCCGCGTCAAGCTCTCGCACCAGTTCAGCGGCCTCGCCTTCAACTACCGCTGTGATATGAATGCGTGCTGCCATTAATTCATATACCTTGCTCGGTACCGCGTGCCTAAGTGCCGGCCAATCAGTCAGGTGGACTAGAGCTGTATCTGCCCAAGAATAATAACGTTCAAGTTCAGACGCAGCCTGCCGCGAAACAATTTGCACGTTGGCCTTCGATTCCGCCGCGAGATTTGCAAGCTGCTTTTTGGCCGCCCCGGCCCCAACTAGGACTAGGTTCAATTTTACCCCCATTTCAGTTGCAATGTTTGCTGCCTCGATAGCATTGGAAAGATTTTGAGCTCTTCCGAGAGTTCCTGCATAAAGAACATTGAGCTCCGAAACTTTTGATTGCCGTACGCTCGTAGCGATGTAATCGGTTTCCGATGGAAACACATTTCTAACTACTTCACTGTCTTGCTTTCCGGGCTTGATGAAACCACGTCGATGAAGATCAGCTTCGAGTTCTGACGACGTTACGATTATGCCGTTCGCTTCGTGTAGGCAGACAGTTAGCATACGCTTTGTCGTTGCAGTTAGAACTTGCAATGGCCCGTTCGATAAAAGACGCTCGCGGAAGGAAACCTTCCCCGTGCCCTTATTCCAATTGTGCGATTCTTGCAGAAGGTCTGGCCATGCATCACGCAGGTCGACTAAGTAGGGGCGCCGGTAAATTCTGCCCGCTAACATGGTAACCGCCGCTGTTGGAAGTGCAGGAACCGTCCCAACGATCAAATCTGGCGTGTAGTTCTGCAAGTACCCCTTCCTACGGGAAAGCACCCTTAACGCCCCCACAGCGACCGCAGCCTGATTCAACACCCGAAGGGTCAACGAGGTTCCCGCAGGAACATAACCAGTACGTATAATCACCTCACCGGCACCACCGGTCTCAATTTTATTCCTTGCATCGAATTGCGCTAAAAGCCAGTCTCGGAAACCAATTTTCCTAAGGTAGTGCGGAGGAGGGGTTAACACGGTTACTTCGTGGCCAGATTCAATTAAAAGTCTGGTCAACCAAGCCCAACGCCGCTGAGGTACTCCGTTCTCAGGTGACCAGTACTGGGAGATCACAAGTACCTTCATTGCGCCTCCTCCCTCAAAACGGACAACAGAGCTATTTCCCAAAAGTTCAACTAGGCAAGGATCCACTCAATCGCGAAACGGCAAAGGGTAAGAATACCGCTCAGCTGCACCTGAAAGTTCGGTGTTCTTATTTTTAATTCACGGGACCTTCGCGCAGTGTCACTACCTTATTGACTCTTTCTAATACGAAACCCACTACCCCATCAAAAATCATGTGAGTAACTTTCCGCCATATTTCCAATAGATAGTAATTCAAAGTGCAGGGGTAAAATCCTGGCTCCGGTTTCCTACGCCCAGCAACTCAGCAATCGCGGAGACCGCCCTCTCCGCACCCTTGCCATCGCCGTACGGGTTTATCGCATTTGCCATAGCAGAATACGCGGCTACCTGATCTAGCAGATTCCGAGCTTCAGCGACAATCCGACTCCTGTTGGTTCCGACGAGCTTCACTGTACCAGCGACAACAGCCTCAGGACGTTCAGTATTTTCACGCATGACCAAGACTGGTTTTCCAAGTGAAGGAGCTTCTTCCTGCACGCCTCCGGAGTCGGTGAGGACGAGGTAGGCGCGATTCAATAGCGCAGTGAACTGGTCGTAAGATAGAGGATCGGTGATGATAACGTTCGGCAGACGTTCAACTTCCGGCAGCACCGCATTGCGGACCTTCGGATTGAGGTGAAGCGGAAGTGCAAAAACCAAATCGGGATAGGCTTTTGCTAAATCTTGTACGGCCCCACCAATCTCTGTCATTGCATCAAGATTTTCGCGACGGTGGGTCGTTACCAAGACGACCTTTTGTTCGCTACTGTGCAGCGCTTGTAGGCGCTCGTCCACAAAGGCGACGTCCCATTCCTTGGCGGTTAGTAGGGCGTCGATAACTGTGTTACCCGTGACTACGATGTCTTTACTGCGAAAGTTTTCCCGCCTGAGATTCTCTTTCGATTGCTCAGTTGGTGCGAGATGCAGGCTCGCGAGCTGCCCAATGATTTTACGATTCGCTTCTTCCGGGAACGGGGAGAAAATATTGCCTGTACGCAAGCCTGCCTCAAGGTGGACAACCTTCACACCACGGTGAAAACCAGCGAGCGCAGCTGCCATCGCAGTTGAGGTGTCACCCTGTGAGACAATCGCGTCCGGCTGTTCTTTCTCAATTATTGGATCCAACCCCTGGATGGCGCGGGAGACCAGTTCATTCAGGCTCTGGCCCGGCTTCATCAGCCCCATATCGTAATCCGGCTCGATACCAAAGCGTTTGTTCACCTGCTCCAGCATTTCCCGATGCTGACCAGTAGAAACAACGACAGATTCAAACCTGTCATCTTCCACCAGCGTCCTAATGACTGGGGCTACCTTGATCGCCTCTGGGCGAGTGCCATAAACAGTCATAACTTTGGGTTTGTGAGAAGACACGATTCCTCGCAGCTGGGTCAGGTGGTTGTAGGTGCCTCTATGTAGACTACCGCAGCAGACGCAACTGCGTTTTTTCAGCCTCCGTCAATGCCCCATTAGTATTATTGTGGCAGTCATGTGCCAATACGTTGTCGGGGCCGCCGCCGGGTATGTGCTCGGCACGAAAACCGGCCGGAAGCGCTAACACCATATCGTCAACGTTGCGCAAGCTGTCGCCAACTCGCCGGTGACCAAGCAGGTCACCGCCTCGGCGCGGCGGGCTATCGCGAACAAGATTGATCCGGAACCACGCATGCGCGAGGTGAAGGACCTGCGCAAGGGCAAGAAGCTGCGCGGCGGTTCAGACAAGCAGCCCGAGGATGCGATCTACGAACCGGACCAGGATTAGGCCAGTCCGGCGACAATCCCGTCTAGGATGTCTTTTTCACTGATAATGAAGCTGGTGGCACCGGCTTCGCGCTCGAAGGCGTCCATGAGCTGCTCTACCACGGTGGAACCGGAGCCGATCACGTCCGCACGGCCGGGGTGGACCACCGGGTTTTCACGACGTTGCGCCGCGGTCTTGGCGCGCAGGTCTGCGGTCACCTCACGGAGCCGGTCGAAGCGGATCTCCGACATGTGGATGCGCTCGGGGTCGTAGGATTCCAGCCCCTGCGCTAGCGCGGCGAGCGTGGTGAAGGTGCCGGCGCAGCCGACGAACGTTTGCGCCTTAGCGAAAGGCACGGTGGCGGAGGCGGTGGTGAGGTTGGCGTCGATAAGCTTCCTTGCCTCAGTCGTCTCCTCTGCTGTGGGCGGATCTGACCGCATGAAGCGCTCGGTAATGCGCACGCAGCCCATCTGGGTGGACACAGCGCGGATGCCCTGGTCGGTCTCCATCACGAACTCGGTGGAGCCGCCGCCGAGGTCGATCACGCAGAACGGACCGCGAGCCGGGTCGAGATTCGCTGTAGCACCGGCGAAGGATAACGCAGCCTCCTCTTCGCCAGAGATGACTTCGGCAACTACACCGGGCTGAATCAAGCCGAGGAGCTCGCGGGTCATGGCGAAGAAGTCCTCGCGGTTGGCGGCGTCGCGGGTGGCGGAGGTGGCCACCATGCGCACGCAGGTGACGTTCTCCCGCTTCATTTCGTCCACGTAGTCGGCAAGTGCCACGCGGGTGCGTTCGATGGCCTCGGGCGCGAACCGGCCAGTCTCGTCGACACCCTGGCCGAGACGCACGATGGTGTTGCGGCGGGAGACCTCGCCGGTTTCAGTGTCGTGGATCAACAGGCGGATGGAATTGGTACCGCAGTCCACGGCGGCGACACGGGTCATGCGAGCCCCTCCCCTGCTTCCTCGAGCGTGATGCCGAGGTCATCAAGCGTGGGCCAATCGTCCGGGATTGCGGTACCGCGCAGGTCTCCGTGCTCGGCGGCGAGGGCCACTGCTTCGGTGCCGAAGCGGACGCGCTCCGGGCCTTCGGCCAGCGCGTAGGCGATAAGCACGTGGAGGCACTTCACCCGCTCGGGCATGCCGCCACCGGAGAAGTCGGTGCCCAGGTCCTCGATGGCGTTGCGCTCGGCGAGGAAATGCTCGTGGGCGGCGAGGTAGTCCGCACGCAGGTCTTCGCCTTCGTCGCTGTCCGCGTTGAGGCGGTTTTCCATCCACTTCATCACCTGCGCGACCTCGAGGCGGGAAGCCTCGGCGGTCAGGCGGGGGTCGGTGAGGTAGTAGAGGGTGGGAAACGGGGTGCCGTCGT
>ERZ1029878.99-NODE-99-length-18866-cov-40.426984_pt1 | contig 18866 bp, 16 predicted proteins | sample MGYA00519234_ERZ1029878 | MGnify/ENA primary metagenome ERZ1029878 (study PRJEB33666, sample SAMEA4610928) | skin metagenome | biome: Human-associated habitat; feature: Malodor aspect; material: skin | place: Philippines | collected 2015-08 ... | reverse complement strand
TCGTCACCCCGCGCGAGCGCCGCATGCTGCGCTCCATCGAGCGCGTGACCAACGCGACGATCGAGGAGATGGACCTGCCGACTGTCGACGAGGTCAACGAGTCGCGCAAGGCGAACTTCATGGACTCGATCACAGAGTCGCTCGAGGCCAGCGACCTGCAGATCTTCAAGACGATGGTGCGCGAGTACTCGGCGACGAACAACGTGCCGATGGATGACATCGCTGCTGCGCTGGCCACCCAGGCGTTGGCCGGCGACGAGTTCCTGATGAAGGAGCCGCCGCGCGACAAGCGTGACCGTCGCGACCGTTTCGACCGCGACGACCGCCGTGGCCGTGACCGCCGTGATCGCTTCGACCGCGACGACCGCGGTCGTGGACGTCGCCACAACGACAACGAGAACTTCGACACCTACCGTCTTGATGTGGGCAAGCGTCAGCACGTACGCCCGGGTGCGATCGTCGGCGCGCTGGCGAACGAGGGTGGTCTGAGCTCGAAGGACTTCGGCCGTATCACCATCGGCGGCGACTTCACCTTGGTGGAGCTGCCGAAGAACCTCGACCAGTCGGTGCTCGACCGTCTGGAGGACACCCGCATCTCCGGTCAGCTGATCAACATTCAGCGCGACCACGGTGCCCCGCCGCGCGATCGCGGTGGACGCGGCGGCCGAGGCGGCTACCGCGGCGGCCGTGACCGCGATGACCGCGGCGGACGCGGACGTGGTGGCTACCGCGGTGGACGTGGCCGTGACCGCGACGACCGTGGCGGACGCGGACGCGGGGGATACCGCGACTAGATTTGCGGGCGCGTAAGCGACAAAGGCCGCCCTGGCAACGGGTAATGTGTGCACTCACATTGCTCCGCCGGGGCGGCCTTTGCCGTCATGTTTGAAGAAAGCTCTCACGCTATGCACTACCAGCGCTTTTCGTCTCTTTTTGTCGCTTTCTTGACCGCCGTTGTAGTTGGCAGCGGGGTGTGGGCTGCGCCGGTGTCGGCGCAAACCCGAATTGCCGAACAGGGTGGCGCGGTGCTGGTGCACGGGACCGGTATTTGCACCCTTGGATACAACGACCCGGCACGCCACCGCAGCTTCGTCGCGGCGCACTGCGGGGCGGACGGTGCCCGCGTGGAGCTGGTGGGGGCGAACGGGGTGCGAAGTGGGGTCGTCGGCACGCTGCACCGCTCCAAGGCCTACGACAACCGCTTAGGTAACGACTGGGCGGCGATCCAGTGGGCGCCGGGTGTGCGTATCGGCGGCAACCGAATTTCCGGCGACGCGTGGGTGCACCCGAACGATATTCGGATGGGGGAGACCGTGTGCTACTTCGGGCGCACCTCGCACGCGCGCGGTGGGCGGACGTGCGGGAAGTTCGGTGGGTCGGCCGACAACACCTTCTTCGTCAATGCCCCGCTGACTCGCCCGGGTGATTCCGGCGGTCCGCTCTGGGTGCCGGGGCGCGGGTTCGTGGGGGTGATTTCCAGTACGTGGACGTCGAACCCGCTACCGGTCGTGCGCAACGTCAATTTTGTCGTCGGGGTGGTTCCTCATGACGGTCCAGCGGTGCCGGAGGCCCGGTTGGTCGGACTTTGGGCGCAAAACTCATTGTTCCCGGGATTGACGGGACCGGTGGCGGAGGTGCTGCGGCGCATCACCGACGCGCTGTTTCGTGCGATCGGTGCGATCGGCATGCCCATGCCGGCGGCAGTGAACTACGGCTAGGCTGCAGGGCCAACTGAAGTGTGTGGACAACTTATGGGCTAGTATGTCCGTCGATGAAGCGGTGCACCGGTCCCGGCTGCGGCGTACTACGGATGAGAGAAGAGAACATCATGAACTCCATGGCCCGCGGTCTTGCCACTGCTGTAAGCGCAGCCGTGTTGGTTGCAACCCCCACTCACGCGCTGGCGGCAACACCGGTGACCGTCGAGCAGGGAGCCGCGATCTCCGTCGGTCTGCACGGCATGTGCACGCTCGGATACAACGACCACACCAAAGGCGTGAGTTACACCGCAGCGCACTGCGGCAACGACGGCGATCCGGTCTACCTCGTCGATCCGACCACGAACAATGTCATCGGCAGCACTCCAGTTGGCACATTCCACCCGTCGGAGCAGTATTCGCAGATTCCGTACAACGACTGGGCGACCATCACGTGGAACAGCGACGTGACGCTGGGGGAGAACATCTACTCCGGCGACACAATCCTTGCGCAGGGCGATGTCGTCGACGGCGACGAGGTGTGTGTCCATGGCGAGACCTCCCACGCGGGCACCCACGACACCTCGTGCGGCACATTCGCCGGTTGGTCGGAGGAAGCCTTCGCGATGCATATCGACCGGGGACGCCCCGGCGACTCGGGTGGTCCCGTCTGGGTGCCGGGTCGCGGCTTGGTCGGGGTGATGTCGTTGGCGGCGCTGGACGACGACCAACGTGACTACTCCTTCTCAAACGGCACCGTCACCGAGTCGAAGCCCGCGGGCTGGGGTGCAGCACTACGAGATGGCCGAACCGCCTCTGAGATGGAGTTTGCGATGGCACGCCTGAAGGCCGCCGGCATTGAACTTCCGGAAGGTGACGGGGAAATCCAGATCTTCGACCCGTCGCAGCAGCTGCCGACGCAGCCCCCGAAGGCTGAGCAACCGGAGGAAACGCCAGCTCCGGAGAACACCAGCGAGCCGACGCCGACGGTAGAGCCGCAGCAGAAGGCCCCGGTGGACGAGGAGTCGTCGCCAAGCGGAAGCTCTCTGTCCACGGGTGGCACTATCGCACTCGTCGTGGGGCTGCTTGTTGCAGCCGTGATTCCGGTCGCACTGCAGTTCCTGTAACACACGAAAAACGCCCCGGCCCGCAGTTCGCGGATCGGGGCGTCTTTGGTGTTCTTGAGGTTAGAACATGTCCTGCGGGTTCGGCAGGAACATCAGCACGAGCACGATGACCCAGAGCAGGTTGAAAATGCCGGCGCCGGCGTTCGCCTTCGCCTTGGACTTTTCAAAGTCCGGGGTCACATCCGACGGGTCGGCCTCAGCTGGCGACAGCGCACCGATGGTGCCCAGCATGCGGCGCTGCTGCGGGATGACCATCGCGAGCAGGATCGCCCACGCGATGACGGACAAGATGATGGCGGTGTGCAGCCAGAAGTTGGTCTTGTAGGCGCCCCAGTCGGCAGCCATGACCACACCGCCGAGCAGCGGGACGAGCGCGGAGAGCATGCCGTAGGTCTTGGTGATGCGGTGCAGGATCGTTGCGCGGCCGATGGCTTCCTCGCCGCCACGACGGGCTTCAGCGGCCTGGCGCGGGAACATAGAAGACGCCACGACGACCGGGCCGAGCAGCAAGATCGCGGCCGCGACGTGCAGGAAAACAAGGAAAGTAGTCATGTGGCGTTACTTTACATCACAGGTGCCTATATGCAGACAGTCCCAAAAGGCCGGAACAGGCCCGTTTGATCGCGCGCAAGTCCGGCTCGGGCAGCGGCAGGGCGTATTGCTTAGCGACGACCACCATCCGCTCCCCGTACGCGCATCGGGCGCGCCGCCGCGCGGGCATCCATTCCGACGGCAACTTGTCCGACTTTTCCTGGTTGGCCGCACTGGAGACCGCGACGAGGTTTAACGGATCGTTGTAGAACTTCGCGCGCTGGGCGGCGTCCCATCTGTGGGCGCCCAAATCCCACGCGGCGGAGACCGGGATGATGTGGTCGACTTCGATGTCGTTCCGGGCAAGCGCGCCGCCGGTGTAGGGGTCGAGCACGTGCGAGGTACGTGGCGTGGGTGGATGTTCGGGGCGGGAGCAGGGGTCGTCGTCAAGATCGCGCGCGATGATGCGTTCGCGGGTGTCGCAGCCGGTGCCGTCGGTGGCCCAGCCGGGGCCGAAGAGTGTGCGGTCGTAGCCCAGCACGGTGGCGCGCTGGGGGATGGTCGGAACGACAAAACGCGACCGTGCCGTGGGAAACGGCACGATCGCGATTGTCAGCGTGGTCAGCAGGATGAGGTATGTGCGCATACCTCCTTAGACGGCAGCGGAGCCTGTCCGGTTCCCTTTGACTGCTTCGAGCGCATCCGGGAAGGAGACCTCAGGGTGGTCGAGGGCGTAGTCGGTGGCGGCAATCGCCTCGTCGAATTCTTCCTCGACGCCTTCCTTCGGGCGGGTCGCCAGGGAGACGAGGACCATCGCCAGCGTTGCCAGGATGACGCCCGGCACCATCTCGTAGATGATGTCGCCGAAGAACGAACCCCACACGAACGAGGTGATTGCGCCGACGATCATGCCGGCGAGTGCGCCCTGCGAGGTGAGCCTGCGCCAGTACAGCGAGGCGATGACCACCGGGCCGAACGCGGAGCCGAAGCCGGCCCACGCGAAGCCGACCAGGCCGAGAATCGTATCCGACGGGTTAAGCGCCATCAGCATGCCGATCAGGGCGATGACCACAACCATGGTGCGCGACAGGACGAGCAGGGAAGTCTGGCTCGGGTTCTTGTTCACGATGCGGTAGAGGTCCTCGATAAGCGCGGAGGAGGTGACCAGCAGCTGCGAGGACATCGTGGACATGATCGCGGCGAGCACCGCGGTGAGCACAATGCCGGCGATCAGCGGGTGGAACATGATGCGCGACAGGTCCAGGAAGACGGTCTCGAAGCCTTCCTGGTCGGTCACGGACGCGGACTTCTGGCCGAAGTAGGCGGTGCCGACCATGGCGGTGAGCACGGCGCCGACGTAGCAGATGAACACCCAGATGGTACCGGTGCGGCGGGCGGTCTTCGCCTGTGCCGGGGAGCGCAGCGCCATGAAGCGGGTGACAATGTGCGGCTGGCCGAAGTAACCCAAGCCCCATGCCAGGTTGCCGATAATCGTCGCCGCGGACACGCCCGCGACCAGGTTGAAGTAGTCCGGGTTGCCGTTCTCCCACGGGCCGTACGGGTGCTCCGTGGGCCAGGTGAGGATGTCGGACGGATCGTTCAGCGCGAACAGCGCCAGCACCGGGACGGTCAGCAGCGCAAGGAACATGAGCATGCCCTGGACAACGTCGGTGTAGCTCACCGCGAGGAAGCCGCCGATGAAGGTGTAGAGCACTGTCACGGAGCCGATGATGAGCACGCCGGTGAGGTAGTCACCATCGAAGGTGGACTCGAAGTAGCGGCCGCCGGAGACCATGCCGGAGGAAACGTAGAAGGTGAAGAAGAAAATGATGATCACGGCGGACGTCACGCGAAGGATGCGAGACTGGTCATGCGTGCGGTTTTCAAAGAAGCTCGGCAGCGTGATCGAGTTGTTGGACACCTCGGTGTAGGCGCGCAGCCTGGGCGCGACGAACTTCCAGTTCGCCCACGTGCCGATGAACAGGCCGAAGACGATCCAGAGCTCACTTAAGCCGGAGACGAACAGCGCGCCGGGCAGGCCCATGAGCAGCCAGCCCGACATGTCGGACGCGCCGGCAGACAGCGCGGCGACTACCGGGTTGAGTCCGCGGTCGCCGAGTACGTAGTCGTCGTACTTTTGGGTTTGCAGCCACGAATAAAATCCGATGGCGACCATGACTCCGAAATACAGGATGATCGCCAGGACAAGCCAGAAACCTTCTGACATTGTTCCTCCAATCTGTTTGTAAGGTTCGCCACACCATAACGTAAGAGTGGCTTTCGCTGCCGGGCATCCGAAAAATCGTGTCCGGGCTGTGTCTGGCATGGGTGGTATAAGGGTGGTTATGCCTAAATTCCTTCTCCACGGGCTCTGGCTGTCCGGCGCCGGCCTCGTGATTTGGGCTGAGCAGGTGGAAGGCCACCGGCTTGTCACCATCAGCCAAGTGCCCGACGGCACATTCCCGCCGATCGTGCATTCGCTTCTCGACGATTCACGTTTCCGCCACCGCGAACACCTCCTGCTGCAAACCCCGCGGGGCAAACAAGTCACCCTGCGCGCGCCGGTCGCCGCGTTCGTGCCGGACGACGCCGTGCGGTTTTTAGACAGCATCGTCCACCTCGACGGGCCGTCGCCGGCAGCAACGCCTGCCCAGCGTGCCTCGATCGCACCAGACCTGTACTGGCTGCTTCGCATGTACGCGGGCCTGCGCCAGTACATCCGCGCCGGGCGCGTGTCCATCCACGTGCCGTACCGCGACGGCCAGTGGTTTGCGCAGTGGCAGTTGGGTACCGGGTTGGACGAGCGCGGCTGGCTCGCCGAGATGGTCGCGGCAGCTCCGGGTGTGCTCACCGCGAACAACCCGAATTTAAGCGAGGATTGCGCCACCACGTTCACCCACTGGATCGCGTCGACGTTGCTGCATGATTCGGCGGAGAATTCATCTGGGCGGCCGTACCCGCGGCACGACTTTGTCACCTCGCTGCTCTACGGCTCACCGCTGCGCCGCGGCGGGGCGAGCCTGGCGCGCCAGGTGGGGGATTGGAACGGCACGATCACGGCGGTGAACCTGCAGTTGGTGTTCATCGCGGAGTCGCCGGACGATGCCGAGGAGGGGGACGAAGGTTCCGCCCAGCCGCAGTGGCCGGTGCGTGTGCAGGTGCGCTCGGCGGCCGACTCGCCGCGGCCGGTGCGGCTGACGGATTTCGACGGCGCGACAGCGGAGACTTTGCGTGCGCAGTTGCGCGGGGCGATCGAGGCGACCCCGCTGGTGGATCCCTCCGAGCACGGCGCGCACGGCCTTTCCGACGGCGACTGGGACCTGATGCTCAACGCGGACGAGATCGTCCAGTTTGTCACCAAGGGCGCATCCGCGCTGCGTGCCAAAGGGTTCGCGGTCATGTTGCCGCGCGCGTGGACGACTGCGGAGACGACCTCGAAGCTCAAACTGTCGCGGCACGAGGACCCGCACGATTCCTCCACCGTGACCCGGATGGGCTTTGACACCCTGGTCAAGTACGACTGGCGCATGTCCGTCGGCGGGGTGGAACTGACCGACGAGGAAATGGCGCAACTCGCCCGCTCCAAATCGGGCCTGATCAAGTTGCGTGGCGAGTGGGTGCTGGCGGATACGCAGCAGATTGCCAAATCGGAGAAGTACCTCGAGCAACTCAACGCCAGCACGCTGAAGAACCTCGAGGCCGAAGCCGAGGCCGCGGAGATCCGCGCACGGCTTGCGGAGGCCGCCGGTTCGGAGGACGCGGAAGAACTCGCCGAGAAAGCCCGTAAAGCGCGCGAGGAATACGAGCACGCGAAGCAATCCGACGGCGAGGGCGTGGTCACCGCAGCCGAGCTGCGCCAACTGTCGCTCGAGGCAGGCGCGGAAGCCCCGATCGAGTTCACCGGCTCGCCGTGGTTTACCTCGCTCGTCGGCGGCACGGACCGCCCCGCACCCGAGCGTGTGGCAATCCCCGGCACCGTCAACGCCGAACTGCGCGAATACCAGCGCCGCGGCGTGGACTGGCTCTACTTCATGTCCCGCAACAGCCTCGGGGCAGTGCTTGCCGACGACATGGGCCTCGGCAAAACCCTCCAACTGCTCACCTTGCTCGCAGTGGAGGAGGCCAACGGCGTGAAGACCGGGCCGACGCTCGTCGTGGCGCCGACGTCCGTGGTGGGCAACTGGGCGCGCGAGGCCGCCCGCTTCGTGCCGCACTTCAACGTGCGCGTCCACCACGGCACCGGGCGGTTAAAAGGCGACGAACTGTTCGAGGCCGCCGACGGCGCCGACGTGGTCATCACCTCCTACGGCACCATGGCCCGGGACGTGAAGGATCTATCCAAGGTGCAGTGGGACCACGTGGTGTTGGATGAGGCGCAGGCGATTAAGAATGCGGGCACGCAGTCGTCGAAAAGCGTCCGCGCCTTGCGTGCGCGCCACCGCATTGCGCTGACCGGCACCCCGATTGAGAACAAACTGTCCGAACTGCGCAGCATCCTCGATTTTGTCAACCCTGGGATGCTCGGCTCGCAGCAGTTTTTCCGCAATCACTTTGCCAAGGTCATCGAGTCGCGAGCCGGCGACGCGCTGGCCGAGGAGATGAGTGAGCAGCTGCAGCGACTCACCGCGCCGTTCATCCTGCGCAGGCTGAAAACGGATACGGCGATCATCAGCGACCTGCCTGAAAAGGCCGAGCACGTCATTGCGGTGGACATGACGGCCGAGCAGGCGGCCCTGTATAAGGCGCTGGTGGACACGATGCAAGAGCAGCTGCAAAACCGCAAAGGTATCGCGCGCAAGGGGCTCGTGCTGTCGACGATCACGCGCATCAAGCAGATCTGCAACCACCCCGCGCACTACCTGGGCGACGGCTCCCCGGTGGCGATCAAGGGCGAGCACCGCTCCGGCAAGGTGGCAAAACTCATGGAGCTGCTAGACACGGCGATCGAAACCGACCAGCGCGTGCTCATCTTCACCCAATACAAGGCGTTCGGCGACATCTTGCAGCCGTATCTGTCCAGCAGGCTCGGCGAGCAAGTGCCGTTCCTGCACGGCGGGGTGGGCAAAACCGCCCGCGACAAGATGGTGGAGCGCTTCCAGGCGCCCGACGGCCCGCGCGCGATGATCTTAAGCCTGAAAGCCGGCGGCACGGGACTCAACCTCACCGCCGCCTCCATGGTCATCCACCTCGACCGCTGGTGGAACCCCGCAGTGGAAAACCAGGCGACCGACCGCGCTTTCCGCATCGGACAGGACAAAAATGTCACGGTGTACAAGATCATTACCCGCGGCACCATGGAGGAATCCATCCAGGACATCCTCGACGGCAAAACCCAGCTCGCCGGCGCCGTCGTTGGCCAGGGCGAAGGCTGGATCACCGAACTCGACACCGACGACCTTGCACAACTGATCAGCTACAAGGGGCAGTGATGGGGAAGCGACCGCAAGAAGACAACGTCATCTACGCCAACTTCGGCGCCCGCACCCGGGTATCATCCGCGGAGGAAACCGGCCAGGCGGAACCGGCGCCGAACAGCGCGAACGCCCTGTCCGCGCCCGCGATGCGCCTATTCAACGCCGCGCTGCGCCAAACCGACGTGGGCCGGGCAAAACGCGGCCGCGCCTACGCCAACGGCGGCAACGTGCTCGATGTCCGCCCGCGCCCCAGGGGTGCCTCCGGCGAGGTCATCGGCAGCCAGAACGAGCCGTTCAACGTCAACATCACCCTGCCGTACCGCGACACGGACGACATCAACTACGCCATGGACGCGCTCGTGCGCGAAGCCGGATCCATCGCAAAACTACGCGCCGGGCAAATGAGCTCCGCGGTGCTGGACATCCTGTTGTGCGCCACCCCGGACGAAGTCCGCTTCACCTGCGACTGCCCGGACCCCGCCGCCGTGTGCAAACACTCTGTCGCCGTCGCCCAGCGCGCCGCATTGCTTATCGACGCCGACCCCAGCGTCATCCTCACCATGCGCGGCATCACCTACAGCGCCCTCGAGGACCGCAAGCGCCGCGAGGCCCACTCGCTGGCCAAGGAGAATTCCGCGCCGGGCTCGCCCTATTTTTGGCAGGGTCACGAGATGCCCGAGCTGCCGCGGCCGAAGGTGGCGCCGATGATCGAGGATTCCAACATTGATCTGCTCCACCGTGCGATGCAGACGGTGTCGTTTACCAACATCGACCAGTTGCGCGCGGTGGCGGATATCGAGGATCTTTACGACGAACTCACCCGCTCATAGAACGCATGTTCGCATTCGGTGTGTCCCGCGTCGTGGTGGGATGGTAGGAGTTGTTGCTATGACGCGCACAACGTTCATTCACACCTCCGACCTGCAGATCGGCATGACACGCAAGTTCTTGTCGCCCGAGGCGCAGGCGCGTTTCGACGACGCCCGGCTGCAAGCCGTAAAACGCCTCGGTGCGCTTGCCGACGAGCGCGGCGCCGAGTTCATCGTCGTGGCAGGCGACGTGTTCGAACACAACTCCCTCGAGCGCGAAACCCGCGGACGCGCACTCGAGGTGCTGCGCGCACTGCCGGTTCCGGTGTATCTGCTGCCAGGCAACCACGACCCGCTGGTGGCGGACTCCATCTTCAATTCCACGGCGGACATCGCCGGGGTGACAGTGCTGGGTGATTCCCAGCCAGTTGTGGTCCGTGATGGTGTAGAGGTCGTCGGCGCACCGCTGCTGGCTAAACACGCTTCCGAGGACCTGTGCGCCAAAGCAACCCGGGACCTAGAACCGACGGAGAACGTGCGCATCCTCGTCGGGCACGGGCAGGCCGAGGGGTACGGCACGGAAGACACCGCCGCGTTGATCGACGTCGCCGGTTTGGACGATGCTATCTCCCGCGGGGTGATCGATTACGTCGCCCTCGGCGATACCCACTCCACCCAGTCGCTGTCGCCGTCCGGGCGCGTGTGGTTTTCCGGCTCGCCGGAGACCACCGACTACTTTGACCGCACCCCGGGAGTCGCCGGCGGGGAGACGGACTCCGGCAACGCGCTCGTGGTCTCGGTGCACAAGGACGGACTGAATTCGTCGGTCGAGGTGGACAAAGTACCCGTCGGTGCCTGGACGTTCGAGGCGAGGTTCTGGGAGGTCGCGGACGCCGACGATGTCGACGCCGTGATCGAGGACCTCAAGGCGTATCCGGATAAAGACCGCACCGTGATCAAATACGCCTTGTCCGGCACGCTCGGCCTGGAGGCGACACGCACCCTGCAGGCCGAACTGGACGACCTCGAGCCCGTCTTCGCCGCGCTGTACGAACGCGACCGGTTAATGAGTCTGCATCTCGAACCCGACGCTGAAGAGTTAGAGAACCTGCCGCTTACCGGCTACGCCAAGGACGCCATGCGTGAGCTAGTGGACCAGGCGGGCACCGACACCACCGCCGGCGATGCGGTCAACCTGCTGTTCCGCCTGTCCAAGGAGGTCCACTAGCCATGCGCATCCATTCACTTACCATCGACAATGTCCGCGCCATCGAGCACCTCGAGATGCGCGACCTGCCGGAGACCGGAGTGATCGTCGTCCACGGGCGCAACGAGGCCGGCAAATCCACCATCCTCGACGCGCTGGACGCCGTGCTCAACGAGCGCCACACCGGCGGCGGCAAGAAAGTCAAGGCGCTCGCCCCGGCAGGGCGCGACGCATCCCCCGAAGTGGAACTTCACGCCACCGTGGGCGAGATCACCTTTACCATGCGCAAACGGTGGCTGAAAGGAAAGCGTGCAGAGTTGACCGTGCACGCCCCAGTGCGAGCGAACTACACCGGCCGCGAGGCGGACGACGAACTCATCCGCATCCTGGACGAGCACATGGACACCGCCCTCGCCCAAACGCTGTTTTTGCGTCAAGGCGAGCTGGATCCTGGCGTGGCCGCCGCTGGCATCCCGTCGATCTCTCGTGCCCTGGACGCCGAGGCGGGGGAGGGCGAGACCGGCGAGGAGGATTCCGATCTCGCCCGCGCCATCGATGCGGAGTACGAGAAGTACTGGACTAACGCGACCCCGCCCAAGAAGAAATCCACGTACGCGGCGTTGTTCACCGCCGTCGACGAGGCCCGCGAGGCAGCGGCGTCGCACGAAGCGGACGTTGCCCGCCTCGCCCAGTACGTCGACGAGGTTGAGCGCCGCGAAGCCGAAATTGAGACCATCGGTCGCGAACTACCGGAGGCGGAGGAGGAACACCGGGACCGCGAGAAAACGGTCGCCGAAGCGAACCAGGTCCGCGAGAAGGCCGCGGCAGCCACCGAGCGCCTCGCGCATGCGAAAGTGGCCCGCGAGCGAGCCGAGCAGGACCTGGCGGATCGCGCGACGCTCACCAAACGCGTCGCCCACATCCGCGCGGAGGTACAACAGTTGCGCGAGCAGCTCGAACCGGCCCAGCAGGCGCGGGACGACGAAAACCAGAAGATCGCGGGTCTGGTGTCGGTGGTGGACGAGTCGAAAGAGAGGCTCGTCGAGGCCCGGACCGCTGTTAAACAGGCCGAAGCCATCCGAGACCTCGCCCGCGCGAAGCGCCGTATGACAACGATCGGCGAGCAGTTGGAGCGCATCCAAACGGCGGAGCAGAAATACAAAAAGTTGCTTGACAGCGCCCCCGAGCGCGACGTCACCGACACCCAGGTTCGCGTGCTGGAGCAGGCCGAAAGCGAACTGACCCTGCAGCGCCGTCTGCGTGACGCCGCTTCCGCAAAACTGGAGATCACCGCCGACGACGCAACCATCACCGTCGATGGTGACGAGGTCAGCGTCGACGGGACCGAAACCGTTGCCGTCCACGAGGGCAGTATTCTGCAACTCGGCGGCTTCGGCGTGGTGTTCCGCGCCGCGCAGGGCACCCAAGACCCCCAGCAAGCCGTGGAAAAGGCGCAGCAGGATGTTGCCGACGCGCTCGTCGCGACCGGGTGCGCCACCGTGGACGAGGCCCGCGCAGCACGCGACGTATCCAAGCAACACGCCGCGGAGCTCAAGGCTGCCCGTCAGCGTCTCGACGACACCCTTGCCGGCGCATCCGCCGACGAACTGCGTGCCGAGCGCACGAAACTTTCCGCACAGGTCGACGAGTCCACCGAGGTGCTTGCCTCTCTCGCGCCCGAGTTCAATCCGGAGGCGGATCTGGACGAGTCAGCCGCGGACGACGAGCTCAAAAAGGCGCAGAAGGCTCTGGGCGACGCTGAGCGCGACGTCGATGCCGCCGAAGCAGACCTGAAACCGTACGCGAATAAAACCGCGGCGCACGCGCTGACGGTGCTCGAAACCAAACTCGAGGCGAAAGAGGCCGAAGCCGCAGGTGCTGCCGCCGAACTGGACCGCGCCGAAGCGACCACCGCGGCCGACACACTCGAGCACACCGCGTCACAAGCCCGCGACACCGAGCGCCAAGCAGCCGACGCCGCCGCCGAACTGGACGCTGCGCTGGCCCAGGCGCATCCGGACGTTGCCGCGTCACTGCTGGAAGGTGCCGCTGCACGCTTGCAAAACCTGGAGAAGCGCAAGATAGACGCCGAAAATCGAATCCGCGAACTTGCCGGGTACATCGATTTGGCGACCGGCGCCGCCGAGCGTGCCGACCGCGCCGCGGCGAAACTCGACGCAGCGGAGACAGAACTCACCCGCGCCACCCGCCGCGCCGAGGCCGTGCGCCTCCTGCGCGAGACGATGTTGCGCCACCGCGACGCCGCCCGCGCCCGCTACGCCGCGCCGTTCAATGCGGCAGTGCGCGAGCGCGCCCGCGTGCTGTTCGGCCCGAGTGTCGATTTCAACTACGGCGACGACCTCACGATCACCGAGCGCACCGTCGACGGTGTGACAGTGCCCCTGAAAGAACTGTCAGGCGGCACGAAAGAGCAGCTCGCCATCCTTACCCGTTTCGCGATCGCGGACCTTGTGTCCGGCGACGGCGCGGGTTCGCCGGTCCCGGTCGTCGTCGACGATGCGCTCGGCGCGACCGACCCAGAGCGGCTTGCCCGCATGAACTCGTTGTTTAGCCAGGTGGGCAAGCATTCGCAGGTGCTCGTCCTAACGTGTTTCCCGCAGCGCTTCGACCGTGTCGCGGCCGCCGAAACGTTGTCTATCGACGACCTAAAAACCACGTCCGACCGGCTCGGATAGTATGAGAGATTATGACTGCACAACCGCGATGGCTGAGTGACGACGAGCAGCGCCTCTGGAGGACCATCCTCGAGGTGTTCCGAAACGTCACCACAACTATCGACGACCGCTTGCAGGACACCGCAGCGCTGTCCTCGCCCGACTTCTCGGTGCTGGTGGTGCTCTCGGAAGCCGACAACCGAACCTTGCGGCTTCGTGATCTGTGCGGCGAGTTGGGTTGGGACCGTTCCCGCACGTCGCACCAGGTGACGCGGATGGAAAAACGCGGGCTCGTCGCAAAGCAAGTCAGCCCAGGCGACGCCCGTGGCATCCTGGTCACAATCACCGCCGACGGGCTGTCGCGGCTCGCTGCTGCCGCGCCCGACCACGTGGAGACGGTGCGCCGCCTCATCTTCGACCACCTTACGGACGAGCGTACGGCCGCGCTGCAAGGCCTCCTCGACGACATCGCAGGCGCGACAGGCGACAAGACGCAGCCTTAACTGCCAAAGTCGAAGCGGTTTCCATTGCAGGATTCCCTGCAGGGGAGTTGGATGGGTGGCATGTCGAACATGTACACCCCGCAGAATTACAACAACTCCCCGAAGCGCCTCGAGCGCTCGATGAGCGATAAGTACATCGCCGGCGTGTGCGGTGGCATCGCCAAGTACTTCGGCGTGGATGCCACACTCATCCGCATCATTTTTATCGCGCTCGTGCTGGCAGGCGTGATGCCGGGCGTGCTTGCCTACATCATCGCCTGGGTAATTATGCCCGCCGAGTTCTAAATCTCGGCGGGCGCGTCGGCGTCTCGTCCAGGTTTAACCGAAGTGGCCCGGCTGGTTGACGGGACCCAGTTCGCCGGTACGTAGGTAGTTGATCACCTGCTGGTCGACGGCCTTGTTGCCGCGGCCGACGTGGCCGTGTCCCGGCCCGTGGACGGTGACCAGGTGCGAGTTCATCGGCTTAGCAATGCCGAAGCGGCCCGAGTACATCGTCTGAGGGTCACGGGTGGCGTTGAACTGCAGCGGGCGAGTCGCCAACTTCGAGCCGTTGAGCGGCATCTTGCCTATGACCGGAGCTGCGCCGTTGCATGCCATACCGGAGCCGAAGATCTGTGCCGGGGCAGTGATGATCTCGCCGGTTTCCATCGCCCAAAGCGCGCTCGGAACTTGCAGGTAATCCGGTGCGGCGACGTTTTCGTTGCAAGTCTGCACCGCAAGCAGTTCGTTGCGGGCCTTGGCTTCTTCCTGCATAAACTTTTGTACCTGCGGAGACGGCTTCTCATAAGCCTCAGGCAGCGTGCCGTTGGTCATCCGCGCCAGGGTATCCCACTGTGTCGGGTGCGTGATCGCGCCGCGGGTGGTCTGCAGCAGCGGCGACATGACCTGGTTCGCGCCCGGGTTAAGCATGCGGGAGACGATGCCCTCGCCCTCGGCGCGGGCCTTCCCGGTGGCGCTCATCGCGTCCGCACCCGCTTGGCCCGCGAATGCCAGCGCCGGGGGAAGATCCCCCACGCGCGCCGGCGGGGGAGTCACCGTCGGGTTCGTGCCCGCCTGCTTCGCCACCACGTTAGACCAGTACTGGTAGGCCTTCAGCGGGGTCTTGCCCATCCGGTACTTCGCGTCGTTCGCCGCGACCCAGGCGAAGTACTCGTGCAGTGCGCGCTCGTAGCCACCCTTCTGATCCGACATCAGTTTCGCCCACTGGTCGTTCGGGTTCATGGCGGAATCGAGCACGACCTTGTCGGTGCGCTTCGGGAACATCGACGCGTAGGCGGATCCCAGGTAGGTGCCGTAGGACAGGCCCATAATGGAAATCCGGTCGTAGCCGAGCGCCCAGCGCACCATGTCCCAGTCGCGGGCGTTGTTATAGGTGGTGATCGACTTGGAATACCCCGGGCGCGGGCGTTCGCAGAGATCGCGGGTGAGCGCGCCGCTGTTGGCGTAAGAATCGAACTGCACCTTGACTAGATCAGCCGGGCCGTTGAGCGCGGGTTCCGCGCAATTGAGCGGGGTGGAGCCGAGCAGGCCGCGCGGCTGGACAGCCACCAGGTCCCACTCGTTGCGGATTTCCTGCGGCCATTCGAAGCCGCCCTCCGTGCCGAAGTAGCTGTAGGCATCGCCGCCGGGGCCGCCCGGGTTGCCGAACAGCGCGCCGCGTCGGGCACTCGGCACCTGCGCCGGGATCTTGATAAAGCCGAGGGATACCGAGCCCGCCTTCGGATCCTTGTAGTTCATCGGCACATTGATGCGGCCGCACTTCGCGCCGTTCGCGTCCACATAGAACGGGCACGCTTCCCAGGTGATGGCTGGGGACTTTGGCTGAGCAGACGCGGTCGGTGCGGTGGTCGGGGTGAGCGCGAGCGCGAGTGCACCCAACACAGCAGCACCCCGGTGGACGAGGCGCTTTGTGGTGGACTTCAACATAACGGGCTCCTTCATTTAGTTCGAAAAATACCTATAGACGAAATTACCCCAGCAGCTGAGAAGCTGCTGGGGCATTTTTGAACGCTTTCTTAGGCAGTGACTGCCTGGGAGGATCCGCCGAGCGGACGGATACGCTCGTTGATCTCGGTGATCGCACGGTCGCGGTCGCGCACCGCGACGATGCAGTCCTCGTCACCGTCGACGCAGATGCGGACGGTGTTGCCGCCAAGGGTGAAGGTGTCGGCGTCGTCGAAACGCATCGGCTTGCGGTTGTGCCAGGTGATCTTGGAGTAGTTGTGGAACTTTGGGCGCTTGCCCTCCTCGACAGACTTGATCTGGGAGTAGGGGATCGTACGCGTGCGGCGACCGAGGGTTGCGGTCAAGGAGTCGTCGTCAAGCGCAAGATCAATGCGACGAGACAGCAGCCACACGGCCCAGCCGAAGAACAGGGCGATCAGGGCGTAGGACAGGATGCTCAGTTCCGCCTCGACGGCAAAGTACGTGGCGACGAGCGCGATAACGGTGACCAGGACAGCGGGCCACACTGCGGGGGTCTGGGAGTACTGCGTGCTTGTCATACGTATGATCATATGCAATGGAGGGGGCAACCGCATAGAAATCGGAATGAAATGTGGGCTAAATCGCCTGTTTATTCCGTTTTCTGCCCCCGATGCTACTCCAGCAGGCAAGCTCCGGGGCCGTTTTGGGGTTTTCGCGTTACTGAGCGCGTCTAATGAGCGCGTATGCTCCGGCGGTCGCCGCCACGGTGGCCACGAGAGAGATCGCAAGATCGCTTGACGACGACACCGCCAAGTCCACCCCGTCCACACCGAATGCGTCCGGCGCGTAGGCGAACGTGTTGCCGACGGCGTGCACCGCGGCCGCCGCTTCAATCCCACCGGTTGTGTGAGTGAGGAAGGTGGCGCACAGCCCGAACACGGTAACGCTGACCATGCCTTGCCATTCGTAGTGGTGGCCTGACAAGAAAAACAGCAGCGGAATCAAGTACGCAATCACGGCGGGGGAGAACCACTGGCCGATAATTTGCACAAGCGAGCCGCGGAAGAAAAGTTCCTCGGACAGCGATTGGAGCGGCGTCATCGCGACGATGACGGCCAGTGCCGCGAGATTCATCGGAGTGAAAGTCGCCTGGGACCGGTCCGAGATAACGACTGCGTAGATCCCTTCGGCGCCAAGGAACAGCAGGGCAGGGAAGAGAGCGAGCCCGAAGTTGCGCCACCTAAAGCGCAGTTCCGTGGACCACAGCGCCCGCGGGTCGCGGCCTGTCACTCGGGCGGCGATGAACCCCGCGGGGATCATCGCCACCCACCCAATAAATGTCGCAGCTGCGAGATACGGATGCTCCAAAAACGAGTATTCCTCGAACGCGCTGACCTCAGGATGGGCGATCTTCTCGTACAGGTAAAACAGGCCGATCGCCGCGCTCGTTAGCGTGACCAAAAGCACCAGAGCGATGACGAGTTCAATCAACGGACGCCACCATGCCGGCCGGGGTGGAGTGGGGTTGTCAGTGTTGGGCGGTGTGGCGGGTCGTCGATACGCGCGTCCGAGGAGGTGGTAGGCGGGGGATGTAGAGACGTTCAAGATGTCACCTTCCTCGCTACTCGCCGTGTTTCTTATCCCAGCGATACCTGCGGAAGTCAAAGATTGGCAAAATGGCGATGTAGTAGACCCCCAGTGTCCACGCGGCCGGTTTGAGTAAGTTGCTTAGGTTGAAATTGTCCCTGTCAACAGGAAACACGATATACATGGCCAGGACGGCCAAGGGGACGACTATGAATCTCTGCCAGGATGGCGGAACCCATGGCGCTCCATTCTCTTCTCTTGCGGCAAGTGCCCCGCCAAACCCCATTTCGAACCGAGAGCCCATTCCAAAGCCTCCTTACTACAAAAAGTTTAATACCGCCCGCGTGACAACGGGTGCGACAAAGAGAGGGCTGTGAATTGCACTCCCGGAACGACCCCGAAAACAAAAATCTCGAGGCACCGTAGGAACGATGTCGCGAAACAACGGGGCTTTCACGAAACCTCCTGACCAGTTGTAGCGGGTTCGTGGCTACACCCCGGTTACACCGGGTTCCGACTCCGGTTACACGACAGAAGTCAATTATATGACGTGAGCAGGAGCGCTTTTTAGGACGGGAAGTCAGGAAATTCCGCTTCCGCCTCTTCCTGCCTCTCGGCAAGCTCCACGCTCCACCGTGAACGCTCGACAAGCTCGTCAAAGGTGAGCACCTCCGGTGACTTGCGGTTCGAGCGGAAACTTTCAAAGCTACGGAACTTCGAGCCAATTCGGTTGCCTTGGGCGCGGCACAAATCGCACATGGGCCGATCATCAGAAACGAGCGTGGTTCAACCAAGTATGCACCGTCGCCAGTGTTGTCTCCCTCGTTGTCCCTCTCGGCAATTCATCCGGCAAGGCTCTCCTTGGCGGCGCGAACCGTCGTCGAACCCCGAGGTGCCCCCGCTGTAAACGGGAATCGAGTCGAGGCTGCGGATGAGGTAGATAAGTTTGTTCGAGCCTTCGCGGTTCAAGATGATGAGGCCATCGAGTTTTGTCCCGTTCGGATCATTGCTTGGGGCCTGAAAACCGATCTCCCGAACTACGCCAGGCTCGTGCGCAACTTGAATCTCGAGCTGGCGACGCTGTTTTCGCAACTTTGCCGGAATCTCTGCCATCTCTGCTCCTTCCACTGTCTCTTGAGCAGCACACACAGCTGCACCGCTACCCGGAACTTGACTAGTTCAGTGCTCGCTGTATAGTTCAGCGCATGCTTACTATTGCTTCACGTCTCGACGTGATGAACCGCCTGGGTCGTGCACTGGCCGACCCCACTCGATCGCGGATCATCTTGACCCTGCTCGACCATCCCGCTTACCCGGCGGAACTGGCTCGAGCTTTGGACCTGACACGCCCGAACGTGTCCAACCACCTGGCATGCTTGCGCGATTGTGG
>ERZ1029878.98-NODE-98-length-18921-cov-49.447896_pt1 | contig 18921 bp, 20 predicted proteins | sample MGYA00519234_ERZ1029878 | MGnify/ENA primary metagenome ERZ1029878 (study PRJEB33666, sample SAMEA4610928) | skin metagenome | biome: Human-associated habitat; feature: Malodor aspect; material: skin | place: Philippines | collected 2015-08 ... | reverse complement strand
GAGGATGATCATTACTTCGTAGTGACGCACGGACCTCATCACCTCCTATGGTCTTGGTTCTATCGGCCATCACCCTTGTGGTCATGGCAGGAGGGTCGTTGCGTCAAGCAACCTGCCCAGACTACCCCACCTGGGCGGTTGCGCGAAATTTACCGATCGGCGTCGCGGACCAGACCGGCCGGGTCGATGTCGATATCAACCTCGCCGTTCTCGATTTCGAAGTAGCCGTCGTCATCCCACTCCACGCTGGCGGTTCCGTCGTGGGCGGCCGCCAGCGCCGCTTCGACGTCGGCCTCGGAGACGTTCTCATCGCTCATCTCCGCACGGGCCTCGTCGGTATAGCCGGTCACGGCTTCGGGCAGGTCGCCGTTCGCGGCCGGCTGCGCGGGTGCGGCGGCGCGGTCGTCGGCGTCATCGTCACGCACCTCGGTGACCGTCTCCACGGAGGCGACGGTTTCGGTCACGGGCTCCGCTGACGTGGCGGAGTCGTCCGATTCGGCACACGCGGAAAGCGCGAGGCCGGCCGTTGCGGCGACGGTCAGGGCAAACACACGTTTCGTAGACATGTGACCACCGTAACGAAAATTCTTAGGTCGGGTTGGGCACAGCCCCGAACAGCGCCAGCGAAACCGGGATAATCGTCATGAATAAAAACGCCACGACGCCGAAAATGATCGCGGGCTTCTTGCGCCCCTTCGTGGTCATGTAAAACGACGTGGCAAACAGGCAAAACGCCACCAAGATGGAGGCGATGCCGAACATCACGGTGGCGTTCATGACTAACTGGTCACTACTGTCGACCCGGCGTCAGCGGTCTCGGTCGAAGCGGGCTCAACTTCGCGGGTGGTGGTGTCGTCGTCAAGCAACGGCTCCTTCCACTCGTACGGCAGCGACATGAGCGGATCGTGGCCGTTGTGCGCTTCGCGGACCTTGTCCGGACGCTTGCCGAGGATTTGCTTGACGACGAGCACCATGATCGCCACGATGAACGCGTCGCGCGAGATGATGACAATGTCGAGGAACCAGCCCGGCACGCCGAGATTGTCCTCACCCATCATGTGCCACATCAGCACTGGCCAGACCGCCATGTCGACGACCATCCAGGACAGCAGGAGACGCCAGTGTGGCAGCGCCAGCACTGCCGGGACGATGAACCAGATCGAGTACTGCGGGCTCCACACCTTGTTAAACAGCAGGAAGCAGCCGACGATGAGCACAACCAGCTCCGCGATGCGCGGGGTCTGCGGCGCCCGCAGTCCGAGGATGAGGATGCACAGGCAGCCGAGCAAAAACAGGATGAGGGTGACGGCGTTGAGGATCACCGGGGCGCCCTCGCCGGAATCGAAGCCGGTCCAGCCGAACTCGCGGGAGATCACCGCGTAGATGGTGGTCCACTCCCAGCTGCGGTCCGTGTTGAGGCGGTTGAACTCGCCCCACGCGTCCGGGTTGCGCAAGTACACCGGCGCGTTGACCGCGACCCACGCGACGGCGGTGGCGACGAGCATCTTGAAAAACGGCACGAGGTCGCGCTTGCGGATGGCCACGGTGAGGTAGGCGCCGAGCAGGAACAGCGGCCAGAGCTTGAACGCGGTGCCCAAGCCGATCAGAGCGCCGGCGAGCCACCACTTACGGTTGCGGGCGGCGAGCATCGCGGCGACGGCGAAGAAGATCGAGGGGATGTCCCAGTTGGTGAACGCGTGGACGATCAGCAGCGGCGAGCCCGCCACCAGCAAGGTGTCCCAGATACGGTTGCCCGCCAATTCCGCCACCATGCGGATGGTAATGACCCAGATGATCGACATCAGCAGCGCGGTGATGTAGAAGTACCAGCCCGAATCGGGCAGGAAGCTATCGACGAGCCCGTAGGTGCCGCGCGAGATCCACGCCGAAAGCTGCTGGAACAGGCCGGCGAGCACCGGGTATTCCATGTAACGGGTCAGGCCGTCCTCCACCCACGAGTAGTCGTAGACGAAGCCGGGCTGGTCGAGCCCGCGGGCGCCGTAGAGCGGGATGATGTCGTTGTAGCAGGCCGCGGTGTACTGGCGGTTGCCGTCCCAGTTGAGCTGGATGATGCCGTTGTCGTCGGCTTTGCCGCCGGCGCAGTGCGACTTCTGCAGCACGCCGAAGGACAAAAAGATGTAGGCCACCGCGATGATGGTGCGCAGCGGGGTCCAGAACCGGGCACGGCCGATTTGGGCGAAGCGCCCCATCGGCCCGCCGAGGTAGTTCACCCAGCCGCGGGCGGCCGGCTCGGTCAGGCCCGGCTGGACGCGGTCGGCCGGATCCGGCCACGTGATCGTTGGTTGCTCGGTGTTAGCCATGCTCTACTGGAATGCTTCCTGGACTTGTCCGATGACGTCGTTGACTGTGTCGCGCAGATCCGGCGCGGGGGCCGGTGCCGGTGCCGGTGCCGGGGCTGGCGCCGGTGCGGGGGCGGGGGCCGGGGCGGGTGCCGGTGCGGGGGCCGGCGGCTGTTCCCCGGACGGCTCGCCCAGCGTCTCCGCCGCGGGGGCGGCCGGCGCTGGCTGGTAGTACCCGGTGCCGCCGCCCCACTGGTTGGTCGGCGCCGAGTAGTAGCCACCGAGTCCGGTGCCGCCGTTGTAGGCGTTGACACCCCAGTACACCGGGTTAGCCGGTTCAAAGTACTCAAACTCCTGGCCCTCCAACTCGGTGTCCAGGAACTGCTTCCAGATCTGGGACGGGGTGTTGGAGCCGTACATGATGCCGCCCCACTCGTTGAAGATCGGGGAGGTGTTGTCGGCGGTGCCCACCCACACGGCCACTGCGAGCTGCGGGGTGGAGCCGACCATCCAGGCGTCCTTGTTGTTGCCGGTATCGCCCAGCTGGGCGGTGCCCGTCTTCGCAGCAGCAGGGCGGCCGCCAGCCAACGTCGCGTTGGAGTATGCCGGGACAGTCTGCATCGCCTCGAGCACGTTGTCCGCGACCTGCTCGGAGACGCGGCGCTCGGTGTACTCGTTGTCGTTTTCGTAGAGGACCTCGCCGTTGGCGTCGACGACCTTTTCCACAAAGTGGGTCGGGTGCATCGCGCCGCGGTTGGTCAGCGTGGACACGGCCGTCGCCATGTCCAGCACGCGGGACTGGTACTGGCCCAGCACAATGCCTTCGTACGGCTGGCCGCCGTTTTCACGCAGCGTGACCGGGATGCCCGGAATCGAGCGGGCCACGCCGAGCGCGTGCGCCATATCTGCGGTGTCCTGGGTGCCGTTGTCCAGCTCGTCCTGGATGCGCATGTAGGCAGTGTTCGACGATGTCCGGGTAGCTTCCTTCATCGACAGCATGCCGCCGCCACCACCGTCCCAGTTGGTCACGACGTGGTTGCCCGGCAGGGTCACCGGGGAAGAATCGAACATGGACGTCAGCGGGATGCCCTGCTGCAGGGCGGCCGCGAGCGCGAAGATCTTGAACGTGGAGCCGGTCTGCAGGCCAGCGTTGGCGTAGTCCCAGCCGCTGGCTTCCTCGCCGCCATAGTAGGCGCGCACGGCGCCGCTGCGCGGGTCGATGGCGACGACTGCGGAACGGGCGTCGTCCTGCAGGGCGGACAGGCGCTCGCGGGTGATGTTTTCCACGTTGTCCTGGGTGGCCGCATCGATCGTGGTGGTGATCTGCAGGCCGCGGTTGGTCAGGTCGTCCTCAGTGATGCCGATGGTGGCCAGCTCCGCGACGACCTGGTTTTTGATCAGGCCGTTCGCGCCGGTGGCCTCGGTGTAGGCGGAGTAGGTCGCCGGGTCGCGGGTTTCCGGGTAGCGGGCGTTGGCGCGCTGCTCCGGGGTGATGGAGCCGGTTTCCACCATGCCGTCCATGACGTAGTTCCAGCGCGCTTCGGCGGCCTCGCGGTTGGTCCACGGATCGAGCTGGCTGGGTAGCTGGATGGACGCGGCGAGCACCGCGCCTTCCTCCAGGGTGAGCTGGGAGGCAGGTTTATCGAAGTAGGCGTGTGCGGCGGCTTCCACCCCGTATGCGTTGCGTCCGAAGTAGACGGTGTTGAGGTAGGCGCGCAGGATGTCCGCCTTCTCCCACTGGTTGGTCATCTTGACCGAGTAGACGAGCTCCTTGGCCTTGCGCTCGTAGGAGTGCTCGTTGCCCACCAGCGCGTTTTTCACGTACTGCTGGGTGATCGTCGAGCCGCCGCCGGCGGAGGCGTTGCCGGTCAACTGGCCGATCGCCGCGCGGGCGAAGCCGGACGGGGAGAAGCCGGAGTTGGTCCAGAAGTCGCGGTCCTCGGCGGCTAGCACGGCGTTTTGCACGTCCTCGGGCACCTGGTCCAGCGGGATCTGCTTACGGTTGCCCTCCGGCGGGACGATGCGCGCGAGCTCTTTTTGGTTGTCGCTGTAGAAGATGTTGGAGATCTGGGCGGTCTCGATCTCCCCCGGCTCGGGCACAACTGCCTTGGCGTAGTTGAAGAAGAACCAGCTCGCCGGGATGGCGGCGAGCATGAGGAGGAAGAGAAGGACCGCGACGATCCATTGCCACACGCGCGATTTCTTCTTCTTTTTCACCCTCGTGGAGCCGCCGCTTTTCTTCGACGTGCCGGCTTTATCCGACGCGGTTTCGCGTTCCTTATCCGCCACCGAGTCGCGGCGCTTCGCGTTTTCTGTCACTCGTTTTCCCTGCACAATTCGACCCGCGGCGCCCGCGGAAAGGGCAACACCACGAGCTACCTACTCGATTCCTACCGGACACCCTACCCGGCCAAGGCGAAATCACACTACTGGTACAGCAGTGACTTCTTTCAACAGATGGTTCCACTTGCAACTGCGACAGACTTCGACGAAGTGCACAGTCACCGGCCCAACTTCCCCGACCATCCGCCCGATTTCCTCGGTGCTGCGCGCCGTGCCGGTGCGGCGGCCGAGCTTTTCGCTGTAGACCCACTTGACCTCGCGCAACGCCTCCCCGCACACCGGACAGTCCCGGCCCGCATCCGTGCCGTGGTGTTCGGCGGCGGCGCGGAGGATGAAGTCGGCGTCGCAGACGTCGTCGTAAAGCAAACGCCCCGCCTTGAGCTCGCGGATTGCGTGACGACGACGCCACTCATGCGAGACCTCACCCTGATACACGAACACGGGATAGATGGTAACGCCTGTTTTTATGTGGCTGGTAGGGCATTTATGATGTGGACAACCGAATAAATACCGAGCCGAGGAGGAGCGACGTGGGCGATCCCGCCATTTCGCCCGAGTCCGCCAGGCTGCCGAGCACCGCGGACGCGGACTCCCCCTTGCGTGTCGTCGTCGGCTGGGACATGGCCGGCTCCGAGGCTGTCGATTTCGCGGCGTGGCTTGGCCGGTCGCTGCCGGTGTGCGTGAAGGTGGTGTCGTCGGCACGCTTGCCCCGCATCCAGGCGCTGACCAGCTCGGCGAAAAACCGCAAGAAGCGGCTCAAAGAGATGGACACGGCGTTTCGCAAACGCGTGACCAAAGAACTCGATGGGCAACTGCCGCGCGGTCAATGGGCGGCCGCGGTCACGGAACTGGTGGACAGCAAGGACACCCTGCAGGCGCTCTACGGCACCGCCTCCGACTTCGGCGCGGACCTTATTGTCATGGGCTCGCGCGCGAAGACGCCGAAGGGCCGCTTCCGCCCCTCCTCCATCGCCGACGAGATGCTGTACTCCTCCCCCGTTCCGCTCGGTCTCGCGCCGCGCGGGGTGAAGCTGTCCAAGAAGGGCTTGACCCGGATCACCTACGCCATCGTGCAAACCGACGACCCGGCGGAGCCGAACTTCTCCGGCCTGGACTACGCCACCGCGCTCGCCTGCACCCTGGAGCTGCCGCTGCGCATCATCGCGTTTTCGCCGACGCGTTACGACGACCACGAGCCGCACTGGTACGAAGAAACCCTCGGCATGCTCGACCACGCCCGCGACCGGGCCTGGGCGTACGCCACCGAGATCTCACCGGAACGCATCGAGCACTTCGACGTGACCAGCTCGATTTCCACCGGCAAGAGCTGGAAGCGCTCGATCGACTCGGTGAAGTGGAAGAAGGGCGACCTGATGTGTTTGGGTTCGCAGCCGGCGCCGCAGTTGCGCAGTGTGTTCGTGGGCACGCGCGAAGGCGAGTTCATCCGCTACGCCACCGTGCCTGTGATCATCTGCCCGGAAGCGGATAAGTAGGTTGGGGCCCATGCGCGACCACCCGGAAAACGACCTGCACTCGGCCAACGACCGGTTTTCCCGCTACCGTCCCGAGCCCGAGACGTTCGACGACCTAGCGGATCAGCCGGACCCGCTCGAGGTGGACCGCCGCAACAGGCGCTCGACCCGTGACGCGATTGTGTGGGCGGCGGGCACCATCGCCATCACCCTGCTCACAGCCCTTGTGCTGGGCACGGTGGCGCGCTTGCAGGGCGGTCCGCTTTGCGACGACTCCGGCGCGACCTGGCTGTGCACCACCGGCTGGCGCAAGTGGTGGGCGCTTGCCACTTCCCTGCCGCCGGTCGCTGGCCTGCTCGGCTGCGCGGTGATCATGGTGCGCAAACTGAACAACTACGAGCGGTGGATCCCGTGGATGGGCGTGTTTTGGATCCCGCTCGTGCCGTTCACCATGGGCTGGTTGATTCTGACTATCGGGATGTTGGCGACGCTGTAGCCGCCTTGTGTTCCGCGGTACACGTCGCGCAGTACGGGTTTTCCTCCCGGCACGCCTCGCAACTTAAGTACTGCTGGCGGCATTCAGGTTCGTTGGCGCAGTTGTAGAACTGGTTCGTGGGCTCGCTGCAGTGCACGCAGTGGCCCAGCTGCACGTAGTCTGGGTCGTCGGGGGCGCCGAACTCGGTGTGCATGCGGTCGTCGAACACGTAAAGGGAGCCTTCCCACAGCCCGGAGTTGCCGTAGGCCTCGCCGTAGCGGACGATGCCGCCGTCGATCTGGTAGACCTCCTCGAACCCGCGGTTTTTCATCAGGCTGGACAGCACTTCGCAGCGGATGCCGCCGGTGCAGTACGAGATGACTGGCTTGTCTTTCATCCAGTCGTACTTGCCGGAGTCGAGTTCTTTGATGAAGTCGTGGGTGGTCTCCACATCCGGCACCACCGCGTTTTTGAACCGGCCGATTTCCGCCTCGCGGGCGTTTCGGCCGTCGAAGAAGACCACGTCCGGATTCGCCTCGACGAACTCGTTGACCTGCTGCGGTGTCAGGTGCGTGCCTCCGCCGACGACACCGTTTTCATCAACTTTGAGCTCGCCCGGCGCGCCGAAAGAGACAATCTCCTCGCGCGCCTTGACGCTCAGTTTCGGGAAGTCTTCCGCCCCGCCCTCGGACCATTTGAACTCGATGCCCTTGAAGTATTCCTTGGTCTTTTTGGCGTAGGTCTTGCAAGCGCGGATGTCGCCGCCGACGGTGCCGTTGATACCGTCTTTGGAAACGATGATCCTGCCGGTCATCCCGAGTCCTTCGCACAGGTCGCGCTGCCACAGGCGCACCGCGTCCGGGTCAGCGATGGGTTGGAACTTGTAGTAGAGCAGGATCTTGCTGGTCATGCTTGGCAGTCTACGGCTACCCCATCTTCTGCTTATAAGCGTGGGCGTCGCGCGTGTACACGCGGCGGTGGGTGCCCACCTTGTGCCCTTCGAGTTTGCCTTCGTCGATGAGTTTGACCACGAACGGGCGCGAGACGCCGAGCAGGTTGGCCACCTGCTGGGTGGTCATTTCGTCGTCCGGTTCCGGCGGATGGACCAAGCGGCCCTCCGCGTAGTCTTCCAGCAGGTCACGCACCCAAACAGCGGTCTGTTTGGGCAGGTAGACATGGTCTTCGGACTGCGCGCGGGCAACCGCGAGGTTGCCGTTAAGTTCGGCCAGCGCTGCCTCTACCGGGGACAATTGATGTGGCATACATCTGACCATAAACCACATCCGAAACCAGCGCAATAGTTTCTTCAAAGAAACCTTAACGTTTGTGATACAAACCCTTACGCCAATACTGCGGTTCGGACGTGGCCAGCACGCCCAGGTTGCGGAAGATGCCCTCGTCCACCGAGCCTAAGATCGCCGTGATGTGCGCGTCGCAACCCCGCAGGCTGCGCAGATGGTCGATCGCGAGCGCCGCGTCCGGGTTCGCGGACGCCGACACGGATAGCGCGATGAGCACCTCATCGGTGTGCAGACGCGGGTTGACCGAACCCAAGTGGCGGGTCTTCAGCGTCTGGATCGGCTCGATGGAGTCGGGGGAGAGCAGGTGCACCTCATCGTCGATGCCGGCCAGCAGCTTCAACGCGTTGAGCAGCACCGCGGCCGACGGCCCGAGCAGGTCCGAGGTCTTGCCGGTGACGATGCGCCCGTCCGGCAGCTCGAGTGCCGCCCCCGGCTTGCCGGTGCGCTCCGCCACCTCGAGCGCCGGGGCGACCACGGCGCGGTCGGTGGAGGAAAGGTCCGCTTTGCGCATGACGTTCATGATGCGATCGGAGATGGCGGAGTCGGCGTCGGCGCGGCGTTCGTCGACAAGCGCCGCGTAGTAGCGGCGAATGATCTCCTGCTCTGCGGCGTGGCGGCAGGCGGCGTCGTCGGAAATGCAGTGGCCCGCCATGTTGACGCCCATGTCGGTCGGGGACTGGTACGGCTCGGAGCCGGTGACCTCGCGCAGCAGCGTCTTCAGAAGCGGGAAGACCTCGATGTCGCGGTTGTACGAGGTGACCTTCTCGCCGTAGGCCTCCAGGTGGTACGGGTCGATGACGTTGACGTCGTCCAGATCCGCAGTCGCCGCCTCATAGGCCAGATTCACCGGGTGGGCCAGCGGCAGATTCCAGATCGGGAACGTCTCAAACTTGGCGTAACCTGCGGCAATGCCCCGCTGGTGCTCGTGGTATACCTGGCTGAGGCAGGTGGCCAACTTGCCGGAACCCGGGCCCGGCGCGGTCATCACAATCACGTCGCGGGAGGTTTCCACGTAGTCGTTTTTGCCAAAGCCCTCGGCGCTGACCACCTTCGCGGTGTCGTGCGGGTAGCCCGCGATCATGTAGTGGCGCGAGACCTTCAGCCCCACGCGCTCGAGCCGCTCCAAAAACGCCTCGACGTTCTGGTTATTGCCCTCGAGTTGCGTGCACACCACGTTTTCGACCAGGAAGCCGCGGTCACGGAACACGTCCACCAGGCGCAGCACGTCGTCCTCGTACGTGATGCCCAGGTCGGCGCGCACCTTCTGGCGCACGACGTCGCCCGCGTTGAAGCAGATGACGATCTCCACCTCGTCCTTGATGTGGTCGAGCATGGCGATCTTGTTGTCGGGGGTGAACCCGGGCAGGACGCGGGAGGCGTGGTTGTCGTCGAAAAGCTTGCCGCCCATCTCGAGGTACAACTTGCCGCCCACCTCGGCACGCCGTGCCTGGATGTGCTCGGACTGCATCTGGATGTATTTCTCGCGGTCGAACCCGGTCGTGTACGGCATGCGCGCAAGTCTATTGCTTATCGACGACACCACGCACCCCGCCTCGCACCCAATAGCTGGATCTAACTCGCGGGCGGCCAGAAAACCCCAGGTCGCATCTTTTTAGGCGAGCTACTTCCAGCTATCGCCTACGGTGGCTGGCATGTTTGCGTCCACGTTCACCGCAGAACAGATCCGCGCCGCCGAAGCCCCGCTGCTGGCGGCGCAGGAGTTCGACGACCAGTTGATGCAGTCCGCCGCCCACGCCGTGGCCGAGGTAGCCGCCACGATGCTGGATAGCGGTCGCGTGCTGGTGTTGGCCGGGCCGGGCGGCAACGGGGGAGACGGCCTCTACGCCGGTGCGGAACTGCTGCTTTCCGGCCGCCGGGTGGACGCGTACCTGCCCGCTGGCAAAGCCCACGAGCGCGCACTGCAGGCGTTCACCGCCGCCGGCGGGGCGGTGCTGGACCACCTGCCGGAGCACGGTTACGGCCTGGTCATCGATGCCATGACCGGCATCGGCGCGACCGGCGAGCCGCGCGACAACCTCCGGCCGGCCATCGAGTGCGCCAACACCTTGCACGCGCAGGTGCTGGCAGTCGACGTGCCCACCGGTGTGGAGGCCGACACCGGCACGGCGGCGCAGTGCCACATCCAGGCCGATGTCACGGTCACCTTCGGCGGGTGGCGCCGCGCCCACGCGCTCGCCCCGGCCTGCGGTGCGCAACTGCTCGCGGACATCGGACTACCCGGAAAACCCCTGCACGAAACGCTGGGGGAGCAGATCGCCGAGTGGGCCGGCGACGGCCCGCCGCTGCTGCTGGCCAACCGCGCCGTGGCACCCGAGCGCACGTGGCCAGAGGACCTGTACCCCCTGCGGCAGGCCCCGGTGCTGGATATCGCGCCGGGCGCGGCCGATGACAAGTACTCCGGCGGGGTGGTCGGCATCCGCGCCGGCAGCTACGGCTACCCGGGCGCAGCGGTGCTCAGCGTCGCCGGCGCCGTCAACGCCACGCCGGCAATGGTGCGCTACGCAGGCCCCCAGGCGGTGGAGGTGGTGCGGGCGCATCCGGAGGTTGTGGTCACGCACACGCTCGAGGACGCCGGGCGTGTGCAGGCGTGGGTGTTCGGCCCGGGTGCGGGCACGGGCGAGGACACCGCGCGGGAGCTGCGGTGGGTCCTGAAGCAAGACGTGCCCGTTCTTGTCGACGCCGACGGGCTCGCCCTCCTCGCCGAACACCCCGACCTGCGTGCACTGGTCGCGAACCGCGAACAGCCGACCGTGCTCACCCCGCACGACGGTGAGTTCGCCCGGCTGCGCGAGGTCGCCGGGGTGAGGGAGAGCGACCGGATGACAGAGACGATCGCGCTGGCTCAGGCGCTGCAGGCCACGGTGGTGCGCAAGGGACGCGCAACCGTCATCGCGCACGAGGACGACCCCCATACCGCCTACGCTGTCGACGCCGGCCATTCGTGGGCCGCGACCCCCGGCTCCGGCGACGTGCTCTCCGGGATCCTCGGCGCACACCTCGCGCTGATGCACGCGAAGCCGCTGGGGGAGGAGGCGGCAATCGCAGGTGCCGTCGCCGTACACGCGGTAGCTGCGAAACTGGCCGCGCACACCCCCTTCGGCGACGCCACCGCGCCAGCCAGCCGCATCGCCGACTATGTCCGCCCTGCCACAGCAAAGGTGCACCATGTTTGATGCCGTAGTTATCGGCGGCGGCCAATCCGGCCTCGCCGTGTCCTACTATTTACGCAAGTTTGATGTGGACTTTGTGGTCCTGGACGCGGCTGAGACTCCCGGTGGCGCCTGGCCGCACTACTGGGACGCGCTGACGCTGTTCTCCCGCGCCGAGTTTTCCAACCTGCCCGGCTGGCCCATGCCCGCCTTCGACGGCTACCCGCCGCGCGACCACGTGGTCGACTACCTCACCCGCTACGAAAAGCGCTACGACCTGCCGATCCGCCGTGGCGAGCGCGTGGAGCGGGTGCTTTACGACGACCACCACTTCGACATCCACCCGCAACAGCTCTCCACCCGCAACCTGGTGGTAGCCACTGGCATCTGGTCGGCTCCGTTCGTTCCGCATGTGCGTGGAAGTTTCGCGGGCACGCAGATGCATTCCGCCACGTACACCGCACCGGCCGACTTCGCCGGTAAGCGTGTGGCCGTCGTCGGCGGCGGCAACTCGGCAGCGCAGATCGTCGCGGACCTCGCGCTGGCTGGGGTGGACACCCAGTGGTTTACCCGCCGCGAGCCCGCGTTCATGCCGGACGACGTGGACGGCGAGCAGTTGTTCCGGCGCAACCGGGAACGCTTTAACGCCATCGCCAAGGGAAAGCCGGATCCGGGCGGGGCGGACTTCGGCGGCGATATCGTGGTCGTGCCAGACGTGCGACGCGCACGAGATGCCGGATTGCTCAGCGCCCAGCCGATGTTTACGTCACTGGATGATGTCGACGCCGACGTGCTCATCTGGGCGACCGGCTTCCGACCCGCACTGGGGCCGATTCGCAATCTCGACCGCGAGACCCCGGGGGTATATGTCCTCGGCTTCGACGGGTTGAACGGCCCGGGTGCCGGAACGATCGGGGGAGTGAGCCCGTTTGCGCGGGAGATCGCACGTGAAATTGCGAAAAGGTAAGCCTCTCTAAGCGAATCACAGACATGTAATTTCCCCCTTTACGGGCGTAAATAGGCAAAGTACCCTCTCGTACTACCTATTCTTTGTCTTTTATTTAGCTGAGAAGCATAAATTAAGCTGGGCGTAACCTGCAGGTATAGTCTTTTAGTACGGAAACGGCCGGTTATGAGACTCACGTCACCGCAGCACGGAGTGCAATATTTTTGGACGACTGCGCTACGCTGAACCATGTGTTGAACAATCGGAGAATTACCGCGCTTGCCCTTACGGCCGCTACTGCTGCGGCCGCCCTCAGCGTGCCCTCCGCAGGTGCGACGACCGTCGGCGAACCTAAAGACGGCGTGTGCACGTTCACGATGAACGCTGCGGAGAAAGACTTTGTCTCTTCCCTGCCGCGAACGTTGAGCCCCGGCCCTGTCCAGGACGTGCAGCACTGGATTGACGCATTTGAGACCGCCTTCCCGCAGACCCAGCCGATCAGCCAGGAGTTCCTGGATCTGTTCCAGGGCAGCTACGTCGAGGTCTTCAACAACGACCTGGAAAACAACATCGACCGTTGGACCCAGCGCTACGTCGCCGCGGGCATCGACGAGCCGGCCGCCCGCTGGTACTTCGTGCAACTGTGGAACTCGAAGGCGTTGTCCGAGCACGCCGGCATGGACATGACCGCTTTCTGGGCGGACGTGGATAAGGCGATGACCAGCGGCGAGATCGTTGGTCTGACCGGCCAGGAGCCTTACCAAAAGTTCGAGCTGACGACGAACAAGAAGGTCACCGAGGCGCAGGCCGCGATGTCGAAGGAGCAGAAGGACAAGTGGGTTGCCGCCTACAAGGCGTCCCAGGGTGTCATCGACGCCGACCGCGTGGCCAAGTTCCGCGACGGATTCATCGATGCGCGTGACACCTGCGCAAACGGTGGTGGCGTTGTCCTGCTGCCGACGGACGGTGCGAACCCGGACGCAGACAAGGTCGCAACCACCACCCCGACCTCCACGGCCCCGCCCCAGAACGGCGGCCCGAAAAATACGCGCCAGGAAGTCAGCATCTCGGTCTCCACGACCGTGAACCGCGTTGACGCTGCAGCGAAGCCGGAATCCGGCTCCAGCACCGGTGCGGTCATCGGAATTGTGGTTGCGCTGCTGGTCATCCTCGGTGGCGGTGCCGCGGCAGCATTTGCGATGGGCGGATAACAGCCGTACTTTGGCCGGGTGCTGAACACCCGTACTGCTCACAACCAGTTTCCTGTCGTGCCGTTGGCGGCGATGAGCTTCGCCGCCTTTGTGTACGTCACTTTCGAGATGTTCGCCGTCGGGCTCATCTCGCCGATGGCACGCGACCTCGGTGTGTCCGAAGGTCAGATCGGCCTGCTCATGAGCGTCTACGCGGGCTTGGTCGCGGTGGTGACTATCCCGCTGATCCACGTCACCAGAAACGTCAATAGGCGCCCGTTGCTCATTGCGACGCTGGTGTTCCTGCTCGCCGGCATCGTCCTGCAGGCCACCGCGGCGAACTACTGGATGCTCGTCGCCGGGCGCGTGACCGCGGCCTTCACCCACGGCGTGTTCTGGTCGTTGGTCAACCCGATGGCGTCGCGCCTCGCCCCGCCGGGCCAGACCGGGAAAGCGGTCGCCGCGGTGTCGATCGGTTCTACGCTGTCACTGGTACTCGGCTCGCCGCTGACCACCGCTCTCGGCGCGGCGATCGGGTGGCGCGCGTCCACGTGGGTGCTTGGCGTAGCGACGATCGCATCCCTGGCCATGCTGTTTACCTCCCTGCCGTCCATGCCCGCCACCCGAACGGCAAGCGCCGCGAAGGCCAAGACCACAAAGTCGGCGATCCCATCGCTGGTGGTGTACGTTCTGCTCGCTGTCACGTCGATTTTCGCCACCTTCACGTACCTCGCCCTGTTGGTGGAGGCCACCGCCGGCCACCGCTTTGTACCGTACGGTGTGTCCCTGTACGGTCTCGCGGGCCTGGTCGGCATCACGTTCGCGGGGCGCCGCGTGGACCGGCGCATGATCCGCCTCAACGCGGGCGCTGCGGCCCTGCTCATCATCTCCGCCATCGCGGGTCTCGCAGCGCTGAACTCCGGCACCGGGGTGGGCATGTTCGCCGTCATCGCCGTCTTCGGCATGGCCGCGGGTGCGTTGCCCACGGTGGCGACCACGATCTTCCTGCACGCCGGCCAGCGCAACCAGGACCTAGCGAGTTCGGTCTACGTGGTCACGTTCCAGGTCGGCATCGCCTCCGGTTCGGCCCTCGGCGCGGCCGCGGTGGATGCTGGCTACCTCTCCGGCACGCTTGCGTTGACCGGTGTGCTCGGCGCGCTGGCGTTTGCGGTGCTGGCATTTTGGTCGCGCACCCTTTTGCGGTAGCGGCGCGGCTCCACAAACTGCCCGGCCGGGACCAGATCGACGTAGCCGGCGAGGAACTCCGCCGTCGCACCGGCGACGTAGGTGCGCTGGCCCCACTCGGGCACCCGGAAGATCCCGTGGGGCACGCGCACCAGGTCGCGCCCGCGCAGCATCGTCGGCCCCATCTCCTGCACCGATGTGACGATGTAGGCCCCGTCGACTTCGTACGCCACCACATGAGAATCCACGGCGCGGAGCTTGTCCACGAACCCGCGTCCCGCCAGGAGGTAGCCGTCGCCGGTGCAGATGTCGTCATCAAGCACATGCGGAAGGCTTGTTACCTGCGGGCCGCACGATGAAAGCCCCGCGCGGCGCGCGATCTCTCGGGACAGCAGCCCGGGGTCGAGCGGGGCGGGGCCGGCGGCGATGTAGAACATGCCGGCAAGTTTATGCGTAGGCGGGGGCGGAAACTCCCATCTCGAAGACCTCGTCGCTGCTTTCGATCAGAGAGCGGTCGTGGGTGACAAACCCGCAGGCGATGTCGCGCTCGGTGGCGAGGTCGCGCAGGAGCGCCACGATCTCCTGGGAGCGGTCGGCGTCGAGGGAGGCGGTGGGTTCGTCGGCAAGCAACAGCTCCGGCTCGCCCATGAGTGCGCGCGCGATGCCGACGCGCTGACGCTGGCCGCCGGACATCTCGCCGATGCGGCGGTCGCCCAGACCTTCGAGGCCGACGGTGGCGAGCAGTTCTTCGGCGCGGTCGCGACGCGGCTTCACACCTCGAATGTGGTCGGTGACCAGCAGTTGGTCGCGGACGTTGAGCGCGGCGATGAGGTTGGCCTGCTGGAAGATCATGCCGATCTTGTCGCGGCGCACCTCGTTGTCCACCTCCACGCCGTTGAGTTTCGCGGTGCCGGAATCCGGCTTGATCAGCCCGGCTGCGACAGACAGCAGGGTGGACTTGCCGGAGCCGGACTCGCCGATGATGAAGGTCATCTCGCCGGGCTTGGCGGTGAACTCGAGGTGGTCGAGCACCGTGCGAATTTCTTGGCCGTCTTTGAAGGAGACGGTGACGTCGTTGAGTTCAAGCATTATGCGACACCTCCGAGAGCCGCCTGGGGGTTGACTTTGACGATGGAGCGGGTGGCGATCAAGGCGCCGACCATGCCGAGTGCCCAGATGGCGACCGGGGGAGCGATGGCGGTCGCCGCGGTCAGGGAGAACGGCGCGCCGGACTGCATCCACAGGCCGAGGCCGAAGGCGATCACGCCGCCGATGAGCGCGCCCGCCGCGAGCAGCACCGCAGACTGGCCGAGCGCATCTTTGAGCAGGTATGTGTTCGATGCGCCGATGGCCTTGAGGATGGCCAGGTCGCGGGTGCGCTGCATCGTCCACACAGTGAGGAAGGCGATGATCACCAGCGCGGCGATGGCGTAGAGGAAGCCCTGGATGAGCTTCAGCGAGCCCTGCTCCGAGGAGTAGGCCGGCAGGCCGGCAAACGAGTCCTTGAGGGAGACGCCACCGTCCACCTTGTCGTCGGCAAGCAGCACCGTGCCGTCGGCGTCGGTGTGCATGACTTCCTTCCAGAAATCGGTGGGCACCCACAGGACAGGGGAGTGGGAGAACGCGAGGTCCTCGCCGACCGCGCCGACGGTGATCGGGTTGCCGCCGATGGTGACCTCGTCGCCCGCCTGAATCTCAAGGCCCGGCGCGGCGACCGCTTCGGTGCCCAGGGTCTCGCCGCCGGGCAGCTCGGTGCCTTCCGGCAGGGAGAGGACGGACACGGCGGCGTCGGTGCCGTCCGCCTTGGTCAACAGCATCTGGCTGGTGCCCAGCGGGGTCATGCCGTCGCGGGCGTGGATACGCGAGGTGGTGAACGACGGATCGCCCGGATCCTGGAACACCACAGATTCCGGGTCGAGCGCCTCGAGCGCGGCGGTGTTTTGCTTACCCAAGCCGGCGGTCAGGCCCGTCAGCACGACAACCAGCAGCGTAATCAACGCCACGGTGCCTGCAATCAGCCCAAAGCGCCCCTTGGCTGACGTAATTTCTCTAAGTCCTACGAACATGGTTCCAATCATGGCGCTGACCTGGGGTGTTCCACATCGGGCGGGCGGTTGAAATCCCGGTCAACCGATCGGTTGATCTACGCTTTGGGCCATGCTGTCCACCTCCCGGATCCTCGCCTTTTTACGCGTGAGCCTGCACGTGCTCGTCGCGGTGTTGCTCACTGTCGGCGTCGCGGGGCAGTTGCGCGACGACGACCCCGTGACCGGCCTCGTCCTCACCGCCTGCTTCGCCGCCGTTTACCTCGTGGGCACGGTGTGGCACAACGAGGGCAAGCCGCACCCGAAGTGGGCGGAGGTGGCCTGGCTGGGTGTGGTCTGCGCACTGTGGGTCGGCCTGGTGGTGGTCTCCTCCGACTTTGTGTGGTTGGAGTTCCCGCTGGTCATGCTGGCGTGTGTGGTGTTGCCGGGGTGGTGGGAGCTCGTCGCCACGGTCGCGCTGTTGTGCGTGACGCTCTCGGCGGCGGATCCGGCGTCGGGTGCGGCGGCGATCATCGGGCCGACTATCGGCACGGTGTTGGCCGTGTTCATCGTGCACGCGTACCGGGCGCTGCGCGCGGAGGCCGACCACTACAAGCAGATGGCCGAGGACCTGCGCGCCGCGCAGCGTGAGGCGGCGAAGGCGGAGCACGCCGCAGGTGTTGCCGACGAGCGCGCACGCCTGGCCCGCGAGGTGCACGACACCATGGCGCAGGGGTTGAGCTCGATCGTGCTGCTCGGCCGCGCGATGGACAAGCAGCTCGCGGCAGGCGACCCGGCGCGCGAGACCTTGGACGTTATCCGCACCACCGCCTCCGACAATCTGGACGAGGCGCGCCGCTTCGTCGCCGAGAACTCCGCGAACACGGCCGAGACCCAGGCCGCAGCCACGACACGCCCGACGCGCCGCCCGCTGCCGGAGCGTCTGGAACGCCTCGCCACGGCGGCGGAAGACCGCCAGCGCGCGCTCGGCGACGTGCTTAAGGTCCGTGTCGACGCCGTGGACCTGCCAGAACCGGCCGCGTCGGTGGTGGAGCGCATCGTGCGCGAGGGGCTGAGCAACATCGTTCGCCACGCAGGCGCGTCGAAGGCGGTGATCACAGTAGATAGGGTGGGTGCCACTGCAACCGTCGATGTCTTCGACAACGGCCGCGGCATCACCGGCAAGGAGGGCTACGGCATCAAAGGCCTGCGCGCCCGCGTCGAGGAGATCGGCGGCGAACTGACGGTGGAGGGCAACGTCCTCGCCGCAACCCTGCCTGTGGAGGACCAATGACCCTGCGCGTGATGCTTATCGACGACCACCCCGTCGTCCGCGCCGGCCTTCGCGCCGTGCTGAACTCCTTCGACGACATGGAGGTCGTCGCCGAGGCCGCCGACGGCGACGCCGAAGTGCCCGACGGGGTGGACGTGGTGGTCTCCGACATCCAGATGCCCGGCGCGTCCGGCATCGACCTCACGCGACGCCTGGTCGCCGCGGGTGGGCCGCCGGTGCTAATTTTGACCACCTACGACACCCAGGCCGACGTCGTGGAAGCGGTGGAGGCTGGAGCGATGGGCTACCTGCTCAAAGACGCCCCGGAGGACGAGTTGCACGACGCGGTGGTGCAGGCGTCGAAACGCACCCGCGTGCTTTCACCGCAGGTGGCTAACGTGCTGGCGGACCGCCTGGTCAACCCGGATTCCGCCCTGTCCGCCCGCGAGATCGAGTTGCTGCGCGCGCTACAGACGGGCGCATCGAATAGGGAGATCTCCGAGCAACTGTTTATTTCGCAGGCGACTGTGAAAACCCACCTGATCCACATCTATTCGAAACTGGGGGTGGACAACCGGACAGCCGCCGTGGAACAGGCTAGGCAGCGCCGCATCATCTAACCTTGAGCGCATGGCTTTCATCGAAGTGAGTTCCGGCCCGTGGCGCGGGGTCGAGTTCCTCCGCGGCCTCGCCACCCCCGAGGACGCTCCCGCAGGTTGCACCCCTTTGACGTGGCGCCATAACGGCACCGCGCGACTCGGCGGTTTCATCGCCCGCGCGCAGGCGCAGGCGCTTATCGACGACACCTTCGCCCCCGAAGGCACCCAACGCGCCAACCCAGACGCGTTCACCCTGCGCAGCGTGACCACCGCAGCTGCTGGCGAGGCGTTCGTGTTCATCGGCGAGATGTTCGGCCGCACCGGCACCATCGAGACGAATGAGCCGTGCGTGGCGGCGCAGCTCACCATCGCCCCGGAAACCGAGCTGGCGATCACGCTCAACCCCGACTTCGAATACGCCTTCGTCGCCGCCGACGGCGACCTGGCCGTCAACCGCACCCCGGTGCCGGGCTTTTCCGTGGGGCTCGTCGACACGGGCCACCGCACCATGGGCCTGGAAAACCGCTCCGACGCAATCGCGCACGTCCTCATTCTCGGCGGCGCGCCGGCGGGGAGCGACTAACATGCCCGTCTCCGTGCTGATCACCGTCGAGGGCACCTCCCCGGAAATCTCCCGCTGCAT
>ERZ1029878.96-NODE-96-length-19009-cov-106.892160_pt1 | contig 19009 bp, 23 predicted proteins | sample MGYA00519234_ERZ1029878 | MGnify/ENA primary metagenome ERZ1029878 (study PRJEB33666, sample SAMEA4610928) | skin metagenome | biome: Human-associated habitat; feature: Malodor aspect; material: skin | place: Philippines | collected 2015-08 ... | reverse complement strand
AAATATATTATATAAATATATAATATAAGTATTGGTTTTTAGCTATTTTCTTTTGTAAATTCTAGTTTTTGTAAAAATACCCATTTAGGGTACGCTATACCCGTTTTAAGAGTATTTTTTGTAATATTTTACTAATTTCACTTTTGTATGCTAAAGTTTTTCTTAAAAATTAATCTTGACCCAATTTTATTTTTTGTAGATTCTGAGACTGTAAAAAAGAAATAATATAAATTTAAATCTATAATTATTTAATAATTAGTTTACAAAATAGTTACAACTGATAGTTATTATCGTCCTATTTAGGACTAATTATGGCTTTTATACCCGTTTTTTGTTGTTTTGAACCCACTTTTAATCAATTTGTACCTCTTTTTTAAAAAGCACTCAAACTATTGTAATTTCAATCTTAAACACACTTATTCAAAAAAAGCGTACCCTTTTATACCCACTTTTAATTAGTGAATAGAAGTGTATATGAAAAAGTAGTTAAAAAGATGATTTTTAGCTTGTAGATTCTTAGCCAGCGCAAGCTGGCGTTTAGACTAGTGAGCGAAGCTAACACTAATTTTCCTTTAATATCTTATGTTCTAATCAGTACTCTTATAGATAAAACTAATTAAAAATTGTTTACACAATTTTTCTAGTTTTTAAATGGATTTTAAAGTAAATCCTAATTTGTACAAATGAAAGGATAGGAAATGATATATAGCAGAAATGAATGGAAAAAAAGTAGAGAAATTGTAAAAGACAATCAAGAATTAGTAGACTTTATTGACAAATCAATAGAGGTTAGAGACGCATTAATTGCAGTATTAGATAAAAAAGGATTAAAAGATAATTACGATATAATATTTGATCCGTGTGTAGGTATTGCGACAGAACCTCGTGTAAATTTCAAATTAACATATCATTTTATAGATATTACATTTAAATTTACATTAGAACACAGAGCAACACTTTGTGACACTTTCTATAAGGAAACAATCGAACTTGACACTAAAGAAGCCGCAAATAAAATATGTGAATTATGCCTAAAAATTCTAAATAAAGAACTTGTATTGGATTTATGAGAATTCATATCCTAAATATAGAATAGACATTAGTGCTATTAATTGGATAACACAAATTTATAGACTTTTAGAGACTCATTAATAATAAGGTTGGGATTAACTCCTAGCCTTTACTTTTTTCGATCTTCAATTATTCCAAATATTAAAAAATTATTTCATAATTTTTCGAATAATATTGTGAAAATCAATCATTTTTAACAATAAAAGGAGAATAAATTATGGACAGAAACTTTGAACACTTGAAATCTCAAGTTAAGGCTTGCTATGAAGAAATACTAGAAAAAGGTGATATATCTGATCCTTTAGATATTGAAGTCTATTCTAATTACGATAAAGAGTACCTAGGATCTAAAATACTTCTAACATCTGGTGGGCCTAATATCTACTTAGACACACGTTATGGCTTAATGGAAGGCTACTGGTACTCTGAAAAGTATGTTTTTGAAGCTGATCCTTCACTTATCACTCAAATAGATAGCTATTTAGAGTATGAATGGAATAGAAAATAAGACACAAAATAGACTCGGTTAATTCCGAGTCTTTCTTTTTTACCCTAATTTACCACTTAACTTCTTCTAGGAGCTATCTTTTACTACAAGATATACCATTCTATGCATAAGAATATAAAATCGCTTAGAACGCAAAATATGAGCTTATGAATCTAATAATCTAAATCATTATTGTCTTTTTCATCTAATTGATTGTTAAGTTCAGCACCTTCATTCATAAAACTATTAAATTTACTCTTAGAATATTCTTTATGTTTAGATTTGCTCAATTCCTTATAAGCTTCATCATATTTATCTGAATAAATCTTTGCTTGATTTTGCAGATTACTTATAAATCTTTCAGGATCTTCATTAAAATCATCAATAAGTTCACTTCTAACTCCTATACTTTCAAGATGTTTTTTACTTTTATCTGAAATAAAACTTTTATAGTCTGAATTTAGCTCATCTTTAAGAATGTTTTGAAAGGTCTGTCCTTTATCTTTTAATATTGCTGTTCTCGATAAGGTGTTTACAAAGGTATTAACAGGTTTTGATGTTATGCTTAAAATAGCCAAAGAAGAAATAGTTTCTTCATAATTTTTTCTACTTTCTGCAATATTTTGAATATTTTCTCCTGCAGCTTCAACAATCATAGCTTTTTGTCTTATCTCATCTTTGTTTGCATCATCATACTTAATAAACTCATCAAGTGATTTGTTAAGCTTAGCATCCTCATCTTTTAAACTTTCACTTTCACTCTCAAGTTCCTTAAGTTCCATCCTTTTTCTCATAACTTCGTTTTGAGTCCTTAAAATAAAACCTTTAACTTCATCTATGTTATTGTTAATATTACCAAGTTCTTCGTTAACTTCTTCATTTTCTTTTAAAAGTTCTTCATACTCTTTCTTTTTATTCTTGTATTCAATAATAGCAGGATCTTTCTCAAGTCTTTCAATTTCACTATCATACATATTAATCATATTTTCATTTGATTTTATATTATGAAGTTCATCTTTAGTCTTTTTCTTTTGATCCCTGATTTGTTTCATAATCTTATTTTTTTCAGCAAATCTTTCATATTCTTTTACACTCTTATGATGTTTGTTTTGAAGTTCATCAGTAATCTTTTCATATTGAAAACCAAACCCTTCAAGCTCTTTGATTCTTTCTTCATATTCCCTTAGAACTTCTTTGTTTGCTTCCCTTAAATCTTTAATATATTTAACACCAAAATTATTCCAAGTAACATTTCTATCAGGTTCAAACATTATTATAGATAAATCATTATAAGCTTTATCTTTACTATGTTCATTAACCTCATCATCACAAATAGTTTTAATCTTTTCTAAAATAAAAGGATCTTCCACACCATGCTCAATAAATACTTCCTCTACATCTTCATAATTATATGAACTTATTTCTTCAAAATATTTCCTACCACTCTCAACTCTTTTCTTAGTTCTTTTATTAACAGCAGTTTCATAATAATCTTCAACAGGTTCTAACTTTTCTTCATCAAATAATTCTTCAATCTGTCGTTTCATTTCATAAGCTGGCATCTCATACTTACCACTATTTTTTAAGCATCCATTTACATTTATTTGTCCTTTTTCATCACGCATTGCATAACGAATTTGAAAGTGTGGAACACCTTTTTCATCTGCATGATAACAATAATCTAAAACCTCTCCTCCAGCCTCATTTATTTTTTCAATACTTTTATCTTTCATCTTGATTAATATTTCTTTATTTAGATCATAATCACTAATCCTGTTATCTATATTACCTAAAGATAAAATTAATTCTTGAGGTTGCTTTTTTAAATAATATTCTTCCATTGTTACAGCTGTTGGTTTCTTACCTTTCTTTGCATCACGTTTTAACTTTTTACTAAACCAACTTCCTATTTCTTCATCATAGAATCTTAACTCATTTTCTTTAAAGTTTTCAGCATCTTTATACCTTTGCCAGTATTCATTTTTGTAACGGTCTGGATATCCATTTTCATACATAGACCTATCATTATGTTTTGCAGTAGACTTTCCTGTTCCGTTATGAACTGTAAGTGTGATATTTTCAGTAGCCATAATTCCTAACTAACCTTTCTTTAATTTCTATTTAATTTCATAAACTATCTATCCCTAATAATTGATAAACGATATAATCATTTTTCAGGGCGTTTTACCCCTGAAAAACTCAATTAGCACGGGGGTAAACCCGCTCGTGCATTGAGCTCTGCCGAGGGCCCTGGCAGGGGCCTTTACTTAATCCCAAATTAATTTAAAATCACGCATAGCGTATTTCATATTGTGTTAATAGTTTCTGAACTATTAACGTTTTTTGAGGAAAATAAAGTAATAAAAAAGAGTTAACTAAAATCTTGTTAACTCTATTTAAAAAATCAAAAATTACATTCCAAAGTCATCAGAATTTTCGCCATCTTCTTCATTATTTTCTTCCTTACGTTCTAAGATTTCGTTGTAAGAAGTTATATGTTTTTCTTTATGATTTTCTTCATCTTTGACTTCATCATTTAATCTTTGAGCTTTATTACTTGCAAGATCCTTACAATATTATAAAATTTCTTCAAATTCTTTAGGCTCAAGCTCTACACCATTTTCTTTGAAAATAGCTTCCATTTCATTGTAAGATTTGATAGCCGCCTTATTAGCTTTTTCTCTCATCTTTCGGTTAAATTCATCACGTAATTTCTTTTCTTCTTTACGAAGTTCAGCCCTATTTAGTGCCATAATTTTTACCACCTTTTTATAAATTTTATTTAATGTTTATATATGATTTTAATAAAAGATTAATAAATATTATATAAACGTTTATTGTTAATTTAATTATACGTTAGAAAAGCTTAAATTCAATATATTTAAAGAATAATATATAAAGTATTTAGTAAACTTTAAATTAGGTTTAAATAAACAAAATATAAGTATTACATAAATATTAGAAAAGCCTTTTATATATACCAATAAACACTTATATAAAACTAAATTAAAAAGGGTTAAAGTATGGTATAATAGCGATAAGAAAAGCATTAAGAAAGGTTTATCTAATGACTAAATATTATACAAGAAATGAAGTAGCTGAAAGACTTTCTGTATCAACTGTAACTGTTGGAAACTATATAAAAGAAGTATCAGATGCAGACATTAAAAAATATTTTAATGATAGAAATCAACCAAATGAAGAAGGAATTAAAATTCTAGAAAACATTCAACGTGATAAAAACCCTAACGTAAAGTTCTTAGATGAGATTGAAGAAAAAGAAGAAGAAATAGCTTCAATAAGAGCTGATTATGAAATAGAAATTCAAAAAATAAGAGAAAAATACCAAGTAGAGGTAGCAGAACTCAAAGAAGAAAATGAGTCTTTAAGAAAAAACAAAGAAGAAATGAATGATAAGTTTATGGATCTATATAAAGAAACTAATGATAAACTAACAGAATTAATTCATCAATCAAACACTATTGCAGCTTCATTAGCCTTAGCTAATCAAAAGATAGAAGAGCTGGAAAGCAAAACAGTAGAAACTAAAACTTATGAATCATCCTATGAAGAAGCTGAAGAAAAGAAGTCATTCTTCCAGAAGTTATTCGGAAAATAAACATTTCTAAGACATAGCCTTCCGCTATCACTTCACTTACGATTAATCAAAACAATAGCTTTGATTTAATTCTTCAGTTTCGTTATCGCTACAGTCTAAGACTTAGAAATAGCAGGGCGGAGCCTAAGGCGATTACTTGCAAAATTTTAAATAGAATAGAAACAACAAATCGGTTAGCTAAAAGGAAAAGACTAGAACTTAATATAGTCTTTATTTTGTTGATATTTTAAAGGATTTTATAATATAGTTATACTTCAATGTGAAAAGCACTATACCATTAACAAATAAAGACAAAGAAAAGATTAAAGAAGACAAAATAAAAAGGAGGAAAGAAGAGGAAAGAAAAAGAGAAGAAGGAGTTTGGAAAACTTCTTGGCAATGGCTTTCTGATGATTGAAGAAAAGTCGAAGACGACTCTTATCCTGAGGAAAAATATAACTGGATCTACGATGAAGCTTCAGACAGCTTTGAGAAATCCAACAAGGCTTTTTATTACTATAGTGAGTATGACACTATACAAGTAAGTGAAGAAGAGTATCAGCAGCTTAAAAAGCTTTATATTGACAAGTTTGGTGGCTGGAAAAAGATAGACTTAGAAAACACCAATTACAATGGAAAAAACGGTATTGACGAGTAATTATATAAAAATAAAAATAAGAAATGCCAAGATATGAAATGAATCAAAAAATTCCTATTTTTTATTATTTAGATTTTGAAGATGAATTAAACCATATATTTTTAAAAAATAAATATTGAAAACTAAATATTTAGACCTTTATTTCAAATTTTATGTTTAATTAATAAGCCATCGGGTAGGTAGATAAAGAACGGGGATAATAAAGGAATGAAAGGAGTATTTTTTGAAATTAAAGAAAACGTTAGCATTAGGAACTGCGATGATTATAGGAATGCAATCTTTGATTGGAATGCCTACTAAATCATATGCATCTGAAGAAAGTAACAATACTACGGAACAAAATATCAATAAAAACGAATATGAATATACTAATATAAAAGAAGAACTTTTAGCAAAAGGTTTTAATGTTGACGACTCAAAGTTTAATTACGATGGCTTAACTTATACAAAAGTAACTGGTGATGATACTGTAGGTCTGATAGAAGAAGGACAAGACCATATAACAACTTATTTATTAGTAAATAACGCTGACGGCACATATACTCTAACAGCAAAAGATAACAATGGTAATGAAGCCTACAAAATAGTTGACGAAAATGGTAAAGCAATTCATTCTGATGGAACTATTTTGGGTATGAATAAGGTTAGTAGAGCGTCAGCTTGTGATTGGGGAGTAGGACTATCTGGAGTAGCAATATCTTCAATATATGGTGGCGCGATCGGATTAGCATTTGGAGGTCCTGCAGGTTTAATCGCTAGTGCAGCAACAGGAGCAGCTTGGATACCAGTTTCATCTGCTTGTAAATAATAGTTATTAGGTGATTAATATGAACATAAAGAACAAGTATATATCTTTTGGTTGGTTTGCATTATATGTATACGTTCCAACTTTGATATTTTTGATTTCCAGAGTGTTTATAAAAGAATTTGATATAGTATTCACAGCTTTGTTTTTTACTGTAGTTACAGTTAGCTCATTGTCAGCTTACTATATAACAAATAAGAGCTTGGATAAGATTAAAGCTGATAAATTAATAGCCCAAACAATACCTTTGAGTTTTGTGTTTATGATTATATTGGCTATATTAGTTAATGTATTGATATAAAAAATTTAAAAACTATAAAATATACAAATAATTGATTCTTATAGTCAAGAAATAAAAATATTTGTATTATGATAAAAAAAGAGGACTAACAAAGTCCTCTTTTTTTGCTTATTTTTATTGAATATATATGTCTATTACATATAAATTTCTTGTAATTGTGCTTTAAATATTATATAATAAAGCACAAAAGGAAGTAAAATATGAGTGTTGATAAAATAAAAAAAATAATAAAAAAAAATAATGGAATAGTTTCATCAAAAGAAATTTCAAAAAATAATATTGATTCTTGGTATTTGACTGATATGGTTCGAAAAGGATATATAGAAAGAGTAAATAGAGGGGTTTATTTTGATCCTGATTTTGATAATTATGATGAACTTTATTTTTTTCAATTGCAAAATAAGGTGTGTATCTATTCTTATCAAACAGCTCTATATCTTCACGATCTCACAGAAAGACTACCCTTTTTTGATGAAGTGACAGTATATCAGGGATATAATTCTTGGCGCATTAAAGATAGGGTTAAATCACATCAAATAAAAAAAGAATGGTACAAGATCGGAATTACTGAAGTAAAAACAGAAATGGGAAATTCAGTTTATTCTTATGATATGGAAAGGACTATGTGTGATCTTGTTAGAGATCGAAAAAATCAAGATTCTGAGATATTTTCAAAAGCTTGGCATTATTATATGAAAAAAAAGTCAAAAAATATATGGAAACTTAGAGAATATGCTGATATATTTAATATATCTGATAAAGTAGAGGATATTCTAGAGGTTATAAGTTATGAATAAGGATAGTGTTACTAGTAGACTAAGAAATAAATCAAATGAACTCAATATTGATTATAATTTAGCTTTAGATAAATTTTTCTTTGATGAATTTTTAAAGTTATTATCAATTAGTAAATATAAGGAAAATTTTACTCTTAAAGGTGGAATGCTTTTAGCATATACACTAGGAATAGAAAATAGATCAACTAGAGATATTGATTTTTTAGTAAAAAGAACTAATATTGACTATGAAAATATTGAGAATATATTTGATGATATTTTATCTAACAATGATAAAAAAGGTGTTTGGTTTGAAGTTAAAAATAAACACAAAGATATAAAAATTGAAGATAAATACGGAGGAGTAAAATTCTATCTAGTAGGTAATTTATCTAATATAAGAAAGACTTTTTCAATTGATATAGCTACAGGCGATCCTGTTTATCCAGTACCTGAATTAAGCAAATATACTACAATATTTGGTGATAATATAGAAATACAGTTGTATCCATTAGAAACAGTTATAGCTGAAAAACTTCAAACTATAATAGATAAAGCAGAAATAACTAGTAGAATGAAAGATTTTTATGATATATATATTATTATAAAAAATAAATCTAGTGAAATAGATATTGATAAATTAAGAAAAGCTTGTTTGTTAACCTTTAAATATAGAAACACTGATATTAGTAAAGATGAAGCTATTAATATTATACAATTAATTGGTAATAATGATAGAATCTTAAAAAGTTGGGACAATTATAGAAACAAAAATAAATACGTTGAAAACGTCGAATTTTATTATATTGTTAAGGTTATATCTAACTTAATAGATGAGGTGTTTTAAGCATAATGAATTAATTATGAGAAAATTAATAATAAAGAGAGGGATTCAATCCCTCTCTTATTATCTTCAAATTATTATTGTTTAGATTTAGTGAAATGTTTTATACAATAATAAACAATTCCAAAAGCAAAGTAAGCTATAGTTGCATTTGTATTGTAAAAATTAATATTATTTAAAAACAAATTTAAAATTAAAGTTATTATGAAAATCCCTCCCATAACAACTAATGTTTCTTTAAAAGCATTTTTCATATATACCTCCAGTAATTATAAAAAAACATATATTATTGATTATAAGATCCAGTATATGAAAAGCCTCTAATTTAGAATACTTTTCCGTTTTCAAATGATTGTACGCCTTTCTTTTCATTTTGTTCAATGTTGTCTATTAAATACCTACCAGAAGTAAATCGAGCTAAACAAAAAATGTGATATCTTAAATTTTCAATTAGTATCACATATTGACTAAATAGAGTGTAGCCTGTTAGTGGTATTGGAAAATCATTGAAAGTATAATATTTGTAGGTGTCACAGCAGGTGGCTCAACAGGTTTTTACAGGAGATAATAAAATGGCAAGATTTGGTTATATTAGAGTAAGTTCTAAAGAACAAAAAGTAGATAGGCAACAAGAGCTGATGAAAGATGCTAAGATTGATAAGTTTTACATAGAAAAAGAGTCTGGAAAGAACATAGAAGATAGAAAAGCACTAAAAGAGCTTCTTAACACTATTCACTTTGGTGATGTGGTTGTTGTAGCTGAACTTGATAGGCTTTCAAGATCTTATGATGACCTAGACTTTATAATTAGTGAAATACAAAGAAAAGAAGCAACTTTAGAAGTATTAAACTTACCCTTAACTCAAACAGATGATAAGAGCATAAATAAGCTAATGAATACAATGATTCTAGAAATATATAAGTACATTGCAGAGTCTGAACGTAAAAGGATAAAAGAACGTCAAAGACAAGGAATAGAACTAGCTAAAGCTAAGGGTGTTTATAAAGGTGGAACAAAGAAGTTTAAAATGGATGATCCACAACTACAATTAGCCTTTAAACTTATAGACGGTGGTGACTCTATAAGGTTTGCTGCAAAACAAACGGGAATTAACTATGAAACCCTAAGAAGATACAATAAAGAAAGAAATAATCAAAATATAGCTTAATTTAGCTATATGACAACGCTTTCTTTTGCGATTAAATATCTTAGCTATGTAAATGATGGAAGTATTGACACCTATAAATGTTAACATAGAAATGGAGAAATAAAAGATGATTAAGAGAAAAAGATATATACCACTTTTAATACTTGTAGTATTTGGAGTATTTCTAATATTTTTCAATCTAAAATCTAGCGTGGAGGATATCCAATATGAAAAGAGGATATTTAAATCTGAAAGAGCTTTTGGAAATGATTACTTCGATAATATATCTAATCAATTCTAAGGGAAAGCAAAATAACTGGAAAAAAATAGATGATGACTATTATCTAAAATCGAAAAGGTTCAAGCAAATGATGGCAAGTTATAAATCTGAAATAGAAGATTATGACATCTTGTCAAATTCTATATCCGAACTAGAAAAAGATAGTAATACTGTTTACTTCTACCAAGAAAATATCGATAAAAAAGGCCACAGAATCTTATATATTTATAACAGTGATTTAGATAAGGGATACATCTTTAATTTTCAAATTTAAGTGATCCTTTATATAGCAAATAAAGAAGAAGACAAGGAAAATGACCTGAAACCCCAAAATCCGGAATACGGATGGAGGGGTTTTTCATATCAAAATACACAAAAAAATTTAAAATTAAATTAAGAAAAGAAATAGAGTCATATATCAAATGGTATAACGAAGACAGGATAAAGACAAAATTAAACGGAATGTCACCTGTTGATTACAGATTACATTCCGCTTAAAATATTATTAAGTTATTCCGTGTTTACGGGTTCAGCTCAAAATCGGAGTTTTTTTATTACTTTTTTTTGGGGGGTACTACGGCAAAAAAGTATAAAAAAAGAGGGATAACACCCTCTTTTTTTATATTTATATTGTTTAATTATAAGATTCGGATAATGGTAATGTTAAATATAGCTTATCTCCTGTATAAGCTTCACCTACAAAGCTTGCTGCTTTTATTTTTTTATTAAAATATAAACTTCCACTAACTGAAGATCCTCCTGAGCCAGATTTACTAACTACTTTTCTCTTTGTAGTATTATCTTTAAAAGTTACTGAAACTAATCCTTTAAATGTATAGGGTTCCAAAGTATTAGGCCTTGCACTCCAAGTTACGCTTTTTCCTCCATCATATATATCTAATCTAGAAATTCCACCTTCTGTTCTTACAGTTGCATATGGCACTATTTGATTATTATTAACATTACTTCCTGCAAAATCACTAGCTAAAGATTCTTTTGGAATAAATATAAAACATGCAACTAATAGCATACTTGTGAGAAATAGTTTTTTTATTTTGTTCATAGAACCTCCTAATATTTTCATTACATTAGTAACTGGTACAGTAATATTGTACTGGAAAATGTTTTAAAAGAAAGGAGTTTACATGATAGATAGATATATAAAACATATAAAAGGAACGTTAGAATTTTATGGTGTAAATCCTGACGAATTAAAAATTATGGTCAAAGAAAATAAAGTTATATTTTTATATAATAGTCATTTTTCATTGATAAGTTTGAATCTTTTGAATTTTTTGGGAAAAGAAGGAATGAAATTTGATTTAGCTTTATCTGCTGACGAAGAAGACGATTTTGAAAAGGATAATATAGACGGTATACAAATTACTGTTGAATTAGATGAACTTAAAAAAATGGAAAATTACCTAATAGATTATAAATCACATTAAGATATATAATATTAGTTACTAGAAAAATAATAATTATATCTAGAACACAGAAAGACGGGATCTAAAATACCGTCTTTTGCTTTATTTAATTATGTTTTTTAGATTAAAATATTACAATTACAACAAAAACAGCACTTTTTAATAAAATACAAGGCTCTAATTTGCGTTTTAAGCGTTTTTAATATGTAAGGCATATAAATTTTGTATTAGTAACATATAAAGCTAAGCTAAAAGCAATTAAATTGCATTAGAAAGCAATACATAAATCTATAACCCTAATCCCTAAAACAATTATGTAATAACTAAACAAACAAAGTCCCAAATTCCTTTGTTCTGGGTAAAATAAACGGAATCCAATTTATTTATTAAAATACACCTAAATAAAATAATTATTTTATAAATTTGGACCCTAAAAGATTAAAAAAATTTTAATTTTTAATTTTAACTAAATTGTTAGGTCTATTTTTTTTATTTTTTTGTGTGGGTTTATATTTAAATCCTTTAATAAATGTTTATATATATTTAGAGCAAATTTTTCCTGTTTTCCTTGTTGAAATTTACCTATTTAAAAAAAGTTATAAAAACATTTTGTGCAGTTATAAAAACAAAGTTAAAAGGAGGGTTTTTATGCCTAATGACGTTGTTAAATATCATAATGATTTAAATATGGTATCGATGAGAAATTGGACTGCTGAGGACATGAACTTTTTTTTCGCCATAATATCTAAAATAAGGGATTTAGGGACTGAATAAACAGAATTAACTACAGATGAAATAAAAAAAATAATTAACTATGATGATAGGGAAAACAGATGGATAAAGGTACTAGATTCAATCGGAGATAAAATTTCAAGTCTGAGATATATTGAAAAGAGTGATAAAAAAGTAGCCTATTTTATTATTTTCCAACGCTTTGTTATAGACATAAATGAGAAAACTGTCAATTTAAAAGTTTCTAGCGACTTTGAATATATAGTAAATAAACTTACTAGACATTTCACAACATACGAATTGGCAGAATTTACACAAATAAGGTCTACCTACGCAAAAACTATGTACAGAATACTAAAACAATGGAGGACAGTTGGAGTTAAGGAGTTTAAAATCGAAGAATTTAAAAGGCTTTTAGATATGCCAGAGTATTACAAGCCAAGCCAGATAAATAAAAATGTTTTAAATCCAATACGAAAGGAACAGCCACAATACTTTAAAGATTTAAAAATAAAGGTAATAAAAGCCAACACACAAGGAAAGCCAGTAATAGCCTATAAATTTACGTGGCAGGCAGAAAAAACTAATGCTTGGGATCCAAATAAATATAATAAAAAATGAATGGCTAAATTTAAATGTTTAGATTTTGTTTTTTTGTTCTAAATATATATATATATAAGTATATATAAAAGACCCCCCTAAATTAGAAATTTTAAGTATTGATTTTTCTTAAAAACAAATATAAATTTTTTGATTAGTTTAGTAAAATTTTAAGCAAGTGATAAAGTTGGACTTTATAGACTTGTTTCTAAACTCTGATATAAGTTCCTAGCTCAAATAGTAATATCATTAATATAATTATATATCTATATATTTAAAATCGCTTAAAACGCAAAATACGAAGCGTAAATATTTGAATTTTGAATTATAAGTATTTTAGGTGTATATATAGTATAATTCAATTGTTACTATCCCTAAACTGGTAACAGGAAGGGGGTGTGATCGACATGGTCGATATATTCATAGACCTATTCTATTCTTTTTCAGTTTCTGTTATGGCAGGTGTACTTAGTCACTACATTTGCAAATGGTTAGATGGAAACGAAGATCAAGATAGTAACTAACCTAATAAAAAAGACTGGAGCTGCAACTCCAGTCTTTTTGTGTGTCCAACATGGTCGAACTCTATTCTTTTAGTCACAAACATTATACTAACATTAATGTTATATTACAAGATAGATTGGTATCTTACAATGGTTATTTGATATAAATTTATTAACACATAAATTAAAAGCTATATTATAAAAGGTTAATTCAAAAATATCTTGTATTATATGTCTAAATAACTTTAAGATAATCAATGATTAAGATTTTAATAGTTCCAAGAAAAATCTTTACTATGTTTAAAAACTACTTTAAATAAAAAGTATCCAACGAAAAATAATATTAGTGACAATGTAGATAAGAAAAGTAAATTTATACTTATATTTTCTCCCTTTATAATTTTAGGTAAAATTATAGTAGAGTAACTTATGGGATTTGTTAAAGCTACACTCCTAGGTAGGTTCATAATTCCTCCCGACAGAAATAGTACTATATAGGATATAATTGTCTCAAAGGACGCTGTCTTAGTATATATCAATGTGAGAGCAGACATAACAAAAGATATCCCGAAAATTCCAACACTTTCTAATAGGATAGTCGCCATGATGGGTAAATTTATTAGCAATTCATTAAAGACAAATATTTTAAGAATTATAGAAATTATCATGATTTTTATAAAATTAAATAAATACCATATAAAAACTTTAGCGAATATAATTTGAAATATTGTATAAGGCTTAATCATTAAATTTTGTAATGTTCCTAACTGTTTTTCAGTCGATATACACATAACTGATTCCGATAATATCCCACTTATCAGCACCCACGATACATAGGAAAAGTAAGTTGAGTTCAAATCATTTCCTAGTCTAAGTATTACAAAAAGTATTAATAGCTGTACTACAGTTCCTACTATATAATCTGGATAGTAAAATTTCATTTCTTGTTTAATCTTATTAAATTCCGCTTTTATTAGATTCATTTAATTTCTCCATTAAAATTTCTTCCAAATCTATCTCCGCTCTATTAATTTCAATAATATTTTCTAGTTTTATGCTATACAAAGTGTTTATTATATTGCCACTAACTTGTTTACTAACTATCTTGGACCCTTCTTTATACTTTATCATAAATTTTTTCTCATACTCATGTAAACTAAAGTCTTCAATCATACCATCTTTTAATAAAATAACTCTACCATTTATCTTTTCAACAACATCTATTTGATGTGTTGTAAGTAGTATAGAAATTTTCTTTTGTACGGCTAAATCTTTTAAAATCTTAATAATTGATACTTTACTTTCTATATCTAACCCTAAAGTAGGTTCATCTAAAAGTAGTAATTTAGGTTCAGATAATAAAGAGATTATTATAGCTAATTTTTGTCTCATTCCTAAAGAATATGTGCCTACCTTTTTATTCTTAAACTCATAAATAGAAAACTTGTTTAATAAGAAATTTACATACTCATAGTTAACATCTATATTGAGTAACCCAGAAAAATACTCTATATTTTGCATAGCTGTTAGATAATTATAGACATTAGCAGATGACTCTAGTAAAGCTGATACTTCAGAAAAGTATTTTTTAGAATTGTAGTCAGATATCTCTATATCATCAAATAGTATATGACCTGAGTCTTGCTGTAACATTCTTAAAATACAATTTATTAGAGTAGATTTTCCAGAACCATTTTTCCCTAAAAGGCAAACAATTTCTCCGTTCTCCAGTTTGAAGTTTACATCTTTTAATACTTCATTATCCTCAAACGTTTTTTTTAAATTACATACCTCTAGCATTAGCAATTTCCTTAATGATACCTACCTCGTTTTTCAGAATAAAATCTTTATTACATTTAAACCCATTTATAGTATTTTGGTAGTCGCATCCACCAAAACATATAGGAAGAATTTCACAATTTTTACATTCAAATGATAACGAGTTTATCTTTTCATTAAAATTATTTATTTTTTTCTCTTGCATAGTCTCAACATCACTTAATTTGTCGCTAATTAAATAATTGTCATTTTCAATTGCATTTATGCACGAATAAATCTCACCTTCTGGATTTATTATATAATAATTACTTTGAGTCATCGCACATCCTAAATACATATCTCTGTAAAAAGGTAAATAATCATTTCCTCTTTGAATAGCATATTTATGAGCTTGATACCATATATCTCCTGTATACTGAATACTATTATTTTGATCATCGTTGCTATCAAATATAAGACTAAAGAAAACAGGGTAATTTATATTATTAACTTCAAGAAAATCAATAATTTTATGAACATTTTTATAATTATATTTAGATATATTACAGTTTAATAAAATATTAACATCACTATGATATTTTTGTATATATTTTAAGTTTTCAATAATACGTTCAAATGACCCACCACTCTTATTATTTCTAAAATTATCATGATCTTCTTTTACGCCATCTATTGTTATTTGAAAATTTTTGATATCATGATCTTTTAATTGATTTATAATACTTGCTTGATTTAACAGTGTACCATTAGTTACTAATGAGTAATAAATTCTTTTATTCGTATTATTAGAGGATATAAATCGAGATATCTTTAATATATCTTCTAAATACATCAATGGTTCCCCACCTATAAAGCAAATATCAAGATCGGAAAATTCTTGATTTTGTATAATGTTTGAGACTACTTTAATTATATCTTTCACATTATTATCTTTATGATCTTTAATATTTGACTGATAACAATAAGAACAGCTTAAATTACATCTATATCCCAAATGTATCATAAATCTTCCGACCTCATCTTGAGTGTTGAAATCATATGCTATTTTAACTAGCTCTTCATAGTCATTTGAGTTATTCTCTGAAATAATAAAATGATCTTTTAGATATTCAAGCTGATTTTCATCAATGTCTTCATCAATAGTATTCCCTCCATTAATAAAAAAACTATCTTCTACAATCAAAAAAGTCTTGCTAATTAGATTGTACAATATATATCCATCGTTATGTTTAATTTTTATAGTGTACTTATTTAATTTCATTTTCACATTCCTCTACAATATTTATTAGCTCATTAACATTGCTTACACCTTTTATGCTAACATCTGTTTTGTTCAACTCTGATATATTACCATATGGAACTATAAAATAATCCAAATCTAAATTCTTAAACAAGCTATATTTTTGTTTCAATCCACCTATGGAATACACATTACCAAATAGATCAATCTCTCCAGTAACCATGTAAGTTTTCTTTAATTCCATATTATTAATAACAGAGAATAGAAGTAAGTATATTCCTAAAGAAGCAGAAATTCCCGCTTTTCTATAATTATAATCTTTAAAATGTATATGTAAGAACTTTGGGATATCAAAACCTAAGCGTTTTAGGTTACTTAAACTTAGATATACTGACTCCTCGATTTCTTCATCAATTAGGCCAGTTATAATTAGGTTATCACTGTTATTATCTTTCAATATTTGAACTTCTATAGTTTTCCCATCTGTAGCACTTACAGAAGGTATAAATATATTATTCATCTTATTCTCCTAAATATGTAATATGTAATAAAGAGATTTGAAGCTCCACTACTTTATATTAGTATTGCTGATCTATCATTCTTTGTGTCTTTTGACAACATGAGTATTCTTTTTTTAGATTTCTTAAATCTTTTCCTCTATTAACCACAACAATCTTTTTATTTTTTTTACCATTAAATTTAACTTTTTTATTCATATTCAAACTCCTGTTTTAATAAGTGAATTATATACATAATAAATAGCATTATGTACTTTAATTAGCTTCAAATCTCCTAGTTATAATTATAACATACTGTAAAAATATTTTCTATAATTAAAATATATACGAATACAATACCTAAAAGCTATAAAGTAATAAAAATATAAAATATTTAAATTTACTATAACATCTTCTCAAAATCTTAATAAAAGAGAGTTAATACAACCTATTATTTACAGATATAATTCGATAGAATACCTATTTAGGAGATTTAATAGATAAGATACTAAAAAATATGAAATTATGTTAAATTGTTAAAAACTGATATAAATTGGAAATTTAAATAAAATATCTGGATAAACTTATTTATTAATATCTAAGGATATACCTTATCAATCTCCTCATTAGAAAAGTCTGCTATATATTTTTCATAATAATTTCCATCATTATCCCTAAAGGTTCTGTTTCCTTTATAAAGTCCATCATCGTTTGAAAATGTAAACTCTAGTCTTACAACTTTACGTTTATCTTTACCTGTACCTTTGATACGGTTAATCTTAAGGTTTGGAAAGTACTTTGGAAGTTCTTTTTCTATAGGTTTTAATACTCTTAGATTGATATTTCCGTAGTTATAGGAGTCTGGAACATCCATTAGCTTTTTAAACTCATCAAGCCAGAAGGTTGCATAACCTGTAGATCTGTATTGTTTTAAAAGCCTATAGCCGTTCTTAGAGTATGAAGATGATAGACTAGTTACTTCATCTAGTTCAAGCTTTGTAAAAGAGCCTGTAAGCTCGTTAATTAGATGAGAAAACTTCTCGTTTACACAGATAGTTACTGTTTGCCTTTCTACATCTACAGTGTATTCAGTGAAGAATACAAACTTAGTAAACTTCCTATCATCACCTATCTTTACATCTAAGTGAATTAATTTATCATAAGTTGACTCTAAGTCCTTTACAAACTCCTTTGTAGCATTAGAGTTGTTGTACTTAGATAGGCTTTTTAGCTGCTCAAAACTAAAGTCTACAGCAGTCAGTCCCTTATCCCTCATCTGACTCATTATAGAAAAAAGTAGGTCTAGTTCTACAGACTTAAAGCTTTTTAGGGGTATTTGGTTGAAATCATTTTTATAAACTACTAATTCGTTTTTCATGTCTTAATTATAGCATCTTTTTAATATTATTACAATATTATTATTACGTAATAGTTTATACGTAATTGTATTGGGGAATTTGTAATAGTTGCTTTTTATTTTTTAGTTATTGAAATACCAACACTTTAAGTATTATCATATCTTACAAACATTGATATTAAGCCATGGGGAATTTGTAATAATTCGTGGGGAATTTGTAATAGTTGTCGGGGAATTTGTAATAGTTGGGTGCTTATAATCTAGTGATTGCAACAGCTCCAGAAGCCCTAAAAAGATATTAAAAAATATATAAATAATATATGTAAATAAGCTACAAGCTGGAACACACAAAATTTAAATTGGGGAATTCGTAATATTTAATCTTATAATAAAAATCAATCGTCACAAAACGACTTCTAAGCGATTTATCCATCCTAGACATATAATTACATCTAAAAAGATTTTAAGACCACTACAGGTTAAAATAGGAGCAATTATGAGGGTCTTCTAAGTCTAGTAAACCTACATCAAAAGACTAATCTAAGATATTATCTTCTTTATTGCTTTTTGCATATTATTTCATTTTAATATCATTTTTCTGTATTAATATAAGTTTTGTTCCCGCCTTACCAGTTTTAGGGGGGTAAATAAAAACTTTTATAATACACAGTATTTCTACACAATTACTACATAATTAAATATACGTTATTTATACGGATATACATATGTTTTATATATACAGGTAATATACATAAAACATCACTCACGTACGTGTAGAGTTTTCTAAAAATAAAGGGTACACGGGTACAAACACTAATAAACATTGAAATATAAACATTAGATACATTCCCATTACGTATTTACAGAAAGGGTACACATATATATTTATATATAAATATATTATAT